>OGGW01001532.1_pt1 | contig 17317 bp, 16 predicted proteins | sample 1571291 | NCBI WGS metagenome assembly OGGW01 (sample SAMEA2582028, study PRJEB24529) | metagenome | biome: Human gut stool | place: China | collected 2011 | reverse complement strand
GGATGAAGACAGACCGCACCCGCCTCGACCGATTGGAGAGGAGGGGATGAAGACAGACCGCACCCGCCTCGACCGATAGGAGAAGAGGAGATGAAGACAGAGGTCTGTGTAATGAGCGAAAACAGTCAGAGGTTAGAGTAAGGCTTGGCGGCCTGCACTCTAACCTCTGACTGTATCATGAGGCTGACGCCACAACGCGCAGCCCCTCTCATCACGGACCGATAAGTTCATCACGGAAGAAGCCTCTGCCCCAAACCTTTCCCCTATAAGCCACAAACGTAAGAAGACTCCAAACGGTGAGGCAACCGTTTGACTGAAGCAAGCGAGCGGGGTGGATCTCCTCAAGCGTGCCACTACGGAGAACCAGGCAGCGAAATCACGTGTCAAGGGCAGTGCGGTGCATCGGCCAATGCAGCGCGCTGCGATGACCGATGCAGTGCGCTGCGATGGCCAACGCACCGCACTGCGTCAATTGGCCAAGAACGCAGCAACTCCATGAGGAGCGCCCGCCGCCTACAGACTGAATGCGCTCAAGGATGCCAACGTGAGCTCCAGGTCGCGCTTCGCTTCCAGCTGGCGGGTGCGCACCGACAGGTAGTAGGCATTCTCCATGAGGTATGTGAGGAGCGTAATCTCGCCCCCTTCATAAGCACGGCGAAGCATTGCCTCGTGGTCGTTGGTGCCCAGCGAAGCCTCCATGGCCGCTATGCCCTGCTGCTGCTGGCGCGCTTGTTCGTAGAGTCCGCGCAACTGGGTGTAATACTGCACCCTGGCATCCTGGGCCGCCAGTTGTGCTGCGCTGGCCTCTGCACGTGCCTGACGCACCTTTCCCTTATTCTCCCACAAGGGGATGGACATGCCTACGCTCACTCCGTTGTAGTTCTGCGAAGGGACAAGCTCGCCCGTGTAGCCCACCGAGAACTTGGGCAGCCCCTGTGCTCGCGCCACCCTCACCTGGCGGCGGCTGGCCTCTACCTGTGCTCCCAGATACTGGAGGGCAGGGCTGGCAGATGCCGCTTGGGCAAACCACGCTTCGAAGTCGGTGGGCAGGGACAAGGGGGCGGGATAGTCGGCCAAGTCGAATGAGATGTCCTTGCCACCAGCCATCGCCGAGAGCGTCACCAGCAACTGCTGCCGCGTGACCTGCGCCTCGCGCAGCTGGCTCTCCATCTCCGTGAGGTTGAGCGCAGCCTTGCTGTACTCTATCTTCCCTGTCTCGCCCCCGTCCAGCATGCGCTTGCAGGCCTCGGCCGTCTGTCTGGCCCATTCGGTCTGCTGCCCATAGAGACGGCACAGAGCGTTCTGATAGACCAGTTCCACGCAGGTCTGCTTGGCCTGCAGAAGCAGTTGCTGACGCTGCTGCAGATAGTCGAGTTCGCTGGTGCGGTCCAGCGCGCCTGCCAGCTTGGCACGCTCCACATAGGCCGTGGGGAAGTCAAACTGCTGGCTGAAGGCCACATCCTTGCGGTTGCCGCCAGCCGAAGGATGCGCCCACAGATAGCCGAACTCCACCTCGGGGTCGGCCGGCGTGAGTCCCGTATGGTTCTCCGCCTTCCGTGCCAGCGCCTGTTCGTGCAGGGCGCGCAGCGTGGTGCTTCCCTCCTCCACGCTCTGCAACACATTCTTATATATGTCCTGTGCACTGGCGGCAAGCACTGCACCTGCCGCCACAAGCACGCAAATGATTCTCTTCATAACCTTTCTCTTTGATAGGATTAAACGTTCCTGTTCATCAGCCTCTGCTCTCCTCACTCACTTCTGCTCCGCTCTGCGGTTCCGGCAGAGGTGCCCCGTGGGCAGTCCCGGCAGCCCTGCGGGCCTCGTGGAGTCCCCTGCGCTGTGCATACCAGCGATACACGATGGGCATGACATAGATGTTGAGCAGGGTGGATGACACCAGTCCGCCCAGCACCACAATGGCCATCGGGCTCTGTATCTCATTGCCGGGCTCGTCCCTGTTCACTATTAGGGGAATGAGCGCAAGCGCCGAGGTGAGTGCTGTCATCAGGATGGGATTGAGCCTGTCAATGCTTCCGTGGAGCACCGTTTCGTGCAGCGGCGTGCCTTGCTCCTGCAAGTGCCGGTACTTGGACACCAGTAGGATGCCGTTGCGAGTGGCTATGCCAAACAGGGTGATGAAGCCGATAATGGACGGGATGCTGATGACAGCCGAGGTGCAGTACACTGCCAGGATGCCGCCAATGAGTGCCAGGGGCAGACCCATAAGCACGATGAGCGAGAGCGACACCTCATGGAACTCCCCGTAGAGCAGCAGAAAAATGACCAGGATGGCGATGGCTGTGGTCAGGAGCAGCGTATGACGGGCGCTTTGAGCGCTCTCAAACTGTCCTCCGTACTCGATGCGGTAGCCCTCGGGGAGCGTTATCTGACGGTCCAGAGTACGCTGTATCTCCTCCACCGCACTGCCCACATCGCGGCCCGAGACGTTTGCCTGAACCACCAGTTTGCGCTGCACGTTCTCACGCGAGATGCTGCCCGGCCCGCCCGATGACACTATGTCGGCCACGTCTTGCAGTGCCACCTTGCGCCCATTGCCGGTGTCGATGAGCGAGCGGCCCACCTGAGCGGCCGTAGCAGTGTAGTTGCTGTCAAGCCGCAGCACCAGGTCAAAGCGCCTCTGGCCCTCATAGATGTCGCCCAGTCTGGCTCCCGGGAACGCCAGCTCCACGTAGCGGTTGAACTCCTGCAGGCTTATGCCGTATTGGGCAAGAGCCTGGCGGCGGGCCCGAATCTGCAACTGGGGCGTCTCGGTCTGCTGTTCTACGGCCACATCCACCAGTCCGTCGATGCCCTCAATGGCGTTCTTGATCTGATTTCCCAGCATGAACATGCGGCTGAGGTCGCTTCCGAAGAGCTTGATGGCGATGTTCGCCCTGGTACCCGACAGCATGTGGTCGATGCGGTGGCCCAATGGCTGGCCTATGGCACACACTACGCCAGGCACAGCAGCCATATGGCGGCGCATGTCATTGAAGACTTCCTGGCGTGAGCGGTGCGCTAAGCGGAACCTCACTTCTATCTCCGAGCTGTTGATCGCCTGCGAGTGTTCGTCGAGTTCGCCGCGTCCTGTGCGTCGCGCAGTCTCGTACACCTCGGGTACCTTGAGCAATTCCTCCTCGAGCATGCGCCCTAACTCACCGTTGACATCGAGCGACACGCCTGGCTGCGCCACGGCAGAGACCACCGCGCTGCCCTCATTGAACTCCGGCAGAAAACTGTTGCCCATGCCCAGCAGCAGCCCGAGAGCCACCACGAAGGCCGCTGCGGTGCCACCCATGACAGAGCGATGATGGCCGAGCACCCAGCCGAGCGAGCGGAAGTAGGCCCTTGAGAGCCACGAGGTGACGCGGCTGTCCTGCTCCTTAGCGCTCAGGTAACGGTCGCCCGTGAGTATCATATTGCAGAGCAAGGGCGTCAGCGTCATGGCCACAATAAGTGACATGAAGAGACTGATGATATAGGCCAGGCCCAAGGGCTTGAGCATCCTGCCCTCCATACCCGACAGGAAGAACAGGGGCACGAAGGCAACCATGATGATGAAGGTGGCATTGAGGATGCTCGAACGTATCTCGCTGGAGGCTTCGAAAACGATGCGGATGGCGGGGAGGCGCTCTGCGAGGGGCCGGCGACGGTTCTCCCTGAGCCGCTTATAGACGTTCTCCACGTCGATGATGGCGTCATCTACCAGCGAGCCGATGGCTATGCACATGCCGCCCAGCGTCATGGTGTTGACATCCATGCCCAGTGCGTAGAGCACTATGAGCGTGCCGAGCAGGCTCACGGGGATGGCCACCACCGAGATGATGGTGGTGCGGAAGCTGCCCAGGAACACGAAGAGGACGATGATGACAAACACTGCGCCATCGAGCAGAGCGCGCCCCACATTGTGCACCGACGTGGAGATGAAGTCGGCCTGGCGGAATACGTGTGTGTCCAGATGCACGTCGGCGGGCAGAGACTTCTGTATGTCCTGCAGGTTGCGCTCTATCTGCTCGGTCACGTCCAGCGTGTTGATGCTGGGTTGCTTGGATATTGACAGGATGACGGCAGGCCGTCCGTTGCGTGAAGCCATGCCCATGCGCACGGCACTGCCAATGCGCACCTGTGCCACATCGCCCACGGTGACGGGCTGTGAGCCAGTGTTCTTGACCAATGTGGAAGCCATGTCGGCCAGGTCGCTGGTGCGCCCCATGCCACGCAGGGCATACTCGTTGCCATACTCACGCACCACGCCGCCCGTGCTGTTCTGGCTCATTCCTTCTACAGCCGCAGCCAGCTCGTCCATGGTCACCCCATAGGCTTGCATCCTGGCAGCATCGGCCAGCACCTGGTATTCCTTCACGTCGCCGCCTATCACGGTCACCTGTGCCACACCGCCAGTAGCCAGTATGGCGGGCTTCACCACCCAGTCGGCCAGCGTGCGCAGCTCCATCATGCCGGTGGTGTCACCGGCCTGCATGCTCACGAAGAGTATCTCGCCCATGATGCTGCTCTGCGGTGCCATGACCGGTGTGATACCACTGGGCAGCTCGTCGCCCATGGCCACCATCTTCTCGTTGACGGTCTGCCTGGCACGATAGATATCGGTGCCCCAGTTGAACTCAACCCATACGAAGGAGTATCCATTGAGGGAGGTAGAGCGCACGCGGCGCACATCGGTGGCCCCGTTCACCGCAGTCTCTATGGGGAAGGTGACGAGTCGCTCGGTCTCCTCTGCCGTCATGCCCTGGGTATCGGTCATCAGTACCACGGTGGGCGCAGTGAGGTCGGGGAAGACATCTATATCCATCTGGCGCGACGAGAAGTAGCCTCCCACCACCACCAGCAGTGCTCCTATCAGCACCACGAGGCGGTTGCGGAGCGAATAGCGAATGATATTGTTGATAAAGTCCATGCTTTTCTTCTTTACTGATTTACCTTTCGGTCAAATGGTTTCGCTCTCATGCCGGGATGCAGGCACCGCAGTGCCCCACCCCCTGGCATCAGTGTGAGTGGCCGGCATGAGGGTCAACACCGCCCGAAGCCTGCGTGAGCTTGACCAGCACGGCACCGCTTGCCACCACACGCTCGCCAGCCTGCAGGCCCTGGAGCACCTGCGTCCTGCGACCGTCGGTACCGCCCAGGGTGACCTCACGCTTCTCGAAGAGTTCGGGGTTCAACTGCACATACACGAAGTACAGACCCATCTCCTCGACGATGGCCTCCACGGGAACCGTGATTGCCTGGCTGTCTGTATGGGTGAGGACAAACATCTCCACCCACGAGCCGGGCAGCATGCGGGCATTGTTGCGCACCCTGAAAAGCACGGGTACAAGCGGCTCCTGCATGCTCACCTGGCGGCCGTAGGACAGCAGGCTGCCCTGCAGACCCGAGAGCGAAAGCAGGCTGTCGCAACCCGGCACGCGTATGTTGGCATCCTGGATGTGCGGCAGCAGTTGCCACGACTGCTGCGGCACCTGGGCGCGGAGCGTGAGCCACTGGGTGGACGACACGCTCACGAGGGTCTGTCCGGCCTCCACATACTGTCCGTTGCGCACGCTCACCTGTGCCACATAGCCCGCCATGGGAGCCGTCACAGTCTGCCTGCCGCTGCCGAAGAGCCGCTTCAGGCTCTCCCACTGCGCCTTGGCAGTGGCATACTCAGCGCGTGCCGCCTGCAGGTCGCTCTGGCTCACGATGTGCTCCCCGGCCAGTGGCTCCTTGCGCTCCAGCTCGCTCCGGGCACGCTGATAGGCAGCCTCGGCCTCCTGCAGACGCACATTGAGGTTGCCGTCGGCAGTGGTGCTGCCATCCACGCTGAGCAATGCCTGCCCTGACCTGACGGCCATTCCCTCCACAGGAGGATTGCTGCCCATGCGCACGATGCCAGCCACGCCTGCCACCACATCGCGCTCCTCGCCCTGGGCAGGCTCCACCTGAGCCATCACCCTGAGGGCTGCGCCGAAGGGAGCCATGCGGCACTCCTCGGTGCGGAAGTGCGACTTCCAGCCCATCTGCTTGCTGAAGTTCACCGTGTTGCCGCCGTGCCGAGCCTCGGCCGCGAGGGCTTCATGGGCCTGGCTGTGGTCTGCAAAGATGGTCACAGGGATATGCGCCGTCTCGGGCTGCGCACCGGGAGCCTTCACCTCAACGGTGAGGGTGCCCCGGCCATCCTTCTGCGGCTTGATGCCGAGCGCCACCATGCCGGGGCGCTCCAGCGAGGCGCAGGCGGCCTGCACTGTGCCGCCACCCGCACTGAGGCGGAGCGACACACTGGCGCGAGGCTGTGGCTTGAAGTCCTGCAGGCGGGTCAAGTGCACCAGCACCTGCGCCTCCTCGCCAGCCACCAGCGGGTCGGTCTCGCAGTAAAACTCATAGGTTGGGCCATAGCTGGCCAGTGCCATCTTCTCCTTATGGGCCTCCTCGGCCTCATGATGGCCGGTGTGTGCCTGGTGGCACGACACCATCACTCCTGCCGCAAGCAGGAGACAAGTAAACAGGGAATTGTGTCTCATTCTTCAATGAAAGGGTTGTGGATAAAACTGGAAAATCGTGAGCATACAGGCACAGCAGGCCGCATGCCGGTGGGCACGGAGCCCTCAGCATCCACAAGGAGGGGCGCGACGCCCGGAGCACAAGCCATGAAAGGCGCCAAGAGCAGGCACCGGCCACACATCCCCTGGCTTGCAACGGCCGCCAGCCGCCATCAAGGGGCCGGGACAAAGGCACTGCAGCGCAGGGAGGAAATCAAGGGGAGGGACAAGGCGGTGGCATGCCGGCATACTGCCATGCCACTGGCGCACTGCAGGACGCAAGGCCGCCTGCCCCTGCTGACCGCACGGATGGCAGTCGGCAGAGTCCTCGGCCTGGCATCCCTCTCCACTGCCGGGGCAGACAGGCGCGGCCAGATGAGCCTCACCGGCATGATGATGCAGGCACACGAGCGCCACGAAATGGGTATGGTGATGGTGTGGCACAGCCGTATGAACCAGCATGGCCAGCACCGCCACCAGCATGACCCAAGCGGTCAGCCGATATCGCAATCGCAGTTGACGTCTCCTCATCGTAGCCACAAAGGTAGTGAGACTACCATGCAACTGAGTTGCAAAAGCCATCCATCCGCCATGCCAACTGCAAACGACAGCCAGGAAACAGGCTTCCTGCCCCAATGAAAAGGGGCGAACAGAGCACTGGCACACCCCAAGGAGCACAGCGCACAAAATCACACACGACAGCCCCTGCAAAAACGCAGTGCGCTGCGATGCCCTACGCAGCGCGCTGCATGTGCCATCGGAGCGCGCTGCAAGTGCCAATGCACCGCACTGCGTGATTAAAGTGAATAGTGAAGAGTGAAAAGTGAAAAATGCTGCGCGGTGGCGGGAGACGCACTGCCCGCACCATGCCAACCCTATTCCCCGACAAAGGATAAGGCACTGCCCGGCAGAGTACATTGCGCCGGGCAAAACAAAGGACCGCCATGTCCCGCCAGAGACATCACAGTCCTTTATCCGAAGAAATCAGCCAAGCGCCCCGCGCCAGCCCAATTCTCAATTCAAAATTCTACATTCTTAATTGAAGCGAAGCTCACTTCTGAATCAGCACAATGGCATAGGCCGACATGCCCTCCCCTGTGCCCACAAAACCGAGGCGCTCTGTGGTGGTGGCCTTGATGCTCACGTCGGCGGCATGGATAGGCATGACCTGCGCCATGGACTCCTGCATAGCGGGTATGTGCGGCCCTATCTTGGGAGCCTGGGCACACAGTGTGGCATCGATGTTGCCCACCTGCCAACCCTGGCCGGCCAGCAAGCGCACGGTGTCGCGCAGCAGAATCTTGCTATCCACACCGGCATAACGGGGGTCGGTGTCGGGGAAGTGATAACCGATGTCACGCATATTGGCGGCACCCAGGAGCGCATCGCAGATGGCATGGATGAGCACATCGGCATCGCTGTGACCCAGCAGCCCGTGGGTGTGCTCTATCCTGATGCCGCCCAGCCAAAGCTCACGGCCCTCCACCAGACGGTGCACGTCATAACCGAATCCTACTCTTATCTTCATCTTGTATCGTTGTTAATGTCTGGAACAAATGAGCCTCGGGCCATCACGCACCAGCCCGTCAGGGCATGGGATGGGCAGAGGAGGCTCCGTAATAGCCCTTCGCCCTGATCTGCTCCCACACCTGCGGTGCCAGCCCCTCGCCGTTGTAGCCGGGCTGGGGGAGGCATTCCCTGATGTGTGTGGAACTGATGTCGAGCAAGGGAGTGGCGGCGCGGGGCACGCCTTGGGGCAATGCCCCGATGGGGTAACCGGGGCGCGGGAAGACGATGAGGGGGTAATGCTCCATTATCCAGCGGGCCTCATGCCACTGAGGGAAGCGCACCCAGTTGTCGGCCCCGATGATGAGCGAGAACTCGCGCCGGGGATACCGCGCACTGAGGGTGCGCAGGGTGGAGGACATGAACGAGGGGCGTGGCAACGCGAACTCCACATCGCTCACCTCTATGCCCGGCTCATGCTCCACGGCCAGGCGTGCCAGGGAGAGGCGGCACTGCTCGTCGAGCAGCGAGGCATCGGCCTTGAAGGGGTTCTGAGGCGAGACCACCAGCCACACCTCATCCACCAGCCCCTGCCCGATGAGGTGCCGCGCCAGGCTCACGTGCCCGTTGTGGATGGGGTTGAAGGACCCCCCGTAGATGCCCGTGCGCGTCATCAGGGCCTGTTGATAAACTCCCTCACGAGCGTGGCAGTCTGCTCCACGGCCGTCAGGAAATCATCGTTCACCACGATGTGGTCAAATCGGGGCGCGAAGGCAAGCTCCTGCTCGGCCTTGCCCAGGCGCTGCACTATCTGCTCCTCGCTGTCTGTATTGCGCGAGCGAAGCCTGCGCTCCAGCTCCTCTATCGAGGGAGGCTGCACGAAGATGCTCATTGCCTGGGTGCCGTAGATGTCGCGTATGCGGCAACCGCCCGCTACATCCACATCGAAGACAACGTTCTGCCCGGCCTCGAGCTGGCGGTCAACCTGCTGGCGCAGCGTGCCATAGAAGCGGTCGGCATAGACCTCCTCGTACTCGAGAAACTCGCCGCGGTCGATGCGCCGGCGGAATTCCTCGGGCGAGATGAAGAAGTAATCCACTCCGTCCTGCTCGGTGCCGCGCGGCGGACGGCTGGTGGCGCTGATGCTGAAGGCGAGGTGTAACTCCGGGTAGTCCTGCATCAGACGATGCACGATGCTGCTCTTGCCGCTACCCGACGGCGCGCTGAATATGATAAGTTTGCCCATTGCTTGGCGTTGGTGATATGAGTGAGTGATGTGTTACATTACATTGAGCACCTGCTCCTTTATCTGTTCGAGCTCGTCCTTCATCATCACCACCAGGTTCTGCATCTCGCTCAGGTTGCTCTTGCTGCCCGTAGTGTTGATTTCGCGACCCATCTCCTGGGCGATGAAGCCCAGCTTCTTGCCCTGCCCGTGGCCCTCTTCCATGGTCTCGCGGAAGTAGCGCAGATGGTTGGCCAGGCGCTGCTTCTCCTCGCTGATGTCCAGTTTCTCGATGTAGTAAATCATCTCCTGCTCCAGACGTCCGCGGTCGTACTCCACAGCAGGGATGGCTGCCAGTCCGTCCTCGATGCGCTGGCGTATCTTGGACACGCGGCTCTTCTCATAGGGTTCAATGCCGCTCAGGAGTTGCCCTATGCGGTCGAGCTTCTCCTGGAACTTGCGCTGCAGGGCATCGCCTTCCTGCCGGCGGAACTGCACCAGGGCATCGATGGCAGCCTCCACAGCCCCTGCCGCCACCTGCCACTCCTCGTCGGTAAGCTCCTGCTGGGGCGCCTTCTCCACCACGTCGGGCAGGCGCATGAGCAGCGGCCACCAGTCGGCAGGCTCGGCGATGCCCAGTGCCTGCGACGCCTCGGCTATCTCGTTCTTGTAAGCCAGTGCCACAGGCAGGTTCACGCGTGCGGCCTCGGCGGCCTCGTCTTGCTCCACCCACAGGCTGAAATCTACTTTGCCTCGCTCCAGACGGCGCGAAACCATGGCACGTATCTCCATCTCGCGTTCCCTGTAGATGGGCGCTACGCGGGTGCTCAGATCGAGTGCCTTGCTGTTGAGCGACCTTATCTCTGCGGTTATCCTCTTCCCTTCGTATTCGGCCACAGACTTGCCGTAACCAGTCATTGATAGTATCATGGGCGTATATGTGTGTGATTATTCCACCGCAAAAGTACGGAATAAATGGCAAATTATCGTACCTTTGTCCCGAAATAACGCTCATTGAGTGCCTTCCCGAGCGGGAAGGGAAAACAAGGAAGGAGAACTACGACATGTCTTGCATCCTACACATAGAGACAAGCACAAAGGTCTGCTCCGTGGCTTTGAGCCAGGAGGGACACCTGATTTATCACGAAGAGGACTTCAACGGGCCCAACCATTCCGTACAATGCGGCGTGATGGCCGAGGCCGCCCTGTCGTTTGCCAACAGCCACGCCATACCCGTGGACGCAGTGGCGGTGAGCAGCGGGCCGGGCAGCTACACGGGTCTGCGCATAGGAGCATCGATGGCCAAGGGCATCTGCTACGGCCGTGCCCTGCCGCTCATAGCCATACCCACGCCACAGATCATGTGCGTGCCGGTACTGCTCAAGCACGATGACCTGCCCGAAGACGCCCTGCTGGTACCCATGACGGACGCCCGCAGGATGGAGGTGTATGCCGCCGTGTATGACCGCAGCCTGCGCGAAGTGCGTGCCATAGGGGCCGACATCGTGGAGGCCGACACCTACAAGCAATACCTCGACGAGCATCCCGTGTATTTCTTCGGAGACGGCTCGGCCAAGTGCCGCGAGGTGATCACCCACCCCAACGCACACTTTATCGACGGCATCCTACCACTGGCCAAGAACATGTTCCCGCTGGCAGAGAAGGCCATGATGCGGGGCGAATTTCAGGACGCAGCCTATTTCGAACCCTTTTACCTCAAGGAGTTCGTGGCCCTGAAGTCCAAGAAACTTTTATAAGAAGAACGACAAGAAGACACATGCAGTACAATACACAGAAACCCTTACTGGTCATGCCCGAATACGGAAGGGGCATACAGGAGATGGTGGAGCTGGCCGTAGGGCTGCCCACCAAGGCCGAGCGGCAGAGATGCGCACACGCCATAGTGAACATCATGGCACGCATCCAGCCACAACAGTCGGGGCAGGCCGACTACGAGCAGAAGCTCTGGAACCACCTGGCACGCATCTCACGCTACCAGCTCGACATCGACTATCCCGTGGAGATAGTGAGTGAGGAGGAGGCGTTTGCGCACCCCAAGCCACTGCCCTACCCCATGAAGAACATCCGCAGCCGCCATTACGGCTATCTGGTGGAGAGTTCGCTGCAATACGCCAAGACACTCCCCGACGGCCCCGAGAAGGATACACTGGTGGCGATGGTGGCCAACCAGATGAAGCAAGACCTGTTCGTGTGGAACCGCGACTCGATGGACGACCGCCTGGTGGCCGCTGACATCAGCCGCCTTACGCAGGGCGAGGTGAGACTCGACCTCAACCAGCACCGCTTCTCACCCGTTGGCGCACCCGAGCAACAGCCGCAGAACGGCGTCCTGCGCAAGAAGAGAAGACGCGGCTAAGGCTCTGCGGCACACAAGCCACAGGCACGAGCAAGGCCAGAGAAAGCGCCGGAGAGAGAAAAAGAAACAGGTAACAACCAACAGACATACAGAGAGATGCCATCATTCATCATCGAAGGAGGACACAGGCTCAAGGGTGACATCACGCCACAAGGAGCCAAAAACGAAGCTCTGCAAGTGCTGAGTGCCGTGCTGCTCACCGAAGAGCCGGTCACCCTACACAACTTGCCGGACATCCTCGACGTGAACAACCAGATACGCCTACTGCAAGACATCGGGGTGCGCACCACGAGGACATCACCGCACGACATCACTCTGCAGGCCGACTCAGTGGATACCGCCTATCTGCAAAGCGACGAGTTCCTGCTCAGATGCGGCAAACTGCGGGGCAGCGTAATGCTCATGGGGCCGCTGCTCGCCCGCTTCGGACAGGCTATGGTGGCACGTCCGGGAGGTGACAACATAGGCCGGCGCAGACTTGACACGCATTTCCTGGGACTGAAGAAGCTGGGTGGCGACTTTCATTATGACGCATGCCGACAGGTGTTCTCCATTACGGCCAAGAGGCTGAAGGGCACCTATATGCTGCTCGACGAGGCTTCCATCACCGGCACCGCCAATATCCTCATGGCTGCGGTGCTGGCCGAGGGAACCACCACAATATACAACGCGGCATGCGAGCCCTACGTGCAGCAGCTCTGCCACATTCTTGTGAGCATGGGTGCAAAGATAAGCGGCATAGGCAGCAACCTGCTCACCATCGAGGGAGTGACGCGTCTGGGAGGAGCCGAACACAGCATCCTGCCCGACATGATCGAGGTGGGATCCTTCATCGGCATGAGTGCGATGGTGGGCGATGGCGTGCGCATCTGCAACGTTGCCTATCCCCAATTGGGCATCATACCCTATACGTTCCGCCGTCTGGGCATCCAGGTGGAGCGCCAAGGCGATGACATCTTCATCCCGAAGCAGGATCACTATCAGATAGAGACGTTCCTCGACGGGTCGTTCATGACCTTTGCCGATGCGCCGTGGCCCGGTCTCACACCCGACCTGCTGAGCGTCCTGCTGGTGGTCAGCACGCAGGCCAAGGGCTCGGTGCTGGTTCACCAGAAGATGTTTGAGAGCCGCCTCTTCTTTGTCGATAAGCTGATAGAGATGGGGGCACAGATTATCCTGTGCGACCCACACCGCGCCGTGGTGGTGGGACACGACAACGAAAGGAAGCTACATGCCGGTCGTATGACCAGTCCAGACATCCGCGCAGGCATCGCCTTGCTGATAGCAGCCATGAGCGCCGACGGTACGAGCCGCATAGATAACATAGGACAAATCGATCGCGGCTACGAGAACATAGAGACGCGCCTCAATTCTCTGGGCGCAAGAATAAGCCGTATAGACTAATGATAAAGGAAGACGAGGTTTACAAGATAGGGCAAATCACCCGCACCCACGGCGTGAAGGGCGAGGTGGCGCTCAGTTTCACCGACGACGTATGGGACCGAGCCGACGCCGACTACCTGGTGCTCCGCATGGACGGCATCCTTGTGCCGTTCTTCATGGAGGAGTACAGGTTCCGTTCCGACACAGTGGCGCTGGTCAAGTTTGAGGATTACGACACCTCCGAACAGGCATCCGCACTCTGTGGCAGCGAGGTCTTCTTCCCCCACAGCCTCACTCCTGAGGCCGAGCCAGAGGATGAATACACCTGGCGATACTTCACCGGATTCCAACTCATCGAGGTGGAACACGGCCTGCTGGGCACTATCGACCACGTGGAAGACAGCACCGCCAATGTGCTCTTCATGGTGGGCGACCTGCTGATACCCGCTGCAGGAGACTTCGTGACTGACATCGATCACAAGGGGAGACGCATCACCATGCGCTTGCCCCACGGACTTTTGGACTTATGACAATGAAGAAAAAGATTTGCCTGCTGGGTAGCACAGGCAGCATAGGCACACAGACGCTACAGGTCATCGACGAGCATCCCGACCTCTTCGAGGCTTACGTGCTGACAGCAAACAGCCGCGCCGACCTGCTCATCGAGCAGGCACGCAAATACCAGCCCGCTGCAGTGGTCATCGCAGACGAGAGCAAGTATGAACAGGTGCGCCTGGCTTTGGACAAGGAGCCTATTCAGGTATATACAGGAAGCGAGTCGCTGTGCCAGGTGGTGCAGATGGATCCCGTAGATATCGTGCTTACGGCACTCGTAGGATTCAGCGGTCTGCGCCCTACCATCAGCGCGATAAAGGCACACAAGACCATTGCGCTGGCCAACAAAGAGACGCTCGTAGTGGCAGGCGAACTGGTGACAGGGCTTTGCCTCGAGGAGAAAGTGGCGGTACTGCCCGTTGACAGCGAGCACAGTGCCATCTTCCAGAGCCTGATGGGCGAGGTGAGTCCCATCGAGAAGATTATCCTGACAGCCAGCGGAGGCCCCTTCCGCACCTTCACCAGCGCACAGCTCGAAACGGTGACGCCCGCTATGGCGCTCAAGCATCCCAACTGGGACATGGGAGCCAAGATAACGATAGACTCGGCGAGCATGATGAACAAGGGCTTCGAAGTAATAGAGGCCAAGTGGCTCTTCGACGTTGACCCGCATCAGATACAGGTAGTGGTGCACCCGCAGAGCATAGTGCACAGTGCGGTGCAGTTTGCCGACGGAGCCGTGAAGGCACAGTTGGGCGCACCCGACATGAGGGTACCCATCCAGCTGGCACTCTCTTACCCCGAGCGTCTGGCCAGCCACTTCCCCCGTCTCGACTGGTGGCAGATGAAGGACCTCACCTTTGAGAAGCCCGACGAAGAGAAGTTCCGCTGCCTGGGCATGGCCTACGAAGCCATCCGGCAGGGCGGCAACGCAGCCTGCATAGTGAACGCCGCCAACGAGGTGGCCAACCTGGCTTTCCGTCAGGAGCGCTGTCCGTTCCTGGCCATGGCCGACATCATCGGCCACTGCCTTGCGCATGTGCCCCATCAGGAAAAGCCTTCGCTGGACGACTATCTGGCCACCGATGCCGAGACGAGGCGCGTGGCCGAGGAGGCCGTACGTGCTCTGGGGCTATAGCCACAGCACCGCGCCAAGCCAGCCTGGCCCATCAAGCCAGGCAAGCACAACGCCGAGCACAGGCAAGCATGAAGCCTAGCGCAGGCAAGCACAACATAAAACATAAGCAAGCACAACGCTGAGCGGAAGCAAGCATTACTATACATTATATATATAAATACAGCAACTACACATGAGCATCATCCTGATAAAGGCACTGCAACTCATTCTGTGCCTCTCCCTACTGGTCATCCTGCACGAGTTCGGACACTTTGGCTTCTCGAAGCTATTCCATGTGAAGGTGACCAGATTCTACCTCTTCTATAACCCCTACTTCCATCTCTTCAGCACCAGAGACCGCTGGTTTACCCGCCTCTTCCCCTATTTCAAGGACAACGAGACGGAGTACGGCATCGGATGGCTGCCACTGGGCGGATACGTGCAGATAGCCGGCATGGTGGACGAGAGCATGGACACCGAGCAGCTGAAGAAGCCTGCACAGCCCTGGGAGTTCCGCTCGCAGAAGGTATGGAAGCGATTCTTCATGATGGCAGGCGGCATCCTGATGAACCTGCTGGCTGCATGGGTCATCTACAGCGCCGTGATGCTCACCTGGGGACGGGACTATATCCCCATGCAGAGCATCAAGCAGGGATTCCAGTACAACGAGTATGCCCAGCGCCTGGGATTCCGCAACGGCGACATTCCCGTAGCGGCCGACGGCAAGGAGATAGCCGAATACTCGGGCGTCATATACCGCACGCTCTCCAACGCCGGCACGGTGACCGTGCTGCGTGATGGCCAGAGGGTGGATGTGCAGATGCCCTCGGGCGGCCTCAACATGGTGGAGATGCTGCACATGGTGCCTGCCTTCATGTCGCCCACGGCACCCTCGGTAATCGAGTCGGTGGCAGCCGGATCGGCCGCCGAGAAGGCCGGCATGAAGGCCGGAGCGCAGATTCTGGCCGTGAACGGCAAGGACATCAGCACATGGAACGACTTTGACTTCAATGTCACACTGCGCCGCCAGGACATACTGGGAGCACCCACATGCACCCGTCAGGACAGCCTGAAGCAGAGGCATCTGCTGGTGGTGTGGACCGCCGACGGCGGTGTGACCAAGGACACAGCCAGCCTTCACCTCGACGAGACCTACCTGATGGGAGTCACACGCCGCCTGCCGGAGTTCGGCACAGAGCACGAGAGCTACACACTGCTGTCCTGTATCCCCGCCGGTCTGAAGCGCGGCTGGAAGCAACTCTCGGGCTACGTGAATGACCTGAAGTACATGGCATCGGCCGACGGAGTGAAGTCGGTGGGCTCGTTCATCACCATCGGAAGCATCTTCCCCAGCGCCTGGGACTGGCAGCAGTTCTGGCTCACCACGGCCTTCATCAGCATTATCCTGGCTGTGATGAACCTCTTGCCCATCCCCGCCCTCGACGGTGGACACCTCTTCTTCCTGCTTGTGGAGGCCATCACAGGCCGCCAGCCCTCCGAGAAGGTCATGCAGTGGATGGAGATGATAGGACTGGGACTGCTGGCCATACTGATGCTCGTGGCATTCAGCAACGACGTGCGCAACTTCATCCTGCCGCTCTTCGGATTCTGAGCGGTGCAACAAAACACAGCAAGATATGAACTTCACACACCAATATCACAACCTCCCCACCGACCCGTCCATGCTGATGAGCTTCATCAACACCAAGCTGCGCGACGAGTTCAGTTCGCTTGACGAACTCTGCTCAACCATGGGCATCGACCGCAGCGGGCTGGAACAGCAGCTCGGGGAAGCAGGATTCGAGTACAGCAAGGAGTACAACAAATTCTGGTAAAGACATCTTAGCCTATGAACAAGCTCCATTTATCCATCAAACACACCCTGGCCGCCGCGCTCACGCTCCTGCTGGTCATGCTGTCTGCATGCGCCAGCAACGAGGAACGGGAAGCACAGCAGATGCTGCAGCAGGCGCGCTCCGCTCTGCGCCACCGCCTCTACTCCGAGGCCAGGGACAGCATCCTCTCGCTCCGCAAGAAGCATCCCACTGCCATCAATGCACGCAAGCAGGGCATCCTCCTGCTCGACAGCATCGAGCTGCAGGCTGCCGCCGACAGCCTCACAAAGGCCGAAGGCAACGAGTGGGAAAGGCTCGACGTGAAGAGAAAATTCTATGAGCGGAAACTGCAAGAGGACCAAAAGAGAGCACTCAGAGAACTACAAACAGAAAAGAAATAGCATGAGACACCTGACCGACGCCGACCTGGCACAACTGCTCGACGCTCCCATCTTCCACCAGATAGGCGAGGCGGCCGACAGTCTGGGCATGGAATGCTATGTGGTAGGCGGATATGTGAGAGACCTCTACCTGGAGCGGCCGTCCAAGGACATCGATTGCCTGGTAGTAGGCTCCGGCATACGTGTGGCCGAGCAACTGGCCACACGGCTGGGACGCGGAGCACACATCAGCGTGTTCCGCAACTTTGGCACGGCACAGCTCAAGTACAAGGGACAGGAGGTGGAGTTCGTGGGGGCGCGACGCGAAAGCTACTCCAGAGGCAGCCGCAAGCCCATCGTCGAGGACGGCACACTGGATGACGACCTCGACCGACGCGACTTCACC
>OGGW01001489.1_pt1 | contig 17710 bp, 12 predicted proteins | sample 1571291 | NCBI WGS metagenome assembly OGGW01 (sample SAMEA2582028, study PRJEB24529) | metagenome | biome: Human gut stool | place: China | collected 2011 | reverse complement strand
CGCCCTAATCCAAGATGGTATTGCTTTGCTCTATGTGCTTCAAAAGCAACAATCAAATCTCGCAAACTCTCTCGATTACTCAGTTGACCAAACATCATAGCAAGCAACTGATTCCAACAAGTGAAATGCTTCACATAGCGGTTTCCATCATACTTGCGAACATAGTTGTTAAACTGAGTTCTGTTCAAAAAAGCGGTGAGCTGGGCAAAAACGTATTTGTCTTGGAACATAGCAGTCATTTTAATTTGACTGCAAAGTTACGAAATCAAGTCCGTTTCATTCAAAAACACCACCTAATAGACTGTATTTCAATTAATTCAAAGAGCGATTAGTCCACTTTAACGGGACAGTAGTGATGAGATTTTAAATGTTACTGATGCAAAGGTATGATTAAATTCTCATCCTCACAACACAACTTTTGGACGATTGTGCTCAAACGGATTGGGCTACGGCACAAGCGGTTGAAATTTGTGCTTAAGTGGTTCGATTTTTTATAACAGCAAAACCGTAGCGGAGGTGTCCTCAATAGTTTCTTCATACAGCTCCACCGTTATGTTAGTTATTGCAAAGTTGAAGAAGAAAAACTTTGCCCGACTATAATTTGTTAGTATCTTTGTGGAAATTTCCCTCTGAATAGCTAAACCTAATATATTATGGCAAACGAAGTGAAAAGATATCTGCACGACGGCATGGAACTGCCTTTTGAGGATTGGAGCAAGACGCTTCACTCCTTCAACGACTTGGCTTCTATCGTTCAGACTACTCATGATGCAGCACAATCGTCCGCAGTAAAAGCAATCAATCGCATGCAGACGATGCGCAACTGGCTCATTGGCTATTACATCGTCGAGTTTGAACAGCACGGCAAGGATAGGGCTGAGTATGGAACGCAACTGCTGAAGAAGTTGGAGGAAAGAGTGGATAGGAAGGGACTGACTACAACTTTGTTCAAATGGGCAAGAAAGTTCTATAGATTATATCCTCAAATGATGGAAAATTTACCCATCCCAATTTGTGCGACAGTGATGCACCAATTACAACCCATTGAAAATAAAGAAGATACAATTGGTGCATCAATGATGCACCAATTTGTAACACCTGGCAAAACAATAATCTCACACTTATCATTTACACATTTACGTGAGATTATGACTCTTGACGACCCCCTCGCCCGCTACTTCTACGAGCAGGAGTGCATCAAGTGCACATGGTCGGTTCGTGAGCTTCGCCGTCAGATAAGCACAAATCTATATGTCAGGGCTGGCATCAGCGCCAATCCCGAGAAATTGCTTTCGCTCCCTTCTGTTCAAGGCCACGATTCGGCAGAGTTGCAGATACGCCAGCCGTTCACGTTCGAGTTTCTTGGACTGAAGGCGCAGGAAGTTGTTGACGAACATGACTTGGAGGATGCGCTTATCAGCCACCTGCAAGAGTTCATTCTCGAGCTTGGCAAGGGTTTCTGCTTCGAGGCTCGCCAAAAACGCATCATCATCGACGACGAGTACTACTATCCCGACCTTGTGTTCTACAACCGCATACTGCATTGCGGCGTAATCATAGAACTGAAGAACGAGGAGTTCTCCTACGAGAACTTCGGACAGCTCAACGCATACGTATCACATTATCGCGAGAACGAGATGCAACCTGGCGACAACCCTCCAATCGGCATCCTGCTCTGCACACGCAAGGGCAAGAAGATGGTGGAGTACGCGCTCGCCGGCATGGATAACAACCTCTTCGTTTCTACCTATATGCTGCAACTGCCCGACAAAAAGACGCTTGAGGATTTTCTGTTGAAGCAGTTGGAGGAGGAGCGTTGAGTTGGTATATAGCATAGCAATTTATTTATGGGTGAGCTATTAACGACAATCAGCGTCTGTGCGGTCCGCTCTTTATCAAGATTTCCTCAATAAGATGTTTCGTAAGGTCGCCCAACGGCAGTTCGATAGTCACCTTGTTCGAGATTTTGAACGCGGGAGTGACGATAGGCACCGTCTCCATCTTGTGCTCGAAAGCATTGAAGCGACGCTCCACACCGAGGTTAACGTAGAAGCTACGATTGCCAACGGTCATGTATCCGCCGTAACTGGTGGTCGGCACGAACGGAAATGCCGCCATGCTGAGGAACGGATTCGTGTTGTAATAGGTTCCGAAGACGGTGAGCGCAAGGTTAGGGTTGAAGCAGTAGGAGAGTTGTCCTGACACACCGTATTGCGTGACGACGCGTCCGTAGTAGAGGTAACGATTGGCAGCCAGAGCACCTTGCACAGTCATGCCACCCAGACTGTACTGCACGCCGCCGCTCACCGACTGCACATCCATCAGTCCGATGTAGCTGCGGTATGCGCCCGTGGCAGTCAGCCTCAAGTTCTTCGACACTTCCATCGATGCCGTCTCAGAACGGCTCGCATCGTAGCCATAAACAAGCGGCTTCGCTGTTGCGAACGGCATCGCCACAATCGGCATATTCGGCGTAGCAAGAAGTTCGGAGGACGACAGTGCTTTCATCATCAGAATGTCAGAATAAGTAGGCATTATCGGCCGGAGTTCGGTATTCGGAACAAGCTGATGAAGCTCCTCATTCAGCAACGGCAGTTGCTGCCCCGACACTTCCTGCGCCGTTGCCCCCTGCCCTACTGCCAACAGAAAAATTAAAAAAGTAATCAGTTTCTTCATGCTGCTCTATCGTTATGTTATTAGTCTCAAAGTTAAACAAAAATGAGAACATCGCAAGCTACGCTTCATGAGTTTAACCTTTTTTATTGTCGACAAGTCTAAAGACTGTCATTACAATATGCTTTAGATATGCATAAAGCTAATATAACAAAAATGCTAAGTGCTGGTAGATTTTTTCACGTACAGAGACGTTAGATAGTAAGGTAAAGATTATGTCTCGATTTGGGTTTAAGATAGACGGCGATACCCTGGAGAATAATTACAAGGAGCACTTGAGCGGTTTCCGTGAGTGGGATCAACTTGCACATGCGGACAACTGGCTTCTGCTGGTGGAGAACATGGGGGAGCATATGAACATAGACGAGTGCATGCACGCCAGAGATTTGTTCACGTTCGTCTCCAACAAGGACGGCCATGGAAACAGCCGCTGTCCGTGGCACGAAAGCCTCAGTAGTGGTAGAGGTGCTGATGCGAATCCCCGAGGAGAAGCGACTGGCCGTCAAGGAGGTGACGATGGACTATTCTGATTCGATGTGTTCCATAGTGAGGCAGGCCTTTCCCAACGCCACAATAGTCATAGACTGCCTCCACGTAATGAAGAACCAATGCGACGCCCTTGACAGCATACGCATGAAATTTAAGCGCAAGGCCATTTCCGGGCAGAACAGGGAAAAGCGGGAATTCAACCGCAAGAAGAGAAACAGAAAATTGGCAAGGGCCAGATACCGCAAGGCACATCCCAAAAGACGGGGGTAGAAACGCGGAAGACCAAGAAAACGTGCCAACGAGAAATACGTGCCGATGGAATTGTCCAATGGTGACACCAAGGTGGAACTCTTTACCCGTGTCAAGAGAGTGCTGCCCCAAAGTGGTGAGAAATGGAGCGAAAGCCAGAAGACCAGGCCACGCATGGTCTTTGAGTTTGCTCCAAAACTGAAAGAGGCATACTCGCTGGTATGCAGGCTGCGTGCCATTTTCAAAAACGAGAAACTCACGAAAGATACAGCGAGGACAAGACTGCGTGAATGGTGCGGGGAAGTGTCCGCCAGTAGAATGCCCGAAATGATATCCGCTATGAAAACACTCAAATCCAAGGAAGATGAAGTGCTTAACTACTTCGTCAACCACTCAACCAATGCAGCCGCCGAATCGCTCAACTCAAAGATGAAAGGTTTCAGGTCTGAACTTAGAGGGGTGCGTGACTTGCCTTTCTATCTCTTCCGTTGCGCCAGAATATTTGGTTAGCCCCCCAATCCACGGACAATATCGGTTGAGCCTTTTTTTCCCAGGCTTGGCCGTCGCCTGGCGCCGTCTTCACGACATGGGCAAAGGCGGTCAGTGGTACTGGATCAGCCTCATCCCCATCATCGGAGGCATCTGGCTGCTCGTGCTGCTCTGCACGCCAAGCGAGCCCCAGGACAACCGCTTCGGCCTCGCTGTGGACGAACAGGCAGCGCCCGCCCTGCTCCCATCCGCCCCCTCCTCCGCCTTGACGGCGGATGACACGACAAGCCCCACGCAGCCACTCTCAGGCAGCGTGGGGCTTGTCATATATAAGAGCATGGTATCTACTTCACAACGACTTTCCTGCCGCCAACGATGTAGACACCCTTAGGCAGTCCACTGAGGCGGGAAGCATTGCGCCGCACCATTGCGCCGGTAACGGAATAGACATCATAGGCCGGGACCTTTGCCATCTCTGTCTGCGGGATTTGGGTGGAGACGGTCAACAAAGCGGGGGCCGACTCTGAGCCATCAGGATAGACTGCCGTGACGGCATACTGATAGTCGCCCTCCTCAAGCCCCTGGTCCTGATAGGTGGTCGCGGAGGTGGCTCCGACCAGACTCCCCTCACGATAGACGCGATAGCTGGCGGCTTGGCTGGCCACCTCAAACGTGATGTCGTCGAGCATGAAGAGGAAAGCCTGGCTCGCAGGCGTGTTCTGCCTGATGGCAAAATAGGTTGTCCCCTCGGGCAACGACACCTCTATCCTTGTCCACTCACCTGAGCCCTGGGTGTAGTCGACTCCCAACATCTGGAAACTGCCTTTCTCGTTGTCGGTCGTGGATGTCCACACTTGGAAAGACTCCGTGCCATAGCCCTGCTGGGGGAAATTGTTCACCCAGAACGAGAGGGTCTGGGCGCGTCCAGACAGTCGCGGCGAGATGAGCCAGTTGTCGGCATCCACATAGGCAGTGCGCGACTCGTTGAGCTGGCATATTCCCACGAGAGCCTTGGTGCCCGAATAGGGGTCGAGGCCGGCTCCGCTGCGGAAAAGGTCGGAAGGCTGCCAGTCCATGAAGGCGAAAGCCTCTCCCTGATGGGGGTAAGTGGCCATGCTGCTCAGAGCCTGGGCCAGACCTCCATCAGCGTCGATGGTGGTCCAGTCGCCAAAGGTGAGACTCCACGGATCATAGCTCTCGAAGTCGTCGGTCAGACTCAAGAAGTCCACCTCCGGCTCCGTCCATGCCAGCGTGACGCTTCCTGCCTGTCGGTCGGTGAAGCGTAGGTCTGTGGGCGCGTTGACCTGCGCCTCCTCGGTTGCCACGTTGAGGGCGGCCATATTATTGTCGGGCAAGAGGTCGCCCTCGGCCACCACCTCGACACTCACTGCCAGCTTGTCGCCCTCGTCGAGCCGCGAAGTCGTCAGCCTCACAGGAATGACAGCCGACTCAAGCAGGCCGAGACGCAGGTCGAGTGTGGAGTCTGCTATGCTCTCACCATTCACAGCCACCCTCACCCTCGGGCCGACCAGTTCGTCGAGACCGTTGTTCTTCAAAGTCATGTCCACCGTCAGCGTCTGCCCCTTCTTGATGCGGGCGGGGGCGTTCAGCGTGATGGCGGCATCAGCCTTGGGAGGATCCACGATATTGATGTTGTCGACAAATATCTTCTTGCCCGCCAGCCCTTGCATGGCCGTACCCGTGAAGTGGAGCTTCACATAGTCCTCAGTGGCAAGACTTGCGGGGAGCTTCACCACGACGCGCGTCCATTCGTCGTTGGTGTTCTGGCTGAGGTCACAAGAGAACACCTTGGTCAGTCTTCCGTCCTTCTGCTCGAAGGAAGCGGCGAGTGTGACCGGCAAGTTCTGTGCAGCCCGATAATAGAAGAGCAGGTGGGGATTCTTGGCTCCCTTGAGTGTGATCTTGCCCGTATACACGTCGCCCTGGGAGGCTTCATTGGCAGAGAAAGCCTGCGAGCCACCATCGCCGTCGGCCGAGGCCTCGCCCGTTATCTGCCACTGATAGTTGCCCTCTCCGTGGTTGATACCCATGAAGAGCCCCTCGTCGGTGGCGTTCTTGAAACTTTGGTGGAAAGGCAGCGCGTAGGGCTTTCCCACAACGATGGCGGCCACGCCATACGAACTCTCGCCTGCCCCGTTGACAGCGCGCACGGCCCAGGTGCGATAGCTTTGGGGCTCGCCCTCGTCGTTGTTCATTCCCGTCACCTCATACTCCGTCTCACCGGTCACGGAGGTCAGAGAGTCGCTCACGTAGCCATCGCTCACGTTGAAGATGTCGTAGCGTGTCTTCGCGGGCTGGATGATTCCACCGTTGAGTCCCTCCACGGAATCCCATGAGAGGGTGACGGAATGCGTGTTGTCTCGAGCCGTCACGACGGGCATGTCGGGCATGTCCACCCCGACAAACACCGAGACGCTGGAACGTGGGCCACTGCCGGCTGCATTGTAGGCATACACTGAATAGGTGTTGGTGCCTTGCGAGGCATGACTGTCGGTGGCTGTCAACGCTGCGCCGGGACTGGGCTTCTCGATAGTCGCCACAAGGTCGTTGCCCTTGCGCACCTCGATTCTCGACAGGCTGCCGAGCGCCGCTCCGCCCAAGGTCTTGGTGGGGGCATTGAAGCTCAGAGTGGCCAGAAGCTCTCCCGTCGGGTCGCATACAGCCTTGAGGCTCGTCACCGAGTCGGGGGCATTGGCATCGGGCGCTTCCTCCACCAAGATGGAGTCGACGTAGAGGTAATACATCGAGGCGTCAGACACGGCGTGGAAGCCCATGTAGTATTTGCCCTCTGTCTTGGGGCGGATGGTTTTCGCAAACTGCTGATAGCTTACCTGATCGAGCACCGTTGTACCAAGCAGCGTGTCGGTGAGGAGCTCGGGAGAGTTACCCTTGCCCCAGAGCGCTTCCAACCTCTCGGGGTAGAGGGATCCATTGGTGCTGCGGGCCTTGAAGCTCACCTTGTAGCTCTTTCCGCCCATGAGGTGGATGGGCGGCGTGATGAGCCAGTCGTCACCCACCGCGGAAGTGCTCCAATGGTAGGCAGCCGACTTGGTGGGGGCATCCCAACTCCAAGTGGCTCCGTCGTTGTTGGCGTCGATGACGGTGTAGAGGTCGAGGTTGCTGTCGAAATCGTTGAAGTAGGGCACGTCGAAGGCATCGCCCAAAAGTTGTTCGTTGCTCAGGGCCAGTGCACTGCCGCCATTGTCGTTCTTGGCTGCCACGCCATACCTGTAGGCCTTCAGCTTGGCCTGGGGAATCTGCTCGGTGAAGGTGGTGTCGGCCAAATTCCGCCCCACCCACAGGGTGTCCTTTCCAGATATTCGCGCCACGTCGTACCTCACACTCCCTAACCATCCGCCGTTCTGACCCTTGGCGGCATTCCATGAGAGACGCGACGCGCCTTGGCTGTCGGCCTCAAACCTCACGTTGGCAGGAGCGGCTGGAGTGTCGGTTCCCACAAAGGCCGTCGTCTTGGCCGACGGACTGTTGCCCTCGCTGTTGAATGTAAAGGCCACAAACTGGTTCGTTCCCTCGTGGGTTGTCACATCCACCGTGGTCGGCTCTCCTGCCACGGTTGTTCCCTTCAAGGTGTCGAGGCCATTGACAACAACCCTGTAGCCGAGCTGACCCGAGAGGGTGCCCTTGCCGTCGAAAGTTGTAGAGGGGGCTGTGAACGTAATCTTTCCAGTGAGCGCCCCGCCTACAAAGAGGGCCTTGAGGTCGGTGATGGCAGCCGGAGCCCCGTCTTCGGCTGCGGCTTTCGGTATGGTGAGCCCTGTTATGTTGGCTCCGCCATACTCATTAGGATAGTCGCCCACCTTGGTTGCCAAACCCGTGGAAAGGTCGACGGTATAGAGGGCACTGGCTCCAGCAGCATCGGTGGCCGCCCAATAGAACGTGTTGGTCTTAGGGTCGATTTCGCCCGACTGGAAGTAGCTGGAACCTCCGTCCGCCACAACAGCCACACCGGTGCTGCCTATCTTGGTCTCGCCACCCGTCTTGCGGTCGATTCTGTAGAGATTGCCGTCCTGAGCCACTCCGTATGCATAACCATCCTGGGCAATGCCCAAGGCCACATAGGCGTTGGCGGCTTGGGCGATGGTGGTGCGGGTCTTAGTGGCGTAATCGACAACACCCCACTCCAAGCCACTGCCATCAGCATTGCGGAACTCGCCGAAGACCTCGCCCGTGTTGGCGTCCTGGGCTGTCTCTACGGCAGAGAGCGAGAAATCGGGAAGAGGCGTGGGGGCATCCGCCACCTGCCACGTGTCGGTGTCTACAGTGAAGTAATACGACTGTATGAAACCGTACTCCTGCCAGGTAAGGTCGAGATATACCCCGCAAAGCTTGTTGCCCACACGGCCACAACCCGCATTGAAGAACGCCTGGCTGTAATCGTTGAGCCGTGTGACCGCAATGGGGTTGACAGGGGAAAAAGAATGGAAGCCAGGAAGGGTCGGGGAAACCACATCGCCCCAAAGGACCAACGAGGGATTGACCGACGAGACCGACGAATGAAGTTTCCGCCTCACGCTGAAGGGCTTCTCCTTGTAGAGGGCCGCAGGGCGGGCAGGAACTGATTTCTGTAGAAACAGGGCGGGAGACGACTTGCGCAGCTCGTGCGATGCCCGCGCCTGCTCCGCACCAGGCGCATTCTTGGCAGTCTTCAAAGGAAGTTCCGTCGATTTCGCTCGTTGTGACAATAGCGGCTGCGGACTTAAAGCAAGGGCAAGCCCAACAACCATACCGAGATACTGTCTTTTCATACCAATTATATTATAGGTTAAACAATAGAATTTGCATCCTGTCAATTTGGTAACTCTTCGAGTCCAAAGCATTGCACTTTAACAACAAAGGACTTGATTTTGCAAAGATAATATATTTATTGAAAAGAAAAACAGACATCACCGAAAATATTTTGAAAAGTTTTCTACACGGGCACAGGAATGGATTCAACCCAAATCAAAATATTCGCCCGACAAACAATAAAATGACAAAGATTGTTTCTTCTCTCATCGGTTTCTTGTAAATTTGCAAGCGAATATGCAGCGGTATTTGCCGCCGATAAATAAAAGATATAACAATGGAGACAGGAAACGTCATCAAGTCAAAGGGTATCTACCTTTATGTGAAAGCCACCCGCGATGGTGCGCCGGTGATGCTGAAGGCTTTGAAAAGTGAATACAAGGACAAGTCGCAGTTCCAGACGCTGCTGCGTAAGGAGTTTGAGACCGTGTCGAAGCTCGACCACGCCAACATAGCCAAGGAGACGCAACTCATCGACGACCCACAGTACGGCAAGGCCATCGTGGTGGAGTTTGTCGACGGACGGTCTCTCAACGCCTACTTGGCCGAGAACCACTCGGTGGAGGAGAAGCTCAACATCATCCGACAGATTGCCTCCGCCATAGGATATGCCAACGAGAGAAACATCCAGCACCGCAACTTGAAGGCCAGCAACGTCCTCATCGCCAAGCAGGGCGACGAGGTGAAGATAATCGACTTCCACATGCCGTTCGCCGACGACCTCCACGTGGGCTACAGCTCGATGGCGCATGTGTCGCCGGAACAGAAGGACGGCACGGTGGCCATCGACGCGCGCGCCGACGTGTACTCGCTCGGCGTGCTGATGAAGCAGATGGGACTGCCCGAGGACTACAACGGGTTGATAGAAAAATGCTGCAGCTACAACCGCGGCGACCGATATATGGACATGGACTCCATGGTGGCCGACCTCGACGGCGGCTCGGGCTCGGGCTACTCAACGAAGCGCATGGCGGTGTTCGCCGCCGTGGTGGTGGTGCTCATCGTGGTGGTGGTGGCGTTCTTTGCCCTGCAGCACAAGAGCGCCGAAAGGCAGACTGCCACTCAGGAGCAGACCGACTCCGCAGCCATGCAACAAGACCAGCAGACCGCACAGCAGCCCGTGGCCACGGCTCCAGCCGACTCTGACGCAGCCTCGACTGGCGCAAAATTCAACGACCAAGTGAAGCAGCAGATGTATGCCGACATGGACAGGATGTACCAGCCTTACCTCGACGGAACGGCAACCGACAAGCGGGCACTGAAGAAACAGATTGGACGCTACTACAAGGGACTGCAGAAGTCGCTCAGTCCGATGAGCAACGAAGAGCAGGCCGCTTTCGACCAGGCGTTCATTGAATACAAGAAGCAGAAAGAGGTCGCCATCAAATAACTCGGAGGGCTCAGAGTTCTCGGAGCCCTCCGAACTTAGTAGCCTCTGTGGGCGCGCCTTGCGCGGTACATCGCCTCCCTAATACCCCCCTTCTTCCAAAAATCTCTTTCTTTGATGGGCCAAGAGACGCTCCAACATGTAGTCCGCCTGATGAATCAAGACGATGGCTATGTTTGCTGTTGTCTCTGGACTGCGCTTCGTGATTGCCCCCACATAACTTCTCGGATCGTTGTGGGTCCGGCAGTATTGTCTGGTTTGAAGTGTGCGCCTGTCATCTTTGGGCCTTTGCTGTAAGCCGTGCTGGCGGAGATAGTCCTCATAGTCGAGAAGCAGTTCTTGCAAACTTGCCTTTGCCACATTGGTGAGTTTAATCTCTGTTTCTTTTGATGTTGTTGCGGCAGCACTTCCTTCGGCTATATTCTGTCGGCCGCTTCGTGCGGTTTGCACCATTTGATCTATTGTGCGATCACCCGCGATGAAAACGTTGTTTGCAAAATAGCGAGTGATGTCAAAGATTATCGTTGTCACTTGGAATACCCGAAGTTTGCGGTAATGTAACTATTCAATTTAGGCCGTCCTGTAATTGATTAAAAAATCCCGAGGTTTCAGTGTTATCCTACGACTGTCAATGAGTATCGGCTTTACAATAAAGCCATTACAAAATGCTTTGTAAAACGATGCAAAGGTAATAAAATTATTTAAAAAGAAATAAGATTTGATACGTTAACGTTTTGTTTTATATACACAAGACCCAACGAATGTCTTAATCATATTGAAGAATGTTGTAATAAATTGGTTTTAAAGTAGTGTACGTACAAAGTTATAAAAAGTTACGCAAAAACATTTGGCAGTTATCAATATTTGCACTACATTTGCAGCAGATAATCATAATTCTATCACAAAACAAAAATTATTGTAGCAAAAAATGAACAGAATGACAAAGAATTTAGTTGCTTTTTTAACGTGATAGAATTATGACTAATATGCAGAACAACACTGACGAGAATTTTAACGAGGATTTCGAACGACTCCTGAAGCAGTTCGTGAGCGAAAAATACAAGGATGTCAAACTCGACGACATGCAGACTGAGGACGATGAGGATCCATTTCTGGAAGATGAAGATGAGGATGTAGATGAAGATGAAGATGTAGATGAATACCAAGCCGAGGACGACACTCCGATAGAGAAGGCTGACGACATCTGCACTGACGTTCCGCTACCTGGCGACGTCATAGAGCAGAACCAGAACGTAAGAGTAAAGGTGGAGATACTGCGCCCCATAGACAATCCGCAGGAGGAGCTGCAGAAGCTGGTGGGCTGCGGCAACATCAAGAAGCGCATGGACGAACTGGTGGCGCTGACCGCCTACAACCGCATGCTGCACGAACAGTTTCCCGAACTGAAGCAGCACCGGGTTTCGCTGCACAGCCTATTCCTCGGCAACCCCGGCACGGGCAAGACCACGGTCTGCAAGATATTCGGGGCGCTGCTGCACGAGGCGGGAGCGCTCTCGAAAGGACACGTTGTGGTGTGCGACCGCGGCACCTTCATCGGCACGCTCTGGGGCGACGAGGAAAGGGCGATGAAGCAAGTGGTGGAGATGGCGCAGGGCGGCGTCCTGATGATTGACGAGGCATACCTTCTGAACGGAAAGAACGAGAACGACCCCGGAAAGATCATCGTGCAACTGCTCATGAATCTGCTCGCCGACGAGAGTCAGCGAGACATCGCCGTGGTGCTCTGCGGATACAAGGAGCCGATGAACGAACTGCTCGAGACTAACCCCGGACTGCTGTCGCGCTTCCCCAACCGCTTCGAGTTTGCCGACTTCAGCGTCGACGAACTGCTTGAGATAACCAGCCGCCGCATTGAGGAGTACAGCTACCGCTTCACCGTAAAGGCATGGCAGAAATACACCGATATGATAGCGCTCGCCTTCAGCGCTCGCGACACCGAGACGTGGGGCAACGCACGCTTCATAGCCAACCAGCTGGAGCGCATCTACATTCAGCACGCCACACGATGCGTGAAGCAGCCGCCGAAGAATCACAACGACCTCCTTCTGATTACGCCGGAGGACATTGTGCCCATAGAGATGCCACGCAGAAAAAACAGAATAGGCTTCGGAGTGTGACTCCAAAGCCTATTCTGCAACGTTCTTTCTTACTTTTAAAAACATCACGGATATTCAATACATTTCTTATTTTGTTTGTTATTTTGAGGATTTTGTGTATTTTTGAACCATGATTAGCTAATCGAAACCTATTTTCTAAAAAACGGAATCCGTAAAACTTAAAAAGAATATGAAATACATGAAATTTAAGAATGTCATGATTTTTATTTTATCTTTGATTACAGTATGGATTGTTGTAGTCTTTTTTTGTTATAAAGGGTATTTTATTAATATCGAGGTCGGCCAGATTCAATTAGGTGATTGTCGTGATTTTACTACACAAGATAGTGTAGTATTTGATACTGGTGCAGATTTTTCATATATATCTTCTAATAAAATTGGATTTCCTTTTTTATCTCCAGTCTTGGTTAACGATGGAGAAGGTAATAATAAAATTTTACCAATGTATTTCACACAATATTTTGAAGTTAATGATAAAGTAAAAATAAAAAATTTTACATACATTTCAGGTTTCAAAAACAATAAATTCAAAGCAATCATTGGAATGAATGTACTATCAAAGCTAAACATGCTTTTTCTTTCGACCCAAAATACATTAGACATAAAGTCTTTTGATTTTAAACCACAGATTCCTTCATCCGCCACTATTCTTCAATATAAAGATAGAATATCTCCAAAAGTAACCTTAAGATTAGACAACGAAGTTATTGATGATATTCTAATTGACACAGGATTTGATGGTGATTTGTCGATAGATGAGCATTACATAGAGAAGCTAAAATCTAATCATTCTTGCGATTCAATGATTAGCACAAATAATACGCTATTTGATACTCAAAAAGTAAAGAAAATAATATTTTCAGAATTATATATTAATGAAAGACTATATAAAAACATACATGTAGTTCAACTAAAAAAGAGACTTTTAGGTTCTAAATTTTTGAAACGATTTGATAAAGTGTTTTGGGATAGCAAAAATCTAACAGTTTATATGTGGAACGAAAATGATGAATATTAAAATCAGCAAGAAAGTATCTGTAAAACAGCAACTCTATTGGTAGTGTAAACTGAACTGTGTCACGGCTCTGATTTTTTATTCTTTCCCTCTTATTTGTGTGCAGATTTCATATCTGCATACAAATAAGAGGAGCCTTTCACAGGCAAAGTTACATAATCTTGAACCTATCTCCAAATTTTATAGCAAGTTGTTGTGATATCAGTGCCCAATTAGACAGGGGCATAGTCCATTTCCCACTAATGTCTCGATAGGCAAGATACACAAGTTTTTCAAGTGCGGTGTCTGACGGGAACACACCCTTGTTCTTCGTTACCTTGCGCACCTGACGGTGATAACCCTCAACCGTATTGGTTGTGTAGATAAGCTTGCGGATGGCAGGAGTATACTGGAAGTATTCCGTAAGACGCTCCCAGTTGTCGCGCCAGGATTTGATTACTATAGGGTACATCTCGCCCCATTTTTCATCAACCATGTCAAGCTGTGCCAATGCAGAATCCTTGCTTACAGCACCGTATACGGTCTTGAGATCCTTCAGAAACTCTTTCTGATGCTTGCTTCCTACATACTTGATTGAGTTGCGGATTTGGTGGACTACACATAGCTGAACGGAGGTTTCAGGGAATACACTTTGGATGGCGTCAGGGAATCCCTTAAGACCGTCTACGCAACAAATCAGAATATCACGTACACCACGGTTTTGAAGGTCGGTCATTACATCAAGCCAGAAGTTAGCACCCTCACTCTCAGATATATACATACCAAGAAGATCCTTGTGACCGGACTTGTTTATACCTAATACGTTGTATATTGCACGAGTGACTGCACGACCCTTATCGTCCTTCACCTTGTAGTGAATGGCATCAAGCCAGCAAATGGCATACACGGGGTCAAGCATACGCGACTTCCATGCTGTTATTTCTGGAATGACACGATCTGTTATAGAGCTGATGGTTTCGGCTGAAAGGGTTGTGTTAAACTCACGCTCAAAGTACTTGCTTATATCACGAGTGCTTGTACCAAGGGCATACATATTGATGATTTGATCTGCCATACCTTCAGCAAGAATGGTCTCACGCTTCTTGACCGTTTCCGGTTTGAAGGAGCCGTCACGGTCACGAGGCGTTTCTACTGTCACCTCTCCATACTTTGTCTGTACGGTCTTGCTCATCTTGCCGTTACGACGATTGCCAGAACTACGGTCAGCACTATTAAGGTGGGCATCCATCTCACCTTCTAAGGCTGCGTTTAGGATACGTTCCAGCATGGGAGCCAAAGCTCCGTCTTTACCAAAGAGTGCTTCACCGCTACGCAGCTGCTGGGCTGCTTTCTTGTAGTCTATTTCCAAATTGTCCATATTATAAGAACTGTGTTAAACTATTATTATAGCCTGACACAGTTTATTTTACACTCTATATGAAACATGTTAGAATAGCAATAACCTTTTTCATATTAGTCCCTATCATAATGGTTTTCAATATAATTATCATTCTTTCCTATAGCCAAAAGAATGATAATCATCAACAATGGTGTTGCAAGAAGACTCAAAAGAACCCAAACTACAACACTGCGATTGCGTTTCTGTGCCATCACGGCAACAAGAACATACAAACCAACAGTTATACCAATGAAGAACAACAAACCAACGATAGCAATTATAACATACAGCCCTTCATTTCCCTCTGACTGTACATGGTCATAGCCGTATCTGCCTAATGTATAGTCATCAATAGACTCCGGTTCTTCTTCTACATTATAATCTTTAAGCTTGAATTTTATCTTGAAAGAAGGCGAACCACCTGGCATATTTTCCGACTTATAATAATGATAGTTGCGGCTATGCTCATAAGCTGGAATATCAAGTTTCCTTGTCATTCCAGAGGCAATATTCACACGTCTGGTAAACTCTTTATAATCCAGTTCGTTACCAGACATATCAAGATAGGTAATCAGGAATACCACATTCTTGACTTCCTCACTTGAATTGTTCTTTAATGCCAATGTACCTTCACTATCAAGCCAGCCTTGTTCATAGGAAACCATAGTGATGTCTTTCTCAAAATCCTTGTTCGCTGCAAGAGCAACCACCGAAAGTAAAATGCTTAATAGGGCAATTGTAAGTCTTCTTGTTACCATATCTTTGAGTTTTGTTATTTGTTTAGATTACATTGTTTTACACTGTTCTTTGTTCACGACTCTGTCCCTGAACAACCGCATATTGGTGAAGTTGCGTGAGATATTCTGCACAAGTTCCAGATAGTTGTCGCTACCATCTTCCCATTTGTGGTAGAAGGGCTTTATTGAAACGCAGTTCTCATGCTCAAATACAGTGTTAAGCAAAGTCCTGTCGGAGTTGCCACAAGAATGCCCCATAATCAGCACTTGGAATGGGGCTGCCATCAGGAAGTCAAGCATCTTATGGTAATTCTTTGTTTCCAGATACTTCACAGACTTGACGTTCTTCAACAACTCATTGTCTTGCTTGTCAAGAATGTCCTGATAGTCCTTGTCAAGTTCATCACCATAGCCAAAGATGATGTTCTTTGGATGCTCCAAGTCGCCATGAATATAGTTGAATTCAAGGTTGAAGTTGCCATACATCTTAGCGGTTGCTGTGTAATTGAAGCTAAGTAGCATGATTCGCCCTGGAATCAGCTTGTTTCGCTCTTCATAATTGTATTCCACCTCTTCAAAGCTCTTAATATCAAGCCCTATGTTCTCCATTGCTTTCTTTCTCCCTTCCGTTGAGAAATCGGCAGGGTCGAAGAACTCTATCATGGCATCATGCAACTCCTTCTTGTATTCGTTTGTCCCGATGCTGCCGAGGTATTCCACCAGCCTCTCCTGAAGATATGCCAACTGGTCATTCAGTTCCTTTACGGTATACCCGCAGTCTGTGCTTTCCGCACATTTTTTCAGCAGTTGATAGTAGTCGTTCTCAATATCAACCCATCCTTTGGTTTCTATTGATTGGAGAATTGACGCAAAAAATTTTGAATTCGTCACAGAAAAATCATCTGTATTTTCCTTTATCGTACTTATAATCTCAGTTGGTGGGTTTTTCCACTCCATTGTCATCAAATACCTAAATGAATGTAAGAAGAAGAAATTAGACCAACTGGCACAATCTTTTGTGTTCTTTATCTCCAACTTGCATAAGCAATCTTCCGAGATAGGGGCATGCTCTGTCAACATGGCATTCAATCTCCTTTCCCAATACCAGTTTATGAAATCCATATAACTGGTTTTTAGACCATGAGCCATGTCAAAACCGTTTCCTATGATAACGAGTCGATTCATTTTCGTCCATTCTTTGTTTTATGCCACTCCACCATATCTTTGACTTACATAGTTATAGATGGAATCGCGGTAATAGTTAATGCTTTCTTCACTGTAACACTCTGGAAGTTCCTGCCACAAAACATCACGTATGGTAATGATAAGAGTAGCACGAGTTGTTGGCTTGTCAAATGGATGATCCATACCAGACAACTGTTCCTTTATTTTAGCAAGCAACTCTATGGCTACATCCTTCAGCTTTTTGACTTCTGTCTTTGACAGATTGTCTTTCAGCAGGAGGTCATAGAGTGAGAGCTCTTCATCACTCTTGAATCCTTCTTGTACATAACGCTTCTCTTCTTCGCTGAGAGATTGAGACAGATGCATCAACTCCTCGAAGGTCTTCTCTATCGTTGCGCGATTCTGCTCTTGGTTATACGCTTGAATAATCTCCTGATACTTTTCGTAAAAGTTAATTCTTGATGGATTCTCTGCCAATAGTCGAGCCAGACGCTCCTGAAGTAAGTCTTGAATGTCTCTTAGTACGAGGTTCTTGTCTTCACGCTTGGCAAACTCTCTTCGCAATAAATCGAAGTCGATGCCGCTGATGTCGAACCTCCGACCACTACCATCAGCAACCATCATAGCATTGGAATCTATTTCAAGATGCTCATTGACAATGTCATTGATAGCAACACTCAGGTCGGTAATGTCGGCATGTTTACGTTTCTTCTGTAGCTCCTTGTAGATAGCCTCCAATGCATCCTTCTTCTTACGCATTTCTTCAGTAATATCTTCACGGTCGAGATATTTCCAAAGTTTGAGCAAGGTTGTCGCAAATGTGCAGAACGACTTACGGGTTTCAATCTTATCACAAAGTTGGTTTGCTGCCTTCTTCAGAAGTGACAGTTTCTCAAATGACATTGCATCAATGAGTTCCTGCAATTCAAACCCTTTTTCATGCAGGAATGTTTCCGCTGTCGCAATGATTTCCCAAACATTCTTTATCAGTTCTTCCTTGTTGACTGTAGGGTCGTTGCCGCCGTCTCCGCCATCAGGATTAGCTGTATAGTCAGCCAGAGCTTGGCGGAGTGCTTTCACAATACCTATACTCAAGTTTCGGATTTAGAATGAGTTCATAAAAAAGTTCATAAAAAAGGCTTT
>OGGW01001468.1_pt1 | contig 17907 bp, 14 predicted proteins | sample 1571291 | NCBI WGS metagenome assembly OGGW01 (sample SAMEA2582028, study PRJEB24529) | metagenome | biome: Human gut stool | place: China | collected 2011 | reverse complement strand
ATACCTCACCCATCCAGTCAGAGTCACGCTGTGCCAGATAGTCATTGACCGTAACCACAAGTACGCCCTTGCCCTCCAGCGCATTCAGATATGCAGGCAGTGTTGCCACCAGTGTTTTACCTTCACCTGTTCTCATCTCGGCAATACGTCCCTGATGCATCACGATGCCACCCATCAGCTGTACGGGGAAATGCTTCATATTCAGCACATTGGGACGGGAAGCCGCCTCTCTTACCACTGCATACGCCTCAGGCAGAATATCATCCAGTGTTTCGCCCTTTGCCAGACGATCCTTAAATTCCTGTGTCTTTCCTCTCAGTTCTTCATCCGAAAGGTTTTCATACTGGGGGCCCAGTGCTTCAATCTTCGCCACGATGGGCTTGATTTTCTTGATTTCCTTTTCACTGTAGTTCCCAAATATTTTTTCCAAGAAACCCATTTGGTTCACCTCATTTTTCTTTTCTCACATGTGCCGAAAGCAGACAGCCGCTCGATAGGCACACTTTTACATTATTATAGTATAGCAGAAGAACACCCCCGTACACAAGGAAAACTTGCGCATTTCAGGGGATGTTCAAAAAGTTTTAAGAAATCTTTATATAAATTTCACATTTTTTCTCAATACCACTATTCTTCTGACGAAAAACAGCGCATTTTGTTCCGCTTCTGCTTTATTTCTCTGATTTCGACTCAAGCGCCGCCTTCTTCCAGCATTTATAGCACATCGGACGATAGCTTTCGTTGCCCCCCAGAAGGAACTGCTCTCCTTCGGTAACAACTCTGCCCTCCGCATCAATTCTTGCGTTCACCATAGCCTTTCCGCCACAGGTGCAGACCGTTTTCAGCTCCGTCACGGAATCTGCCAACTCAAACAGCCTTGCACTGCCGGGGAACAATCTTGTCCGAAAATCTGTCCGCAGTCCAAAGCAGAACACAGGCACATTGTAATAATCCACAATCTCCCGTAGCTGCTCCACATGGGCAGGCTGTAAAAACTGTGCCTCATCCACAATAATCACATCATAAAATTCCCGTTCTCTGTCACGGAAAACTTCATATAAATCCATATCATCGTCAATCACATCTGCAGGCTGCTCCAGCCCGATGCGAGAATGTACCTTATCTGCGCCATAGCGCGTATCTGCCGCAGGCTTCATCAGCCAGACGCGCATCCCCTGTTCCTCGTAGTTGAATTTCGTAATGAGTGCCTGTGCCGATTTGGAGCTGCCCATCACGCCGTATCTGAAATATAATTTTGCCATACACAAAACCCCTTTGCTTTTTCTTCTCAATTTCCCTGTTATGATACCACAATCCTAGCCCCTTGGCGAGTGACACTCTCCCCAAAAATTCTTTCGCTTTTCGCTTTCTTTTCTCAAAAAAAAGAGTATACTGTCTAAAGAAGGTAAAATGACAAAAATATAACAAAATGATACCCACCAAAAATTCAGATTGGAGATGACTTTGTTGATTACAGATTTAACCCGGGGCAGTAGCCGAAAAATGCTCTGGATGTTTTCCATTCCCATGCTGCTGAGTGTTGCCTTTCAGCAGGTTTATCAAATTGCAGACAGCATCATTGCCGGGCAGTTCATCGGTGAAGCCGCGCTTGCGGCAGTCGGTGCATCCCACCCCATCACTATGATTTTCATGGCAGTTGCCGTTGGCAGCAATATCGGCTGTGCCGTTGTGGTTTCCCGCCTGTTCGGGGCAAAAAAATACAGCGCACTCAAAACGGCTATCTGCACCATCTTCTGCGCCTGCATTGCGGTCAGCGTGGTTCTGACGCTTGTCGGCATTTTCGGCGGAAGTGCCATGCTTCGCCTCATCCGCACCCCTGCCGATGTTTTCGCCGATGCCAAACTCTATCTGCATATCTATATCTATGGGTTTTTGTTCCTGTATCTTTATAATATCTGCAACGGCATCTTCACCTCTCTGGGGGACAGCCGTACGCCGCTGTATTTCCTCATCGGCTCCTCCATAAGTAATATTCTTCTGGATATTTTCTTCGTGGTCTGGCTGAAAATGGGCGTTGCCGGTGTTGCATGGGCAACCTTCGCCGCACAGGGCGCGGCATCCGTGCTCGCCTTTCTTACGCTGTTGCATCGCATCAAGCAATTAAGAAGCACCGAGCCGTATGCAAAATTTTCCGCAGAAATGCTTGTACAGGTTACCATCGTCGCCATTCCAAGTATTTTGCAGCAATGCTTTGTTTCCGTCGGGAATCTTTTCGTGCAGTCTGCCGTCAATAGCTATGGCTCTGCCGTTGTTGCTGGCTTTTCTGCCTGCCAGAAGCTGAATACCTTTGCCGTCACCTGTATGACAACCCTGTCCAACGGCGTTTCCTCCTTCACCGCTCAGAACCTCGGCGCAGATAAAAAGGAACGGATTTCCGAAGGCTTTCGGGCAGGGACGCTCCTCGGTATTCTGGTCTGCGTACCGTTTTTCCTGTTCTATTTCTTCTTCGGCCGCACCGCCATGGGGCTGTTTCTGGATGAAAGCAGTGCTGCCGCAATTCAGGCAGGTGTAGACTATATGCACATCGTCACCCCCTTCTATTTCATCGTAACGATTAAGGTCATGTGTGATGGGGTGCTGCGCGGTGGCAGTGCCATGCTCTATTTCATGACAACCACATTCACCGACCTCTTCCTGCGTGTGGCGTTGGCGTTTCTCTTTGCAAAAGGGCTTGGTCTCGGCGCAACCGGCATCTGGATGGCATGGCCCTTCGGCTGGACACTTTCCGCCCTTCTTTCCATTTTCCTCTATCGCCTAAAGCCTTGCCTGAAAAAAGAGCTCTGATACCAAAAAATGCACTACGAAATCGTAGTGCATTTTTTGACTTATTTATCCTCTTTGATATTCTTTTTCCGAATGTTTTCCTCAATCAGCTCTCTTGTATATTCCCAAATTTCCGCCGAACCCAATTCCGTTTTCGCCTGTCTCCCCCAGACCTGACTGCGGCTCACCCTATGCGCACGCCAATCTCCACCGTCATTGGCATTATTCAGCAGCAGCGGCTGAAAATTATCCATCACATGCGCAAATCTTGCTTCAGGTGTTTCATTCGCTTCAAATTCTTCAAATAATCCGCGCAGCTCATCTCTCTGGTCATCGGGCAGTAAGCCGAAAATCCGCTCTGCCGCCTTTTCCTCCCGCTCCGCCTGTGTTGCCAGCCCTGCCGTATCGTAGGCATAGGTGTCCCCTGCATCAATCTCCACAATATCATGAATCAGCGCCATCATCATCGTTTTCGCAAGGTCAAATTCCGCATTCGCGTATTCCTTCAGCAGATAAATCATCATCGCCATGTGCCACGCATGCTCGGCATCGTTTTCCCTTCTGCCGTGCCCACTCAGGTGCGTCTGCCTGAGAATATTCTTCTCCTTGTCCGCCTCCAGAATAAACGCTACCTGCTTCTTAAATCGTTTTCTGTCCATCCTTCTCCCTCTTTCTTCATAAGAAAAGCCTTAGACCTTTCGGTCTAAGGCTCAGGAACTCGTCTGTTTGTTTTTCTGCTTCAGCAAGTCAAAATCCTGATTTCAACTTATTTTTAATATTCGGGCTCAATCAGACCGTAGGTGCCGTTCTTTCTCTTATAAACCACACTTACCTCGTCTGTCTCCGCATCGCGGAATACAAAGAAGCTATGTCCTACCAGCTCCATTTCCATAACAGCCTCTTCCGCATCCATAGGCTTTACGGCAAAACGCTTTACCTTCTCGATTTTTACCAGAGGCTCGTCATCCAAGTCCTCCTCAGGCACCAGAATTGCCGCATATTCTGCCGCATAGGCATCTGCGCCGTTTCTGATTTTGGTGCGCATCCGTTTTTTATAACGGACAACCTGCCCCTCCAGAATATCCACCGTTTTATCCATAGCGGCTGTCATGTCCGCATCCTGCACCTCTGCCCGTGCATATCTTTTATTCATAGGAATGGTTACTTCCACCGTAGCAACCTGTTTTTCCAAGCTTAATGTGATGGTTGCCTCTGTGTCCGCAGGGAACAGCTTGGCAATTCGATCCATCTTCTTTTCCACCATTTCCTTTGTTTTGTCCCATACATCGATGTTTTTCCCAATAATGTTATAACGCATACTAACAACTCCCTTCGGGATTCTCTCATCTTCTCAGAGAATCAAAAACATATATCCAATCGGCACCGCGCCGATGAGATTCAAAAGTAATCAAAATGGATTTCCTGTTTATTTGTTATATTCTCCGTTATTTCGTAAAATCCTTCTTTCTTTTGAAAAAAATATTCAAATTTTCGATTTTTTTCGCAAGAGCATCAAAAAAGGGTTGTAGGCTTTTTATGCTTTCGTTTCCATAATCTGATTTATGGAATCGGATACTTTTTCCGCAGAAGCAGAAACGGCGGATTCTCAGGCTTTTCAAATTTCCACAAAAAACGACATTCCTCTCCATTTTTCCACAAATTTTTTTTGCACAACCTGTGGATATTGTGAATAACCTTGTGGAAAACTTACGTTTCAAGGATTTTTATTGTGGATAAAACGTGGAATTTATCCACGTTTTCCACAGCCACATTCTTCTGTTCATATCTGCCATAGGTTCACATAAAATTGCTTCTCCCAAAAAGAAAAAGTCCTTCGTTCTTTTTTAATCGCCGCATTAGGGCTGATTCATAACCTGAAAAATATAGAATTTCAGATAATAGGATTCCTCTGCCGCCCAGAGAATCGGGTGATCGGGTGCCTGATGGCGATATTCCACCTGACGCAGGCGTTTATGCACATTCTTTGCCGCCTGCCCAATGGTCTGGGTGAACAATTCATAGGTCATGAAATGCGAGCAGGAGCAGGTTGCCAGAAAGCCGCCATCCTTCAGCAGCTTCATGGCGCGCAGGTTGATTTCGCGATAGCCCTTAACCGCATTCTTGACAGAGCTTCTGGACTTTGTAAAGGCAGGAGGATCAAGAATGATTACATCGAATTTTCTGCCCTCTGCTTCGAGTCTGGGCAGCAGCGCAAACACATCCTCGCACTGAAATTTCACAACCTCCTGCAAGCCATTCAGCTTGGCATTCTCCGTTGCCTGATCCACCGCAAGCTGGCTTGCATCAATCCCCAGTACGCTTTTTGCCCCCGCGATGCCTGCATTCAGCGCAAAGGAGCCTGTATGGGTAAAGCAGTCCAGCACATCCATTCCCTGACAAATTTTATGAATGGACAGCCGATTATACTTCTGGTCAAGGAAAAAGCCGGTTTTCTGCCCTTCCTCCACATCAACGATATATTTTACGCCGTTTTCCACAATCTGCACCTTGGTGTCAAAAGGTTCGCTGAGGAAGCCCTTCCAAGGCTGCATGCCCTCCTGCCTGCGCACCTTCGCATCACTGCGTTCATACACACCGCGGATATGGATGCCGTCCTCCAGCATAGCTTCGATGAGCAGGCGCAAAATGGTTTCCTTCATGCGGTCAATCCCCATCGCAAGAGACTGTACCACAAGCACATCGGAGAATTTATCCACAACCAGACCGGGCAGAAAATCCGCTTCTCCGAAAATAACACGGCAGGAAGAAATATCCACCGTCCGTTTGCGGTAATTCCAAGCCGCCTGCACTCTTTCACGCAAGAATGCCTCATCAATCACCACATCCTTATTTCTGCTCATCATACGGATGGTGATTTTGGAATTGCTGTTATAAAAGCCTGTCCCCATGGGATAGCCGTCAAAATCCTCCACCATAATCAGCTCGCCATTGACCGCATCCTCTGTTACGGCGGCAATTTCATTATCAAATACCCAAAGACCGCCTGCCTTAAGCATGCGTCCTTCGCCCTTTTTCAATGTTGCAACAGGTAAACCCATCAGCCTTCTCCTTTCTGAATAAAAAACCCTTCCTGCGAAAAAAAGGAGTATCTCCCGATACTCCTTTTCATTTTACTTATCTTACTTATCCGCTTATCAGACTTGCTTAGTTTGCGTAGTTATTGAAGTAATTCTGAACCAGAACGATAGGGGTACCCTTATCACCGGAACCGCTTGTCAGGTCACACAGGGAACCAATCAGGTCTGTCAGGCGGCGAGGTGTGGTACCTTCGGATGCCATCTGTCCTTTCAGATTTGCTTCTTTTGCCTTGATTGCATTCTTGATTGCATCTGCCAGTGCATCGCCGTTCAGGTCAGCGAAATCGTTATCTGCCAGATATTTCAGCTTCAGCTCATTGGGCAGACCGTTCAGACCATCTGTATAGCCTGCGCCGACAACGGGGTCAGCCAGCTCCCAAATCTTACCAACGGGATCCTTGAATGCGCCGTCGCCATAAACCATAGCCTCTACCTTTACGCCTGTGCGTGCGATGATTTCCTTCTGGATTTTTTCTGCTACCTCCTGTGCGTTCTTGGGGAACAGCTTGATGGTTGTTTCTGTTGCCTTATTGGAGCCAAGCAGACCGTACTCTGCATTGTAGCCGCTGCCGTTTACGGGTGCGTTCAGGATTTCTGCCAGTGTCAGAACCTTTTCGCCGCCCTTTGCCAAAATACGGCGTTTGGAGCGTTCTCTGTTGTGAATATCACAGCACAGCACGTTCTTTGTATACTTTACGATTGCTTCGGGGTGGTTTGCGAATACGATTTCAGCTTCTGCGCCTTCCTCCTCAATCAGACCCTTGTAGTATTCTACATAGTCAACGCCTGTGAAGGGGTGCTTCACATAGCCGAATGCCTTACGATATTCATCCAGAGACAGCACATCTGTATAGGGATTTACGCCGCTGTCATCCAGAATATCCATATCAAACAGGTGGTTGCCTACTTCATCGGAAGGGTAGCTCAGCATCAGCACTACCTTCTTTGCGCCCTTTGCGATACCTCTCAGGCAGATTGCAAAACGGTTTCTGCTGAGGATGGGGAATACAACACCGACTGTTTCACCGCCCAGCTTTGCTTTTACGTCTGCCGCAATATCCTCTGTGGATGCGTAGTTGCCGTCTGCACGAGCAACAACTGCCTCTGTTACACAGATTACATCTCTTTCATGCAGCTGGAAACCATCCTGCTCCACTGCTGCCAGAACGGAATCTGCTACGATTTTAACGATGTCATCCCCTTCACGGATGATAGGTGCTTTGATACCTCTGGAAATTGTTCCTGCCATAGTGTAAAACCTCCTGAAAAATTCGATTTATTTCTCACAGGCGTTCTGCCTGCTTTGATCGAATGATTTTTGCCATTGTGCAAATAGCAAGTCTGAAAGCCGTTATTCGTAAGGCTTCGCCTTACTCATCATTTGCTCCGCAAATCTTTTTTTCTTCCTTACGCATCCCTTTTCCCGCAAGCAGGACGGGCTTCGCAAGCTGAACATGACTTTCTCCGCTATAAATGTAAAAAGACCCCACGAAAACGCGGGATCGATGGCAAAATTTCTAGTCATGGTGTGATGAAAGTACATTCGATCACCGACGCACTCATTCTACCAAGAAAAGCGCGCACTTGTCAATAATATCCCACTTGTTTTCTATAAAAATATCTTATATCAATCATAATTTTTCATTTAGACTTCCTCCATCCGAACCGCCGTATCCAAGGCAATTTCCATCATCTGGGTGAAGGTATTCTGCCGTTCCTCGGCTGTGGTGGCCTCGCCCGTAATCAGATGGTCGGAAATGGTAACAATGTTCAGCGCGCGTTTGCCTGCCCTGGCCGCCTCCAGATACAGTGCGGTCGATTCCATTTCCACTGCAAGCGTACCCATTTTCGCCCAGGAAACGGTTTCCTCCATGCCGCCCTCGTTATAGAACGCATCGGAGCAAAGCAGATTGCCAACGTGCATTTCAATTTTCCTTGCCTTCGCGCAGTCCACCGCTGTGGAAAGAAGCGTATAATCCGCTGTGGGGGCTAAAGTGCCCGGCATGTGGTACTGCTCGGCATAGCTTGAAGTTGTATTTGAGCCAATGCCTGCCACGATATCACGCACCTTCAGCCTTTCGGACAATGCCCCCGCGGAGCCGATGCGGATGATGTTTTCCACATCATAGAAATTGAACAATTCATGGCTGTAAATGCCGATGGAAGGGCAGCCCATGCCGCTTGCCATAACAGAAACCCTTTTGCCCTTATATAGACCCGTATAGCCGAGAATCCCACGGGTGTGGTTGACCTCCACGGCATCGGTCAGAAATGTTTCCGCAATAAACTTCGCCCGTAAAGGGTCGCCGGGCATCAATACTGTTTTTGCAAAATCGCCTTTTTCGGCAGAAATATGAGGTGTTGCCATATCCATTCCCTCCTTATTGCTATTGAAAATTTTTCTCGTTTCTTATTTTTCCTCGCGCAGGCTTTTCAAAAGAGAAATCTCTTTGGCGTAGCCCGCCGCCTCGTTCGGTGTTTCCAGATAAAACGGCAGATGGCACAGCTTCGGGTGGTTGATAATATTCGCAATGCCTGCCAGTCCAAGCGTACCCTCGCCGATTTTCTCGGGTCTGTCCTTATGACTGCCGATAGGATTCTTGCTGTCGTTCAGGTGAATGGCTTTCAGCCTGTCCAAGCCGATGATTTCATCAAACGCCTGCAGAACGCCATCCAAATCCCTGATGATGTCATAGCCGCCATCATATACATGGCAGGTATCCAAACAAACGCCCATGCGCTCCTTTTGCTCTACTCTGTCCAAAATGGCGCGCAGCTCCTCAAAGCTTCTGCCAACCTCACTGCCCTTGCCTGCCATGGTCTCCAAAAGCACCGGCGTTTTGCCTTCCGCAGAAAGAATTTCATTCAGCGCATCCGCAATGAGGGGAATCCCGATTTCCGTCCCCTGCTTCACATGGCTGCCGGGGTGGAAATTAAACATCACATCGGGCAAAAGCTCTAATCTCGCCAAATCCTCCTTCATGGTGCTTCTGGCAAAGCTGCGCAGGTCCTCCTTTGCGGCACAGGGGTTCATGGTATAGGGTGCGTGTGCAAGCAGTGTGCCGAAATGGTGCTCCGCATGAAAGGCATTGTATTTTTCGATATCCTCTAAATCCAGCGCCTTGACAGAGCCGCCTCTGGGGTTTCTGGTGAAAAATTGGAACACATTCGCCCCAAGCTTCACTGCCTCCTTCCCCATGGCAAGATAGCCCTTGGCGGAAGATAAATGACAGCCGATATAAAACATAGTTGTCCTCCTTAGCCGATATAATACACGATATTGGTAAATTCCGTCATGCTTTCCCCGCGGTTGCAGTAGGTATGGGGCTGGGTGCAGTCAAAATGGATGAAATCCCCTTCTCTGAGGAGATATTCCTCACCGCCGTAACGCAGAACCATTTCCCCTCGCGTCACCAGAAGATATTCATGCGTATTCATGCCATGCCCTTCGGAAGTGTATTCCTTGTGTGCATCCAATTCGCCGTTGAAAAACTCAAAATCGCGCGCAGGGTTGGCTGTATTGTAATGATAGGCACGATAGCCGTCATACTCCGCAATAACGCTTTCCTCTTTTCGAATCAGCAGAGGCGCATCAATCTGTTCATCAATCAGCTTTGTATAGGAAACCTGTAAGCCGCCTGCAATCTTCCAGAGAGTGTTGATGGTAGGGTTGGATTCGCCCTTCTCAATCTGGCTGAGCATAACCTTGCTGACACCGGAAAGCTCCGACAGCTTTCCCAAACTGAAGCCGCGCTCCGCGCGCAGCCGTTTTAAATTGACAGCAATAATTTCATTCAGATTCATGGAGAAACCTCCTTTCTTCTTTTTTTATTTTACCCTGTTCTTCCTCTTTCCGCAAGCAAAACAACGCTTGCAGCTTTGTGTCTGCCGCCGTATAATTGTCTGAGCTGAAACAAGCGGAAACAAACGAAAAAAGAAAAGGAAAAGAGACCATGAAGGAAAAACTGCTTACATTTTTCAAAAAAGAAACAATACTCTGCATTGCCTGCCTGCTGGCGGCGCTTTCGGCATGCATTGTGCCGCCCGATACAGCGTATCTTGGCTACGTTGATACAAGGGTGCTGATTCTGCTTTTCTCGCTGATGGCAGTATTGGCAGGCTTTCGTGCGCTTGGCATCTTCGACCGCATGGCAAATCTGCTTCTGGCGAGGGCAAAAAAAATGCGGCAGCTGGCGCTGACCCTAGTCATGCTGTGCTTTTTCTCCGCAATGCTTGTGACCAATGATGTGGCACTGATTACCTTTGTGCCGTTCACGATTTTACTGCTGCAACGCGTGCATTTAGAGGAAAAGCTGATTCCCGTCATTGTTCTGCAGACGATTGCCGCCAATCTGGGTAGTATGCTGACCCCTGTTGGCAATCCGCAGAATCTCTATCTTTATACCATTTCAGGGATTGGGGTCGGGGCGTTTTTCAGAATTACCCTGCCGTTTGTTCTCGTGTCCTTCTTTCTGCTGCTTTTGCTCTGCTTTTTGCAGGGAAACACCCCTTTAGCCACACAGCCGCAGGCAGCGCCGCCCACACGGACAGGAGCAGAAAAGCAACAGCTTTTCGGCTTGACGGTGCTGTTTTTTCTTTGCCTGCTGGCAGTTTTCCGCATCCTGCCCGTTCTGCCGCTGTTGGCGTTGGCACTGGTGTGGTTTCTGCTGTTTCAGAAAGGGATTCTGAAAGAGGTGGATTACTGCCTGCTGCTCACGTTTATATTTTTCTTTATCCTGATTGGGAATCTGGGGCGGATCTCCGCCATACGGGAAGCCCTCCAAGCACTGCTCTGTGGCAGAGAGGTGCTTGTTTCTTTTCTGAGCTGTCAGTTCATCAGCAATGTGCCTGCGGCGGTTCTGCTTTCAGAATTTACCGACCGCTATGACCTTTTGCTTGCCGGGGTGAATATCGGTGGTCTGGGGACGCTAATCGCTTCTATGGCAAGTCTGATTTCCTATAAATATTTCGCACAGATACCGAATGTCGGAAAGGGGAGGTATCTGCTCTGGTTTACCCTCGCAAATCTTCTGTTTGCAGTAATTTTACTGGGGCTTGCAGCTCTGCTTCCCTCCTGACTGCAAAGGGCGATTTTATTGCATTTTGTCATAGCCTCCTCTGTCCAAAAAGTATTCCAAAAGGCAAAAAGCTATGCTAAAATTAAAAAAAATATCAAATCCCTTGAACGAACGAGGTGTATCACATGCCGAAACGAAAGCAGGATTTTAACACCATATACATATCTGAACGATTACAGGAGGCACTGCGCCCAATTTCGCACTGTGCGCTGACAGCTGTGGTTGCGCCAATGGGCTATGGCAAAACAACCGCCGTCAACTGGTATCTTGCAGAACGCAAGAAAAAGGAAAACGCACGCATCATCCGTATCAGCGTCTATTCCGACAATCTCGCAATTTTCTGGAAAAGCGTACAGGATGCCTTTTTGCATGCAGGGCTTTCCATTTTGCTGGATTACCCCTGCCCAACAGATGCCGCAGGCGGCAGTTTGCTGGCAGATGACCTTTGCCATGCGCTTGCAGGAGAGAAGCCATGCTATCTTTTCATTGACGATTTTCATCTGCTGACAGATGTACGCACCGCTGCCTTTCTCTGCACGCTGGTGAACCGTTTGCCCGAAAATGTGCATGTCCTTGTAGCAAGCCGCGACCGTTTTCTGCCCTTTGCGGCACAGGTACGTCTGGGCGGCAGGCTCTGTCAGATTGGCACGGCAGAGCTGCGTCTGAACCATGCAGAGCTTGCCGTTTATGCACACCGCTGTGGCACTGCCCTTTCGGATGCAGAAATTTCCTCCCTGCTTTATACGAGTGAGGGTTGGTTTTCCGCAATTTATCTGCATCTGCGCACGCTTGCGGAACGCGGCACTCTGCCCGACCAAAAATCCGATATGTACCCAATGTTTACCGCCGAAATGATTGCGCCCCTGCCTGCGGATGCAAGAGAGTTCCTCGCGGTTATGGGGCTTGCGGATGAATTTACGCTGGAAATGGCGCACTTTATTACAGAAACTCCCCATACAGAAAAGCTGCTGACCACACTGACGGAGCAAAATGCCTTTGTGAAGCGTCTGCCCGATGGGAAGGTCTATCGTTTTCACCACATGATGAAGGAATGTGCAAATCGCACCTTTCACACGCTGCCACCCGAAAAGCAAGTGGCGTACCGCAGCCGTTTTGGCATCTGGTATGAGGAGCACCGCCAATATCTGCATGCCATGGCGGCGTATCGGCAAGGCAAAAATTATGATGCCCTGCTTCGCATTGTGGAGCAGGATGCAGGCATCCTGCTTTCCTCTCTGCCGCCCAAGGCAGTGCTTGAGGCAATCGAGGAGTGTCCCGTTCCGATTCTGAAGGAGCATCCGCTCGCAATTCTCGTGCTGATGCGCAGTATGTTCAACTGGCGGCTGATTCCCGAAATGATGCAGATGAAGGAGCTTCTGCTGACCGCTATCGCAGAGCATCCGAATCTGCCGGAACAGGAAAGGGGAAACCTTCTGGGAGAATGTGACCTGATTCTCAGCTTCCTGATGTATAATGACATCAGTGCCATGAGCAGGCTCCACCGCAGCGCAAGCAAGCAGATGACCCGCCCCGCCGTCAGCATACAGAACATCGGCGGCTGGTCGTTTGGCTCGCCCTCGGTTCTGATGATGTATCACAGAGAACCCGGCGCACTCAAAAAGGAGCTTGCCGAAATGGAGGAATGTATGCCCCATTATTACAAAATCACGAACGGGCATGGGCAGGGGGCAGAAAAAATCATGTCCGCCGAAGCATATTTCTTACAGGGAAAATTTACAGACGCACAGATTGCTCTGGAGCAGGCGTATGCCCAAATCGAAGGAAATGGGCAGGAAAACATTGCCCTCTGCTGTGATTTTCTGGCAAGACGGCTTTCCCTCTGCATCGAAACAGAGGAACGAGCTTCCTTCGCGGCACGGCGTGCGTATCTTCTGAAGCATCATAATATCGCATGGCTGGATATTTTCAATGCGACTGCCGCCTATTACTATGCCCTGCTGGGGGAAACAGAGGAAATCCCTGAAATTTTCCGCACGCACACGCTTTTCTCCGTCAATATTCTTGTTCCCGGCAAGCCCATGATAGAAATGATTGAAAATCAGGTTTATCTGGCGCAGGGTGCTTATGCAAAGGTCATCGGGCGGAGCGAGGGATTGCTTGCCGTCTGTGCAGGGCTGCATTATGCCTTGGTGACGCTGCATCTGCGGATACAGACCGCGGCGGCGTATGCCATGCTCGGAAAAACAGAGGAGGCACAGGCACTTCTTTTACAGGCATTGCAGGAGGCAGAGCCCGATGAGTTTCTTCTGCCCTTCGTGGAAAATTACCGCTATATCAAAAAAACGCTTGAAAAGCTGCCGCAAACGCCCCTTCTTGCACGCATCCAACGGCTTGGAAAGGCATCCGAACAGCGGCAGAAGCAGCTTTCCACGCATCGTCCTGCATCCCTTGCCACGCTGACGGAACGGGAATATGAAATCGTGAAGCTGATGGCGAGCCGCCTGCGGAATCGGGAAATTGCGGAAAAGCTGTTCCTTTCCGAGGGGAGCGTCAAGCAATATATCAATCAGATTTATTCCAAGCTGCAGATTGAAGGGGATACCCATAGCAAGAGAAAACAGCTCTTTCAATTACTGGAAGAAAAAACCTAACTTTTGGTTAGTAGCCTTTTAGATTTTATCCATCGTACAATAATAGTACGGTGGATTTTTTATTTACTTTTTTTGAAGAAGGGAGGATATCCGAGGGGAAGAACTGTGATTGATTCAGCTAAAAAGGAGGAATACTATGATAAAACGAATATACAGCAGCCTGCTCGCGCTGGTTATGGTGGTAGGACTGCTGCCGGCAACAGCTTTTGCCGCTGTGACCTCAACGGATGACTGGGATATTTTTAATGCAGAGGATACTTATAATCTGCCGAAAACACAGGAGCAGCTCCTTGCGGCTATGATTCGGGATCCGGGATTTGCATATAATTGGCTAAATATTGTAAACAATATTTTGCCCGAAACATTTGTCAATGACAATCAGCGGGAACGCCGTAATGAATCTTATAGATACTTTTCTGAGTCTGATTATAAAAATGTAAAATATACATCTAAGGGTCTGCGAGATGCTGTCAACAGTTGCATTGACGAGAGCCAAATTAAAAATGGCACAGGCATTTTGAACAGTCTGCCTGAAGCAGAAACTCCGGTTTACTATGTATATACAAAAGCGGAAGAGGTACTAAATACTAAATACTCTGAAATAAGCACCGGCTATGGTTATTATATTCAGCTTTTCTATGACTTTGAAATTGAAGGCATTAAGGGCAGATTTAAATCTCCATCCGTAGCGAATGATGATACTGCGGAAGATTTAGAAAAGAAAGGCTATCAATTTTCCCTGGGCGGCAGCTCCGATAGCTATAAGGTAACGGCGGAAAACCGCAATGATTTTGAGAATACCGTAGAAAAAAGCTATACCTACGAAAAAAGCATCTCTACATCAACAACGGTTTCCAACACCTATTCTCAAAACTGGACAGAGGCAACAACCATAGGCGTAGAATTCAGCATTCCCATTTTGGCGGCCTTCTCGCCTAACGCAAAGGTGGAGCAGAGCTTCTCCTATTCCTACGGAATGGAAAAGACCTACGAAACCAGCAAGGAGGAATCCTATTCACAGTCCATTCAGGATACCATCTCCGTTCCTCTGCCTGCACATACAGGTATCGACATCAATGTTGATGTAAAGGATATGAAAACCACGATTCCTTATGCAGGTGCGGTACGCATCAAATACAAGACCATGATTCTCTCGGCTTCCGGTTGTCATAGAACCAAGTACGCCGGTGTCAACTGGGATGAGTGGCTGGAAATGACAAACTACAAATACACCTTCGGTCGTGGCGGATTATCCGCTATCGAGGATTTGGATGCCAGAATCGAAAACCGCAATGTTTCCGGCTATGACCCCGACGGCTTGAATATGAAGAACCTTTATGAGAACAACACAGCTTTCTCAGGTGCCGCCGTTACCCTGCTTTCCGGTCAGCCGGTAGCGCCGTATTTCGGCGATTTCCACTACACCTCCAAAAACACAATCATCACACCACAGCAGGTTTATCCGATTTACGCCTTAGATAGACTTGTTCCCGATACGGAGAACATCACGCTGTATGAACAGCAGGATATGCGTCTGGACAGCATCAAGGTGCAGGCATTGGATAAATATGATGTGGCTTGGTATGGGTTCAATCCTCGCTTGAGCGGCAAATGGACAGTTGTGGATGAAAACCTTGATGACGCATCGGAATATGCCGAAATCACAAAAAACAAAAACGGCTACCCTCTCTTGCAGGCATTGAAGCCGAATGACGGAAAAGAGCTTTTCCTTCGCTATGAGCCAAAGACTTCCATTGAAACAACGGATGATTTCAACAGCGAATTGATAGAGCTTACCATCAAGCCTGTAAAGCTTTCCGAAGTAACGCTTGCGGGCGAATTTAAACCCTTCTATCTGAATGACGGAAATAATACCACAGACGTTTTCAATCTTACCGTTACCGCAAAGGATGAGGACGGCAAAGATTTTGATGTAACAGACAAGGTAAAATGGTATGCAGAGGAAACAGACGGCATTATCGTAGATGAAACTACAGGCGACATTTCCTTTACCAAAGCAGGAACCTATCAGATTTATGCCGTTGTCAATGGAACAGAATCCAACAGAGTGGCATTGCAGGTACTTCCCGAAAGATATTTGAATGAAATTACTGTAGAGGGAACCATTCCCGATTTGACTTACAATGATGATACTGCAAATACCTTCGACCTTTCTTCGCTTACCATCACAGGCGTAGACCAGTATGGTCATGATTTTACACTTGATACAGACAAGTATGACTGGAGATTGACAAGTGCTAATGACTATGCCGCAATTAACGAGAATACAATTACAGGGCTTGTTGTGGGAATGGATACAGTTACACTGTATTACCCTGTAGGAACAGACGAAAATGGCAAAACGGTATATAAGCAATCTCTGCCGATTACCGTAAAGGTAGTGGCAAAGCCTTATGTAGATGAATTTTACTATAACGGCGGCGCACCCAATGCGGTAGAAGGTATGGCATACGACCTGACACAGATTCCTCTGATTGCAAGAGATCAGCACGCAAATCCCTTTGATGTACCCAATGACATTGAATGGAAATTGGCAGACAATAACGAGACAGTCGCAACAATCGAAAATGGAATGCTTACCGTTGAAGCAGAGCAGGTGCCGAATGCCTCTTATGCAGAAGTAATTTTGGAAGCATATTCTCCTTCCTTAGACAAAACAGCAAAGAATGTTGTTGTAAAGGCAGAACAGCCGGCAGTGCTGAAAAGCATTACGGCAACAATGAATAGCAGCTTCGTTTTGCGTCTGGATGAAAACGCCAGATTGGCAAACCACTTCACAGCAGTTGGATATGACCAGTACGGCAGAGAAATGCAGAATCTTGTCTTTACATGGCATACCACAAAGCCCGATGTGGTTTCTCTGGAAAACGGAACACTGAAAGCACTCAAGGAAGACTCCACCGAAATTTATGCGACCGCAGATGAAATCGAAAGCAACCGAATCACACTGACGGTAGCAGCACCGAGAAGATTAACCGGCATTTCCGTAAGCGGTGTATCCTCTACGGCGGCAAAAAATACAACCTTTGATTTAACAAAAGCAATTGTAAAAACAGTTGACCAATTCGGAAAGGAATTTAACAGCGACGAACTGGCGGCTTCCCCTGCAAGCATCCGATGGACACTGGAAAAAAACGACACAAACGCTGTCATTGACGGAAATACGCTCAGCTTTGGCGACAAGGATGGCAAAATGACACTGATTTGTGCGGCTGTAAATGCAGACACCAATGTCATTGTTGATAAGAGAATCGACATTCAGATTGGCGGCTCCTCCTCCGGCGGCGGTTCTTCCTCCGGCGGTGGCGGTGGCGGCGGTGGCGGCGGTACAGCCAAATCCGCTTATATGATTACCGTTGAAAACACCAAAAACGGTGAGGTAATCTCCAGCCACAAGACAGCCGACAAGGGAGATACCGTTACATTGACTGCTACTCCCGATAAGGGCTATGCTATTCGACGCATAATCGTTACAGACAGCAGTGATCAGAAGCTGACACTGACCGAAAAGGATGGCAAATATACCTTCACAATGCCCTCCTCCAACGTAACCGTTAAAACCACATTCATCATGGATAAGTCCAAAGATGAAGTACCAAACCCCTTCGAGGACGTTTCTGCAAACAGCTACTACTATGATGCAGTTCAGTGGGCAGTGAAGAATGGCACTACCGGCGGCACCTCCGCCACAACCTTCTCTCCCGATGCTCCCTGCACACGCGCGCAGGCGGTAACCTTCCTGTGGAGAGCGGCAGGCAGTCCTGCACCAAGCAGTACAGAGATGCCCTTCGCAGATGTACCTGCGGATGCCTACTATCGTAATGCGGTACTGTGGGCAGTCGAAAACGGCATTACCGGCGGTACATCCGCTACAACCTTCTCCCCCGACGCGCCTTGCTCCCGTGGACAGATTGTTGCCTTCCTGTGGCGCAGCAAGCAGTCCCCTATGGTTGCGGCAGAAAATCCGTTTATGGATGTGAATGCATCGGATTATTACCATGATGCAGTGCTTTGGGCGGCAGAAAACGGCATTACAGGCGGCACAGGCGCAAATACCTTCAGCCCCGATGCTCCCTGCACACGCGCACAGATTGTAACATTCCTGTATCGCGCATTGCATAAGTAACCCCTTTCCCCAAGTTTCTCATCCCGTTCCCTGCTGCCCGCAGGGGCGGGTGCCTAACTAAAGACTACCCCGTTCTTTTTTAAGAACTTCTTTACATTCTCATCCCACTCGTTCTCTAACGTCCTGTCCAAGGTAAACTGCTTCATGGACGTCCCCGTAACGCAGATCATCTCGTGGTTCTCATACTG
>OGGW01001451.1_pt1 | contig 18062 bp, 9 predicted proteins | sample 1571291 | NCBI WGS metagenome assembly OGGW01 (sample SAMEA2582028, study PRJEB24529) | metagenome | biome: Human gut stool | place: China | collected 2011 | reverse complement strand
GAACACATGGACAGCATCGCCACCGTGCGCCTGCCCTTCTACGTGACATCCACCATACAGCTGCCCACTCCCGTCAGCAAGAAGTACTTCACGCTGAAGTTCACACGCTCGCAGCAGGGTAGCTCGGCATGGCTGGCCATTCGCGAGATAAAGGCATTCCAGCTCAATGATACCCCCGACGGCATTGAGAACATACAGCCAGGAAATGCAGAGGCACAGGACAGCATCTACGACTTGATGGGTCACTGCATGGGCACCGATGCCGAGGCGCTGCCTGCCGGCATCTACATCCGGGGCGGCAAGAAGTTTGTGGTGAAGTAAGCCACATCTTCTGAGGCCATCCCTCACATCAGCAACCGTTCCGTTACAGGAGAAGCTTCATCAGGCTGTGCAGCCCACAGGCAAGCAGCCACGAAGCGCTCCGTAACGGAACGGTCTTTTTTCTGCCTCATCATCAGAGCCGCCCCGCAGCCTGCATCGCAGAGGCTGGCTGTACACTGAGCCCGGCCGTCGGCATGGTTCGGAAGAGCCTCCTTGGAGATGCCTGTTTCCCTCCGGCACGCTGCGGTTGCATTCGCAGCGTGCTGCACAGACGATGGCAGCGTGCTGAAATGTCCCACGCAGCGTGCTGAAATCTCCGTTTGCAGGCTTTGTACGGCCATCCAAAGGCTGCAAACGGCCATCCAAAGACTGCGTATGTGCATCCAAAGGCTGCAAACGGAGATTTCCTTTAGCTTCCCGAAGACTTTCTTTAGAATGCCAGGAGGAATTATGAAGGCTGGCAAAGGGTGGAACATACAGAGAAGCCATTGCACCTCTCCCGGTGCAATGGCTTCTTTTCATATTCTCAGAGCGGGATTATCAGCGTATCATCACCTTCCTGACTGAGTTTCCTGCCCTTACCACATACATACCGGGGGCGAGGGAGATACGGCGGTCGGCGGTGACAGTTGAGCGGTGGACTATCATACCGCTGGTTGTAGTCACCAGCACCTCAGTGGGTTGCGTCACACCAGTCAGCTTCACTCCACCCAGCTCGGCGCTTATCAGCACACCATCGGCAGTGGCTTCCACGTCTTCCACTCCCACCTCCAGGGGAACATAGAAGGTGCGTGTGGCTGTCACGCCCGAACCGTCGATGGCCTTGGCCTGCACCACCACATCGCCACTCAGGCTGCCAGCCTTCACCTGCAACACTCCATCATCTGACACCTGGGCAAGCGTCTCGCCCGAGAGCAGCGACCATTCAACCTTGCCGATAGAAGCCAGGGCGGGAGTGATATAGGCGCGCAGATGCAGCGCCTGGCGCTCCTGGGTGAATGTAGCATCCTCCTCCACAGTGGTTATCTCGATGGTCTGCACGGCTTTCACCGCATAGGCATCGGCACTGCTGATGATATTGGATGCCATCACATCGCGGGCAGGAGCCTTGGCCTTCACGCTGAGTGCCGACTTGGGTACGAATCCTACGGCATAATAGGTGACTGCCTCGCTGCTGCGATGGTGCACATAACTGCGTGCATAGCCCGACAGACGCTCCACGAGCTGCATATTCTCGGGGCTGGTGCCTGCATATACCACGTACTGGGCTATGGAGGTTCCCTCATAAGGAGTCCAATGCAGGTTGATGTCACTGCCCAGTCCGCGGTTGGCCATCACGTGCATAGTGGCATGCACACGGCTGGGATGGCTCTCCACACCAGCCTTGGTAGAGAGGGTCATCTGATAGCGGTAGCTGCGGACATCGGCTCGGCTCTGCTCATCCACATACTGCCCCTGGCTCATGGGCACCTGGGCAATGAGGTCATAGGAGTCTGCCACATCGCTCTCACGATAGATGTTCACCATGCCTGTGAAGAGTTCCTGGGCAGGCAGATTCTGATTGCCCCAAGTGAGCACGCTGTGGCCTTCTGCCACTGTCACCTGTGCTATCTGCGGAGCCCACTTCTGCCCCACCACCCGAATGGTGTAGGTACGTGTGAGTGACTTCTGCCACACCTCGTCGGTATAGGTGAGCACCAGGCGGCAGTCGCTGTTCTGCTCGGGAAGGCTGATGGTTGCCTGGTTGCCGACAGGCTCATAGGCCACCTGGGTGTTCTCGCAGGTAACGGATGCCTTTGCACCCTCGTTGCGCATGCACTCCGGCATATCCAGCACCAGTGTCTGTCCGGCCAGAGCCAGTTCGGGCACCTGTATCTCCAGGTTGGGCTTATCCACTATCAGGATTTGCGTAGTGCTCCTTGTCATCGAGCTGGTGTTGGTGGTCACCACAGTCTTCACGCCTGGTGTGTTCCACTTGATATAGCCGGCCTTTGAGAGGTCCATACCTTCGGCCTGCCTGATGCTTAGTGACCCCTGTACGTTGCTCACCGTGCGGTAAGGAACATACTCATCCACCCCTGCCTTGGCAGGAAGCGTGATGTGGCACTCGGCCTGCGGCGTGAACTCAATCACCTTAGAGAACGGCGAACTGGCATACCAGGGGTCAATAGCCTGCACACATATCTCATAGGTCTTGCCTACCTGGAAACGGCTGACAGGCATGGGCAGCCGGGTAGCCTGACGGTAATAGGTGGGAATGCCGGGTACGAGGCTCATGCGTGCCTGGTTGCTGGTGGCATTGAGCGGCGACCAGATGTAGGCATCATCTCCTGTTGCACCCTTCTCCTTGATGCTGATGTTGTAGCGCAACTGGCTTGTGGTGCTCTCCTTGTCGGTAGCGCCATCCCAACTGATGATTACTTCATCGGCCGTCTGAGTGGCTATCAATGTGGTTGGGGCAGTAGGAGCGGTATTGTTGTTGGCAATTCTCATGATGACACTTCTGTCGTTATCAATATAATCAGGCACGCCATCATTATTGATATCAGCAAAGTCATAGTGAAACAAATTGCACTTCGTTAATGGCACCTGAACAGGCGAACCATGATTGCTCACAATGATACTTTCGTCATCCCTCAGCTGGAAGTCGGCCAGTCCATCCTGGTCTATATCCATTGTCAGCAAATATCCATCAAGTTCCTCCAGCTCAGCAAACTCACGGTTGCCAAGATTACGCGAAACCGACTTACTTGTCCCCCAGTCTCTCTTTACAATATCTGTATATCCATCACCATCCACATCATATGCAACCATATCAGATAAGGGTTCGTTGGTCTGCAGGATAGGTTTCACAGTCCAGCGGCCATTGCCCTCATTGAAGAGGATTACCCAGTATGGGCGACCACTCTCACTTCTTGCAGTACAAAGTATGTCCAAACGTCCATCGCGGTCAAAATCGGCACATACATCAAGGCAAAAATCCATATTCTTCGATTGGTCTCCCAAATCCATATAGTCTATCTTGACCAGACCTTCATTCATATCGGTTCTACAGAAACCACGAGTTCCATCATGGCCACTATAGAAGCGCTCCATAAGACCATCATTATTGATATCCATATGGCTATATATATTACCCGAACCAGAGAATTCGCCCGAAACGTTACTCTTCAAGAAGTCGCCATCGCCCTGATTGACGGCCACCTTCAGACTATACTGCCCGAGATAAAGGTTGTCCTCGGCAGGATCAGGCAGGCCGTCCATATTGGCATCAAAGACAAATTTGTCAGGTGCACCATCGGAGAAGTCGAACACAGGCTGCTTCTCATACTTATGGCCATTCCATTTATAATAACCATCAGAAGCCAAAGCCTGCAGCGTGCCCAATTGGGCAAAATCAAAAAAGGAGCGCATATTACTTGTGAGTCCAAACTTTCCCACATTATCATATTGCTTGAAAATCGACTCCACACGCACTGGCTGCACCTCTATCCTGCGGCTTATGGTCATGCCATTCTGAGCGGCAAACTCTATCTTCTTGGTTCCATGCGAAGCAAACACAAAGCCCTTTCGTCCGTCCTTGTCAGTCACCAGACGGCCGTCGGGCAGAGCTTTCATCTCACACTTCATGCCACTCAGTTCGTGCACAAAGACGGTATCGCCCGTGCTGGCATTGTAGGGGCAGCTCAGAGCCACAGAAGGTACTGCGAGGATACCATCCTGCCTGGCCACATCGCTCCACTTGCCTTTCATGCCACTGCCATCAATGGCACGCACACGAGCCTGCACGCTGCCCGTACCCCAACTGCCTGCCGAAGCCAGTGTGAAGAGGCTCTTGGTGAAGTTGCGGAACAGATATTCGCCGCTGGGCGAAGTGATTTCGAACTCATAGCTGAGGTCGCCCGCAGAGTTCTCGGCATCAGTTCCGTGCTCCCACTCAGCACGCAGCATACCCGTGGATTTGTCCAGCAGAAGCTTGGGAGCCTGCATCCGGGCAGGAGGAGTATTGGCTTTCTCCACCTTGCAGTGGAATATGCCGAACTCTCGAGATTCCCTTTCGCATGGCATATCTATCTTGCCGTCACCGTCCACATCCATGAGAAAGAACTTGTTGAAACTTCTCACCCCGGAAGTCAATGGCACCTTTCCCACATTGAACGACGCATCCCAGTTCCAGCACATGAGATCTTCACCGGCATGTGAAACCATGCTGGGCAGTCCGTTATTATTGATGAAATATGGTCCCACCCAGTCCACTGACTCCTCGAAACTCCTCACCGTACGCTTGAACTTGCCGTTGCCCTGATTGCGGAAGAATGCCAGGAAGCTGGCATCACCAGTCGTGACAGCGGCCAGGATATCCAGCAGTCCGTCGCCGTCACAGTCCAGCATATACACATCACGCAGATTTCCGTTGCTGAGCAATGCCACATCCCGGAACCCCTGTCCGGTATTCAGCTTCAGCTTCAGCTCATTGCCATCATACACCAGCAGGTCAGTCAGCCCATCACCATTGACATCGCCGGCACGCACCTTACGCGCTGCTATCGAAGCCAGATAGTAGTGTCCCTCACCCAGCGACATATAGGAGAAGCCCTTTTCATCGATGAAGTCGGGATAGCCATCCTGGTTGAGGTCAACCACGTTCATCGGTCCTACCGGGAAGCTGGCACCCTTGCCCGAGCAGAATCCCGAGAAGGAAGAGTTGTTGCTCACCGAGAAAGTGCCGTTGCCGCCTGTTGCATCCATTGCCCCCTGCAGTTCATCCATATCGGTCACCACCTCCAGAGGCTGGTCAACAAACGTACCGTCGGCACACAGCATCTTCACATAGGGAACATACACATAGCCCTGGTTTATGGCCTCATTCTTCCAATACAGCACGTCCATATTCCATTTATATGTATTGGAATGGCGGTTCAAAAACGTATTTTCTAGCAAGCAAAGTGGCAGGTTCTTCCGCTGGCTCATATATGGGTATCGCCTGGGAAAAATTTACTCAAAAAAACTGGGGTATTTATGGACAGAGGAAGTCTTGACTGGAAGAATTGCATTGTCACCTTTGAAAAAGGCGTGGATTATACAGAAAAAACAAGGTTTATCTCGTCAATATCTCTAGCCAAGGGTATCTCACGGCATATCCTGACAACGAGAATAAAATCTGCAATTATGCAAATAAAGCCACGGAAGGTTCCCCAGAATACAAGAATCAGGAGTGGAAGGTGATTACAAAGAATGAGTATTACCAACTCTTCAAGACAACCCCTGCAAATATGAAATCGGTTGTCGATGCCTCTTTCCTTCTTACTTGTCCTGACCTAAGAATAACGGATACTGATACTGCAGAATGGCTAATCGGAGGTGAAAAGTTACCTGATGATGTAAAGAGCCACGTGTACTTTGGAGACAAAAAAATGTACAAGACGTATAACATAATTGGCAACACACAAGATAAGGATTGGACAGGTAGAACTGAACCCCATCAACAAAAATACGGGCAGTATTTCTATTGCTACACCAAAGGCCTGCGCGGCTTCAATATCTACCAGGACGTGAAGGTACACATGGGAGGATGGTACCTGCTGCGATGCAACGGATTCAGCACAGCGAACAGTTCGGAGAGCATCGCAAAGAACGACACACTGCTGGCAAACCTGTTCATTACAGTACTCGATGCCAACAACAATCCGATTAAAGAGATATACTCAGCAGCAACCCTCGACGGTATAAGTCAGGCTGATGCCGAGGCGCTTGGCAATAAAGACGAAGGAGCCGGTATCGGACGTGCCTTCTTCGAGGGAAAGTATGAGAACCAGGTGCAGATATGTCTCGACAAAGCCCCGAATGGGAATGAAATATCAAACGACAATCCCGTGACTCTCCGCATAGGCTTCTACGTCGATTCTACCGAGTCGGAGGCTGACGCCAATGAGCTGACCGCCGTTGACAACTTCAAACTGCTTTATGCCGGACCGCGACGCAACCCGGAGCTGATTCTCGATGAGGAATCTACCGACCTGCGCTATCTGACCGAGGCTAAAGACGAATACAAGAACACCGTGCTGCATCTGAACCGCAAGCTGAACGCCAATATGTGGAACTCGCTTATTCTGCCCGTAGATCTGACATGGGGACAGATGAAACGCACGTTCGGAGATGCCGTGAAGGTGGCAAAGCTTACAGCACTGACGGAAAAAAGCGTGCAGTTCGTGACCGTGGAGCCAAAGAACGACGATGACGTGATGGTAACAGCATTCGAGCCATATATCGTGTACCCGCCATATACACAGGTGAAGTCGGCACCCTACACCGTAGATCGCTTCTATACATCAGAGGGCGAGGACAACACCCAGTGGCTGGGCACCGACTACAAACCGACTTCCGACCCAAACAACAGACTGACGAAGACTTTGAAAGCCGACCACTACGACATCACGATGGTGTCGCTCGACAGGGAGAAGCTGATGCAGCATGTAGGCACCGACACCACATGGGTATCAACCAAAACATTCTCTGCCACCGGCGGTGGCCATGGGATGGTATGCAAAGGCACAATGGCAAAGACATACGACAATGGCGAGATTATCTCGGGCAGAGACAACCTCAACGGCGACTACTTCATGTATAGGGGAAAGCTGATACAGGTGCCGCACGGCAATATGGCCGACGGCAAGCCGTATTCATACGGACTGAAGGCGTTCCGCTGCTGGTTTGAGCTGACGGATATTGGAACATCGAGCCAGGTTTCGCTGCTTATCGACGGAGTGGAAGACAGCACTACAGGCATCGACGACATACACGGTGGAACCGACTGTACATCCTACAAGCGCGGCATAGACGGCGTGTTCAACATGAACGGACAGATGGTGCGCCGCGGTTGCAGTCTGGAGGGATTGCCCAAGGGACTGTATGTAGTGAACGGAAAGAAGATAGTTATCAGATAAACCCAAAATAACAGTTACGCAAAATGAAGAAGAACTATATAACTCCAGAAATTAATGTGATACAGCCCGAGGCTCTTCTCTGCAGCGGAGGCCTCGTAACGACGAGCGTATTCCAAGGAAGTACCGAGGGAGAATGTATCGACAACTTTGAGGTGGTCAACGAGGATGTGACCAAGGGCCAAGACTTGTGGGGAAGCTATAAGTGGGGCGATGACTGACACCATCGTCTGCTATAGAAACAGATAATGAAAAGAGCGTCAAAGGGCTGGATTCCGGATTTGGAGTCCAGCCCTTTGTTTTTTTTAACACCTTACGGTTGGACTCTCAAAGAGCAGCAGTAATCCTCCACAACTCAGGAACCACAATAAGCCAGCCCCGAATCGCAAATGCCAAGCGGTTCGGGGCTGGCTGTATTGAGGAAGAGAAGTCTTATTTCTGGTCGAAGAAAGCATCTATAGCTACAAGAGGAACGTTCTCCATCCACTCCTGATTGGCATACCCCTTCATGGAGAGACGAAGTCCCTTGAGCCCAGGATTGTCCTTTATGAACTGCGACAGTGAGCGTGCACGCACATTCTCCTCCGCTTTCACCTCGATGGGAACCAACCTGCTACCCTGCTGAACGATGAAATCTATCTCTGCCGGCGTCTTTGCATTGCTCCAGTAATAGGGAGTGAGACCGACTGCAAGGAGTTGCTGCAACACATACTGCTCTGTGAAAGCGCCCTTGAACTCCACAAACACGTTGTCGCCAATGAGCATCTGGTCGGCAGGAGCATCGGCCATGCAAGCCAGCAAACCACAATCAAGCAGGAAGAGTTTGAAGGCATCGAAGTCCTCATAGAACTTAACCGGCACCCGAGGTTCCCTGATGCGGTTCACCTTATATATTATGCCCGCATCCAGAAGCCATTGGATAGCCAGTTCGAAGTCCTTTGCCCGACTCCCCTTACGCACAGCTCCATATACAAACTTCTTGCTCTCCTTGGCCAACTGCATCGGCAGAGAGGCCAACACCTGCCTTATGCGAACCGACTCTGCTGCCGATGTGTGCTTGGAGATATCACGTCCATAGGCATCCAGTATCTCGTGCTGTAACGTGCGCACCTGCTTCAGATCCCTGTTCTCCACATATCTGCCCACCACACCAGGCATTCCGCCTACATAATAGTATTGCCTGAGAAGTTCCACCAGTTTGGGCAACAAGGCATCCACAAGGGGCCAGTCATGCGAGCGCAACAGCCCAACCCACTCGCCATGGCCCGTTGCCTCCAGAAACTCTTCATAATCCATCGGATACATGTAGAGCATATCCACCTTGCCCACAGGAAAGGATTCACCACCGCCCAAAGTAACTCCAAGCAGTGAGCCAGCCACCATAACATGATACTCAGGCGCCTTCTCGCAGAAGTATTTCAGGCTATGCAGCCCCCTGGGAACCTCCTGTATCTCATCGAGAACTATCAGTGTGTCACCAGGTGTAGCCTTTTGCCCCGTAATGGCCTGCAAGGTTGTAAGGATGCGTTCTATATCATAATCAAGGTCGAAGATTTGCTTCATTCGGGGCTCGTCATCACAGTTGACATACACCACCTTACTATATTCTTGCTCTCCGAAATGCCGCATAATCCAGGTTTTCCCCACCTGTCTGGCTCCGAGGAGCATGAGCGGGCGCCTGTCCTTACTATTCTTCCATTCCAAGAGACGACTATATATCTTCCTGCGCATAATTATCTCACATTTAGGTTACAGCACCACAAAGTTACACTTTTTCGATGATAAAAGCGCCCATCCACCACACTTTTTCGAGGATAAGAATGCGCTTGGACTACACTTTTTCGAGGATAAGCCTCCCCTGGCACCCCATCAGCCCACCCCAGAAAGCACACTCCCAGGCCCACAGAACGTGTAAAATAACGCGTTCCAGAACTCCAAAACTTGTAAAATAAGGCATTCTGCAAGCCCGAAAACTGTAAAATAAGGCGTTTTGGAGGCAACAAACTTGTAAAATAAGGCGTTTTATAACGGATTTTAGATGTATCTTTGCAGCAAAACAGGGAGCCCATGATAGACAAGAGAACCTTAGAGCAGATCATTGCCGACCAGCAAGAGGAACTGGAGATACGCAGGAGCGAACGCCTTTGCCACCGCCCCGAAGAGGCGATGATAAACATCAACAGCCCCCAAGCACAAGTGGTGGTGGGCGTACGAAGAAGCGGGAAATCCACACTTTGCTTCATGGCGTTGGAGAACGCATCGGTCAAATACGCCTACGCAGACTTTGATGACGAGCGGCTGGCAAACATACAGGCAACCGACCTGAACACGCTGCTGGAAGTTCTGTATAAGATTTACGGGGACTTCCAATACCTCTTCCTGGACGAAGTACAGAACGTGGAAGGATGGCATCTGTTCGTCAACAGATTGCTCAGAAAGAGGATACACGTGATAGTCACGGGCTCAAACGCCAAACTGCTAAGCAGTGACCTGGCTACCCACCTGTCAGGACGGAGCAAGGAAATACCACTGTACCCCTTCTCCTTCCTTGAATACTGCATGACAAAGGGCATAGACACAAGCCGTCAAACGACAAAAGCAGAGGCATTCAAGCGAACTGCCTTTGACGAATATATCAAGACGGGAGGCTTTCCCGAACTACTGGAAATGGGCGAGGACACCTCCTACGTGAGGAATCTGGTAAGCAACATACTCCAGCGCGACATTGAGCAAAGGTTTCACATTACGTTCAAGAGCAGTTTTGAACAACTGGCCAATCATCTGCTCAATGTGGCCCCCACGATATATGTGCCGTCTGACCTGGCCAAACTACTTGGAATCAAGTCGGAACACACCATAAAGAACTACATCGGGTATATGAGACAAGCGTATCTGCTGGCGGGCTTACAGAAGTACTCCACACAGAGCCGACAGAGCATCACACAGGAGAAACTGTACCCGATAGACGTTGCGCTGATGAACCAGAGGGACAATGCGTTCGTAGGGGAAAACCTGGGATGGAGACTGGAAACAATAGTGTATCTGCAACTCATACGCACCTACAAGCCACTGGGTTACGACATATACTACCTGAGCGACCGTTCTGGCGAATGCGACTTTATACTTTGCAAGGACAGAAAGGTTGTGCAAGCCATACAGGTGTCATACGATATCGCTTCACCCAAAACCAGAAAGAGGGAAATGGACGGATTGCTACTGGCCAACAGGAAGACCGGTTGTACAAACCTGCTTCTGCTTACCGACCACGAATACAATGACGTGGAGCACGAAGGACTGAGCATCAAAATCCAGCCTGTATATGACTGGGTACTGGAGAAGACCTCCCTCACGGCACCATTCAAATAGTCAATTCCAGTACAGCAAACAAGCTTTTTCTCCATTTTCTGTACTCTGCTTGACTGTTTTGGGCATTTTGGGCGGGATGAGGAGACGGATACATTCATCCCAGAAGCCATACTAATCTGACGATGGCTGCATGCCGAAAGTGTAATACGAAAGGATTGCTACGGGCAATGATGCCACGACAATTCTGTAAAACTGCGGGGTGAGGAGCAAGGAGAAAGAGAATGAAAATCAGCCCCGAACTGCACCAGACGGCAGTTCGGGGCTGTTTGATATCCGTAAGCAAACCAGCTGACACTTGCGAGCGGGCTGACTGACATTCGTAAGCAAGCAGGCTGACACTTGCGAGCAGGCTGCTTGATGTTAGAGGCCCAACTTCTTCTTGGCCTTGTCGGTAGCGTCCTGAATAGCCTGGTCGGCCTTTTCGCTGGCCTTGGCAGCAGCCTCATCCACCTTCTCACCGGCTTTCTCCTTGGCATCCTCTACAGCCTGGTCGGCAGCAGCCTTGGCATCGGCCTTGGCCTTTTCTGCAGCTGCATCGGCGGCCTCTCTGGCTGCATTGGCATCAGCCTTCACGGCATTCTTACCGTCCTTGGCTGTCTGCTTGGCATTGGCAGGAAGGTTCTTGGCGGCATCAATCAAGTTGCCCACCGTGAGGGTGTTCACATCCAACGCCTTCAGTTTGTCGGCATTCTGCTCTACGAATGCCTTTATCTGGCTGGCATACTTCTCTGCCGCCTGCTGGTCACCGCTCTGGATGGCAGCCTGCACTTCGCCTGCCACCTTCTCGATAGCGGCCTGCACCTGTGCGGCATCATCGCTCTGGAGGCTCTCGGTGAGTTGTGCCTGAACATCCTCGGTGGTATCCTGCTCCAGTGTAGCCACGGTGTCGATGACGAGAGAATCCTCTTCGGCTACCTTACTACTTGTGCTTCCTCCGCACGAGGAGAGCATGACGAAAACTGCCATAGCAGCCAATGCAAATGATTTTTTCATCTTCCGGGTCTGTATTTAATGGGTTAGACAAAAGTGCTTCATCTCAATTCCTTGCGCACCTGAGCACCCTGCCGCACGATGTTGATGCCTGCGATGGGCTGTGCATGCGCCGCTCCGTCGGTGGAGAAGTAGGATGCAGCAGCCGGCGCAGCTCCATCGGCCGCAGGAGCATCAACGGCAGTGGGAGCTGTACCCAATACCGGCACCACCATGGCATCATCGGTCATGGTCAACGTATTTCCGCTGCACTTGACGGTGCCGATGTACATGCGGCGCGGATGAATATTCTCCTGGGAGTCATGGGCATGGAAGACTATGCGCAGCTGGCCGTCCTTGTCGGTGAAGAGGGAGTGATGACCAGTGCCGTAAAGCCCGTTCCAGCGATGCAGGAAAGGACTGTGGGTGCGCTGCTTGCTCCAGTTGCCACGGGCGATGTTGGTGGTAAGGGCATATCCCACAGCGTAGTCCTGGCTCCGGTAGTCATTGGCTGAATAGGTGAGGAAATAGCGTACGCCGGACTTATACACATTGGGGCCCTCGGTCACGCGGCCCATCTTGAGTTCCCACTCATCAGCTGCCCACAGGCACTGCTTGAGGGTGCCAGGCACCGGGGTGATGCAATCGTCGGCCAACTTGACCTGCCAGATGCAGTTGCCATTATTGAAGCGGACAAAGAAGAGGTAGGCTGAACCATCCGTATCAAAGAAGACGTGCGAGTCGATGCACTTCTCATCCTTGAGCAGGCTCTCCATCTGATAGGAGCCTACCTGCCTGAAGGGTCCCTTGGGCGAACTGGCTGTGGCGGCAAAGAGATGCTCGTTGGCCGAATAGTACATGATGTAGCGGTCGCCCACATGATACACTTCGGGTGCCCAGAACCAGCGGTTCTCGGTGGTGTTGGCCTTGTTGAGCGCCAGCCCGCTGTACTGCCAGTACTTGAGGTCGGTGCTGGTGTAGCAGCGTATGCCATCGGCATCGTAGGTGCCGTAAGCGTAATAGACACCATCCTCGAGCAGTATGTAAGGGTCGGCGAGCGTCACTGCACTGTCTGTGCCTCTGCCCGAAGGCAGAAGCCAGCAAGCAGAGGTATGACAATAAGGTAAATCAGTCTTTTCATCATTCTTATTTCATTTGGTTAGAGTTCTGATACAGGCTGTCAGCGCACCTGCCAACCAGCTGCCTTGGCCATTCTCAGGGGCAACTCTGTGTTGTCCAGACGACCCTGAAGCAGTTCGGCACCCACACCGATAGAGAAACAGGGGACATAGCCATTGGTATGGCTGCCGGTTCCCCATGTGAGACGAGCGCACTCGCTCATCACCCTGTTGACCGTGCCGGCAAACTCGCTGTCCTTCTGATACAGCGACTTGGCGTCAACGCCCTTGCCTTCGAGCACGCGCTGAAAGGAGCGCTGCAGGCGGGCAGTCTGGTCATCACTGAGCTGCACCTTGTCCCAGAAACCGAAGTTATCGGTCAGGAAGGCCTTTGCCACCTCCCAGTCATACTTGTCGCCATACTTGTCGTGCAGCTTGTGAAGCTCTGTACCCAACCGGGATATGCTCATGCGCTGGTTGGCAACAGCCTGCAGATTGAGCTGGTAACCGCCTCTGCCCAGCACCAGTCCGCCAGTCTCGTGGTCGGCTGTCACCACGATAAGTGTCTCGTCGGGGTGCTGCTGATAGAACTCATAGGCTACCTTCACGGCATCGTCCATCTCGATAAGTTCGGGGATGAAAGCCACATCGTTGGCATGGCAGAGCCAGTCTATCTTGCCACCCTCCACCATGAGGAAGAAGCCGTCCTTGCCTCCCTGCTTCTTGGTAAGGAAGTTGATGGCAGCACGTGTGATGTCGGGCAGCGTGAGGTCACCCTCCTGGCGGTCAAGAGCATAGGGGATACCGCCTCTATCCACCTTGCTGGCCTCCTCTGACTGGAGCAGTATCATCTTGTCGGCTTTCTTGCTGCGCTTCTGATACTCCTTGTAGCTGCGGGTGATGCAGTAGCCTTTGTCCCGAGCCTGCTGGTAGAGGTCGGCTCCTCCATCGGGATTCTGAGGAGTGGTGAAGTCCGAACCGGCGAAGAAGTCAAAGTCTGTAGCGACGAGCTGCTGCCCTATCATATAGGTATCACCACGCTTTCCTACGTGGGCGTAGAAGGCAGCCGGAGTGGCATGATCCACAGTCACACTGGTGGTGATGCCCACTGCTGCACCTGCATCATGCGCCCACTGGGCGATACTGTTGACGGGAGTAGTGAGATCCTTGAGCACTCCCAAGGCTCCGTTCTTGGTCTTGTTGCCTGTAGCAAGTGCGGTGCCGGCAGCGGCAGAGTCGGTCACACCGTTGGTGGCACTCTGTGTGTTGACAAAGGCAGAGAAGGGAAAACTGGGGAAGCAGAGCGGCGTGATGCCGATGCGACCGTCAAGCGCACCCAGATACGTCTCGGCGGCATTGACCTGATTGACGCCCATACCGTCGCCTATAAAGTAAAACACATACTTGGCCCTGCCTTCGGCCATTACCGCCAGAGCCAGCAGGAAGAGGCTCAGAAATGCACTAATTCTCCTTTTCATTTGCAGTTTTGTTACTTTTTTACCTACAAAGTTACGAATTATCAATGAGATTTGCCGCCCCTGCAAGCGCCATTATTCAGTATGAGAAGCAAAAAAAAGAGGATTTGCGGAGCATGTTTCGGACAAAATCATAGCTTACCGAAACATGCTGCACAAATCCCTGCGCACATGCGGGAAGTACATTCCCGCACGCATCCAATCTTTTTTCTCAGTCAGAGAAAACCTCTCGGAGTCCTCACGAAGCCCGTTTCTCAGCACCCCATACTGTCGCGGTAGAAGTCGAGCGCCTCGAAGATTTCATCCTTGGAGGCAGTCTGGTCGATGTGGATATCGCCCACATCGGAGAGCAGCGTGAAGTTGACCTGCCCTGCGGAGAGGTTCTTCTTGTCGTGCGTCATATAGTCATACAGGCGGTCGTACTCCTTGCAGTCGATGAGGAAAGTACCGTAGTTCTCCCTCACGAAGGTAAGAGCCTGCTGCAGCACATCGTGCGGGAAGTGCATGCGCACGGCACTCAGATACAGCTCACATATCATTCCCCATGCCACTGCATACCCATGCAGCACGGTACGCTCCTCGGCAAGTGCCAGACTCTCAAAGGCATGCCCGATGGTGTGACCCAGATTGAGCGCCTTGCGGATACCCTTTTCGGTGGGATCCTGCTCCACTATGCGCTCCTTCACAGCCACGCTCTCGGCTATCATCTCCTGCAAGTGTGGCAGATCGGGCTGCGTAAGGTCGAAGCCCACAAGCTCGTCCCAATGCCTGCGCGTGCTGATGAGTCCGTGCTTGAGCATCTCGGCATAACCCGAACAGAGGTTCATGTCGTCAAGCGAAGCCAGGAAGCGCGACGAGAGAATCACCGTGCGGGCAGGACAGAAGACGCCTATCTCGTTCTTCAGACCGCCGAAGTTGATGCCTGTCTTGCCGCCCACACTGGCATCCACCATGCTGAGCAGCGTGGTGGGAACGTTGATGTAAGGGATTCCGCGCTTGAATGTGCTGGCCGCAAAACCGCCCAGGTCGGTCACCATGCCGCCGCCCAGATTGACCATGAGGCTGTGTCGGGTGGCTCCTCCTTGCTGCAGCGCTGTCCATACAGACACGAGCGATTCGATGTTCTTGTGCTCATCGGTGGGCTTGACGACGATGTCCACCGCTCCGTCCAGGCACTTCATACCGCTGAGCAAGGGGCGGCAAAGCCGGTGGGTAGTGGTGTCGGTGAGCACAAACAGGCGGTCAAAGGACTGCCGTTCCAAAGCCTGCGCCAGACTCTGCTCCAGGTCTTGGGATATGATGACATTCTGCTTCTCCATAATCTGCATATATATAATATGTATAGGACAATTCGCCTCTGGGGGCTTTCCACATGCAAAGGTACGCACTTTTGGAGGCAAAGGATGCACATCGCACCCGCATTTTACACCATCGGCACCCTTTTTCGGTCCAACAGGGAGAGTGGGCGGGAGATGGCGGGATGCCGGTGCACCATCCACCCCACCCTTTCGCTCCCGATAGCGCACTGCGGTGCGATGCCCGGTGAAGCGTGCTGCATCGGCCTGCGCAGCGTGCTGCATGAGCCATCGCAGCGCACTGCATTTTCCGTCCCAGCCTCGCCGGCATACCCACGAAGCGGCACAAGCCTGCCGGAAGAACCGACTTCCCTGCCCCGCCAGCCCCATTACGAAAGCCAGGAGGCTGCCCCTGCTCTGCCTGCACAGAATGCCAGCAGAGGAGAGACAGCCTCCTGTGTGCCTTTTCCCCTTGCGCCTGACGCAGCGGGACAGTCCCGCAGCGCATGGCAGGAAATCAGTAGCCCGTGTGCTCCATAAAGGTCTTGTACTCCTTGTCATAGGAGTCCAAGATGCGGAAGTTGGGCTTGATGAAAGTGACGTAATGCAGAGCATTGTCGGAAGCATAGCTCCGGCCACCGCAGCGGAACATCAGCCAGCGCCAGTTGTCCTTGTATTCCTTGGCCTCATGACTGTTGCCCTCGATGCTGTAAGAGCCGCTGGGGCACTCCACATTGCTTATCTCGCGGGTGTTCTCACCGTCGTTGATGCCCTCTACCTGCATATTCTCACTGACAATGCCACTATATACCAGTCCGTTGACATAGTGGGGTGCATCGCCGTACTCATACTCGTTGGCCACCATATCCATCCTGTCCATGAAGAGCGCGCCCGACACTTGGAACTTGACCCTATAATATACCCACGGCATACCCACAAGTTCTACCTGCTTCCAGTTACCGTCGTCGTCCTTGATCATGTCGGTGCTGTTCTTGCCCACGGAGCGCTCATAGTCGGACAGGAAAGTGACGGAGACGGGCTGGTCATAGAGCAATGTCACATTGCGGGCAGTGCTCACGCGCTTGAAGTCCTCGCCCTCAAGTTGCGCCCAGATGCGCACCGGTACCTGGGTGCGAGCCTGATGCTTCTCCACATTTATCTCCTGAAAGGCATCTCTGCGCACGGGTATGACGAAGATGGCATCATCGTCGTCATCGTCATCATCCAGCGTAGATACGGGATAGAATCCGTCTCCCACGCTCACTCCCCAGCGGCTGATGTGCTCGGCAGAGGGCTTTGTGGCAGTAGCCTTACAGCGGAAATAGGCAAAGCCCAAGTAGCTGTAATACTGCGCGCTGAGCACTTGCAGCCCAGCATCATTCTCGCAGTCGAGGGGAGCATCGGTGCTGAAACGGGTCCCCTTCTGCTCAAACATGTAGGAGTAATCGCGATAGGACTGCAGATAGAAGCGGCATACATACTCGGTGCCAGGCTTCAGGCCCTCGACCACAAACCGCTCGGGTATCGTGATGGACTTGACTTCTCCCCGGGCGTTGGCCTTGAACTTGCCCATTCGGTGCAGGCTCTCGGCTGTGACGGGGCTGCCCACTTCGGTCACACACACGCCATAGACGAAGTTGCTCACCTCGCCGATACCGGTGGTCAGGAGCTCTCCGAAGAAGTTCACTGTGCATGAGTTGGTACCGGGAATCACCTCGGTATTGACCCCCATGAACACTATGGGCCGCCTTGCCCACTCGCTGCGGCTGGCCACCAGCGCGCTGCTGCCGCCATTGACAGTCTCTTTCCACGCGCCTATGAGTGCCTGCAGCTGCTTCTCATCAGCAGTGAGGGCGGCAGAGGAGCCGAGCACACCGCCCACGGCACAGCTCACCTCGCCCTTGTCGGGACAGGCGCTCTGGATGGTCTGGGCCAGTTGGGAAGAGCTCTTGTCGCTCATCTGCATGTAACGGTTCAGCATGCGCGTCATATTGAGGAAGCGTCTGATGTCCCGGTTCTTGGCATCAGGCGTACCCAGAGAGCCTGTGCTACCCTTCAGTTCATCCTCTATCTCCAATGCTTCACTGAGTCCCTCGAGCTGAAGCTCCGTGAGAGACAGCCCCTGGAGCAGGGTTGTATTGTCCAAGGCATTTTCCTTGCGATGCACTGCCTTGGCACCTTCCTCGCCCTCGTCATGGGTCAGCACGAACGACTTACCGTAGGCCGTCACGTAGAGTTTGGTGGCTGTCTCCTTGCCGCCAGCGGCTCCCGTCACCGTGTGCATCTGCAAGAGAGGACCGCGGATGTACTTCAAATGACCCTCCTCATCGAAGAGCAGATGGAAATAGTTGCTGTCCATCTGGCAGTCGAGGCGGGGTTCGAGACCAGGCTGATAAAGCATGTAGGCATCCTTGTTCATAAAGCAGGTGGTGGTGCTGCCCTCCCACTTCACCATCGCATAGAGGTTGTCGGGCAAATCCGCCGGCCTGGATGGGGGTGTTGGGCCGGGTTCGGGCTCATCAGAACCGTCACAGGCAGCCATCAGAAGTGTGCCGCAGAGTGCGCAGAGGCAGGCCA
>OGGW01001447.1_pt1 | contig 18080 bp, 10 predicted proteins | sample 1571291 | NCBI WGS metagenome assembly OGGW01 (sample SAMEA2582028, study PRJEB24529) | metagenome | biome: Human gut stool | place: China | collected 2011 | reverse complement strand
GTTACGATACCTATATACTTTCGGAGAACAAGGCGCAGGTCGAGCGTCTCGAAAATATTTTCCACCAGATCGGCCGCGGACAGGCCGTCGTGCGGTCGCTGTCGACGACCCTGCACGAGGGGTTCGTGGACAACGACCTGAAACTGTGCCTCTACACCGACCATCAGATTTTCGACCGCTACCAGCGTTACCGCATCAACGGCGAGATCCGGCGCGACGAGCAGATGACCGTCGCCGAGCTGAACCAGCTGCGCCCGGGCGACTACGTGGTGCATATCGACCACGGCGTGGGCCGTTTCGACGGGCTGGTGAAGATCGCCGCGGGCGACGGACGCATGCAGGAGGCGATCAAGCTGGTCTACAAGGACGGCGACGTGCTGTTCGTCAACGTGCACTCGCTCCACCGCATTTCGCGCTACAAGTCGGGCGACGGCGAGCCGCCGAAGGTCTACAAACTGGGCAACGGCGCCTGGCAGAAGCTGAAGAACGCCACCAAGAAGGCCGTCAAGGACATTTCGCGCGAACTGATCGCCCTCTACGCCAAACGCAAGGCCTCGAAGGGCTACGCCTTCTCGCACGACAGCTATTTGCAGCACGAGCTGGAGGCGTCGTTCCGCTGGGAGGACACCCCCGACCAGCAGTCGGCCACGGCGGCCATCAAGAAGGACATGGAGTCGGACCAGCCGATGGACCGGCTGGTGTGCGGCGACGTGGGCTTCGGAAAGACCGAGGTGGCGATCCGCGCGGCGTTCAAGGCCGCCGTCGACGGCAAGCAGGTCGCCGTGCTGGTTCCGACGACGATCCTCGCCTTGCAGCACTACCGCTCGTTCACCGAGCGTCTGCGCGATTTCCCGGTGAGGGTGGAGTACATCAACCGCACCAAATCCACGAAGGAGGTCAGCCAGATCCGCGAGGACCTCGCCTCGGGGAAGATCGACATCCTGATCGGCACGCACAAGATGCTGGGCAAGCAGATCGTGTTCCGCGACCTGGGGCTGCTGATCATCGACGAGGAGCAGAAATTCGGCGTCGCCGCCAAGGAAAAGCTCACCGAGATGAGCGTTTCGGTCGATACGCTGACGCTCACCGCCACGCCGATTCCGCGCACGCTGCAATTCTCGCTGATGGGTTCGCGGGACTTGTCCGTCATTTCGACCCCGCCGCCCAACCGCCAGCCGATCCTCACCGAGTCGCACGTATTCTCGGAGGAGATCATCCGCGACGCCGTCGAGGCGGAACTCGCCCGCGGCGGCCAGGTCTATTTCGTCCACAACCGCGTCGAGGACCTGCCGGCCCTCCAGGGGCTGATCACGCGCCTCTGCCCGAAGGCCCGCGTGGCTGTCGGGCACGGCAAGATGCCGGCCGAGCAGCTGGAGAAACTCATCATGGACTTCATCTACGGGGAATTCGACGTGCTGGTGTCGACGACCATCGTCGAGAACGGCATCGACATTCCCAACGCCAATACGATCATCGTCGACAACGCCCAGAACTTCGGTTTGAGCGACCTGCACCAGCTGCGCGGCCGCGTGGGGCGTTCGAACCAGAAGGGCTACTGCTACCTGCTTTCGCCGCCCGACGAGCTGCTGTCGTCCGACGCGCGGCGGCGTCTGCGGGCCATCGAGGAGTTCTCCGACCTGGGTTCGGGGTTCAACATCGCCATGCAGGACCTCGACATCCGCGGCGCGGGCAACCTGCTGGGCGCCGAGCAGAGCGGGTTCATCGCCGACATCGGTTTCGAGACCTACCAGAAGATTATGAACGAGGCGGTGGCCGAACTGCGTGCCGAGGGGCTTCATGTCCCGGGCCTGAGCGACGGGGAGCAGGAGGTCGTGGAGCAGATGCGTTTCATCGACGACGCGCACATCGACATCGAGGTCGAGGCCGCGCTGCCCGACGCCTACGTTTCGCAGCAGGCCGAACGCCTGAAACTCTACCGCGAACTCGACTCGACGAAGGACGAGGAGGCTTTGCAGGCCTTCGAGAGCCGTCTTGCGGACCGCTTCGGTCCCCTGCCGCGCGCCGCGAAGGAGCTGTTGAACGTCGTGCGCCTGCGCTGGGAGGCCATTCGTCTGGGCATGGAGCGCGTGAAGGTCAAGAACGGGCTGATGATCGTGCATTTCGTGGGCGAGGAGAACTCGCCTTTCTACAAGAGCGAGGCCTTTATGACCCTGTTGCAGCGGGTTACGCAGCGGCCCGACCGATTTGTGCTCAAACAGCACAATAATCGGTTGGCGATGACCGTTAGGAATGTCAAAGACGTGGAAGACGCATACAAAACGCTGCAGCAGCTTTGAATCTGATCGTAGACATAGGCAACACCCTTGTCAAGTTGGCCGTTTTTGACGGCGGACGGATCGTCGCCCAGCGCTGCGTGGAGCGGCTGCATCCGTCGATGCTCGGCGAGTTGCTGGAGGGCCGCAGGGCCGCGAAGGCCGTCGTCGCCTCGACGCGCGGCGAAGCGGACGACGTGATCGAAACGGTCAGACCCTATGCGGATTACCTGCTGGAATTCACCTCGCAGACCCCCGTGCCGGTTGCCAACGCCTACCATACGCCCGAGACGCTGGGCCGCGACCGGCTGGCCGCCGCCGTGGGCGCCACGGTGCTTTACCCGGGGCGCAACGTGCTGATCGTCGATTTCGGCACGGCCGTCACGATCGACCTGGTGACGGCCGACAACACGTTCCGCGGCGGGTGCATTTCGCCGGGGATGAAAACCCGTTTTCGGGCGCTCCACGACTACACGGCCTGCCTGCCGCTGTGCGGTCCGACCGAAAGCGGGGAGTTGCAGGGGCTAACCACCGAAGAGGCCATCCGCCTGGGGGTGATGAACTCGCTGACCTTCGAAATTGAGGGCTATATGGCCCGGATGGAGAAAAAAATCGACGATTTATGCGTAATTTTTACCGGCGGGGACGCGAAATACTTTGCGAAAAGAATTAAAAACACGATATTTGCAAATTGTAATCTGGTCTTTTGCGGATTGGATCGAATTTTAGAGTACAATGCAAGTGAAGAACACCTTGATTAAGCTGGTTGTCGCGGCTGCAGCGATGTTTCCTTTTGCCGTTTCGGCCCAGACAAGCAGTATTAACGCATTCTCGCCCTATACGATGTACGGCATCGGCGAACAGAATACCCCCGGTACGCTGCAGATGCGCTCGATGGGCGGTGCGGGTGTGGCCATGCGTTCGGTGAGTACGGTCAACCTGCTCAACCCCGCGGCTTACAGCGCGGCTCCGCAGAAGACTTTCCTTTTCAACTTCGGGTTGGAGGGGCAGAACTACTACAACGCCCAGACGGTCGGAGGCGTCGGGAAACGGACGGCCTACAACACGTTCAACTTTCACGACATCGCTTTCCAGATGCCGGTGGCGAAGCGGCTGGGACTCGGTTTCAGCCTCACGCCTTACAGTTCGGTGGGTTACAGGACCAAGTATTACCACGAATACGATCCCGAAGACCCCATTTACGCCAACGTCGGCAATATTCAGTACAACTACCAGGGCGAGGGCGACGTGACGGAGGTCAAGGTCGGCCTGGGCTGGGAGCCGTTCAAGAATTTTTCGGTGGGTATCGCCGCACAGTATTACTGGGGCGACATCGACCGTACGTTCGTGATGACCCCGACCGCCATTACGGGCGAGGGAACCTTCACCTCGACGGTGGGGCAGGACAATTACAGCATTTCGAGCATCAAGGGGCAGGTCGGCGTGCAGTGGAACGCGATTCTGAACGCGAAGCGCATCCTGACCTTCGGCGCGACGTACGACTTCGGCGGCGACCTGAACCCGGAGGTGACGAAAAAACTCTATATCGGCGACCTGTACAACACGGTCGTCAAGGGCGATACGACGCACCTGAAGCTGGTGCTGCCCCGGCAGCTGGCCGTGGGGGCCTATTACCAGACCGGCAGGTGGGCCGTCGGCGTGGATTATGTGTTCCAGAACTGGGGCGGCCGCAACTCGGGCTACGAGATGACGGGAACCAGCGGCAGCGGGGAGAACAAGACGGAATACAAGGTGGCCTACACTAATACGAGCACGATCAAGATGGGTGTGGAATACACCCCGAACCGTTACGATGCGCGTCACTTCCTCAAACGCTGGTCCTACCGTGCGGGTTTCCGCTACGGAGCCTACAACCAGACGTTCAACGGGGACAAGCTCGCGCAGTACGCCGTGACGGCGGGCATCGGCATTCCGGTGAGGCGCGGTGCCTTCTCGGCCATCGACATCGGCGTCGAGTACGGTCGCCGCGGTTACAACATCGCCGACCGCCTGGGGCTGGTCCGGCAGCAGTATTTCAAGTTTGCGATCGGCTTCACGCTCTTCGCGGGACAGATGGAGAACGGCGAATATTGGTTCATGCGCTCCAAGTTCGATTGATGTGACAGGCAAGCAAAAATAAAAGATAGAAACACAAAAATTAATCTGACCGATGAAAAACGTTAAATTCCTGCTTTCTGCTGCGTGTGCGCTTTTTGCAGTCGCAGCGATGGCACAGCAAGATTTCAGTGATCCGAAGTACGCGGTCTGGGGTGACACTCCTCAGGAGCGGGAGCAGAACATTCTGAACAGCAACTTCCTCAAGGAGTCGCTCGACAACAAGGATTACAACGCTGCCGCGCATTACCTCAAGGAGCTGCTCGACAAATGTCCGAAGGCTTCGCAGAATACCTTCGTGCGCGGCATCACGCTTTATAAGAACAAGATCGCGCGCGCCAAGAGCATCGCCGAGAAAAACACCTACACCGACTCGCTGATGATCGTTTACGACCTGCGCAACGAGTATTTCGGCGACCATCCCAAGTACGGCACGCCCTATATCCTCGACCGCAAGGCCCGTGAGTATCTGATGTACAAACCCGCCGACCGCAAGGGTATCCGCGAAGCGTTCCGCGCAGCCATCGAGGCCGGCGGCGACAACACCGATCCCGAGACCGTCGTGGCCTATTTCTCGAACCTCTGCGACGATTACAGGAATACCGACGAGGTGATGCCCGACGAGATCATCGCCGAGTACGACCGTCTGACGCCATTCTTCGAGAAGAACCCCGCTGCCGCCGAGTACAAGAGCCAGTTCGACGCTGCGTTCGGATTGAGCGGCGCCGCAAGCTGCGAGAATCTCGAAAGACTCTTCAAGGGCAAGCTGGCCGCCGCTCCCGACGACGAGGCGCTGCTTTCGCAGGCCGTGGCTCTGATGTCGCGCGCCAAGTGCGACGGTGATTTCTACTTCTCGATCGCCGAGAAATACTATCAGGTGAAGCCTTCGTCGGAGACGGCCATGTTCCTGGCCCAGGCTTTCCAGAACAAGAAGGACTATGCAAAGGCGAAGACCTACCTGAACGAGGCACTGGATGTCGAGAAAGACCCCGCCGAGCGTCAGAAACTGCTCGTGCGCATCGCGCTGGTGGGCCTCGTGTCCAACGACATTCCGGGCGCTGCCGCCGCTGCGCGCCAGGCCCGCGACCTGGATCCCGAGGACGGCGTTCCGTACTTCATCCTGGCGCAGTGCTATGCTTCGTCGGCAGGTTCGTGCGGCGGTTTCGCCGGTCTGGCGACCTATTGGGCCGCTTACGATACGATGGCCAAGGCGGTCGAACTGCTCCCGGCCGATTCGGAGTACATGGAGCACGCCAAGAGTTCCCTCGGCAAGTTCCGTTCGGTTTTCCCCAGCTCGGAGGAGTGCTTCTTCAACGAGTTGCAGGAGGGTGCGCGCTATACGGTAACCTGCGGAACGGCCGCCGGTATCACCACCACCGTCCGTGCCCGCTAAAAAACACGCTCCCGACAGGCTTCGATGGGAAAACGCATGACAAGAACGATCAGGGTAGCACTCTCCGTGACGGGGAGTGCTATCTTGCTATTCTCGTGTGCGGACAAGGATGCGGGCCGCGCTTCGGCTTCCGAGGAGACGATGATGACCGAATACAGCGAGGACCTTTCGGTCGTGATGTCGCAGAACGGCCGCCGGTCGTACCATTTCGTCACGCCGCTGCTCGAAGGTTATTCGCTGGCCCGCGAACCTTACCGCGAATTCCGCAAGGGGGTGAAGATCACTACCTACCAGAACGATTCGCTGACCACGGTGGACGCCGTGCTGACGGCCAACTACGCCATCTATTACGAGAACCGCGAACTGTGGGAGGCCAAGGGCAACGTCGTCGTCGAGAAATCCGACGGCAAAACCCTCTACACCCAGCAGTTGTTCTGGAATGCGCGGACCAAGAAAATCTATTCGAACGTCGATTCGAAGATCGTGCAGAACAACGGCCGCGATGTCTTCATCGGCGAAGGTTTCGAATCGGACGAGGAGTTCAAGGACTGGCGTTTTCGCCGCATGAAGGGCCGTATGGAGGTCGAGATGAAGCAGAGCGCCGACTCTGCGGCCACGGATTCCACGTCCGTGCGCCCGGTTCCGAAACCCTCCGACAGCCGGTCCGCCGTCCGGACGCCCGAATCCGGGAGGGCCGCTCCGGCCCGGGAGATTCCCGCCGGGCCGGCTGAAAGGCAGGTCGGAAGACCCGAAGCGGAGGTTGAGCGCCGGCCGCTGAAAATGCGGGACGGCTCCCGGGAGGAGGCGCGTCCGGTCCTGCGGGAGGAGCAGGTTTCCGTCGAACCCAAACTCAAAAACTGAAAGCGATGCTCACCACCGTCGTCCTGATCGTCGTAATGCTGTTGCTGTCGGCTTTTTTCTCGGGGATGGAGATTGCCTTTACGAGCAAGAACCGTCTCAAGCTGGAGATCGACCGCAAGCAGAACCGCATGTTCGACCAGATTGCCGAGGTTTTCGCCCGCCATCCGGGGCAGTATATCACCACGATCCTCGTGGGCAACAACATCGCACTGGTCGTCTATTCGCTGGCGATGTCGCTGCTTCTGCGCAGCATCTATGCCTCGCTGGGGTGGGAGCAGCTCGCCCGGAGCGGCTCGGTCGCCGTGGACACCGCCGTTTCGACGGTCATCATCATCTTCTTCGCCGAGTTTCTCCCCAAGTCGATTTTCAGGAACAATCCCAATTTCTATTACCGCGCGCTGGCGCCGATGATCTATTTTTTCTACATCGTCCTCTATCCGGTGGCGCGTTTCACGACGCTGCTTTCCCACGGCATTCTGCACCTTCTGGGCCGCCGCGTCGAGGAGCGGAACATCACTCCGAGTTTCGACCGCGAGGACCTTGCGGCGCTGCTCGACTCGAACAGCCCGGAGCAGCATTCGGAACCGGACAACGAGCTGAAACTCTTCCAGAACGCGCTGGATTTCGCCGACCTGCGCGTCAGGGACTGCATGGTTCCGCGTGTGGACGTCGAGGCCGTGGACATCGACGACACCTCGATCGAACAGCTCACGGCGCGTTTCGTCGACTCGAAATATTCGCGTATCTTCGTCTGGCGCAAGTCGATCGACAACATCGTGGGCTACGTCAATTCGAAAAGCCTTTTCACGCGGCCCCGGCAGATCGCCGACGTGATGATGGAGGTCAATTTCGTGCCCGAGACCATGCCTTTGCAGCTGATGCTGGAGAATTTTATCAAGCACCGTTCGAACATCGCCGTCGTGATCGACGAATTCGGCGGCACGGCGGGCGTCATTTCGCTCGAAGACGTGCTGGAGCAGATTTTCGGCGAGATCGAGGACGAGCACGACATTCCGGACCTCACCGAAAAGCAGGTCGGCCCCGACGAGTATGTTCTCTCGTGCCGCCTGGAGGTGAAATACCTGAATGAAAAATACAACCTCGGCATCGAGGAGAGCAAGGAATACGACACGCTGGCCGGTTTCATCATCTTCAATTACGAGGGTATTCCCACCGCCGGGGAGACGGTTTTCATCGGCGGCCTGCAATTGCGGATTCTCCGTACGACGCGTTCGCGCATCGAACTGGCGCGGGTGAAGAAATTGTAGCGTGGGCCGGATTCCGCCGCCTTTCCGGTAAATTCCCGTCCCGGCGGGGATTAGGGGGGGGCGAAGCGTGCGTATATTTTTACTTTTATTCTGTTCTTTTTACAATTAATTTTACTACCTTTGGCTGATAATTCGAAACAATACGAATAATTAACAATTTATATGGCAAGTTTAAACACTTTACGAACCAAGTTCGGCATCGTGCTTTCGATCATCATCGCACTGGCCCTCTTGGCATTCATCCTCTCTCTGAAGACTGAAATGGGCTTCTCGGGCAACGACCCGCGTGTCGGTGTGATCGACGGCGAGAAGATCAACTATTCGGAGTACTACGACCAGTACGAGACAATCAAGTCGCAGAACAACATGCAGGAGAGCGACGAGCAGCAGTCGGCCATGCTGGCCAATGCCGCCTGGCAGGCGCTGATCGCCAAGCACGTGTTGACGCCCGGTTTCGACCGGATGGGACTTCGCGTCACCGAGCCGGAGCGTCTGGCGATGGTCAGCGGACAGCATCCTTCGCAGGCTTTCTACAATGCTTTCGCCGATCCCCGCACGGGCGAGTACAGCGTGGCTGCCATCAGCCAGTTCCTCGCGCAGGCCGAGACCAACCCCGAGGCGGCCAATGCCTGGGCGCAGCTCAACGAGCAGGCCCGTCTGGAGCGCGAGGTGCAGAAGTACTTCGGACTGGTGAAGGGCGGCGTTTACGTCAATTCGCTGGAGGTCGCCCGCGGTGTCGAGGCCGCCAACAAATCTTTCTCGGGCAAGTGGGCCGGCAAGAAGTTCTCGGCCGTTCCCGATTCGCTCGTCAAGGTGTCGTCGGGTGATGTGAAGGCTTACTACAACAGTCATAAGAACCAGTTCAAGCAGACCCCGTCACGTACGATTTCGTATGTCGTATTCGAGGTCTCCCCCACGGACGACGACCTGCTGGCGCTTGAGAAGAGCGTGACGGAGGTGGGCCGGGAGTTCGCCGCCGCCGAGGAGGTGAAGACCTTCGTCCGCGCCAACCGCAACGGCAAGATCGCCGACAGCTACGTTTCCGCCGCACAGCTCTCCGACGAGGAGGCCAAGGCGCTGATGGCGGGCGAGATGTACGGTCCCGTGCTGAAGAACAACGAGTGGACGATGTCCCGCGCGCTCGATTCGAAGATGGTTCCCGACTCGGTGGGCGTACGTCATATCGTGCTGCCTTATGCGCAGGAGGCGCTTGCCGACAGCCTGCTGACGGTGCTGAAGAAGGGGGGCGATTTCGCGCAGACCGCTGCCCGTTATTCGGTTTACGACGCTACGGCCGCCAACGGCGGTGAAGTGGGAGTGCTGCCTTTCTCGGCCTTCACGGGCGAGTTCGCCGCCGCTTTGGCCAATGCCAGACAGGGAGACATCGTGAAGATCGCTTCGGGCGACGCCATCCAGCTGATGCAGGTATACCGTGCCGACAAACCTTCGAAACACGTGCAGGTGGCTACGATCACCTATCCCGTGGAGGCTTCGGCCGCCACGCGCCGCGACGTGCACAACCAGGCCGGTTCGTTCATGGTCAACGCCAAGGGTTCGGCCGCCGCATTCGCAGATGCCGCTTCGACGGCTGCCGTGACGCCCCGTGTGGCTGCGATCGCCCAGGGCGACCGTACGATCCGCGGCCTTGAGGATTCGCGCGAGGTGGCCCGCTGGGCCTACGGAGCGAAGGAGGGCGACCTTTCGGCGATCTTCAATGTAGGCAAGGACTACGTGATTGCCACGCTGACCGAGATCGACGACAATGAGTACGCACCGCTGAATAAGGTTTCGGCCCAGATCCGTTCGCAGCTTCTTCGCGACAAAAAATACGATTATATCGTCAAGAGCCTTTCGGGTTCGACCCTCGCCGAGCAGGCTGCAAGTCTCGGCTCGGAGGTGGAGGACTTCTCCGATGTGACTTTCGGTTCGTTCTACGTGAACGGCGTGGGCATGGAGCCTCGTCTGGTGGGCGCCATCGCATCGGCCGAGAAGGGTGCCCTGTCGGCTCCCGTGAAGGGACTTTCGGGCGTCTATGTCTTCGAGGTCGGGGATGTCAAGACCGACGACAAGCAGACCGCCGAAGGCGAGAAAGTTCGCGCCCAGGCCATGGCCGAGGGCATGGCCCAGCAGTTCGCCATCCCGGCTATCCAGCAGATGGCCAAGATTCAGGACCTGCGCGGCAAGTACTTCTAAACGATTGATTTTACGGTGCATCTTTGCACTTGCTCCTGCAGGGCGCGAATGGGACGTACTTCGGTACACCCATCCGCGCTCTGCTTCGTTTAAGCACAAACCGGCAGCTCTCACCGCAAAGATTGAAAATTAGCGGAGAATTCTCTGCGCAGTCCGGCTTTTTTCGTATCTTTAGAGGCGTAACGGCTCTTTTAACAGCCGGAGGCCCTGTCAAACCAGGTGCAATCCGGTTTCGGAGCCGTCCGGTCATTCATTCTCTTCGTAATAGGATAAATAAATATTCGCCATGAACAACTTCATCTATCACAATCCTACCAAACTGGTTTTCGGCAAGGGCCAGATCGCCCGTCTGCCGAAGCTCATTCCCGCCGGAAAACGCATCATGCTGACCTTCGGCGGCGGAAGCGTCAAGCGTAACGGCGTCTACGATCAGGTCGTCGCCGCACTCGAAGGCCGCGATCTGGTCGAGTTCTGGGGCATCGAGGCGAATCCGTCGGTCGAGACCCTGCGCGAAGCCATTGCGCTGGGCAAAGAGCGGAAGGTGGACTTCCTGCTGGCTGTCGGCGGCGGGTCGGTCATCGACGGTACGAAACTCATCGCTGCGGGCCTTCTCTACGACGGCGATGCATGGGACATCGTGCTCAAGGGGCAGGCCGGCAAGACCGTGCCGCTGGCTACGGTCCTCACCATGTCGGCCACGGGTTCCGAGATGAACTCCGGGGCGGTCATTTCGCGCTACGAGACCAAGGAAAAATATGCTTTCTACGGCGATTATCCGGTCTTCTCGATCCTCGATCCCGAGACGCTCTATTCGCTGCCGAAGCGTCAGGTAGCCTGCGGACTTGCGGATACTTTCGTGCATGTGCTGGAGCAGTATATGACCACGCCCCATCAGTCGCGGCTGATGGACCGCTGGGCCGAAGGCATCCTGCATACGGTGGTCGAAATCGCTCCCAAAGCGCTGGCGGACGAGCGCGATTACGACACGATGTCGGAATACATGCTTTCGGCGACGCTGGCCCTGAACGACATGATCCGTATGGGCGTGACGCAGGACTGGGCGACGCACATGATCGGCCACGAGCTGACGGCGCTGCACGGCTTGACGCACGGCGCGACGCTGGCCATTGTCATCAACGGTACGCTGCGCGTGCTGCGCGGGCAGAAACGCGGCAAACTGCTGCAATACGGCGAGCGTATCTGGGGCATTGCCGGCGGTTCGGAGGAGGAGCGCATCGACCGTACGATTGCGGCCAACGAGGCGTTCTTCCGTTCGCTGGGCCTCTCGACACGCCTTTCGGAGGAGGGTATCGGCGAAGAGACCATCGCCGAGATCGAACGCCGCTTCACGGCTGCGGGCGATCGGTTCGGCGAGGCGCAGAACGTCGACGGCGCCATGGCCCGCCGGATTCTGGAGGCCTGCCTGTGATTCCATTGCCGGCTGCCGAAAGAACAATCCCCGCAACCGAGGTTGCGGGGATTGTTTGTCATGGAACGCGGGTTTATTCGTCCACCCCGAATGTCGAAACGTTGAGACTGCCCAGCGCATCGACCGTGATGCCGTATTCTCCGGTCTCGACGCCTTTCAAGATGATGAGGTAGGAGCTGCTTCCGAACCGGCGCGAGGTGAAGGGCTGCCGTTCCAGCGTGTTGCGCTGCTGGTCGCCGAAGGTTCCGACCGACGCGTATTCGGCGATCCGCATCTTCTTCTTGACCTTGAACCGGAAGACGCTGATCACCGACATCGGGTCGATCAGGTTGTCCGGAACGCGGATGATAAAGGCGATGCCGTCGCTCTTCCGGAGCCGGACGGGGGACTGCGCGCCTTTCAGCGTCATTTCGTCGATGTGGTTCTTTCCGATGCCGAACAGTTTCTGCCCGGTGGACGAACGGTGGCGGGGAGCCAGGCTCTCCTGAACGAGCTGCTCGGTTCTGTTGTCGGGCCGGATAGCCAATGCCTGGCCGATGAATTCAGGTTCGGGGAATGTCAGGGTGCTGTCGGTCCGGGTTACGGAGGGTTCCGGTGCGGCGGCTGCCTCCGGAGTCTGCGCCTGCGACCGGATGCAGGCACAGCAGGCAAGCAACAGAATGAGGGTTTTCTTCATGCGAATGGAACGTTGGAATGAATGAATTTGTGTATTTCAGTCGTAAAGATAATGCAAAAACTCCCGTTCCGGTCTTTGGCGGGTGAAAAAAGTCCCTCCCGAAGTGCTCCGGAACAAAAAACGCCCCGGTCTTGCGACCGCGGCGTTTCTCTTGTCGGAGCCGGGAATTTACTCGGCGAGCAGGATTTCGAGGATCTTGATGGCTGCCGTGGCGATCGGCGTACCGGGGCCGAAGATGGCGGCGGCGCCGTCGCGGTAGAGTTCATCGTAGTCCTGCGCGGGGATCACGCCGCCGACGATGACGATGATGTCCTCGCGGCCCAGCTTCTTCAGCTCGGCGATGATCTGCGGCACGAGCGTCAGGTGGCCGGCGGCCAGCGACGATACGCCGACTACGTGCACGTCGTTTTCGACGGCCTGCTTGGCGGCCTCCTCCGGAGTCTGGAACAGCGGACCCATGTCGACGTCGAAGCCGATGTCGGCATAACCCGTAGCGACCACCTTGGCGCCGCGGTCGTGTCCGTCCTGGCCGAGCTTGGCGATCATCACGCGCGGCTGACGGCCCTCTTTCTTGGCGAATTCGGCGCACAGCTCCTTGGCGCGCTCGAAGGATTTGTCGTTTTTCACTTCTGAAGAGTATACACCTGAAATGGAACGGATAACAGCTTTGTAGCGGCCTACGACCACTTCGCAGGCGTCGGAGATTTCGCCCAGCGAGGCGCGGACCTTGGCGGCCTCGACGGCCAGTTCGAGCAGGTTGCCCTGCTTGGTCTTCACGCACTCGGTGATGGCGGCCAGCGCCTTCTTCACGGCAGCTTCGTCGCGGTTGGCGCGCAGCTCCTTGAGCCGCTTGATCTGGCTCTCGCGCACGGCCGTGTTGTCCACGGCGAGAATGTCGATCGGGGCCTCCTTCTCCAGACGGTATTCGTTGATGCCGATGATCTTCTCCTCGCCGGAGTCGATGCGGGCCTGCTTGCGGGCCGACGCCTCCTCGATGCGCATCTTCGGAATGCCGGTCTCGATGGCCTTGGCCATACCGCCCAGCTTCTCGACCTCCTCGATGCGCTCCCAGGCTTTGTGGGCGATCTCGTTGGTCAGTGTCTCGATGTAGTAGGAACCTGCCCACGGGTCGACCTCGCGGCAGATGTTGGTCTCCTCCTGAATGTAGATCTGCGTGTTACGCGCAATACGCGCCGAGAAGTCGGTCGGCAGGGCGATCGCCTCGTCCAAGGCGTTGGTGTGCAGCGACTGGGTGTGTCCCAGCGCGGCGCCCATGGCCTCGATGGCCGTGCGGGCCACGTTGTTGAACGGGTCCTGCTCGGTGAGCGACCAGCCCGAGGTCTGCGAGTGGGTGCGCAGCGCCAGCGACTTGGGGTTCTTGGGGTTGAACTGTTTAACGATCTTGGCCCACAGCATACGCGCGGCGCGCATCTTGGCGATCTCCATGAAGTGGTTCATGCCGATGGCCCAGAAGAACGACAGACGCGGTGCGAAGGCGTCGATCGACATGCCTGCGTTGACGCCGGCGCGCAGGTACTCCAGACCGTCGGCCAGCGTGTAGGCCAGCTCGATGTCGTTCGTGGCGCCCGCCTCCTGCATGTGGTAACCCGAAATCGAGATCGAGTTGAACTTGGGCATGTTCTTCGAGGTGTACTCGAAGATGTCGGCGATGATCCGCATCGAGAACTCGGGCGGATATATATAGGTGTTGCGCACCATGAACTCCTTGAGGATGTCGTTCTGGATCGTACCGGACAGCTGGTCGAGCGTGCAGCCCTGCTCCCGGCCCGTCACGATGTAGAAGGCCAGGATCGGCAGCACGGCGCCGTTCATGGTCATCGACACCGACATCCGGTCGAGCGGAATGCCGTTGAAGAGCACCTTCATGTCCTCCACCGAGCAGATCGACACGCCGGCCTTGCCCACGTCGCCCACCACGCGCGGGTGGTCGGCGTCGTAACCGCGGTGCGTTGCCAGGTCGAAGGCCACCGACAGACCTTTCTGTCCGGCGGCGAGATTGCGGCGGTAGAATGCGTTGGACTCCTCGGCGGTCGAGAATCCGGCGTACTGGCGGATGGTCCACGGACGCATCACGTACATCGTCGAGTAGGGGCCGCGCAGGAACGGGGCGATGCCTGCCGCGTAGTTCAGGTGCTCCATGCCTTCGAGGTCTTCGGCCGTATAGGCGCCCTTGACGGGGATGCGCTCGGCCGTCAGCCACGGCTCCACCTGTCCGCAGCCTTTCGAGGCGCAGCAGCTCTTCTGCCCGCCTGCTTCGTATGTCAGTTCTGAAAATTTAGCTCTCATGATCAGATGCCCATTTCTTTAAGATAAAACTTCAGAGTCTCCAGGACGTTCGACTTCACCGAGATGAAGTTCGTGATGCCCTGGGCCTCCAGTTCGGGTGCGCATGCGGGAGCGCCTGCGACTACGAGAATGGCTTTGCCGGCGAGCAGCTCCTTCACCTTCGGTGCGGCCTCTGCGTAATCGTCGTCCGAAGCGCAGACCACCACGATCTCGGCTTTCGATTCGAGTGCGGCCTTCACGCCCTCCTCGATCGACTTGAAGAAGGTGTTGTCCTGCACGCGGATTCCGGCGCAGGCGAAGAAGTTGCACGAGAACTGGGCGCGGGCGCGGGCCATCGCCAGGTTGCCGCAGGTGAGCATGAACGCCTTGGGCTGTTTGCCCGAGCGGTCCACGTGCAGGCGCATCGCCTCGAAGGCCATGGCGCCGCGGTAGGGCGTGAGGACGTTGCCTTCGGCAGCGGGACGGGTGACGGCTTCGGCGGTGATCTCCTTCGGGGCCACCTCCGTGAAGTTGGGGAACTGGTTGGCGCCGAGCAGCGTCTGGCGGCGCGTTGCGATGGCCTTGTCCTTGGCGGCGGCCGAAGCCTCCACGCGCTCCTTGATGAAGCCGGCCTTGTAGGCCTCGGCGTAGCCGCCCTTCTCCTCGATTTCGAGGAAGAGCTTCCAGGCCTCGGCGGCGATCGACTGCGTGAGGTTCTCCACGTAGTACGAGCCGCCTGCGGGGTCTACCACCTGGTCGAAGTGCGATTCGTGCTTCAGGAGCAGTTCGACGTTGCGGGCGATGCGCTTCGAGAACTCCGTGGGGCTTTCGAACGCGGCGTCGAACGGCGTCACCTCCAGCGAATGTACGCCGGCGATGGTGGCCGACATGGCCTCCGTCGTGCCGCGGAGCATATTGACATAGGGATCGTAAACGGTCTGGTTCCAGTCTGCCGTGCGGGCGTGGATGTGCATTTTGCAGGCGCAGTTCTTCGAGGGGTTGTAACCCTTGACGATGTTGGCCCACAGCATGCGCGCCGCGCGGAACTTGGCGATTTCGAGGAAGTAGTTCGAGGTGACCGAGAACGAGAAGCGCAGCTTGCGGGCCGCCAGCTCGGCGTCCACGCCGGCGTCGGTCAGGCGCGCGATGTAATCGTTACCGGCCGAGAGGGCGAACGCCAGCTCCTCGACGATGGTCGATCCGGCGTTCGAGAAGATGCCGGCCGAGACGGTCACGATACGGATGTGCTTGTACTCGCGGGTCTTTTCGATCAGCGAGGCGATCTTCGCGAAGCACTTTTCGCCGTTGGGCGAGCAGAAGTCGCCTTTCTGCGACAGTCCCTTGACCAGCGGGTCGATCGAGAAGGCCACGTGCGCCTCGGAGGCAGTGCCTTCCTTTTCGAGCTTGGCGATCACCAGTTCGGCGATGCTGCCCGTCTGCGCGCCGCAGAAGACCATTTCGATGGCCGGGATCGAGATTCCGGCGAGCAGCTGATCGAGTTCTTCGGCCGTGAAGCCCTCCTTCGCGATTGAGAAGCCCAATGAATCGACGCCCGAGTTGAGGAGTTTCAGCGCCTCGGCGTTGGCCTCCCTGGGACATTTTACCTCGACGGTCTGATGCACGCGCCAGCGATTGTGGCTGCGCGTACCTCTGACGTACGGGAACTCGCCTGCCTGCGAGCCCAGAAAACGGATGCCTTCGAGGTTTTCGGCGCGGTAGTAGGGGCGGACGTTGAATCCTTCTCCCGTACGCCACACCAGCTTGCGCTCGTAATCGGCTCCTTTCAGGTCGGCTGTAATCACCTCTTCCCACTTTTCGGTCGGGACCGGCGGGAACTCGGTGAACAGCTTTTCACGTTTGGTATTTGCCATGACTATTTAGAGATTAGTATGTGTGTAGTTTCGTTCTGTTTCAAAATTGCACGTAAAGTTACAAATTAATTACCGAATTGTAACAAGAAATTGTTACGAAAATAACAGTGCAGCGGAATTTTTCCGGATTTCGCCGCCCGCCGCATTTCCGGACGGCCCGGCGCGGATGCTGTCTTCGGTGTGGTTGAATGGTTGAAAAATGGTCTTTATTTCTGCTTGTTTTGGAAAAAAACGAAAAAATGTATTTTGGGGATTTTTCGTGAAAAATGAGGCTGTTTTTCGAAAAATGACTGAAATTTTCGGGTGTGTGCGGCGAAAAACGGTTGTTTTTTCGGGAAAATGATGAAAAAAACGGCTGTTTTTTGACAAAATGGTGATTTTGTAAAAACAACGTAACGGAATAATTCGTACATTTGTAGCCGGAACGAAAGATGTACCGCAGCGGGGGAGCGGCCCCGGGTTAGTTAGGTCGGCAGGTCCTGCCGGGAGGCAGTTGTCCGGTTGAATTTCAGGTTAGGTTTTAGTTTGCAATTATCGGGTCCTTCCCCGCGCGGTTTTTTCTACGAACACTAAACCCTTAATCAGTCAGGTATATGTCATCATTACTCAGATTCAAGATGGTCGATGCGGCCATAAATCACACGGCCGTCGAGGTGAAAGTTCCCGAGGGACGCTCGTCGGACTACTTCGGAAAGAAGGTATTTGGACGTGCGGCTATGCGGAAGTATCTCGACAAGCGCACCTATGCGGCCCTGCTCGACACGATGGAAAAACGCACGCCGCTTACGCGCGAAGTTGCCGACAGCATCGCGGCGGGTATGCGCCAGTGGGCGCTGGAGCACGGTGCGGACCACTATACCCACTGGTTTCAACCCCTGACGGGCGGTACGGCCGAGAAACACGACGCCTTTGCCGAGCCGGACGGTCAGGGCGGCGTGCTGGAGGAGTTCTCCGGCAAGCTGCTCGTGCAGCAGGAGCCCGACGCCTCGTCGTTCCCCAACGGCGGCATCCGCAATACGTTCGAGGCCCGCGGCTACTCGGCCTGGGACCCCACGTCGCCCGCCTTCATCGTCGACACGACGCTCTGTATCCCTACCGTCTTCATCGCCTATACGGGCGAGGCGCTCGACTACAAAGTGCCCCTGCTGCGCTCGCTGACGGCCATCGACAAGGCCGCCACGGAGGTGTGCCGCTATTTCGACAAGAATGTCGAGAAGGTCTTTTCCTACCTGGGCTGGGAGCAGGAATATTTCCTCGTGGACGAGAGCCTCTGGGCCGTGCGTCCCGACCTGATGCTCACGGGGCGTACGCTCATGGGACACGAGTCGGCCAAGAACCAGCAGTTGGAAGACCACTATTTCGGGGCGATTCCGACGCGTGTGATGGCCTTTATGAAGGCCCTCGAATACGAGTGCCTGAAGTTGGGAATTCCGGTCAAGACGCGCCACAACGAGGTGGCTCCCAGTCAGTTCGAGCTGGCTCCGGTTTACGAGGAGGCCAACCTGGCCAACGACCACAACCAGTTGCTGATGACCATTATGGACAAGATCGCCCGCCGTCACCAGTTCCGCGTGCTGCTGCACGAAAAACCCTTCAAGGGGATCAACGGATCGGGCAAGCACAACAACTGGTCGCTGGGAACCGATACGGGCGTGAACCTGCTCGGTCCGGGCAAGAGCGCTTCGGAGAACCTCCAGTTCATCACTTTCGTGGTG
>OGGW01001446.1_pt1 | contig 18086 bp, 9 predicted proteins | sample 1571291 | NCBI WGS metagenome assembly OGGW01 (sample SAMEA2582028, study PRJEB24529) | metagenome | biome: Human gut stool | place: China | collected 2011 | reverse complement strand
ATATGATTGACATTATGACGGTGGATTCCGTTTTTTTGGTCAATCATATAGAATGGGCATTCAAAGTCTGGCGGGAGCAACCTTGGGGAAAGCATGTTGATTTTGATACTTTCTGCGAATATATATTGCCTTATAGAATAGGGGATGAGCCGCTTTCTCTCTGGCGCAAAGAAATTTATGAGTGCTATAGCCCGATTTTGGATGAATTCAGGAAGACAGATGAGGCTGATAATCCTAAGGTTGCCGCCCAGTTGTTGATGGATACGTTGCGGAAAGCGAACTACCGGAATACGGCTCTTTTTCCGGTGGGGCCTCATTTGGGACCGGATGTACTGAAATGGCATACGGGCAGTTGCCGAGAGTTTACGGATGCCATGATATATGTGTTGCGGGCATTGGGCATTCCGTGCGGAGTAGATAGGGTGATGGTATTAGGAGACAACAATGCCTCTCATTTCTGGAATTTTGTTTTGGATAAGGAAGGAAAGACATACATTGCAAATCTTCCTTATGAAGAAGTATGGAGCAAAGCGGAAGAATATAGCATTTCGAGGGGAAAAATGTACCGGGCAACCTATAGTATTGATAAGGAGGCGGTACGGAAACTGGGGAAATATTCCGATGTTTACCCGGCATTCCGACGTCCGTTCTTCCGCGATGTCACTGCACTTTATACCGGTAGCAGGAATTGGACTGTAGCTCTTCCGGATTCTTTGCTTTCCGGACAGTTTCGTGAGGGGGATATGGTGTATTTGTGCCTTGCCAACAGACTACAATGGCAACCTATAGGATATACTTTCTTTAAAAAGCGGGAGGCTCGTTTTGAGGATGTGGGAGGCGGGGCGGTCTTTACGCTGGCTGCCTGGAACGGAAAGGAATACGCTGCAGTATCTTCTCCTTTTCTTCTGGAGCGTGAAACCGGAAAGATACGGTTCATTGTTCCGGAAGCTGAAAAGCAGGAATTGGTCTTGTATAGGAAGTGCCATCTTACTTTGAGTGTTCTTTTCAATGACCGGATGATTGGGGGAGTAGTGGAAGGAAGCGACCGGGCAGACTTTGGGCGGAAGGATACTCTACTTTTGATAAAGGAGGCTCCGTATCGGCTATATACTGTGGCCCGGTTGAAGTCTGATAAACCGTATCGGTATATGCGCTATAAGGGTGCTGACGGATGTTTCTGTAATATCTCGGAACTGGCTTTTTATGAGAATACGGAAGATACCATACCTCTATATGGGGAAATCATAGGTACTCCGGGAAGTTTTGAAGACAATACACATGAATATTTGAACGCATTTGACGGTAATCCGGATACTTCATTTGATTATATACATCCGGATGGAGGATGGACCGGGATGGACTTTGGAAGTCCCCATCGTGTGGAGAAGGTGGTGTATACTCCTCGTAATGAGGTGAATTTTATTTATAAAGGTAATTTGTATGAATTGTTTTATTGGGGTGGAGGAAAATGGAATTCTGTCGGGCGGCAAATGGCTGTGTCAGATTCTATTGTCTATTCAGGGTTTCAAGGTGCTTTATTTTATCTGAAGAATCACACAGCCGGTAAAGATGAACGGATTTTTGAATATAAAGACGGGAAACAAATCTTTTGGTGAATTATAGAATACTATTGAATATTTGATAGATAGAATGAATAATGTACGTAATCTATTGACTGGAAGTTTGGTCTACATTGCTTGTATAGTTTTATTGTCTTTGGCATGTAACGTTTCTTCCGGACTTCCTGTAGCTGATGTTATAGGGCAATGGCTCTATTTCGATAAAAGTGCATTGGTAGTTGCAGGATGTCTGTTGATGGCTGGATTGATGATGGAAAAAAGGTATTTTCTTTTTATACCGGTTTCGTGGGTATTGGTAATGCTGGGGGGCATTGAGGCTGTTTGGGGATTGAGGCAGCTTTATGGTTATGCTGTGTCCAACCATTCCTTGTATGTATTGACAGGTTCTTTCTTCAATCCGGGGCCTTATTCCGGCTATTTGGCCATGATACTTCCGGTCTGTCTGCATCAATGGCTGACCAAGAGGGGGGAGATTCTCTGCTCTGACCGGAATGACGGGAAAGGATGGAAAAAGGTGATGGATAAAGTTGGAGCTATGGTTGCCGGTGGCGTGATGCTGCTTATCTTTTGTGTGCTTCCGGCAGGAATGAGCCGTTCGGCATGGTTGGCGGCAGGAGTTTCCTGTCTGTGTGTATATGCTTGGCATATGGATTGGACGGATAAGTTCAGATTATTATGGCAGCAGCAAAGGCAGCGTGTGGTGATGGTAGTGGTCGGTGGATTCTGTGTCTTGCTATTGGCGGGCTATTTACTGTTTGTCTTGAAACCCGATTCTGCACGTGGCCGTCTTTTCATGTGGAAGATAACTTGTCGTGCCATTGCAGAAAAGCCGTTGACCGGATATGGGATTCATAATTTCGCAGCAGCCTACGGAAATGCGCAGGAAACTTATTTTGCAGCAGGTGATTATGAACCGTGGGAGGAACGTGTGGCGGGAAGTCCGGAATATGCATTCAATGAATATCTGCAGGCTGCGGTCGAACTGGGCATTCCTTTGGCGGTATGTCTATTGGTTGTGGTCGTGCTGTGTTTGTATAGGGGAGTCCGTAAAGGACGTTATGGTATCTGTGGGGCTATTCTTTCTTTGATGATATTCTCTTTTTCCTCCTATCCGCTACAACTTCCGGTATTTATCGTTACATTTGGAGGATTGCTTGTAGCGTGCTTGTTCGGTGCCGACCGTTGGCAATGGTTGGGGGTGGCTGTATTAGTAGGCATCATTGGCGGTTTTCGCCTGAAGAATGACTTGCAAGTGGAGCAGGCTTGCCGGGAGTGGATGAATGCGCGTGTGTTGTATAGTGCAGGTGCGTATCAATCGGCAGAGAAAGAGTACGGGCGCCTTTATCCTCTGTTGAGAGACCGGGCATCTTTCTTGTTCGAATATGGTCATGGATTGCACAAGCAGCAGCAGTTCAGTAAATCCAACCGTATTTTGAAAGAAGCTTTACTGCGTAGTTGTGACCCCATGATACTGAATGTGATAGGCAAGAACTATCAGCAGATGGGTGACTGCTTATCAGCGGAAGACTGGTTTATCCGTTCCACCCATCGTTTGCCGGGGCGTATTTACCCCTATTATCTGCTTGCGAAGCTTTATGCGGAACCAGGATTCAGACAACCGGACAAGTTTGAAAAAATGAAGCGGATGGTATTGACGAAAGAGCCGAAAGTGCATTCTACGGCAATACGACAGATGAGGGAGGAAATAAAAAAGATTCAGCTTATTTTTGTCCATATTAAAAAAAGATGAATAAAAACGGAAGGTGTTAATAATGAGCGAACTAATTGCTAAAGTGCTATGAAAAAAAGTGTCCACATGCAAATATCGGTTCGTTTTTTTGAAACGATTAATTTTGTCAATTTATAATTGAGTATGAATATGAAGACACAGAACTATCGATACCTGCTATGCATGGCCGTTGCCCTGCTTGCCGCCTGCTCCGATGCCGGAAAGGGAAAAGAGTCCGAGGAAGGGGTGGCAACCGTCCTGCCAAGTGAAAGCAATGAAGTGACCGTGAAAGTCCTGAAGCGGGCGACCTTTGAGCATGAACTGGTGAGCAACGGAAAAGTAACCGCCGGTGCCATGGCGGATTTGCGTTTTGAGACCACCGGTGTAGTGGCACACATCTACGTGAAGAACGGTGACCCGGTGCGCAAAGGGCAGAAACTTGCCGAACTGGATAAGTTCCGCCTGAAGAACAAGACCGCGCAGGCCAAGGATGCCTTGGAAAAAGCGGAACTTGAGTTGCAGGATGTATTGATAGGGCAAGGCTATCCGGTGGGGGATGCCTCCAAAGTACCTGCTGACATCATGAAGTTGGCCCGCGTGAGGAGCGGTTACGACCAGAGCCTCGCCCAGTATGAGCTTGCCGCGTATGAAGAGGAACACGCCACGCTGGTTGCGCCTTTTGACGGGGTAGTGGCGAACCTGTTCTCCAAACCGTTCAACGAGGCAAGTACCTCGGAAGCCTTCTGCTCCATTATCGGCACTCAAGGTATGGAGGTGGACTTCACGGTGCTGGAAAGCGAACTGCCGTTGATAAAGAGTGGCGACAAGGTGATTGTTACCCCTTATTCGGATGCCGGCTTTAGGCAGGAGGGGCGCATCACCCAAATCAATCCTCTGGTGGATGACAAGGGGATGGTTAAGGTGAAGGCTGCCGTCAATGGCAAGGGACGGCTGTTCAGTGGGATGAACGTGAGGGTGAACGTGCACCGCTCTCTGGGCGGACAGCTTGTAATCCCGAAGAGTGCCGTGGTGTTGCGTTCGGGCAAGCAGGTGGTGTTTACCCTGAAAGACGGAAAGGCGCAGTGGAACTATGTGCAGACCGGTCTGGAGAATGCGGAAAGCTATAGTATGGCCGACGATGCCCTGAAAGATGGCGATACGGTCATTGTGACGGGAAATGTGAATCTGGCACATGAAGCATCGGTGAAGGTGGTTGATAGATAATGAGTGATAAGTGGTAATTCAAAATTCATAGTTCAATTGATAAAGTTTTTGATACAGCGGCCTATTGCCGTACTGATGGCATTTACAGCATGCTTCATTGTCGGGCTGGTGACTTACTTCACCTTGCCGGTATCCTTGCTGCCCGATATTGCCATCCCGGAAATTACAGTGCAGGTGTCGGCGCAGAATACCTCGGCGCGTGAATTAGAGAATACGGTGGTGAAACCTCTGCGGCAGCAGCTCATCCAGGTGGCGAAACTGAAGGACATGGACAGCGAGACGCGCGATGGTGCAGGCATCATCCGCCTGGGCTTCGACTTCGGTACGAATACCGACCTTGCCTTCATAGAAGTGAACGAGAAGATTGACGCCGCCATGAACTATCTGCCCAGGGATGCCGAACGCCCGAAGGTGATAAAGGCAAGTGCGACGGACATTCCTGTCTTCTACCTCAATCTGACCCTAAAAAACGACAGTGCATACGGCAAGGTGGACGAACGCGCGTTTCTTGATTTGTGCGAGTTTGCCGAAAATGTCATAAAGCGTCGCATCGAGCAGTTGGCAGAAGTGGCAATGGTGGATGTCACGGGTTTGGTCGAACGCCAGTTACAGATTGTGCCCGACCCGGGTAAGCTTGCTGTGTTGGGGCTCTCCATTGAAGACATAGAAAACGTGCTGGCGCAAAACAACGTGGAGCCGGGCAGCATGACCGTGCGCGACGGCTACTACGAATACAACATTAAGTTCTCCACCCTGCTGCGGACAGAGGAGGACGTGAAGGGCATCCTGCTGCGAAAGGAAGGACGTATCATCCGCTTGGGAGACTTCTGCCGGGTAGAGATTGTTCCTGCCAAGGAGAAAGGTGTCTCCATGAGCAATGGCAAGCGTGCCGTTACCCTTGCCGTCATCAAGCAGGCGGACGAGAATATGGAAGACATGAAGCTTGCCATCAACAGCACGATGGACTACTTCAAGAAAGTATATCCCGACATTGATTTTAGCATCAGCCGTAACCAGACGGAGTTGCTGGACTATACCATCTCCAATCTTCAGCAAAATTTGTCGTTGGGTTTCCTGTTCATCTGCATTGTGGCGGTACTCTTCTTGGGTGACATCAAATCACCGTTCATCATCGGGTTGAGTATGGTGGTATCTATTGTCATCTGCTTCCTGTTCTTCTACTTGTTCAAGATGTCACTCAATATCATTTCTTTGTCGGGATTAATCCTGGCGTTGGGTATGATGATTGACAGCAGCATCATTGTGACGGAGAACATTTCGCAGTATCGCGAACGGGGCTATTCGTTGCGGCGGGCTTGCGTGACGGGAACGAGTGAGGTGATTACGCCCATGCTGAGTTCGTCGCTGACCACTATTGCCGTATTTGTGCCGCTGATATTTATGAGCGGCATTGCAGGGGCGTTGTTCTACGACCAGGCATTCTCTGTTACGGTGGGGCTGCTGGTTTCCTACTTCACGGGTATCATGCTGCTGCCGGTCCTCTATATGCTGGTCTACCGGACAGGGTTGCGCGGCAGGTCGTGGTTCTCCCGCATCCGCATCAACAATCCGTTGAAGGAACATACGCTGGACCGTTTTTATGATGCGGGCATCGACTGGGTATTTTCCCACAAGACGGTAAGTAGCGTATTCTGTGTGGTTTCTATACCTCTTTGTGTCTTTCTGTTCTATTCCGTCGGCAAGGAGCGTATGCCGCAGATAGACCAGAATGAACTGATAGTCCACGTGGAATGGAACGAAAACATACATGTGGACGAGAACCGGCATCGTGTGAATGTGCTGTTCGGACAGTTGCTGGACGAGACTGTGGAACAGACGGCTGCCATAGGCCAGCAGGACTATCTGCTGAACCGTGAGCAGGCTCTCTCTTCTTCGGAGGCAGAATTGTATTTCAAGACTTCCTCGCCTGACGGGATTGCTCCCTTGCAGAAGCAGGCGGGCGAGTGGCTGACACGGGAATATCCGTTGGCGACAGTCTCCTTTTCTCCACCCGAAACCGTGTTCGAGAAGCTTTTCGTGACCGGGGAGGCCGATGTGGTGGCGGAACTTTATGCCCGCAATAAGGAGAAGGCGCCGGCGGCGGAAGAATTGCGCGGACTGGAACAACAGTTTGCGGAGCTTACGGGGACAGCGCCCGTAGGTATCGCTTTCGAGAACCAGCTCGACATAAGCATCCTGCAGGAAAGGCTGTTGCTCTATGACGTTTCGTATGACGAGCTTTACCGTACGCTGCGGACGGCATTCAAGGAGAACAGCGTAGCTATGCTCCATTCCTACCAGCAATACCTGCCTATCAGCATTGTGGGCGAGGAGCGGACAGTGAATGAGGTGCAGCAGCAGACATTGATACAGACCCGTCCGGACAGTAAGGGCGAAGTGGAGCATATTCCGCTTCGGGAGCTGGTAAAGGTGCGTCCGGCCGAGGATTTGAAAACGATTACGGCAGGACGCAACGGTGAATATATACCGTTCCGTTTCTATGAAGTGGACGATGCTCCGGAGTTGATGGAAAAGGTGAAGCGGGAGGCGGATGCCACGGGTGACTGGGATACGGCCTTTTCCGGCAGTTTCTTCTCCAACCGCCAGATGCTGGACGAGTTGGTGGTGATTCTTTTCATCTCTATCATGCTGATGTATTTCATTCTTGCCGCCCAGTTCGAAAGCTTCGTGCAGCCGCTCATCGTGCTGCTGGAAATCCCGATAGATGTGGCGTTTGCCCTGCTTCTGTTGTGGATATGCGGACATACCTTGAACCTGATGTCTGCCATCGGACTGATAGTGACGTGCGGTATCATCATCAACGACTCCATCCTGAAGCTGGATGCCATTAATGAATTACGGAGGGCTGGTATGCCGTTGCTCGAGGCCATCCACGAGGCGGGGCGCAGAAGGCTCCGGCCCATCATCATGACATCGCTCACCACCATTTTCGCTATGGTTCCGCTGCTGTTCTCGTTCGACATGGGCTCGGAGCTGCAGAAGCCGCTTTCCATAGCGATGATTGGGGCTATGTCTGTAGGAACACTGGTCAGTCTGTTCATCATCCCGTTGATATATTGGTTTATTTATAGAAAAGAAAGAGCATGAAGAAATTAAGTCTTATACTTTTGTTCAGTCTGGGAGCCTTTTCCGCTTTTGCCCAACAGCGGATAACGCTCGATTTGCAGCAGACCATTGCCCTGGCGAATGACAGTTCGCTGGAAGCCTTCCGCACCAAGAACATGTATCTGGCCGGTTATTGGGAATACCGCACCTATAAGGCAAACCGCCTTCCCAGCCTGACGCTGAACATGACTCCGGCACAGTACAACCGCGATATCACCAAGCGTTACGACTCCGAACAGGACCTTGACATCTATCGCAGCCAGCAATCCTTCTATGCATACGGCAATCTTGCCGTCAGACAGAATTTCGACTTGACGGGCGGTACGTTCTATCTGGATACGGAGCTGGGCTATATGCGGAGCTTCGGTGGAAACAAGTATACCCAGTTCACCAGTGTTCCGGTTCGTCTGGGCTACTCGCAGAGTCTGGTCGGTTACAATCCTTTCCGTTGGGAACGCAGGATTGAGCCGCTGAAGTACGAGAAGGTGAAGAAGGAGTATATCTACAATGCAGAGCGGGTGTCCGAGCAGGCCACTACCTATTTCTTTGCGCTTGCCATGGCACAGGCGGAATATGACTTGGCCAAGGACAATGCCGTCTCCACCGATACCCTCTACCGCATCGGCATGCAGCGCTTGAAAATAGCCGCCATCAGCCGTGCCGACCTGCTGACGCTGAAACTCGACGTGGTGAACGCCCGCAATACTTTGCAGAATGCCGCCAGTGCCTTGAAGCGCGCCATGTTTTCGTTGGCATCTTTCCTGAATATGGAGAAGAACACGGATATCAGGGTGTCGCTTCCGGGACGTCCGAGGGCGCTGACCATACCGGTTGATGAGGCTTTGCTGGCCGCTCAAGCCAACAATCCGGAATTTCTGGGGCTTCGTCAGGAAGTGCTGGAAGCCGAGCAGACAGTAGACAAGACGAAGAAGGAATCGCGCTTCAACGCCAGCATCAACGCCAGCGTCGGCTTCAACCAGGTGGCGGAGAAATTCGGTGAAGCATACAGGCATCCCATGCAGCAGGAGATGGTGTCGGTCAGTGTCTCCATTCCACTGGTGGACTGGGGCGTGAGGAAAGGCAAATACAACATGGCGAGGAACAATCTGAACGTGGTGAAGACTTCTGCCAGGCAAAGTGAAATCAGCATTGAGGAGGAGGTTATCATGACCGTCAGCGACTTCAACGTCCAGCAAGCCCTCGTCGCCAGTGCCGAAGAGGCCCTCGACCTTGCCATCCTGGCGTATAACGAAACCCGCCAGCGCTTCATTATCGGCAAGGCAGACATCAACAGCCTGACCCTCTCGCTGAACCGCCAGCAGGAAGCGCAACGCAATTACATCTCCGCCTTGCAGGACTACTGGCTGAATTATTACAAGATACGGAAACTGACGTTGCACGACTTTGCCAGCGGATTTTCGCTGTCGGAAAAATTTGATTATAATAACTGATGAAACGAGTTTCTTCCTTCACCGTCATAGTGGCGTTTGTCTGCCTTGCTTTGGTAGGGGTGGCGTTGATACCGCTGCTCCCCGTCAAGCTGAATCCGTCACGCAGCCTGCCCGGCTTCACGGTGGGTTTCAGCATGCCTGGCACTTCGTCGCGGGTGGTGGAGATGGAAGTGACCAGCAAGCTGGAATCCATGCTGGCGCGTATCCGCGGAGTGAAGCGGCTGAACTCCACTTCGGGCAACGGCTACGGCAACATTACTGTGGAGCTGGACAAGCATGCCGATGTCGAGGCAGTCCGCTTCGAAGCTTCCACCATCATCCGGCAGACGTGGCCCCAATTGCCCGAAGGTGTCAGCTATCCCACCATTCACATGAAAGTGCCCGACGAGAACGCCTCACGCCCCTTCATGTCCTTCACACTGAATGCCCCTTCCACTCCGATATTGATTCAGCAGTATGCCGAGGAGCATATCAAGCCGCGGCTGGCAAATATTCCGGGTATCTATAAGGTGGAACTCAGCGGTGCCACGCCCATGGAGTGGAGACTGGAATATGACAGTGAACAGTTGCGCTTGCTGGGTGTGACCCTATCGGACATCAGCGAGGCAGTACAGCGGCATTACCGGAAGGAATTTCTGGGTACGCACAATGTGGATACAGGTAACGGTAGCCGGGAATGGATACGCCTGGCACTGGTGCCGGAGAGCAACTCCCTTGGTTTTAATCCTGCTGCCATCACCGTGACGGCTACCGACGGGAAACTGCTCCGCTTGGACGAACTGGTGTCGGCTGTCCGTATGGAGGAGGAGCCGCAAAGCTATTACCGCATCAATGGGCTGAATTCCGTCTATCTATCCATTACTGCGGAAGAAACTGCCAACCAGTTGCAACTGAACCGTGCCGTGATGGACGAGATGGAAGCTGTTCGGCAGGTACTTCCTGTCGGATATGAAGTGCATACCAGCTATGATGCGACCGAGTACATACGGGAAGAACTGGACAAGATTTACTTCCGTACCGGTTTGACGGTACTCATCCTGCTTGTATTTGTATGGCTCATTACTCGTAAGTTGAAATATCTTTTTCTGATAGTTACCAGCCTGGCTGTAAATATAGCGGTGGCACTTATCTTCTACTACCTCTTCGGACTTGAGATGCAGCTTTATTCGCTGGCGGGTATCACTGTCTCGCTGAATCTGGTGATAGACAGCACCATTGTCATGACCGACCACATTCTGCATCGGCGTAATCTCAAGGCCTTCCTGTCGGTGTTGGCGGCAACCCTCACTACGATGGGTGCGCTTGTTATCATTTTCTTCCTTGACGAGAGGATACGGCTCAACCTGCAGGACTTTGCAGCGGTAGTGATCATCAATCTGGCTGTTTCCTTGATGGTGGCGTTGTTCTTTGTTCCGTCGATGATTGAGAAGATAGGACTGGTGAGGCGGATTACGGGGAAGAAGAGGCGTCTTGTCTTGCCGGGGCTGACGCAAACATTCAAAACAAGGTCGGGACGGATTTTCAGACGTTTCCCCGTTTATTTCTCCCGCTGCTACTCTGTTCTCATCCGTTTTCTGTGCCGTTGGCGCTGGGCTGTATGCCTGCTGTTGCTGTTGGGTTTCGGTCTGCCCGTTTTTCTGTTGCCCGACAAACTGGAAGGAGGGGGAAAATGGGAAGCTGCTTACAATAAGGTATTCGGTTCGAATACCTATAAGGAGTCGGTGAAACCCATTGTGGACAAGGCGCTGGGCGGCAGCTTGCGGCTTTTCATACAGAAGGTGTACGAAGGCAGTTACTTCACCCGTAATGAGGAGGTGGTGCTCTATGCCAACGCCAACCTTCCCAATGGCAGCACCCTCGAGCAGATGAACACTTTGATGAAACGTATGGAGACCTACCTCAGCCGGTTCAAGGAAATCAGGCAGTTTCATACTTCCATCTACAGCCCCCGGCGTGCCAGTATGCAGATTTATTTCAAGAAGGAAGCCCGGAACAGCGGTTTCCCCTATACACTGAAAGCCAATATGATAAGCAAGGCACTGGAACTGGGAGGCGGCAGCTGGGGCATCTACGGATTGCAGGACCAGGGGTTCAGTAATGACGTCCGCGAGAGTGCCGGCTCCTACCGCATCAGGATGTACGGCTACAACTACGACGAACTCTATGAGTGGGCGGAGAAGCTGAAGGCCAAGCTGCTGACGCACCGGCGTATCAAGGAAGTGCTCATCAATTCGGAGTTCTCCTGGTGGAAGGATGACTATCAGGAATTCTACTTCAACCTGAACAAGGAGCACATGGCGCAAGAGGGCATCGACGCGCAAGTGCTTTTCTCTGCGGTGCGCCCCATCTTCGGCAAGAATCTGGAGATTGGCTCGGTAGCGGCCGAGCAGGGAACGGAAAAAATCAAGCTCTCTTCCCGCCAGTCTGCCGAATATGACATCTGGGCGATGCAGTTCTTTCCCTATGGAGTAGGAAACGGCAAGCATTACAAGCTTTCCGAACTGACTACTGTGGAAAAGGGACAGATGCCGCAGGAGATTGCCAAAGAAAACCAGCAGTACCGCCTCTGCCTGCAATACGAATATATCGGCTCCAATGAGATGGGCAACAAGATACAGAAACGTGTCCTGGAGGAGTTCAACAAACTGTTGCCGATGGGTTATACAGCCGAGTCGGACAGCAACAGTTGGTCATGGGGCGAGAAGGACAACCGCCAATACCTGCTTCTGCTGGTGGTGATAGCCATCATCTTCTTTACGACCAGCGTTCTGTTCAACTCCCTGAAGCAGCCGCTTGCCATCATCTTTGTGATTCCGGTTTCTTATATCGGGGTATTTCTTACTTTCTATTGGTTCCGGCTGAACTTCGACCAGGGCGGTTTTGCCTCGTTCGTCCTGCTGTGCGGCATCACGGTGAATGCCAGCATCTATATCCTGAACGAGTACAACAGCATCCGACGTCGTTTCCCCCGTCTTTCCGCTCTTCGTGCCTACGTCAAGGCGTGGAATGCGAAGGTCGTTCCTATTTTCCTCACGGTAGTTTCTACCATTCTGGGATTTATCCCTTTCATGATAGGTGAGGACAAGGAAGCTTTCTGGTTTCCATTGGCGGCGGGTACCATTGGCGGACTGGTGATGTCCGCCATCGGTATCTTCTTTTTCCTGCCGGTTTTTGTGCTGAAACAGCGTGATTTTCTTAGGAAATGATTACTTTTGCTCGATTTTGTTACCTGAATGGATACTTGAATTTTAAATATGGAAAGTGCGGAGTACTCTTTGGATGAGTTATTATGTCAGTCTCTTCTGTTGTTTCGTCAGTATCGGTTTTATGATGCTCCGGAATGTGGAGAAAAGGCATTCCGGATATTGGAGGAAGCCCATGTATGGATGGGGCGTACGCAAGAGTGTGTGGATATGGCGAAATGGGGGTGCGTGATAGAGTGTCTTGCGCAGAAATACTACATAGAAGATGATACGGATGCGATTCTGGAAGAAATTGATGCTGCCTTGGTTGCGCATTGGAAGAGGATAGAGAAAATCCATGCAGAAGTCACCACCGTTTATTTATGGCTGGGGTACTATTTCCTGCTACGTTTCAGAAACCGGGAATCCCGTTCCCATTCCCGTTGTAAACAGATAATGTCCAGCTTGTTGTGTGCTTTGGTCGAAATCTTCCGTAAGGTGGAGAAGGGGGGAGCCCCGACAGAAGTCTTGTCACATCTTTCGGTAGATGTTTGGGGAGAGACCGTCTGCTGGATGGAGCAGGTACATGATTCCCGTCTTTGCGAGAAGCAGTCGTCAGCTTTGCTGGCACAACTCTATAACCTGAAAAGTGTGGAGTTGGAAAAAGGTCCGGGAAAGCAGGATGCTTTGCTCCAGCAGATTCTGGAGTTTTATTGCTTTTAAGGGAAAATTATCTCTGCTTAGTTTCATCATTTCTGCTTCCACACTTCCACCTACTTCCTGCATCCCTTTATTCATCGGCATTACAAGTGCTGTGGAAGCAACTCAAAAAGGTGGAAGCAACTTTTGCTTCCACAGCGGAAATACGCCGGGAAGTAAGTTAATGTCTTGTTTGTTAGTGTATTAATAGAATGTACAGCATTTTGCAAATATCTTGTTTACACGATATGCGTTTCGTGTAAACACGGCATTAACTTCGTAAAAGACCGTTTACCGATAGACTGCAGCTGGGCTCATAATAGGAATAAGATAGGTGTACAGTATGGGGAAACTATGAGTATAATAGGTGTTCAACGGGCATGAGGCACCTTGTTGACGGTCGTTAGTCGAGTGGTTGACGGCCGTTGGCAGAGCGCATCACGGCCGATAGGCGCTGATAACTCCGTACAGAAAATGGAAAGGAAGCCTATGTAAGGGGAAACAAGCTCTGAGCTATTTGTTTTGTTTGTCACATTTATCTTGTTTTTGTACATTATTGAAGCGGTTTTTTGTATCTTTGAAGGGAGGGGCCGTAAAAAAGCTTATTCTCATCCAAAGTTTAATTATATATACATGGATTATGAAGCGATGTATAGTACTGTTCATAACATTCTGCTGTGCAGTTGTTTCTAATGCGTAGACAAATGGCATTGTGACTGATGGGGAAAAAGGATTGCCGTTGGCTGGTGTGAATATTTATCTCCAAAAGGATTCTGTGGGCATAGGAGTTATACGTAATGATAATCTGGTAAAGAACATGTTCATATGAAAAAACTGCTATATCTTGGACTTTTGTCCGTTTGCGTACTGTTAGGTTCTTGCGTAGAGAAGAACGTATTCAATGCTTTTGATAAGGTAGAGAGGTATATGGATGTATATTCTGACAGTGCATTGCTGCTGTTGGAGCAAATTCCTCATCCGGAGAAGCTTCGTGGAAAGCAGCGGGCAGACTATGTGCTGCTGTTGACACAAGCCCGTGATAAGAACTATCTGGATAGCATGCAGTCGGATTCGTTGATAAAGTTGGCGGTAGATTATTATAAGAATGGGGGTGATAACGTGAAAGCGGGGAAGGCATTGTTTTATTATGGCAAAGTGATGGATTTGCAGGGGAATGATACGCTGGCTATGCAAGCCTATTTGAATGCTTTGGCTAAATTGGAGAAAACGGAAGAGTATAAGCTACAAGGCTTGGCATATGAGTATATCGGTATTTTGAATGCAGATAGAAAGCTACACAAAGATGCTCTTGATAATTATCAAAGTTCGGTATATTGTTTTCAAAAGGCAGCCGATACTTTAGGGGTTATATATGCTTATCGGGATATTGCTCGTATTTATTATGTAGAACAACAATATGACAGTGTTTATAACTACATCAATAGGGCTTTGTCCTTGTGTGAAGAAAAGAAAGGATGTATCGATTTTGAACGAGTAACTCCTTCTTTGTTACAAGTAAAAGGAATTGCAAAAAGAAATGAGGGAGATTTGGAAAATGCAATAATCTTGTTGAAAACTGCGGTAGAGACTGAACAAGATAGGCATTCTATGCATCACTGTTCAATGTCATTGGGGAACATTTATTTAAATCAAAATAAGTTGGATGAGGCAAAAAGATATTTTACTTTAGCTTTGAAATCAGAAAGGCCTCGTACTCTGGCAGGGGCATACCACTATTTGTATCTGTTGGAAAAGAGGCAGAAAAAGTATGCAATGGCTCTCTATTTCAAAGAGAAGTCTGATTCGTTGTTGTCCGTTGACCTGGATGCTAAACAAGCATCTCAAATTTTGACTTTGCAACGTAAATATGAAAAAGGAAAGCTTCTTTTAGAAAAGCAACAAGTTGAACACGAAAAGAAAATACAGTTTTATTTTGGGATGGTAATCGTTTTATTTATTATCCTATTATGTCTTGTTTTGTATTTTCTTTTAAGAAAAAGATACAAAGAGATGTTCCGGAAAAATATGCAAGTAATAAAGGAGAATGAGTGCATGATTAAACGATATGTTTATGAACTTGATGTGTTGAAACAAAAAGCAGGTGAAACAGCGGAAACAAATAGAGAGAAGGTTGGTAAATTGAATCAAAAGATTTTGCTGTTGGAGAGTGAGAATAAAAAAATACGTGAAAATGTATGTGTAAATGGTGTTTATCTCTTGGATCAATTGAAGAAGGAAAAGCTGATTGTGAAGAATATGACCAAACAAGAGAAAGAACAGCTCCTTGAATACATGGATTTGATATATGGTAATTTGATTTCTCGGTTAAAGAAAGATTTTAAATTAACGAGTGGTAACCTGATATTGATAGCTTTGCTTAAAGTTGGTTTCACTACCACTGAGTTGATGTTTACTTTTGACTGCGAGATGAATTCTATTTTTACGAAAAAACGGAGATTGAGGGAGAGCTTAAATTTGGATACTACTGATAAATTGGAAGAATTTATAACTCTTTATTAGAAGAACTTCTTGCTTTTCGTCCATTAACTTAGTAGCTTTTTTTTTAGTATTTTCTTGATATATAGTTTGTTGTTCTCTTTTGTGTTGTCCACTTGTACTTTCCCTAAGAAGTGATTAAATGGCTATCTTTGTTACATTCAAAATTAAGTATACTATGAAATCATTTTTTATTTTGTTAAGTTTATACTGCTTCTTTGTGGTAAATGTAGTGAATGGAAAGTCAGTAACTTTTCCTTCAAGAGTAGAAATCATCATGGATGAGGATTTTGATTTACCGGATGGTCCGGGGAATGGTCACCGTTCTATTCCTCCAGTGACTCCTTTTTTAGCATTTTTGAATGATGACCACTCCATTGACTTGGAGTTCTATCAATCTATAGGTGAGATTGAAATTGTAATTTCTCAGAATGGGGATGTTGTTTACTCTTCTACTGAGAATATTGACTCTCCAATATTGAGAAAAGTACAATTACAGAAAGGCTTAGTTGGTGATTTTTTACTTGAGATAAAAGGTTTGGATGGAGCTTATGCATTCGGTAGATTTACTATTCATTAATAATGGCTATATAGCACTATGAAACAAATCTCATTTTGCATCACTTGTATGAATCGGCTTAAACATTTACAAGAAACTTTGGAGAAGAATATTCTTGATAATTTCTTAGTAGATGAGGTCGAGTTTGTTGTGCTGGATTATAATTCGCAAGATGGATTAGAAGAATGGATTGCTCAATCTATGATGAAATATATTGAGATGGGTATTCTTGTCTATTATAGGACTACTGAACCAGCTTATTATCGACGCAGCCATAGCAGGAATATGGTTTTCAGATTGGCAGAAGGAGAAGTAGTATGCAATTTGGATGCAGATAATTACTTAGGTAGAGGGTTTGCAGAGTTTATGTTAAAAGAATTTAACAATAAAGAGCGTCTATTTTATACGAGTAATCTTTGTTATCGTGATGTTTTCGGAAGGGTCTGCTTGGAAAGAAAGGAGTTCGTTGAGGCGAGAGGATACAATGAAGTGTTTGTAGGATATGGTTTGGAAGATGTTGAATTTTTCAATCGTTTGTTGTGTAGAGGGCTTGTGCAGGAAATTTTTAATCAGAAGGAATTTTATAATGTTTTGATGCATGCAGATGAAGAGCGGATAGCACAAGAGTTTTTGTTGAAGAAGTTGCAGAGTGTCTATCTGGATTATATAAATCCCTACTCTACGAGAGTATTGATGTTGTATAAAGGACAACGTTTTGGCATAGGAGTGATACAGAACAATATTGCAATGAATTATAATCATCCGGATGAATCAGACATGCTAAAACAATGTATAGGGGATAAATATCGACTTGTGATAAAAGGAGAATGGAAAGAAGGAATATGGGATGAGATGGAGAACGGAATTCGACTGAATTTTAAAGATGAGGAAATGATACTTAGAAACAAATCTAATTGTTTGTATGATTTTAATCATCAATATTATAAAGTTAAAGATGCGAATCTGATAGTGGTAATTGTCATGGGTGTAACAGAGGCTATAAACTATCTGAAGATGAAAAAAATGGATAATGATTGTAAAACGGTAAATCCGAATGGGTTCGGACAAGGGATTGTATATCGGAATTTTGATTATACTAATAAAATACTCTTGGCATAATATGAAACAGAATTATACGTTGATGGGAGGAAAAGCGTGGTGTTGTTTTTCTGTTTTTTATTCTCGAAAAGCGTGGGGAAGCCTCTTGACTGAGGTTGTCTCATTCTATCGTGAGTTCCAAAGTTTGTTTCATTATTTTGTGGCTTATTTCTCTGAACAACAAGGAGAACATATCAAAGTCACTTTTTCGTTTGATATTGAGAATATGGTTGAAATAAAGGAAAGGGTCGATACTCATTTTTTACTTTTCTTTAATCAAAATCCGTCAGTCCATCCTAAACAGTTCCCTTTCGGAGAAGATTTGTGGTGCTTTTATCCTAACAATTCTTTGGTCTGGAATCAGTATAAGATACAATATCCGGATTTAGATTTATTGCTGGATAAACAATTTACACTTTGCCTTTCCGGATTTTTGAGTGATACTTATGTGGGAGGCAAAAAGCAAATGGAGGGAGAGAACTTTAATTTGCTGGAGCAAATACAACAAAAAGTGTTTACAGATCAAAATGGGATTAGGCTTGCCAAATGGGGATGTTTGATAGAATGTTTAGCTCAAAAGTCTTTGATAGAGATGGATGTGGATGAACAACTTACAGATGTGGATGAATTCTTGATAGCTTTGTGGCAAGAGATGAAAGTGCCTTATATGGGTACATTTCAGTTCTTATTGTGGGTAGGAGATTATTTTCTATTTCGTTTCTATGACGAGAATTCTTTGTTTCGCTCTCGGACTTCTTGGATGTTGGAGCAAATAGTATTAGGTGTTGAACGGCTTTTCTGTCAGTTTGAGTATAGAGTGAGGTATGTTGAACCATTGTTTTTATTTCCAGTTGATGTTTGGCGAGATTTAGGTGAATGGTTACTGTGTGTGGAGAAAGTTTGTATATGTGATTCGGTAAAAAATGTATTAGCTAAGTTATA
>OGGW01001444.1_pt1 | contig 18103 bp, 13 predicted proteins | sample 1571291 | NCBI WGS metagenome assembly OGGW01 (sample SAMEA2582028, study PRJEB24529) | metagenome | biome: Human gut stool | place: China | collected 2011 | reverse complement strand
TCAATAAAAATACCGTTCTGATTTACAGAACGGTATCTCAAAAACAGTCAGCCCCGCAATCAGGGAGGTTTTTTGCGCTCCGCACCGCCGGAAAGGAGCATCCGTGAGGACAAAAAGGAGGCTGTTCGTGATGAAAAATTCGGCGTTCGTTGAATTTATTTCCGCGAACGGGAACCTGTACCTATTTTTGTACAAATTACAGATAAAAGAATCTATTCTATGCGAATTAATTTCCGGATTATTTTGCTCGCGCTGCCTCTGGTCTTCGGGGCATGCTCCGATTCTTCGGATGCGGACACCCGGCCCGCGACCGAAACAATCAGCGTATCGGTAGGCTCCGGTCCGAAGATCGACATCGAATCCGAAGACAGGTCCCGCACCCAGCTCGGCGAAGACGGAGTGTCGGTCAAATGGGCTTCCGACGACCAGATCGCACTCTGGGCCGTCAACTCCCGATCCGAGACCGTCTTCAGCAAACAGGCTTTCAAACTCTACCACTACAACACCGACTACAACACGGCCAAGTTCAGGGGAGACATCCCGCAAATGCCCGCGGACACCTACACCTATTATGCCGTGTCGCCCGTTCCGTCCGAAAGCGACGGCACGCAGGCCACCTACCTGATCCCTGACGTGCAGGACGGCGGCTTCAACGGCGACTGGGACGTGATGGTGGCCGATCCGGTCAAGGCCCCGGCTCTGGAGAAGAACGACACCGGCGAGACGGTGCAGTTCCAGTTCCGCCACAAAGTTCACGTGCTGAAAATACGCATTCCGAAAAACGATCTGGGCGAAAAGGTCTCGGAGATCACGCTGGCATTTCCGCAGCCCGTCACGGGGCGCATGACGGTCGATGCCGCCGATCCCGATGCCGCGCCGACGCTCACCGACGGCAACAACACGCTGACGCTGCGTTTCGACACTCCGAAGGGTGCGGGCGACGTGGTCTTCGCCGTCATCGCACCGGTGGAACTCACCGCCGAGCAGCCGGTGACCATCACCGCGATTTGCGAAGCCGGGGAATCCAAGCCGCGCGACATCCCCGGCAAACACTTCTCCGAAGGGCACACCACCCCGATCGCCTACCACATTCCCGCCATCGGCCGCTATTACACGCGTCTGAACTTCTCGCTGCCTGCGGACAAGGGCACGGCGACGCTGGGCGAGGCGGTCGGAAAGATCACCCTCACCGCCCCCGAAGGCTCGCTGTTCGACAACGGCACGAACATCCGCCAGTTCACGCCCGACGCCGAGGGCAAATACACGATGGTGCTCAAACCCTCGTGGACCGACAACCTCTCGGGAAAGACCGTCACGGTGCAGTACGAATCGGAAAGCGCCGTCGTATCGAACACGCTGACGATGCCGCAGATCACCGAATCCGGCAACAACGACATCACGTTCAGCGTTCCATACCTGTTGGCGGAGGATTTCAGCAAGGTATCAGGATTCAGCAACCACGACAACGCTGCGACCGGAGGTCCTGTCATCGATACATATACCGATGCTATTTGGCTCGACCAATATAACCTTACGGGATGGAGTGGAACTCGTTGCGGAGCAGAAACAGGAAATGCGTTCCGAATCTGCGTAAGAACTGAAAATGCCTTGGTTGCCAACCCCAGATACCACGGGCGTCTCGATACCTGTCCCCTTGGAATCAAAGAAGGAAAATCCGCCAAAGTTAAGGTGTCATTCGACTATTCGATCAGTATCACCTGGACCAAGCATACTCCGCAACTGGCCTACGGATACCATACGATCGATGGTCTGATCAATAGCACAAGCAATTCGTCCACGGCTCTCAAGAACCCAGTCAAAGACAAAGTCACCGGATCCGGAGGCTCCTATTCGAACATTTCAAACAACGCGTCCTACACAATCGACCAATGCACCAATGCGCACCGACTGGCGTGGGACATATACTCAACCGGCACCGGTTTTAGCACCATTGGAAACTCCAACGGTTATTGCTACCTCGACAACATCAAAGTATCCATCGTCAACGAATAACCGCCATGAGAAAACTGCTTTACCTGCTTGCATCGGCGGCTGTCATGGCCGGAGGATGCTCCGAAAAGAAAGAGACCCCGGCCGGAGAGGGCTGCGGAACCATCCGCATCGCCTGCGAGGCCGACGCCACGATTGATGCCGCTGCGGCGATGGCCGCGGTTCAGGGCGCGACCCGCGCTGCGGCAAAACCCGACGGCAAAGATTTCACGCTCCGCATCCGGGGTGAAAATTTCGACAAAAGCTGGGCGACGGTCGCGGCGTATAACGCCGAGGAGACCGCCTACTCCTTCCCCGAAGGCCGCTACACGATCACGGTCACCTACGGCGATCCCGAAGCCGAAGGCGCGGACAAACCCTACTACGCAGGCGCGACCGAAGTGGAGGTCGCGGCGCGCCGCACCAGCACCGCGCAGATCACGGCGACGATCGGCAATTCGCAGACCCTGGTACGCGCCACCGAGTCGTTCAAAAAATACTACAACAACGCGGAGTTCACCGTGACGACCGGAGCGGGCGGCATCTTCACGTTCCGTCCCTGCGACGAGGCCGAAGCGGAAGCCGTCTGGGTGCAGGCCGGAAAGCCGCTCACCTTGAAGGGTACGGCCCGGGGCCAGAGCCAGGACGGCACGTCGGAGGGGCCGCTCTACACCTTCACCCCCGAGCCGCTCGAAGCGGCACGCCCAGCCACGCGCCACATCTTCACGCTCGACGCCAAGAAGGCCGGCAGCGCGACGCTGACCGTCACCCTCGGCGAAGGATACACCGAGACCGTGGAACTCGACGTGGAACTCAACGACGAGGCCACCGAATAACGCAAATAAAAACACCGAGATATGAAAACCTTTACCAAGATTCTGACGGCTGCGGCAGCGACGGCGCTGCTCGCGACCGGCTGTGTGAACGAAGATCCCGCCTATAAGAACAACGAGCCGGGCACTCCGCCCGATCCCAATGCCAAAGGCTACCTGACGCTGGCGGACATGAGCATGCGCGTCGTGGTCGACACCGATACCGAAACCCGCCCCGACGACACGTCAGACGAGACGGCGAAGCCCCAGACGCGCACCGACGAGGCGCAGCCCGACGTCGACACATTCATCATCGAAATTCGCGACGCAACGGGCAAGCTGGCGCTCCAGGAGACTTACGGCGATCTGAAGGCCTCGATCGGCGAGGCAGGCAGGCTGGAGCTTCCGGTGGGCGGCTACACGATGGAGGTCCGTTCGGAAGAGGCCGCCACGACGCCGGCAGCCGAATGGGAACACCCCGTCTATTTCGGTTCGCAGGAGTTCGTCATCGAGAAGAACCAAACCACGCCCATCAACGAGGTCGTCTGCACGCTGAACAACATCAAGGTGACGCTGATGTGTTCGAAAGACCTCGCCGACCAGCTCACCGCCGACACCAAGTCGACCGTCACGCTGGGCGAAACGACGATGACCTTCCTGAAGGATGAAACCCGCGCGGCCTACTTCATGCCGCAGGGCGAGACCAACACGCTCAAATTGCACCTCGAAGGGGCTTTCGCCGATACGCCCGACGCACCCGTCCGGATCAACAAGAGCATCTCGGGCGTCAAGGCCGGACAATGGCGCAAGCTCTCGATCGTGATCACCTACTCGGACAAGGGAGACATCAAACTGGACATCGACGTCAACGACTTCATGGAGGACGACGAAATCCCGGTCAACGATCCCGACAACCCCGGCGAACCCGGACTTCCCGTCGCCCCGACCCTCGAATGTCCGGGCTACGACCTCACGAAACCCTTCCAGCTTCTGGCCTCGATGTTCGACGCCCAGGGCAACTACACCCGGCCGTTCGCATTCAATCTCGCCTCGTCCAACGGCATCGGGTCGTTCGCGGTGAAAATCACGTCGGACAACTCCCGGCTGACCGGCATGGTGTCCGGAATCGGCGGTCCGGAATTCGACCTCTGCACAATCGGGGCGTCGGACCCCGCCTACACGGTTCTCGCAGGCCTCGGCTTCCCGCTGGGCGACGATCTCAAGGGGGCGACTTCGAAGAGTTTCGACATCGCAGGAGCCATGAAACTGCTCTATCCCGCATACGAGGGCACGCACGCATTCGCCTTCGAGATAACCGACGCCAAAGGGCTTTCGGCCCGGGCGTCGCTGACGCTCACGGTCGATCCGGCCAACGAAGGCCCTTCGATTGTCGGCGTAGATTTCAATATCGACGAAACGCAAACGCCGTCCGCAGACCGCGACACGGAGATCGACATCACGGCGCAAACAGGCATCAAATCGCTCGACGTGACCATCGACTGCGACAACCTCGACGCCAAGGAACTCGGCACGATGGGCATCCCGGCCCGGTTCGATCTCTGCAATATCGAAGGCTTCGAAGATACGAACGGAACCATGCATCCGGCCGAAGATGTCCGGGAGGCGATTTCAGCCCTCGGATTCCCCATCGAGGACGCAGTCAAGGACAAACCGTCCATTCGGCTCAAGATCGACAAGATGTTCACCGGATTGCTGACAGGCTTCCCCGGCAACAACAATTTCATACTCACGGTGACGGAGAACAACGGTCTCAGCACGACCAAGACCCTGAAGTATTACGTACCGGCGAATTAAGGCTGACGAATTATGAAAAAATACATTACCGCCGCCCTGCTGTTCTGCGCCGCGCTGACGGCCGCCTGCTCGAAAGAGACGGCCGGGAGCGCCGACACAGGCGACACGGGTGCGCTCGAAATGCGGGTTTCGGCCACGCGGGCCGAAGCCGACGGGGAATACGACCCCTTGCAACGCCTTGCCGTACGCATCTACCGCGCGAGCGGCGAGCTGCTGCGCCAATACACCGCAGAGACGCTCCCCTCACGGCTGGAGCTGCTCGCGGGCGAATACCGCGTGGAGGTCGATGCGGGAGAAGCCGTCCCCGCGTCGTTCACCAAACGTTTCTACAAAGGCGAGAAGACCTTTACGGTGGCAGCCGGGCAGACGACCGTCGCCGAAGTGGAGTGCAAACGGCAGAACGTCGTCGCCGAAGTGAAATTCGACGCCACGGTTTCCGCCGCTTTCGGCGAGAATTTCCATGCGTGGGTAGTCGCCGCCGACGCGTTCGACGAAGGGCAGGTTCAGCAGGGCGGCGTCCCGGCGCTGAACTACACGGCCGACGGCACGGGCTACTTCACCATGCCCGAGGGTGTGACCACGCTCACGACCCGCTTCGAGGGCACGCACCCCGACCGCGGCGTCATCGTCAGAGAGGCCAGATTCGAAGGCGTGCAGACCGGCGGCAAATACAGCGTCTCCTTCCGGTTCTCGAAGGACCTGCCGGGCTTCATCGAATGCTTCGTCGTCAAGGTGGACACCTCGACCGACGACTACGACGACACGTTCCCGTTCAGCCCCGAGCCGAGCATCGAAAGCGACGGTTTCGACATGGACCAGCCGCAGGATTTCATCCCCGGGACAACCTCCCCGAAACGTTACATGATAACCACGATGGCCGCCGTAAAGAGCGTCGTGATCGGCATCGGCGACGACAGCTACGAAGCGCTGAACGGCACGACCGAGGGCGTCGAGGTGACCAGGGAGAGCGACTTGAGCCTGACGGTCACCCTTTCCGACGCCTTCTTCGCAGGGCGTCCGGGCGGCAGCCATCCGGTGAGCATCCGCGTCACGGATTCGGCCGGCGCCGAAGCCACCGCCATCTCGGAATACCGTCTGCAAGGCCTTCTGCCCATTGAAAAGACGGATTACGACCTCTGGACGAACAGCCTCACGCTGCGCGCGCTGGTCCTCGATCCGAACGTCACGACGGCGACCTTCGGACTGCGCGTCAAAGACGGCGAGTGGTCCGACGCCGAGGGCGTAAACGCCGGCGAGGGCATCTATACGGCCACGTTCACAGCCCAATGGAAGGAATCGGTCAATGCCGCGGGCCTGACCGTCCACACCCCCGTCGCAGGCACCGGCGTCTTCGCCGGCAACAGCTACGAGGCGCGGGCGGCGCTCGATGGCGAAACCGTCTCCTCGGCAGAGTTTCAGGCCGCAGCCGGGCAGGTCATCCCCGACGGGGATATGGAAAGCGGATCGCTCCCCTGTTTCGGCAAAAGCACGTCGGAATCCACGACGTTCTGGGGCAGCGGCAATGCCGCAACTTCGGGACTGTGTGCGCAGTCGACCAAACCCGGCATGGGCGGCAGCTACTGCGCCAAGCTCGAATCGCAGTCGGCGTTCGGCCTGCTCGCCGCGGGCAATCTCTTCTCGGCAACGTTCCGTTTTGCGAGTCTCTCGGGAACGGCCAGTTTCGGAATGCCCTACCAGTGGACAGCGCGTCCGACGGCCTTGCGGCTCAAATACCACGCCACCGTGGGCGCCGTCAATAAGGGAACCGTCACCGAAGAGCACGAATACATCCAGGACGGCCAAGACCGTTCGCGCATCTTCGCCGTTATCGTCAATTGGAACAGCCGTCACGCGACTGTCGCCGGCATGGGGTCGCCAACAGGCGTGTGGGACCCCGCCAAAACCGCCGAAACCGCCGAAGGCCCCGTCATCGCCTACGGATCGCTGCTGATCGGCGAAACCACACCAGGCGACGCGATGACGACCGTGGAGATTCCGATCGAATATTACGACAGAACGACCAAACCTACGGGTGCATATACACTCGTCATCTCCTGTACGACGAGCGCCTACGGCGACTTCAAGGTCGGTTGTCTGGGCAATGTCATGTACGTAGACGATTTCGAATGGGTATACTAATCACTAAACGCAAGCAGATGCGCAAGCTATTCATCCGCACGCTCGCCCTCGCGCTGTGCCTCACGGGCACGGCGCAGGCGTTGCGCGCACAGGAAACAACCGCCGCCCAAACTGCGGCGGCAGCCGACCAGCGTCCGAAAACGATCAACGAAATGCGCCAGGAGCGCGGACTTACCGACACGCACAACCTGTTCGTGCCGAAAGGACAGTGGATTTTCGGCGGTACGGCCTCCTACTCGACCCATACCAACAAAGGCTATCAGTTCCTCGTCATCGAGGGAATCAACTCGAAAGGCTACACCTTCCGCGTCAGCCCGATGATCGCCTACGCCTTCCGGGACAACATGGCCCTCGGAGGACGCTTCATCTATTCGCGCACGCTGCTCAAGCTGGACAACGCCGAACTGCATTTCGGCAACGAGGAGACGGGCACGAACATCGTGGCCAGGGATTTCTACTCGCTCAAGCAGACCTATTCGGCGGCGGCGATCTGGCGGCAGTACATCCCGCTGGGACGCAACAAACGCTTCGCGCTGTTCAACGAGATGTCGCTCGCGGCCGGAGGCACGCAGGCGCGCTTCGCCAACGACTCGCCCGTGAAGGGAACCTACGAAACCGGCTACACCCTTTCGCTGGGCATTTCGCCGGGCATCGTAGCCTTCGCCACCAACAACATGGCCGTCGAAGTGAACGTGGGCGTGATGGGCATCAGCTATACCCATACCAAACAGGTTCACAATCAGGTCACCGTGGGCAAACGCAACACGAGCATGATGAACTTCAAGGTCAATATCTTCTCGATCGGCCTCGGCATGGCCTTCTATCTCTAAAAACGGCACACTATGACACGAAGCATACTCTGCACCCTGCTGATCATAATTATCTCGTGCGGCAACGCGCTGGCGCGGCAAACCGCCGCAACCGGGAATCCGAAGGAAACAGCCGCTCCGGCAGCCGCAATCGCACCCGCCGCAGCCGGAACGATCTCCACCGAAGAAGAAACCCCGGCAACCGGAAATGCGCCGGCCTCGGAAGCGGCAATCCCGGCCTCGGAAGCGGCAGTCCCGGCCGACGGACAGAAGCAATTGCAGGCACTCAAGGCCGCGGAAGTTCAGTCGCCGATCCGCGGCAAAAAACAATTCCTGCCCACACGCCGGCGTATCGACCGCGAAATCAACAAGCTCAAGTTCGCCTACAAGGGCGAGGTGATCATGGGTCTGACGGCCTCCTACGGCACGATGTCGAGCGACGACACGGACATCATGCTCATCCTCGACGGCATCGACGCCGACGGCACAGTGGCCACCGTCAAACCCTTCATCGGCTATTTCTACCGCGACAATAACTGTCTGGGCGTGCGTTTCGGCTACCGCCACATGGACGGCAACCTCGATGCCGCACGCTACGACCTGGGCGAAAGCAACGACGCCTCGGGCAGCATTCCGAAGGTCAATTTCAACAGCGACAACTACTCGTTCGGCATTTTCCACCGCTCCTACGCGGGACTCGACCCGAAGGGCCGTTTCGGACTGTTCGCCGAGTTCGAACTCTCGCTGTCGACCGGAACGTCGAAACTCTCCTACCAGCCCGACACCGCCAGCGACAACATGAAAACCACGTTCAGCGACAATACGCAGCTCAAATTGGCGTTTAATCCGGGAGCTGCCGTCTATATCTTCCCCAACGTCTGCGCCACGCTGTCGTTCGGGCTGGGCGGCATCCAGTACACCTCCGTCACGCAGAAGGACGACGCCGGCAACAAGATCGGAACGCGCAAGGCTTCGAACATGCGTTTCAGGCTCAACGTCGCCGCCATCAACTTCGGCATGACGGTACACCTGTGGGACAAGAAAAAGAAATAAATTATGACCAGATACCTGAAAACAGCACTCCTTGCAGCCGCGGCGCTCCTCGCGTCGTGCATCCACAACGACATCCCCTATCCGGTCGTCGAACTCCGCATCGCGAGCGTCGAAGGCCAGGGCTTCTCGGTCTCGGAAAACAACGTCACGTCGCGGACAGTCACCCTCTCGCTCGACGAAGCGACCGACATCCGCAACGTGCGGATCGACGCCGTGGGTTACGACGCCGTCATCCACAGCATCCAGCTCGACAAGGAGGAGGTCCTGCAACAGATCCGCAGCTCCCGGGAGCTGACCGGCACGTTCGACCTGCGTTCGCCGATCTACACCACGCTTTCGCTCTACCAGGATTACGAATGGACGATCCGCGCCACACAGACCATCGAGCGCCGTTTCAGCGTGACGGGGCAGATCGGCGCCACGGAGATCGAGGAGAAAAACCGCATCGCCCGGGTCCTCGTCCCCAGCGACACCGATCTGGCACATATCGAGGTCACGGAACTCAAACTCGGCCCCGCCGACATCACGACCTATTCGCCCTCGCTCGAAGAGCTTTCGGGCAGCAGCTTCGAATCGGTGCGTTTCGTAGACGTCACCTGCCACGGAATCACCGAACGGTGGCTGCTTTACGTGGAGCCTACCAATGTGAAGGTCGCCCTCCGGGCAACCGACCTGTGGAACAATACGGCCACGGCCACCGCACTCGTCTCCGCCGAGGAGTATGCGGCCGGCGCCGCGCTGGAATACCGGATCAAGGGCGCCACGGAGTGGCAGAGAATGGCGGAAAGCAGCTACGAGGCCGGCATCCTGACGGCAACGCTCGCGCCCGAATGGAGCTCGTCGACCAACCCCCACGGGCTTGCCGTCTACAACTTCGTGCCGGACAAGGGTCTCTTCGCAGGGCACACCTACGAATTCCGCCTGACAGTCGGGGGCGAGCAGACCCAGCTGATGGAATATGCGGCCCCCGCGGGCAACACGATTCCCAACGGCGACCTGGAGGACAGCTCGCTGAGCTGCTGGACCCAGAACAACAAGACCGCAGAATTCTGGGGCAGCGGCAACAACACCTTCACCAGGGGACTCTGCACGCAGGCCTCCTTCGACGGAGGCACGCGCGCCAAACTCCAGGCTACGTCCGCCGTGGGAGTCCTCGCTTCGGGCAACCTCTTCTCGGGGCTGTTCCAGAAGGACGTCTTGACCCGGGGTGTCGTGTCGTTCGGCCAGCCTTACGCCTGGAAAGCCCGTCCCAAGGCGCTGAAACTGCAATACTATGCAGAACATATCGGCATCGTCGACATCGAAAAGAATTTCGGCGCCCCGATTCACGAAGGGGACCGGGACAAGGCCCGCATCATGGTCGCCATCGTGGACTGGAACACCCGCCGCGAAGTCGGATCGGGCACGGAAGCCCCCACCGGGACCTGGGATCCGGAAGAGACCACTTCGGTCGACGAGGGACCGATCATCGCCTACGGCTCGCTTTTCATCGACCAAAGTTCGACCGGCGGCAAGATGATCGACGTACAGCTTCCGCTCAACTTCTACGACACGAAGGCCAAACCCTCCGGATTGTACCAGATCGTGATCTCCTGCTCGACGAGCGCCTACGGCGACTTCATGGCAGGCTGCAAGTCGAACATACTCTACGTCGACAATTTCGAGTGGGTCTATTGACAATGCCTATTTTCGCAACCCGCAAAAAGCAGAGCCTCACCGGTTCTGCTTTTTGTTTACCCTGGCGGTCCGAAAAAAAACACCGGAGGAGGTAGGGTTTCAGCGCTTTCATCCGTGATATAGATAGAATGAAGAGACCCGAACATATCATCGAAGATCTGATAACCCGCCAACTGGACGGCACACCCCTCACCGACACGGAACGCCGGGAACTGCAGGAGTGGCTCGAAGCATCCGAAGCCAACCCCGACGCCTTTCTCCTGGCTTGAAAAGCCTGGGGAAACGCCCGCCTTGCGGAAACCCGGTTCAACACCGGGCAAGCCCTCGAAAACGTCATGGCCCGGATTGCCGAAGCATCCAGACCCCGGTCTTTCCTGCGGCCGCAACTGCGCCGTCTGGGCATCGGCATCGCAGCGGCAGCCTGCGTCATGCTGGCCGTTGTCGGTTACTACCGACTGCAACCGTCGACCGTCCCGGACATCGAAATGTTTATCCGGCAGGCCGACACCCCCGTATTCACCCAGAAAGAGGTGCAACTGGTGCTGTCCGAGCAGAAAACCCTCCTGCTCGAAACCCAAAAATCGACAATCCGTTACGATTCGACCGCCATCCGGATCAACAACGCCGAAAAAACCATTCCCAAAAAAGAGGCTGCGACGTTCAACCAGCTGGTCGTTCCCTACGGCAAGCAGACGACGCTGACGCTCGCCGACGGAACCCGCGTCTGGATCAACGCCGGATCACGGCTGGTCTACCCCGTCGTATTCGAAAAGCAGAAGCGCGAAATATACGTCGAAGGCGAAATCTACATGGAAGTGGCGCACGATGCCGAACGGCCTTTCTCGGTACACACAGGCAAAATGGATGTCTGCGTTTTGGGAACCAAATTCTACATATCCTCCTACGGCCGCGATCGCACGCAGGAGGTCGTCCTGCTCTCCGGCTCCGTCAGCGTAGCCCCTGCCGGACGATCCGACCGCGGAATTCGCATCGTTCCCGGCCAACAAGCCATCCTCGACACCTCGGAATCGCTGGAGGTCCGCGAAGTGGAAGCCGAAAGCTACATCAGTTGGATTCACGGATACCTGCCCTTCGACAACGACCCGCTGTCGAACATCCTCGAACGCCTTTCCCGCTACTACAATTGTCGGATCGAGTGTACGCCCGAAGCCGAAGCGCTGACGCTCTCGGGCAAACTCGAACTCAAAGACGATCCGGCCGAAGTGCTGAAAATCTTGAGCGCAACAGCCCCTATCAACCTGCAAATCTCCGGATCCGGGAATTTCCGAATCGACTATAACCCGACTACCAACAACCCAAACTGACCTGCCTATGTAACAGCCCGTATCCCTCCAAAAAAAGACCGGATGTCGTCCCTCAACGACATCCGGAGCGATTGAAAATCTAAAATAGCCTTTTAAACTTCAAATCTTTACAAATGTACAACAAAAATGGTAAAATCGGTCTTTTTAAGGCCGATAATGGGGGATTATTCCACCTATTCCGGATAACATTCCTGTTTTTGCTGGCAACAATCGGGTTCATCCGGCCCGTCAGTGCACAAACGGCAGAGGCGGCGAAAACCATCACGCTCAACGTACAGAACCGCCCCATCAAGGAGGTCCTCACACTGATCGAACGCCAAAGCGACTACATCTTCGTTTACTACGACAACATCTTGGACATCCACCGCAAAGTCACCCTGAAAGTAACGAATCAGCCCATTTCGGCTGTACTGAAACAGTTGTTCGCCGGAACCGACAACACCTGGAAACTCTCGGGAAGGCAGATCGTCATCGGACGCTCCGTAACTGCGGCCGCAGCTACACCCCGGAAGATCACACGCATCACAGGCGTCGTCAGGGACCAGAACAACGATCCGCTCATCGGCGTCACGATCCGCATCAAGGCCCGTCCGAACATCGGTACAGCCACCGACATCAACGGCAAATACCTGCTCGACGTTTATCCCGACGAAGTACTGGAATTCAGCTATGTAGGTTACAAATCGCAGGACGTTTCGGTCGCAGGGCAGGAAATCGTCGACGTGGTTATGCTGCAAAACGACGCCATCCTCGACGCCGTGGAGGTGGTGGGCTACGGCGTGCAGAAAAAGATCAGCGTCATCGGCTCGCAGCAGACCATAGCGACCAAGGAACTGAAAGTTCCCGTCGCCAACCTCACACAAGGCCTTGCGGGCCGCGTATCGGGCCTGGTCTCGGTACAGCGAACCAGTGAACCGGGCTTCGACGACGCGAACATCTACATCCGCGGCATCTCAACGCTGACAGCCAGCATGAGCGCCCCTCTGACGCTTGTCGACGGCGTTCCCCGCTCGTTCTCCAACGTCGACCCCGAAGACATCGAGAGTTTCTCGATCCTGAAGGACGCCTCTGCAACTGCTGTTTACGGCGTTCGCGGCGCCAACGGCGTCATTATCATCAATACCAAAAGCGGTCTGAAAGGACGCCCCAAATTCAGCGTACGCTATACCGAAGGCCTCACCAAACCGCCCAAGATCACCGATTTCGCCGACGGCGCGACTTACATGGAGATGTCGAACGAAGCGTCGCTCACCCGCGGCGGCGGCAAACTATACAGCCAGGAGATCATTGATAAGACCCGCCGCGGGGAAGACCCCTATCTCTATCCCGACGTAGACTGGATGAAACAGATCCTGCGTAACTTCAGCCGCAACCGCTCGGCCAACGTCAACGTGCAGGGCGGTTCCGACAAGGCGGTCTACTACATCGGCCTGGCCTACTACGACGAGAACGGCATGTACAAGGACACGAAACTGGCCGACTACAACTCGAACACCTTCTACCGCCGTTACAACGTCACCTCGAACCTCACGCTCAACCCGTTCCGCACCACCGAAATCAAACTGGGCATCCAGGGCTACCTGGCCAACGCCAACTATCCGGCATCTTCGCAGGCAAGCATCTTCGAATCGGCCTATTTCACACCTCCGACCTATATCGCGCCGCTCTACCCCGACGGCAAGCTCGGCGCCTTCTCGGGCGGCGATATAAACCCCGTGGCACAGCTCGGCGCAACGGGCTATGCCAACCAGTGGCGCAGCCAGGTTTATTCGAACCTGCGCATCACGCAGCAGATTTACAAAGGACTCTCGGTTTCAGGCATGTTCTCGTTCGACACCTACAACTACACGAGCAACCGTTTCACCAAAACCCCGAACACCTACCACGCCACAGGACGCGACGCCAACGGCAACCTGCTCTACGAGCAAACCCGCCAGGGAACCGAGAACCTGGCCTACAGCCTCAGTGCAAAGGGTAACCGCGCCATCTATCTGGAGGCCGCAGTCAACTACCGCAACACTTTCGGCAGGCACACCGTATCGGGCATGATGCTCTTTAACCAGAGCGACGAAATCAATACCAAAGCCACCAACGTCGAAGAGGCGCTGCCCTACCGTTTCCGCGGCCTGGCAGGACGTTTCACCTACTCGTTCGACGACCGTTATTTCGGGGAGTTCAACTTCGGATACAACGGTTCGGAGAACTTCGCCCCGAAAAACCGTTACGGCTTCTTTCCGTCGGTCGGACTTGGCTGGGTAATCAGCAACGAACCCTTCTTCAGAGGCGCCACAGAGGTGATCCAGTACCTCAAACTGCGCGGCACATGGGGTCGTGTCGGCAACAGCCAGATCAGCGGACGCCGTTTCGCCTACCTGGCTACGGTCAAGGACACCAACGACACCAGTTACCAGTTCGGCAAGAACATGGACCAGACCTACGGGACTACGGCCATCGACGAATATGCCGTCGACGTAACGTGGGAGATCGCCGACAAAACCAACATCGGACTGGACATGCGCCTGCTGAACAACAAGTTCAACCTGCAATTCGACGCCTTCAAAGAGTCGCGCAAAGGCATTTACCTGCGCCGCACAAGCATTCCGTCCTATTTCGGTATGATCAACAACCCCTACGGCAACATCGGCAAAGTCGAGAACAAAGGTATCGAAATGTCGGTCAGCTATGCCAATTCGTGGCGGGACTGGTCGTTGAGCGTCATGGGTAACTACTAGTTCAAGCGAAACAAGGTCCTCGAAGACGACAGCACCGTGGCCTATCCCTGGCAGAAAACCATCGGCAACAAGGTCGACCAGCGGTTCGGGCTCATCGCACTGGGACTCTTCGAAAGTCCGGAGGAGATCGCCGCAGCGCCTGTACAGGTCGGCGACACGCGCCCGGGCGACATCCGCTACAAGGACATCAACGGCGACGGCAAAATCGACGAATATGACAAAGTGCCCATCGGCTGGGGAAGTGTCCCCGAAATCGTCTACGGCTTCGGATTCTCCGGAGGCTGGAAAGGCCTCTCGCTGTCAGCCATGTTCCAGGGCGCCGCACACGTCGACGCGATCCTCAGCGGCGAAGGCGTACTGCCTTTCGCACAGGGATCGAGCCGCGGCAACCTGCTGAGCAACATCACCGACCGTTGGACCGAGGCCAATCCCCGCCAGGATGTCTTCTACCCGCGCCTCTCGATCGGCAACATGAACATGAACTACGAAGCCAGCACGTGGTGGCTCAAAAATACCAGCTACCTGCGTCTGAAAAACATCGAACTCTCCTATACGCTCCCCGACCGCTGGATGAAACGCATCCACATCAACAATGCGCGCATCTTCATACAGGGCGTCAATCTGCTTACATTCAGCAAATTCAAACTGTGGGACGTGGAACTGGGCGACGGCCGCGGCGCAAAATACCCCAACATCGGTTCCGTCAGCCTGGGTATCAATTTCAACTTCTAAAATCCCCGACAAGCTATGAAACTTAAAACAATACTCACTTTACTGGCCGCCCTCGGCATCCTGACCGCCTGCAACGACGACTTCTTCGACCAGGTTCCCGACGACCGGATCACCATCGAGCAGGTATTCCAGCGCACCTCCTACTCCGAGAAATACCTGGCTACCGTTTACAGCTACATCCGCGACGAGTCGCACCGCACCAACGGCGTGCCCTGGGACCCGTGTTCGGACGACCTGGACGTTACCTACGACCGCGAGGATTACAACTCCTTCAAGATGAACCTCGGCAACTGGAGCGCATCGTCGAACTACTACGAGTACTGGTCGCACTACTACCGGGGCATCCGTTCGGCAACCTACTTCATCCAGCACATCGGCTCGAACCAGGAGATGCTCGACGATCCTACGCGCGGCCCGATCGTCGTCGAACAATACAAGAACGAAGCCCGCTTCCTGCGCGCCTGGTTCTATTACTGCCTGCTGCGCCAGTACGGCCCCTGCGTACTGCTGGGCGACGAGGTGCTTCCGGGCGACCTCGACCGCGACGATGTGAAGATGAACCTGCCGCGCAGTTCCTACGACGAGTGCGTGGATTACATCGTCGGCGAACTGGACGACATGATCGACAACAACCGCCTGCCGCTGCACTTCACCGTGCAGGCCGACAAGGATTACGGCCGGGCGACACTGGCCATGTGCATGGGACTCAAAAGCCGCGTACTGCTGCTGGCCGCCAGCGACCAGTTCAACGGCAACCCGGCCTACGCCAACGTGGTCAACACGGACGGCAAACACCTTTTTTCGACCCGAAAAGACCCCGAAAAGTGGAACAAGGCCGCCCAGGCTGCAAAAGATGTCATCGACCTGGGAATTTTCGACCTCTACAAGGAGTACCACACCGACGGAACGGTGGACCCTTACCTGTCCTGCCGCAACGTTTTCCTGGAGAACTGGAACAGCGAGGTGATGATGGTCCGCATCAGCAACTACCTCAAACATTGGGAACGGTCGGCTTCACCCCGGCAGTTCAGCGGCTATGAAAGCATGGGGGCGACCCAGCAACTGGTCGACGCTTTCCGCATGAAAGACGGCACGGCCATTACCCCGGACAAGGAGAGCGGCTATTCGAAGGCGAACTACTCCGACCCCAAATCGGGCTGGGTATTCGCTCCCGCCGGTACGCGCAACATGTTCGTCAATCGTGAACCGCGTTTCTACGTCAACATCTGCTTCAACGGCGCCTACTGGATCGGCGATCAGAAAACCCGCATCCAGCTCTACTACACCGGAGGATCGGGAAAGAAAGGCACGTGGGACTTCCCGCGTTCGGGATACATCGCCATCAAAAACGTTTCGCCCTCGTCCAATCCCAAGAACGGCAACTACATCAAGCGTCCCTTCGTCATCATGCGTTACGCCGAGATACTGCTCAACTACGTCGAGGCGCTCAACGAATACGATCCCGGGAATGCGGACATCGAAACCTACCTGAACAAAATCCGCGAGCGCGGCGGCCTGGGACCGGTCCAAAGCGATCTCAACCAGAGTCAAATGCGCGAGCAGATCCGGCTGGAACGCCGCATCGAACTCTGCTTCGAGCAACTGCGCTATTTCGACACCCGCCGCGGGCTGATCGCCGACCAGACCGACGGAGGACCCTTCTACGGCATGAACGTCGACGCAGGCAACAGCTTCACCGACGAGGCGTTCTACGAGAAAACCGTATTCGAAACCCGCGTGTTCCGGCCCGAGTTCTACCTTTTCCCCATTCCCCAGTCCGAAATCAACCGCGATCCGCAGATCGTCCAGAATCCCGGATGGTAACCGTAAAAACGAATAACGACTATGAAACTTACGAAATACCTGGCTGTCCTCTGCTGCGGAACGCTCTTCGCAGCCTGCGAAAACCCGATTCAGGACGACCTGAACGTGGACAACCCCGAGAACTATACGCGTATTTACACGGTCAACGCCGTCGACGACGCCTCCAAGAACACACTCTCATTCCCGCTCGAACGCGACACGTCGCTCATGGTCTACGCCAACCTGAGCGGAATCCGCAACCCGGGATGCGATGTGACGGTCAAATTTCGCGTCGCCCCCGAACTGGTGGATACCTACAATCAGAAGCACCAGAGCAACTACCCGATGATGCTTGATGAAAGCTACACGATCGAGAACCTCGAAGCCGTGATTCCTAACGGGAAATACATCTCCTCGCCCATCCGGATCGCCATCAACAGCCAGGCGTTCGACGGCGTGGGCGTCTTCCTGCTGCCGGTACGGATCGAGAATGTGACACCCGACCTGGCCGTCAACGAATCGTTGCAGACGGCTTACCTGCGCATCAACGGCTACTACACCGAAAATCCGTTCCCGAGATACGACAGGAGCGGCTGGTCGATCGCCGGGTTCTCGACGCAGGAGGCTGAAGCGACATCAACCTACCCCAACCGCGGATTGGCCGTTTCGATCATCGACGGCGAAAACAACACCTATTGGGGTACGCAGTGGCGCAACGCCAAACCCGGCCCGCCGCACTGGATCGCCGTCGACATGGGCGCACCCAAGGAACTGCACGGACTCACAATCCGCGGACGGTCTGACAAAGAAGGCTCCGACGTTCCCAAGAGCAGCGGCAACCCGCGTATCTTCAACATCGACGTGAGCGACGACAACCAAAACTGGACCCATGCAGGGACCTTTACCGTCGAAAACCGGATCGAGAACACGGTATACCTCGACCACAAGGCAACGGGGCGCTATTTCCGTATCTTCGTCACCGCCACGCAGGCCGACCTCTACCAGACCTGCATCGCCGAAGTATGGGCATTCTGATCCGACTAACAAATTTTTAAACCAAACAAAAGACTATGAAAAAGACTATATGTCTGTGGGCGCTGCTCCTGATTGTCGTTTCATGCACCAACGACGACAATTACAACGACGAGCACGGAGACAAGGCAGTCATTCCACCCAAAGGCAGGATCATCAGATCGGAAGAGCGTCGTGTAGGGAAA
>OGGW01001440.1_pt1 | contig 18121 bp, 13 predicted proteins | sample 1571291 | NCBI WGS metagenome assembly OGGW01 (sample SAMEA2582028, study PRJEB24529) | metagenome | biome: Human gut stool | place: China | collected 2011 | reverse complement strand
ACGATATAAGTCACGCCGACCTGACGAGCCAGCAGGATGTGCTCACGGGTCTGGGGCATGGGACCGTCGGTAGCAGCAACGACCAGGATAGCGCCGTCCATCTGAGCAGCACCAGTGATCATGTTCTTGACGTAGTCAGCATGGCCCGGGCAGTCAACGTGAGCATAGTGACGAGCGTCGGTCTGATACTCAACGTGAGCGGAGTTGATCGTGATACCACGAGCACGCTCCTCAGGAGCCTTATCGATGTTGGCGTAGTCCATGAACTCTGCGTCGCCCTTCAGTGCCAGGTACTTGGTGATAGCAGCGGTCAGAGTGGTCTTGCCGTGGTCAACGTGACCGATGGTGCCGATGTTAACATGCGGCTTAGAACGGTCGAACTTTGCCTTTTCAGCCATTGGAATATCCTCCCTTAAATTAGGTTTTGATATTGGTTACAACAGTCCTGCTAATACAGAATTGCATTGCAAAACTATTCTACTAGATTCCACCTGTAAAATCAAGTGTTTTACAGGAAATTTTGCCGGAGCTACACTACCCCGGCAAAATCTTTATCCGTTTTTCAACGATCAGCCCTTGGTGCGGCCTGCGATGATCTGATCAGCGATGTTCTTAGGCACCGGCTCGTAGTGAGACGGCTCCATGACATACTGGCCACGGCCCTGAGTCTTGGAACGCAGGTCGGTGGCGTAGCCGAACATCTGAGCCAGAGGAACGAATGCGTTGACACGCTGGGTGCCAGCCATTGCCTCCATGCCCTGGATCTGACCACGGCGAGCATTCAGATCGCCGATGACATCGCCCAGATACTCATCGGGAACGATGACAGCGACCTTCATGATGGGCTCGGTGATGATAGGATCAGCCTTGCGCATAGCATCCTTGAAGGCCATAGAACCTGCAATGGAGAAGGCCATCTCAGAGGAGTCGACCTCATGATAAGAACCATCCCACAGGGTGACCTTGACGTCAACGACAGGATAGCCTGCCAGAACGCCGGACTTCATAGCACCCTGGATACCGTTGTCGATAGCCGGGATGTATTCCTTCGGGATAGCGCCGCCAACGATGGCGTTGACGAACTCATAGCCCTTGCCTGCCTCGTTGGGCTCGATCTTGATCTTGACGTGACCGTACTGGCCCTTACCACCAGACTGACGAGCGTACTTGGTCTCCTGGTTGGCCTCCTTGCGGATGGTCTCACGGTAAGCGACCTGAGGTGCGCCGACGTTCGCCTCGACCTTGAACTCACGGAGCAGACGGTCGACGATGATCTCCAGATGGAGCTCGCCCATGCCGGCGATGATGGTCTGACCAGTCTCTTCGTCGGTGTAGGTCTTGAAGGTAGGATCCTCTTCGGCCAGCTTTGCCAGCGCGATGCCCATCTTCTCGTTGCCGGCCTTGGTCTTAGGCTCGATGGCGACGCGGATAACGGGCTCGGGGAACTTCATGGACTCCAGAATGATGGGATGATTCTCATCACACAGAGTATCACCGGTGGTGGTGTTCTTCAGACCAACGACAGCAGCAATATCACCTGCGTAGCAGCAGTCGATATCCTTGCGGTGGTTGGAGTGCATCTGCAGGATGCGGCCCATACGCTCCTTGTTGTCCTTCACGGAGTTGTAGACAGTAGTACCTGCCTCGACCTTACCGGAGTAGACACGGAAGTATGCCAGCTTACCAACGAAGGGGTCGGTAGCGATCTTGAAGGCCAGAGCTGCGAAGGGAGCGTCGTCGGAAGACGGACGGGTCTCCTGCTCTTCGGTCTCAGGATTCACACCCTTGATGTCCTCGACATCGGTAGGTGCGGGCATATAGTCAACGATAGCGTCCAGCAGCTTCTGCACGCCGCGGTTCTTGTAGGAAGAACCACAGACAACGGGGACCAGAGTGTTCGCAATGGTCTCTTTGCGGATAGCAGCCTTCAGTTCCTCACGGGTGATCTCCTCACCCTCGAGGTACTTCTCCATCAGAGCCTCGTCGTTCTCAGCAACAGCCTCAACGAGGATGTTGCGATACTCCTCAGCCTGCTCACGCATATCCTCGGGGATCTCCTCGGTGCGCATATCGTTGCCCATATCGTCGTAGTAGACCTCAGCGTTCATATCGACCAGGTCAACGATACCACGGAAGGTATCCTCCTGACCGATGGGCAGCTGGATGGCCACGCCGTTGGCGTGCAGACGATCGTGCAGCATCTTGATGCAGCGGAAGAAGTCAGCACCCATGGTGTCCATCTTGTTGACGTACACCATACGGGGGACTTTGTACTCATCAGCCTGACGCCAGACGGTCTCAGACTGAGGCTCGACACCGCCCTTAGCAGCCAGAACGGTCACAGAACCGTCCAGGACGCGCAGAGAACGCTGGACCTCAACAGTGAAGTCAACGTGGCCCGGGGTGTCGATGATGTTGATGCGGTGACGATTCTTCTTGAATGCAACAGGGTCCTTCTGAGTCTCAGAGTGGCTCCAGTAGCAAGTGGTAGCTGCGGAGGTGATGGTGATACCACGCTCCTGCTCCTGAACCATCCAGTCCATGGTAGCGCCGCCGTCGTGAACCTCGCCGATCTTGTGGTTGATGCCGGTGTAGTACAGAATACGCTCGGTAGTGGTGGTCTTACCAGCATCGATGTGGGCCATAATGCCGATATTTCTCGTCATCTGAAGAGAAACTTCTCTGGGAGTAGCCATGAAATTAACCTCCTACAGAACAGATCAATAACGGAAATGAGCGAAAGCCTTGTTGGCCTCGGCCATCTTGTGGGTATCCTCGCGCTTCTTCACGGCGTTGCCGGTGTTGTTGGCAGCATCCATGATCTCAGCAGCCAGGCGCTGGGCCATGGTCTTCTCACCACGGCTGCGGCTGTAAGCAGTCAGCCAGCGCAGGCCCAGAGTCTCGCGGCGAGCGGGGCTGACCTCCAGGGGGACCTGGTAGTTAGCGCCGCCAACACGGCGGGTCTTGCACTCGAGGCTGGGCATGATGTTCTCCATCGCCTTCTCGAAAGTCTCGAGAGGATCGTTGCCAGTCTTCTCCTGGATCATGGAGAAAGCCTCGTAAACGATCTTCTGAGCGACGCCCTTCTTGCCGTCCAGCATGACGCTGTTGACCAGACGGGTGACCATCTTGGAATTGTAAATAGGATCAGCTAAGACATCGCGCTTAGCAATGTTACCTCTTCTAGGCATCTTTCTTCCCTCCTTCACAGAATGATATCATCGGTACTCGAAAGTAATAAAACTCCCGTTGTGTCACAAAGAGCTGACCTTACATAAACTGTTGCCCTCCGCACGTTTCTGCGGACTTGTTATTTATATAATGGAAAGCCGTTTATGGCGGTTCGTTCCTCAATTACTTCTTTGCAGCACCGGCCTTAGGACGCTTTGCGCCGTACTTGGAGCGGGCCTGGTTACGGCCTGCAACACCCTGGGTATCCAGAGTACCACGGATGATGTGGTAACGCACACCGGGGAGGTCCTTAACACGACCGCCACGGATCAGCACGACGGAGTGCTCCTGCAGGTTATGGCCGATACCGGGAATGTAAGAGGTGACCTCGATACCATTCGTGAGGCGGACACGGGCGACCTTACGCAGAGCAGAGTTAGGCTTCTTGGGGGTCATGGTACGGACTGCAGTGCAGACACCGCGCTTCTGGGGGCTGTTCAGATCAGAATACTGTTTCTTCTGAGAGTTGTAAGTCTTCAGCAGTGCGGGAGCAGTGCTCTTCGTAGCCAGGACCTGACGGCCTTTGCGTACAAGCTGGTTAAAAGTAGGCATTGGTTTTCTCCTTTCTTAATGATGAACATCGGATGTTTTCCGACTTTTTTGCCGCACTATCCCTGTGTGGGACGCGCAACAGTTATATAATACCCGTTTTCATCAGGAATGTCAACAGTTTTTCCAATATTTTTTTGTTTTATTCGCCGAAAGGTTTTTAGAGTGATTTACTGGCAGAACCTCTCAGTCGCTGACGCGACAGCTCCCCTACCGAGGGGAGCCTCTGGCGAAGAGGGAAAGCTTTCCGATATGCCAAAGCCTCCCCTCGATAGGGGAGGTGGCACGGCGTCAGCCGTGACGGAGAGGTTTAACCCCACCAGAAAGGAGGTCCACCATGTACGAAGCGCTCCTGAAAAACACCCCTGAATATCAGAAGACAGCGGCCAGCCTCGCCTCCCCCGGCCCGGCGGCGCTGTTTGGTCTGCCTCCGGCAGGCCGGGCATTGCTCTACGCCGCGCTCCAGAAGGACACGGGCCGCATCCTCTGCGTCGTCACCCCCGGCGAGGCCGAGGCCACCCATTTCGCCGACGACCTCAAGACGCTGGGGCTCTCGGCGGCGGTGTTCCCGCCCCGGGACTTCATGCTCCGCCCCGTCGAAGGCGCGGGCCGCGAGTACGAGTACCGGCGTCTGTCGGTGCTGGGCGCACTGGCGGGCGGACGGCTGAACGCCGTCTGCGTCCCCGCCGAAGCCCTGCTCCAATACACTGTGCCGCAGGACGAATTCCAGAAAAACACCCTCACCCTCAAGCCCGGCATGGTCTACAACCGCGAGGCGCTGGTGGAACGGCTCTTCGCCGCCGGATACGTGCGGCGAAGTCAGGTGGACGGCCCGGGACAGTTCAGCGTCCGGGGCGACATCGTGGACATCTACGCCCCCGATATGCGCCAGCCCGCCCGTGTGGAGTACTGGGACGACGAGATAGACTCCCTCGCCTCCTTCGACCTGCTGACCCAGCGGCGGGACGGTGCGCTGGAAAAGATCTATCTTTCCCCCGCCCGTGAGGTGCTGTTCGGCAGCACCGCCGACACGGCGGAGGCCCTCCGCGCCGCCCAGAAGAAAGCCCGCGGCAAGCGCCGCACCGCCCTCGAAAAGGCCATGGAGTCCGACCTCGCCCAGCTGGACAGCGGCGTCATGCCCGAGGCTATGGACAAATACTACGGTCTGCGGTACGAGACGCCCGCCACATTGCTGGACCACCTGAGCAGCCCCATCTTCATCCTCGACGAGGTGGGCGGCATCCGGGACGCCCAGAAGGCCACCGAGTTCCGCCGCAGCGAAGAGCTGACCGGCCTGCTCGAGGAGGGCGTCATCTGCCCCGGCCTCGATGTGCTCTACCAGACCATGGACGACCTCGCCATTGCGGCGCAGGACCAGAGCACCCTGCTCTGCGAGAACTTCCTGCGGGGCATGAACGAGTTCAAGCTGAAAGACCTCATCAACGCCGAGGCCTTCGCGGCCCCCAACTGGGGCGGCGACCTCGCTTCCCTGCGGGAAGACCTCGACCCGCTGGTCCAGCAGGGGTACGCCGTGGCCCTTTTCGCCGGCACGCCCAAGGGCGCAGCGGCCCTTACCCGCGATTTGGCTGACAAGGGCTATGCCGTCAGCATGAGCCGGGACGTCCGGCCCGCGAAAGGTCTGGTTCAGGTACTGCCCGGCCACCTCACGGCGGGCTGCACCTTCCCGTTCGCCCGCGTGGCGGTCATCTCGTCCCGGCGTCACGGTCTGGACGACGAGGCTGCCGAAAACAAAAAGCGCAAGAAGAACAAAAACGCCCTGTCCAGCCTCTCGGACATCAAGCCCGGCGACTATGTGGTTCACCAGAGCCACGGCATCGGCATGTATGCGGGCATCCAGCGTCTCGAGGTGCAGGGTGCGATAAAAGATTACCTGAAGATCCAGTATTCCGGCTCCGACGTGCTGTATGTGCCGGTCACTCAGCTCGATCTGCTGAGCCGCTACACCGCCCCCGGCGACGAGGAAAAGGTGAAGCTTGCAAAGCTGGGCGGCACCGAGTGGCAGCGTACCCGCGCCAAGGTCAAAAAGGCCACCGAAGAGATGGCCCAGGAGCTCATCGAGCTCTACGCCCGCCGCCGTCAGGCCACGGGCTACGCCTTCCCCGCCGACGGTGATTGGCAGAGCGATTTCGAGTCCCGCTTCGAGTACGACGAGACGGACGACCAGCTCACCGCCACCGCCGAGATCAAGAAGGACATGGAGAAGGGCTGGCCTATGGACCGCCTGCTCTGCGGCGACGTGGGCGTCGGCAAAACAGAGGTCGCCTTCCGCGCGGCCTTCAAGTGCGTCATGGGCGGCAAGCAGTGCGCCATTCTGGCCCCCACCACCCTGCTGGCGTGGCAGCACTACAACAGCATCATCTCCCGCATGGAGGCGTTCCCGGTGAAAGTCGGGCTGCTCTCCCGCTTCCGCACCGCCAAACAGCATAAAGAGACCCTGCGGGGCCTGCAGGCCGGCAGCGTGGACATCGTCATCGGCACCCACCGCCTCCTCTCCAAGGACGTCCGGTTCCACGACCTGGGCCTTGTCATCATCGACGAGGAGCAGCGTTTCGGTGTCAAGCACAAGGAGAAGCTGAAAGAGAGCTTCATCGGCGTGGACATGCTGACCCTCTCGGCCACCCCCATCCCCCGCACCCTGAACATGGCCATGAGCGGCATCCGCGACCTCTCCACCATCGAGCAGCCGCCCATCGAGCGCCAGCCGGTGGAGACATTCGTGCTCGAGTACAATGATGTCATCCTTGCCGAAGCCATGAAGAAGGAGCTGGCCCGGGGCGGTCAGGTCTACTACCTGCACAACCGGGTGGACAACATCGAGTCCTGCGCCGCCCATGTCAGCCAGATGGTACCCGGGGCGCGGGTGGGCATCGCCCACGGCAAGATGACCGAGGAAGAGCTGAACCCTGTCTGGCAGCATCTGCTGAACGGCGAGATCGACATCCTCGTCTGCACCACCCTCATCGAGACGGGCATTGATGTGCGCAACTGCAACACCCTCATCATCGAGGACGCCGACCGGATGGGTCTGGCCCAGCTGTACCAGATCCGGGGCCGCGTGGGCCGCTCGGGCCGGAAAGCCTACGCCTACTTCACCTTCCGGCGGGACAAGACCCTCACCGACATCGCCCAGAAGCGGCTTTCCGCCATCCGGGAGTTCACGGCCTTCGGCTCCGGCTTCCGCATCGCCATGCGCGACTTACAAATTCGCGGCGCGGGCAGTCTGCTGGGCCACAGCCAGCACGGCCACATGGAGGCCGTGGGCTATGACCTCTATGTCAAGATGCTGGGTCAGGCCATCGCCCGGGCCAAGGGCGAGCCCATCCAGCGGGACAAGAGCGAATGCCTCGTGGACCTGCGGGTGGACGCCTTCATCCCGGAGAAGTATATCGCCGACGGCCCGGGCCGTATCGAGGCCTACAAGCGCATCGCCGCCATCCAGACCCCCGAGGACGCCGCCGACGTGCTGGACGAACTCATCGACCGCTACGGCGACCCGCCGCCCTCCGTCAGCGACCTCGTGAACGTCTCGCTGGTGCGGGTCCAGGCTGCCGCTGTGGGCGTCTACGAAGTCACCCAGAAGAAGGACACCCTGCTGTTACAGGTGGAGACGCTGGACCTGGCCATGATCCGCGGCCTGCTCATCGCTTTCAATGGCCGGGTGACGGCAGGAGCCGGCACCAAACCCTACCTCTCGGTGACTCTCCAACCCGACGAAAAGCCGCTGGAACTGCTGCAAAGCATCCTCAAGGCGATGGCCGACATCCTTGCTGCCCCGCCGGAAGAAAACACCGGCAAAAAATAAATTTCACTAGGAGTACACTTATGAAGAAGAAACTCATCGCGCTCGTCTGCGCCCTCGCTCTGGCCTTCGGCCTCGTGGGCTGCAGCCTCTCCACCCCGGATTCCGTAGGCACCATCGGTAACGTGGACATCTCTTCCGGCCTCTATCTGCTGGCCCAGTTCGATGCCTACCAGACCGCCGCCGACCTCGCTTCCGACGACCAGGACGCCACCAAGGTGTCCAGCTTCCTCAAGGCCACCATCACCGTCGATGACGCCACCGGCGAGACCGCCGTGGTCAGCGACTATGTGGCCCAGAAGACCCTCGAGAACCTCGAGTCCTACGCCGCCATCGAGACCCGTTTCGATGAGCTGGGCGGTGTGCTGACCCCCGACGAGGAGACGCAGGCCGACAGCTACGCCTCCCAGCTGATGGAGCAGAACGGCGACCTCTATAAGGCCAACGGCATCGGCCTCGACACCCTCAAGCGGTTTGAGCGCATCCTCATCAAGAGCAACGACCTGCTCGAGATGTGCTACGGCATCGACGGCGAGACCCCCGTCTCCGATGCAGAGCTGACCAGCCACCTCGAGGACGAGATGGTCTACATCCGCTATGTGGTCGTGCCGCTCTACAACACCAGCACCTTCGCTTTTGCTGATGACGCCCAGAGCGCCCAGATGCTCGAGCTGGCCCAGACCGCCGCCGAGAGCTGCAACGCTGCCATCCCCGATGGGGCCAGCGCCCAGACCTCCGCTTTCAGCGCCGCCGTCGCCGCTGCCCTGCCCGACATCTACGCGGTGCTGGACAGTGAGCCCTCTTCCGACGCGTCTTCCCTCTCCACTGCCCTGCTGGGTTCTGACAACATCGATGCCACCTTCTCCGAGGAAGGCACCGCCGACGCTGTCCGCGCCCTCAAGCCCGGCGAGGCCGCCGCCGTGCAGTATTCCAGCTATGCGCTGATGATGCTCGTCCGTCTCGACCCGCTGGACTCTGACACGCTGGACAGCCTCCGCGCACAGGCCCTCTCCGACATGAAGAGCGGCGAGCTGCAGGACAGCCTTCAGTCCTATGGCGCCCAGCTGCCCCACGCTCTGGACTCCGCCGCCATGAAGAAGATGCCGACTTCCAAAATCAAGAACGAGCAGTAATTTTCCTTAAAAATAATACAAAAGCTCCGGGAATCTGTTGGTTCCCGGAGCTTTTCTGTACTCATACTGCTTTTCAGATCCCGCTTCCAGCGCCGCGCGGATATGCATCGTGCGGCGTTGCTTTTTGTCAGTTTTTATGGTATCCTCTTAGCAGAAAGGCGCTGTCCTGCAAGTGCAGCGGTCATGCTCCCTCCCTCGCGTCACATTGTGCCGCGTCAGGAGGAAGTTCAATTTTTTGTCATCCTCCTGACGGTTCGAATGTTTCTACATGAAAATCTAAGGGAGGATTCCACTATGGAAATTTTGAATACTGTTATTGCTCTGCTCGGCCTTCTGGCCACCGTCATCCTTGGCACTGCCAAAATCACTTGGACGATTGCCCAAGTCTTTTTTCGGGATATGCATCACGCAAAACACTATATCAAAAAATAAAATGGCAAGAAAAATGACCGCCCCTATAGTCTTCCAAACTCCGGCGGTCATGTTTCTCAAAATGTGACACTGAGAGAGGGAGCTGACCACTGTGCAGCCAGCGCCTTTCCTTATCTTTATTATAGGCAGTCGTACGCGGATTGTCAAGCGCCAGAACTTCCAGAATACAAAAGATAAAAACGGACCACCCGCTTCGGCCTTCTCAGGCTGTGGCGGGCGGTCCGACATTTTCTGACGCATTCTGATGCAATCTGACGTTTTTATTTATTCTTTCAAAAGCAACGCAAATACATCATTTTTCTTATGTTTCGGCGTTATTTTCGCCTTTCAGAGCATCTCAGAATGGGCAGTTTTTGCGTTTTTTGAGTTCCCATAATTTTCCAGCCCATACATCTTCGACTGGTCTGCACCTTGATTATAGATGAATCGCTCTCCAATGTCAATAGCCCAGCGCCTATAAAAAGCCCAAGGGCGAGGTCCCTTGCGGAACCTCGCCCTCAGACTATGTGAGATAAATCACTACATGCGCGAACATATAATGTTTATCATTACAGGCCGTGTGCCTGCAATTACTTTTGTTTTAGACCGACAGATTACTTGTTGTAAGCCTTGTCGTTTGCAGCGAAGACGAACATAGCGTAGGTGTCCTTCTTGCTGTTATCGGTTTTATCCTTGCCCTCGATGTCAACAGTGATATCGACCTTAGCGGTCTTATTGGTGGTGCCCTCAAGATGGATACCACTCGTAGTAGCAAAAGCTGCACTCAGGACATTAACAGCAGGATGCTTCCAGTTCTCAATCTTGGTAGCGCTCTTGGGCTCGGTAACAACAACGACAGTGTAGACCTTATCGCCACTCTTTACGGTCGCTGCATAAGTTTCGTCGTCCTTAAGCTGAATGGTGCCATTCTTGATCTCAGCCTTAACAGGGCTAGTCACGCTGCTGTCAACTTTGAGGGACTTGAAGTTGACAGTCTCACCCGTCACAGTCTTGTAAGCATTCTCCAGAGCTTTCTCAGCCTTGTCCTCAGCGATGGCATCGGAGACAGCACAGCCAGTCAGCATGGACAGAGCCATGACGCCCACGAGAGCAACAGCCATGAGTTTCTTGAACATTTTCATAGTGATATTCCTCCAATAAAAAATATTTTTTATTTCGGCAAACCACTACAAGAACTTCGTGGTCTGTCTCGATGGGTTCAGTATAGTGCATTTTCACAGGATTGTCAAGATACGGTATTGTTTTCGGCATTTTGTCCAATCGGGAGCCGTAAAAAATAGCAAACTGCCCGTTAAATGTGCATTCGTGCTAAAATTTGTGCCAAAGATCCCCAAAAGCTGCCCTTTGCTTTACCTTTATAACAAGGGCAAAAGCTCTACCTGCACAGGGGAAAATGGCCGAGATCCCGTTCATGCTTTTACTGCCCTTTCAAACTCCGCTTCCAGCGCCTCGTTGACGGCGCGGACGGCGGCGGCATCGGGTTTGATGGCCGTGCGGTCATAGGTGAACAGGCCGTTCACCTCGTCCTCCACGTCGGTCAGCTGGGTGTACACCAACGCCGACAGGCCCTTTTTCAGCTGCGGGAGGATCGTCTTGCGCTGCAGATCGCAGTAGCGCTCCGTCAGCTCTGCCCGGCTTCTGGCCGTGCCGTAGCCGTAGGTCTTCCGGGGCGGCTCATGGCCGGGCATGGGCCATGCAATGCCGCCGTACTCGCTGAGGGCCACTGTGCGCATGTTCGGGCGGATGCGGAGCGGATAGAAGTAGTTGTGGATGGAATGCACATCTCCCCCGCCCCGGTCAAACCAGCCGCTGGCCTCGTCCACCGGACGGGAGGGGTCGAGGGCGCGGAGGGTCTCGGTAGCTTTCCGCGCGTCGAACTGGCCCCACCCCTCGTTGAACGGCACCCAGCACCCGATGCAGGGGTGCCGACCCAGCGCGGCTACCGTGTCGGCCAGCTCCCGGGCGTACTCCTCCCGACTGTGGGCGCTGCCCCGGCCCAGAAAGCCCCACAGCAGCTTCCCGTCCGGGGCGCGGCGCATCAGGGGCTGTAAGGCGTTGGTCAGGTAGGTGACGTACCACATCGGGTAGGCCCCGCCGCCGTTGACCATATCCTGCCAGACGATGATGCCCAGCTTATCGCAGTGGTAGTACCAGCGCTCCGGCTCGATTTTGGCGTGCTTGCGCAGCAGGTTGAAGCCCAGCTCCCGCACGGTGTGCAGTTCGTGCTCCACAGCCGCGTCGGAGGGCGGGGTGTAGAGGCCGTCGGGCCAATAGCCCTGGTCCAGCAGGCCGTTGAGCAGGATGGGCCTGCCGTTCAGGAAAAAACGCCGGATGCCCTTTGCATCCTCTTTACACTCCCACTTGCGGAGGGCGAAATAGCTGTGGACGGTGTCGAAGCCCTCTTCTTCGCCCTGGGTCGTTCCGACGGTCAAATCATAGAGGAAGGGGCTGTCGGGGCTCCAGGGGAAGAAATGCTCTTCGGCGATGTTCAGGGTCACTTCGCCGTCCCGGTCGGCCTCGTCGCTGCCCCAGTCCTCGGCGATGGTCACGCCGCCGGCCCGCACCACGGCCCAGAGGTTCACCGCGCCGCCTGGCTTCGAGGTATGGACTTTCACGGTCACCGTCCGGGCGTCGTAGTCCGGGGTGACAGTCAGCGTATCAATGTAATTTTTTGGCACCCGCTCCAGCCACACCGTCTGCCAGATGCCGCTCTGGGCCGGGTAGAACATCCCGCCGGGCCTGAGGGTCTGCTTGCCTCTCGCCTGCGTTCCGGTGCCGGTGGGGTCCTGCACGGCCACCCAGAGGGTGTTGCGGCCCTGCGGGCGGAGCAGGTCGGTGATGTCCAGCGCAAAGGGCCAGTAGCCGCCCCGGTGTCCCCCGGCCAGACGGCCATTGACCTCCACCGCGCAGGCGTAGTCCACAGCCCCGAAGTGGAGCAGGACGCGCCCGCCCTCGCCCGCCGGGGGCGTGAAGGTGCGGTGGTAGTGGAGCCACTGGCCGGGCTGCAGCGTCCGGCCCACGCCGGAGGCTTTTGCTTCGGGCGAATAGGGTACGAGGATAGCGCCGTCCCACTTTGCTGGGAACTCCGAGCTCTGGGTGATGGCGTAGTCCCACGGGCCGTTCAGGTTGACGTAGCTGTCCCGGCGCATACTCGGGCGGGGATATTCGGGGAGCGGATGCATGGAACTACCTCACATTCACTTTTTATAGGCTGCAGCCAGCTTTTCCAGTGCGGGCAGGCTGCGCTTCACCTTCTCGGTGTCGATGCAGTAGGCAAAGCGGACATAGCCCTTGACGCCGAAGGTGTCGCTGGGGACCAGCAGCAGATCGAACTCCCGGGCCTTGAGGCAGAAGGCGTTGGCGTCCTCTTCCAGCGCTTTCGGGAAGATATAAAATGTACCGCCGGGGCGCTCCACCTCAAATCCCAGCTCGGTGAGCTTGTCGTACAGCAGGTTCATGTTCGTCTCGTAGACGGACAGATCGCTGGTGACGTCGAGGCACTCGGCAGTGGCTTTCTGGATGATGCTGGGCGGGCAGTTGTGGCCGGTGAAGCGGGAGATCTGAGCCATCATGTCCACCAGCACGTCTTCGCCCTCGCAGCCGGGCCGGACGGCCACATAGCCCAGACGTTCGCCGGGCAGGCTCAGGCTCTTGGAGAAGGAGAAGCAGGTCAGGGTGTGGGGGTAGAACGCTGCCGGATACGGCACCTTTTTGCCGTCGAAGGCGATGTCACGGTAGGGCTCGTCGCTGACGAGGAAGATGTTGTGGCCGAAAGCCTTGCTCTTCTCGGTCAGGATGTCGGCCAGACGGCTCAGGGTCTCGGCGGAGTAGACGACGCCGGTGGGGTTGTTCGGGGTGTTGATGAGGACGCAGGTGACGTTCTCGGTCAGCATCTCTTCAAAGGCGTCGAGATTCGGCTGGAACGCCGGTGCCTGGGGCGGCACGACCTTGAGCACAGCGCCGGTCCCCTCCACATAAGGGCCGTACTCGGGGAAGTAGGGGGCGAAGGTCAGCACCTCGTCGCCGGGCTTTGTCACAGCGCGGATGGCGTGGGCGATAGCGCCCGCCGCACCGGTGGTGGGGAAAATATCCTTCTGCTCATAGGGCAGGCCGAAGGTCTTTGCCAGATGGGCCGCCACGGCGGTGCGGAAACCCGGGTCGCCCTGACTGGGGCAGTAGCCGTGGAGGGCGACAGGCTCTTCCTCGGCCAGCAGGGTCTGCATGGCTTTGGTGAACTTGTCCGGGCAGGGGACGCTGGGGTTGCCCAGCGAGTAGTCGAACACGTTCTCATAGCCGATCTCGGCGGCGCGCTGTTTGCCGTACATGAAAGTCTCGCGGATGACGCTCTTGTGGCCCAGCATGGCGCGGTAAGTCTCGTTCAGCATAATACGTTCCCTCTTTTTCTTATTGATCCTCTTCCGGCAGAGCGGAGGCATAGCTCTGCTCCACCTTCACCATACAGCAGTATCCCGGGTCTTGCTCCTTGACGAAATTGCACATCTCGGCCAGCCGTGCGTCCTTGTCGCCGGTGTAGCCCGCCGGGAACACGAGGTCGAACAGCACGTTGGTGTGGCTGTCCCCCGGCACGATGCGCAGGTCATGGATGGACAGACGAGGGTCCATCTGGCGGGCTTTTTCCATCAAGCGGCTCCGCAGGACGCCTACGGCGGCGTCCGACGTCACGATGGGGTCGTAGTGGATGGTGACCTGTAAGTGGTCTTTTTTCAGAAAATCCCGCTCGATGTTGTCGATGATGTCGTGGGCTTCCAGCGGGTCGGCCTCGGCGGGGAACTCGATATGGAGCGAGGCGAACTGATGCCCCGGGCCGTAGTCGTGGACCATCAGATCGTGGACGCCCAGCACCCCCGGGTAGCTCATGACGGTGTGCTCGATGTGCTCCACCAGCTCTGGCGAGGGGCTTTCGCCCAGCAGGGGGCTGAGGGTGTCCATCATAAGCCCCCAACCCGACCAGAGGATGAACGCCGCCACTGCCACGCCCATGAGGCCGTCCAGCACGTCCCAGCCCGTCAGGTGAGAGAGGACGGTGGACAGGAGCACGGCGCTGGTGGTCAGCACGTCGTTCCGGCTGTCGGCGGCGGTGGCCATCAGGGTCTCGGAGCCGATGGTGCGGCCGATGGTGCGGTTGAAGCCGCTCATCCAGAGCTTGACGAGGATGGATGTGGCCAGCACGCCCACGCTCAGCCAGCTGAACACCACGGGGGTGGGGTGGAACACCTTAACCACCGATTCCTTGAGCAGGGAAAAGCCGATGCCCAGGATGGTCACACTGACCACCAGACCAGCCAGATATTCATAGCGGGCGTGACCGTAGGGATGCTCGGCATCCGGGGCCCTGGCGGCCAGCCGGAACCCGATGAGGCTGACCACGTTGGACGAAGCGTCCGAGAGGTTGTTCAAAGCATCCGCCATGATGGCGATGGAGCCGAACAGGGTGCCTGCCAGCAGCTTGCCCAGGCAGAGCAGCAGGTTGCAGGCCATGCCCACACCGCTGGCAAGGTTGCCGTAGGCCGTGCGGGTGGCGGGGTCCTGGGGATCATTGGGATGCCGGATGAACCGGCGGATCAGGAATTGCGTCATATCTATCTTTCATCTCCAGAAGTGCGTTCAAAAAATACGACTTAGGTATAGTATAGCACCCAGCTTTACCGTTGTGAAGCGTTCACCCATGAAACTGCGGCTTGTCAGGCGGCGGTTTTGTGAATTTGCTTCTTGTTGCAATCAAAAAAGAGCTGCCGCGCGCCCCTTTGCCAACACTCTGGTTGGCAGAGAGCGCCGCAGCAGCCCCTTTTACGGTTCCGTCAGGGGAACTCAGACATTCTTGGCAGAGGGCTTGCTCAGATCCACGCCGCGGATGATCTTGCGCACGGGCAGGATGCTCTTGGCGTTCATGGACAGCTCGTCCACGCCCATCCGCAGGAAGGTCTCGGTGAGGGCGGTGTCTGCGCCCAGCTCGCCGCAGATGCCCACCCAGATGCCGTGGCGGTGGCCCGCGTCGATGGTCATCTTGATGGCCCGGAGCACAGCGGGGTGGTGCGGGTTGAAGAAAGGCTCCAGCTTTGCGTTCTGGCGGTCCAGAGCGCAGGTGTACTGGGTCAGATCGTTGGTACCGATGGAGAAGAAGTCGCACTCCTCGGCCAGCTCGTCGGCGATGAGGACAGCGGCGGGGGTCTCGATCATGGTGCCGACCTCCAGCTTCTCGTCAAACTTCTTGCCCTCAGCCCGCAGTTCCGCGCGGCACTCGTCCAGCACGGCCTTGGCGTCCTGCAGCTCCCGCAGACTGGTGATCATGGGGAACATGATGCTCATGTTGCCGTAAGCGGAAGCGCGGAGCAGAGCGCGCAGCTGGGTCTTGAAGAAGTCCTTCCGGGTCAGGCAGATGCGGATGGCGCGGTAGCCCAGCGCGGGGTTTTCCTCGTGGTCGAGCTTCATGTAGTCCACGGTCTTGTCTGCGCCGATGTCGCAGGTGCGGACGACCACCTTGCGGGGTGCAAGGCTCTCGAGCACCTGCTTGTATGCCTCAAACTGGTAGTCCTCCGTCGGGAAGTCCTTGCAGTTGAGGTAGACGAACTCGGTGCGGAAGAGGCCGACGCCGCCGGCGTCGTTCTGCTGCACAGCGCCCACGTCGCCCATGCCGCCGATGTTGGCAAAGACGTTGATGGTCTTGCCGTCGAGGGTGGTGTTGGGCTTGCCCTTCAGCTCCTGCAGCAGTGCCTGCTTTTTCTGGTCTTCCTGCTGGCGCTTTTTCAGGCTCTTGAGCAGGTCGGGGGTGGGGTCAACGTAGACACAGGCGTTGTAGCCGTCCACGACCGCCATCTTGCCGTCCCAGTCGTCCTGGATGTCCTTGCACTGGATGAGGGCGGGGATGTTCATGCTGCGGGCGAGGATGGCGGTGTGGCTGTTGGAGCTGCCCTCCCGGGTGATGAAGCCCAGCAGCAGGCTCTTGTCCATGCGGACCGTCTCGGACGGGGCCAGGTCCTCCGCCACGAGGATGCTGGGCTCCGTCCCCTGCAAAGTAGCATTGTCCACGCCCTGCAGGATGTCGAGGATGGCCTGTGCAATGTCGATGACGTCGGCGCTGCGGGCCTGCAAATAGGGGTCATCCATAGCGGCAAAAACGGCGGCCTGATTGTCGCCGGCGGTCTTGACGGCGTACTCAGCGCACTTGCGCTGGCCGTTGATGATCTCCTTGATGGCGTCCACAAAGTCGTCGTCATCCAGCATCATGGCGTGGATGTTGAACACCTCGGCGATGTCCTCGCCGGCCTCGGCCAAGGCCTTCTCGTACAGAGCGGTCTGCTGGTCGATGGCCTTGGCGCGGGCGTCCTCAAAACGGGCCTCTTCAGCGGCGGTGTCGGCCACTTCGGCGGCAGAGATGACGGTATCTTTTTTCTTATAGATCTTCAGCTTTCCGATGGCAATGCCATTCAGGATGCTTTTACCGGTACCTACCTGCATTGCAATTTCTCCTTATTCTTGCTGTTTTGTGTTCTGCAACAAAAAGCCCCCGCAGGACATTCCCCGCAAGGGCTTCTCATCACACTGGGCGATCAGACGTTCTCGCTCAGGAATTTCTGGATAGCTTCGGCGCAGGCGGCTTCGTCGTCGCCCTCCACCTTGATGGTGACCGTGTCGCCCTGCTTGACGCCCATGCCCATCAGGGCCATCAGCTTGCGCAGGTCGCAGGTCTTGCCGCCCTTCTCGAGGGTAGCGGTGCTGGCAAAGCCCTTGGCCACCTTGACGAGCAGACCGGCGGGACGGGCGTGGATGCCGCAGGCATCCTTAACGGTGTACTGGAATTCCTTCATGATCATTTTCTCCTTACTTCATCCGGTCCTCCTGGGCAGCTCACCCTGCCCCTCGGGACGCAGCACTCGAACTTTCTGGCTGCTGGATGTCTGCTTTTATTATAAACCTTAGTCGTTCTTTTTTCACCCTTTCATATTGCCGATTTTTTATCAAAAATTTTAGTAACATTTAACAGAATCTTTCTGCAAAAATACCACTACTGCACAATTATTCTGTTTCACCGCACTTTTTCGTGCAGAATGACGGTTATTCGACGGGGTAGCCCTCGGCGTCCAGCGGCAGGTCGGTATACTGCACGGGCTGCTCCTGTGCAGCGTCCGGCTCGCCGGAAGTCTGCTGGGCCTGACCCTCCGCGCCCAGCTCGCCATCGTGGCGCTCTCCCCAGTCGCCGCTGAAATCTTCGCCCGAGGTCTGCTGAGCCTGCCCGTCGGTCAGTTCATCCTCATGCCGTTCGCCCCAGTCCCCGCTGAAGTCCTCGCCGGACACCTGTTCGGCCTCCTGCAGGGCCATCGCGGTCTGGGCGTCTTTCAGCCCGGTGACGGTGCCGGAGGGCTTTTCCAACAGATACGCACCCACGGCCTTTTTCTTGTAGACCAGCAGCACGCCGTAGCTGCTCACATCGCCCCGGCTGGCCGCCGGGATGAGCGCTGTCCACTTCTCCACCGTCTTGCCCTTGTAGCGGGTCAGGTCCATGCCGCTCTGCTGCACCACCCCGTTAAAGGCCGAAAAGCTGTCGTCCCACTTGCGGGGGATCTTCACCTTGTCGGCGGTGATGGACGCGCCGTCCACGTCCAGCCCGTAGCCCGTGAACCAAGTCTGGATGTCCTGCGCACTCTCGATTTTATTACTTGCCGCCGCGACAGCCACCGAGCGGGTGCTGATGTACCGCCCCAGCATGGCGCTGAACACCACCAGCGCACAGCACATCGCCCCCACGCCCAGCTTCTTGACACTCGCCTTACTCAGTGTGACCACAAACATACCCTTGCCTCCCACCCATTCAGATTTGTCCGTACAGCATATGCGGGAGGCTGCGGTATCATGCAAAAACGGGGCCGCTTCTCTTTGCTGTCGCCGTTGACAAACAGGGCCGGAGAGGGTAAACTTAGGCAGAGATATTTGCAATTCA
>OGGW01001423.1_pt1 | contig 18248 bp, 17 predicted proteins | sample 1571291 | NCBI WGS metagenome assembly OGGW01 (sample SAMEA2582028, study PRJEB24529) | metagenome | biome: Human gut stool | place: China | collected 2011 | reverse complement strand
GATATAGCCGCCGTACTCCTGAATCTTGCACTTCTTGCGCAGCTCAGTATTGCTCCAGCTCTTCGTGTTTCTCACAATCAGGTGCACGCCCTCCACGCTGGCAGCTGTCACCTTCTCCTTGGTGTCCTCCGCCTTGGAGCTCATACCGATGGAGAACAATCCGAGGTCAGAGAGACGCACGCTCTTGCCGTCGAGAATCAGCTCCTGCAGATGGTCGAGTGCATCCATCAGCACACCGTGGATAGTACCACGAGAGTAAGGCGAGCCGTGGTCAGAGATATGCGATACGAATCCCTCGAAGTCCACTTCGCGGTCAGTTACCGCAGCCGCATACCACTTCTTCTTACCTGCGTTTTCACCAGTCTGAGGTGTGCGCTGTACTTTACGATATTTCAATGTTCCTTTCTGTTCCATAATCTTAAATTTTTAAAGGGTTAATAAATTGTTAACTTTGTGGGTTGCGCTTTGTCGAGTGCAGCCTTTCTTGAATCACGATGCAAAGATACGCCAATTTCCCGATGCCACCAAATTTCAGCGTGTGATAAGGCGCGATTTTCAGCACACTTTCAATCCGAAACCTGTTAAACAATCTAACTTGCCGTTTTGCGCCCCGCAACTCATACTTTTTCAGAGAGGAAAACATAGAGTTGCGCACTTAAATACTTTGTTTACAATAAAATAGAAAGATACAAAATGGCATAAGAAATCTCCCTCAGTTCCTCAGAACTCAGTTCCTCAGTTTTTCTCTGACCCTTCACTTTTATCTTTATTTAGAAGCTTATTATATATATAATATATATTATATATATAATAAAATATAATTACTTATAATTTGTAACCATCAAGTATACCCCCTAGAACAAAACTGAGGAACTGAGTTCTGAGGAACTGAGTCATTATCGCAGTGGTTCAAGTACGGACTGAAGGCCTAAAAGCTCCTAGCCTTTTACAAACGTTAGAGTCCTAATGGACTTACTGTATATTTTTCGCGCACTTATAAACATTCTCCCTTTGCCAGCAACTTTTTCTAAAATTTTCTCCCCGATTTTCTTGCATGTTTCGAAATAAAAGTTTATCTTTGCGGCAGATTTACAGAATCTAAATTGATAATTTATGGGTAGATACATCAACCCCTTTACCGATTGGGGCTTCAAGCGTCTCTTCGGTCAAGAGTTCAGCAAGGACTTGCTGATTAATTTTTTGAACGACTTGTTTGAAGGTGAGTTTCAAATCAAGGACGTAACATTCAAGGATAAGGAACAGCTTGGAGATACTAATGATCTCCGTGGCTGCATCTTTGACATCTATTGTGTTACCGACGATGATAAACATTTCATCGTTGAGATGCAGAACAGATGGGTACCTTTCTTTGTGAATCGTTCCATCTATTATGCTAGTAAGGCTTTTGTTGCCCAACGTAAGAAATTTGATGAAGCTGGTGTCCGCACAGCTATTTTATACCAGTTTGTACCGGTTTATGTGGTTTGCATCATGAATTTTATGCCAAAGGAGCATGAGGTGACAAAGTTTAGGACAGACGTTGCTTTGAGGGAGAAGTCTAGTGACTCGATGTTTTCTGACAAGCTTCGTTTCATCTATCTTTCTCTTCCTTTCTTTGATAAGAGTGAGGAAGAATGCGAGACGGGTTTTGAAAAATGGATTTATGTTTTGAAGTATATGGAAGTATTGGAAAGATTGCCTTTTACGGCGCAGAAGAAGATATTCGATCATCTTGCTAAATTGGCGGATGTTCGTTGCTTGAGTAGTGAGGAGCAGGAAAAATACGATGAGAGTATTAAGGCTGTTGATGATTACTACTCCGGCCTTTATGGCTCTTATGTTGAAGGCGAGGAAAAGGGAATTGCTAAAGGTATTGCTAAAGGTATTGCTAAAGGTAGAGCAGAAGGAATGGCTAAAGAAAAGTTAGACACAGCTAACCGCCTTTTGTCAATGGGTCTTTCTGAAGCGCAAGTATCAACGGCCACCGAGCTTCCGCTGGAGGAAATTCAGAAAATGAGGAAATAAGAACTGGTATTGAAGAATTGAAGCCGCTTCAGGCGTAGTGTATATTTCGGCTGCACCCTTTCGGCTTGCCCCACACGCCCTGAAGGGGCAGAAGCTCCTAGCCCAGGGCAACACCCTGGGTATTAATGAAATATAAACCAACGCCCTGTAAGGGCAAAAGCTTTAAAAATATTCGAATTTTAAACTATAGGCTTATGGTACATGTAAATGAAACAATAGTTATAAAGAGCTCTTCTCCCAAGATGGCAGAATGGGTGAAGAGGTTGAAGGCTCATAAAGCTGAGCAACTGGAGAAGTTGCGCAACGTGGAGAAGTGTGACTTTGAATTTCAGTTCTGATGAGAGCCAATATGTGATACCAGTCTCCCCTAATACTTCCTGATAACTTTTTCTAAAACTTTTCCCCGATTTTCTTGCATGTTCCGAAATAATAGTGTACCTTTGCTCTCAAAAAAGTAACAACAACTAACGATAATGAATATGAAGAAAATACTATTTTTTGCAGCATCGGTTATCTTATTCGGTTCTTGTCCAAGTCACCGGAACAGAAAGTAAATGCTCTTGTCAAGGAATATCTGGAGAAGACGTTATATCATCCTGATACGTATGCTCCCACTAATACAGAGCTTGATAGTGCATTTACACCTTACGATAATCCGGTATTTTATGAAAAGACCCTTAAACTTGCTAAACTGGGAGTCTTGATAGAAGAGTGTAACGATGACGCATCTAGTGCCAAGAGAGGAATGGCTATCTGGAGTGGTCCTTATCAGTCTAGCTTTGACCGTGTTAATTACAAGGAAGATAAAGCAAAATATGATGAAGCTATTCAAAAGAAGAAGAAGGCTCTTGCTGAATGTGAGGAGTTAGGCAAGGAACTGAAGAAACTCAAAAATCAAAAAGAGGAGTTTATTGGTTTCAAGGCGGTTCATAGTTATCGTGCCAACAATAATGCAGGTCAAACAATAGGCGGCAGTGCATTATTCATTATAAGCAAGAATCTGAACAGTATCCTGGCAACTTACGACATGGATAGTGAGGAGTATAAGGCTGTAGATTATCTGTACAAGGAAATGCAGGGAAAAGCATCTGTTGCAGATGAAGTTTCCTTGGACAGGTAGAATTGGATACCAGCATTATCCGGAATGCCGCATCATTTGCACTTACCCATACACCCTAAAACAGGGTGTATGGGTAGTATGTTGCTTTAGTTTACAGAACTTATGCGAAGCTTCTCTTAAGTACATAAAATGGATTAAACAAATATGTTAGGTTTGGTAAAATATGGGTATAGTTTGTTTGGTAGTATTTCTTGCGTTGGTAATCTTCTTAAAATTGAAGATGCCAATGTGGAAAGGTAAATATTCCGAAAGGTTGGTGCATAAGAAAATGTTGCAGCTGTCAGACGAATACACTATATTCAACAATTTGTTGTTTGAGAGTAATGGACGCTCAACTCAAATTGACCATATTGTAGTGTCACCTTATGGGGTATTCGTCATTGAGACAAAGGGTTATAAAGGTTGGATATTAGGTGGAGAGAATTCTGAATATTGGACTCAGGTCATCTACAAAAGTAAACACAAATTTTATAATCCGATAAAGCAGAATGAGGGGCATGTAAGATTTCTTCGCCATTTGTTTAAATGTCCTGTTGATTTCCCTTTTATTCCGATTGTTGTATTTAATAATTCTGCAGAGTTGAAAGTTCATGTCAATAACCATATAGTTGTAAACAGATGCAACTTGAATTGGGCAATATCTCAATATCAAGACATTATTCTAAATGCTACACAAATTGATTGGATTATGAATTCTATTCAACGGTATTACACAATAGCAAATAAGGAAGAAATAAGACAGCACAAGCAGAATGTTAAAGATAGGCAATATAGAGCAAAGAACTTAATAAGGCAAGGTGTTTGTCCACAATGTGGTGGTCAGTTAGTTTTACGCAATGGAAGATATGGCTCTTTTTATGGGTGTTCGAACTTTCCTAAATGCAAGTTTACACTAAATTAATGAGTGGGTAGTATATTAAGTTACACCCTCTTATGCTGTTTCCGAGTCTTTGGTTATCGCCAAAGTGGGTAAGGATTCTATCAAGATTGCGATGAAATAAATAATATGCATTATGCCTCAAAACCATGTTGGGTTACCAGCATGATTTTGAGGCATAAATTAGTTGATTCCATTTCTGTAGCAGTTTCTCCAGATTATTTTAACAATGGGCGGTTTAGTTGTAACTGCTCATGCCCATAGGAACGCCTAGCGGACTTGCGTTTCTCTGCACAAAGTTAAAGTAACGTTAAATATGCAACTTGCAGAACATCGTTACGCTTTTTTGCTTACCTTTGCATTTAATAATCATGAATAGTGACAACAATGAACCTACCAACCATTGTTACCATTTTAAAAACATCAAAACAAATAAATAATGACAGAGCAAGAGCTACAACAATATATTCGCCAACGCTATCCAGAGGAAAATGCAAGATGCGAATGGAAGGAGATGAAGAATCTGAAAAACTCCTTTAATGGCAAAGAAGGCAATGATGTGCTTTCCTACGTGTCGGCTATCGCTAACATGGAGGGCGGGGAACTTGTGATAGGTATTAAAGACAAAACCTTAGACATTGTTGGAACAGACTTGTCTGCATTGACCTTTAATGGCTTTATGGCAACACCATTAACGGCAACTTTTAAATTGGTGGAGCAATGTGTGAATCTTTCTTCAGAAGGGCTTCGCATAGAAGAATTTGTTACTGATGATAGTAATAAGACGGTTTGGATTATCCATATTCCCAAGCATAAGCCACGCCGCCCAGTCTATGCCCACAGAAAGGCTTGGCAGCGTATAGCCGATTCGTTGGTGGAAATGACATCGGAGCGAGAGCAAAGAATTCTTTCAGAGCCGAGTGCTGCTTTTGGTGATTGGTCTGCTAATATCATAGAAGATGCCACCATCGATGACCTCGATCCTGAGGCTATTCGTATGGCGAGGGAGAAATATGCCGAAAGACATGAAAAAAGAGCTAAGGAAATCGAAAGTTGGGATGATGTAACCTTCCTGAACAAGGCAAAGATTACAAGAGCCGGAAATATAACCAATGCTGCTATCATCCTACTTGGTAGAGAGGAGTCTGAGCATTTCCTGTCGCCTGCAGTGTGTATCATCCGTTGGAAACTGTTGACAAAAGATGATAAGAACAAGGATTTTCGCAATTTTCATATTCCAATGATTAAGGCTGTGGATGAAATAACGAAGGAGTATATTAGGAACAATAACTATACATATACCGTTAGTGGTAATATATTTCCTGAAAATATGAAACGCTATGATATGTTTACACTTAGAGAGCCGATTAATAATGCTATCGGGCATCAGGATTATGGCATGAGCACACGTATCGAACTTTTGGAATATGAAGATGAGAAACTGGTGATACAGAATTATGGTCAGTTTATACCAAAATCCGTAGAAGATGTGGTTGAACGAGACTGTCCAGATTCAAGATACCGCAATCCTTTCTTGATGGAAGCTATGTGTAATGTAGGAATGGCAGATACAGAAGGTGGAGGAATTAAAAAACTCTTTATTGAACAGAAGAAGAGATTCTTCCCAATGCCTATATATACGCTTTCTGATCAAAAGGTAAGATGTGAGATACAAGGAAAAGTATTGGATGAGAATTTTGCCCGGATTCTGGTGAATAATACAGAATTGTCTCTTCCTGAAATTATACTTTTAGATAAGATACAGAAGAAAAAATATGCTGATTTGACAAATGATGCTATAGCGCTGCTTAGGCAAAAGGGATTTGTGGAAGGACGAAAAACTAATTTGTACTTGTCGTATAAAGTAGTGGAGTCTTCCAAGCATATAGGTTTGAAGGCTTCGTATATAAAGAATAAGAGCTTTGATGATTCTTATTATAAAAAGTTGATTGTTGATTACTTGAGGAAGTTTGATTCTGCGTCAAGAAAAGAAATCGAAGAACTTCTTATGGATAAATTGCCAGAGGTTTTGGATGAAACCCAAAAATATAATAAGGTGACTAACTTGCTGGCTTCCTTAAGGAAGGAAGGAAAAATTTATGTGAAGAGGCGTATTTGGTTCTTATGCAAGTAGAGTTTTATAGATTTACAAGAAAACTGCATGATTTACAAGAACTTTTTTGTAAAGTATTGATAGACAGTTAGGAATATTTTTGGCGATTTACAAGAAAACTGCAAGGTTTACAAGAAAATTACAAGAAAACAAGATTGTTATGGTCATACAGGCATATATCGTAGACCACTGGTTTGGAGAAGATGAACGCTGAAAAGCCTGTGTTCATCTTCTACGACCATAATGCGCTTTGTCGCAGAGCACCCTCTCGGGGCTTGACGATGGCGAGGTGGTGAAGTTCTTCGCTGCTGACGGCAAGTATCTCGGCTCTTCGGTTGCAGCGAATGGTGCTGCCTCTTATGCCGTATCCGAGTCTTTGGTTATCGCCAAAGTGGGTAAGGATTCTATCAAGATTGCTATGAAATAAGGATTGTGCAGAGCGATGCACCTACCGTAAAATCATAAAAAGTAAGGGGAATAAGGCGAGTAACGTAAATTGCTCACTTTTTTCCCCTTTTTCTTGTTATTCTATAGTAAAATATAGCTTAAATATTAATGTTTTTGAAAAATATATCCGGCTATTCATGGTAGCTGGGGAGTCGGCTTTGCTATTCAAATAATTAGTTGTAAATTCGCATAAATTTACACCATTATGTTGGATATTGCAGAACATAGACAAAAGTTGATTCTGAAGAACTTAGCTCAGCTAGACGACAGAATCAATGAGATACAAGAAGAGTGCATCATCTTGTATCTAAAGTCTTTTATAGGTGATGGAGCTGAACTGCTATCTCCATATCAGTTCTCTAATATTACGCATATCAAGTATGATACAGTAATAAATGTGTTGAAAAGAAAAGTGAAGTTCAAGCCTTACCAGCAGCGTCGGTGGTGTTATTGCATCCTTTATCAATGGGATACTATCATTGATACGCTGAATAAGAAACATGTTGCGGAGAGTAAAAATTTTGAAAAAGATAAGTTCGAAAAGAACTTCAATGAGGCTTTTTGGCACTGGGCTACGATAGGGAGAGACTTGAAACAACTTGACAAGTTGAAAGAGAAAGTAGAAGAAATGCAAAGCAATTTTTCACCTCGCAATAAATAATTGAGCAACAATATTAAAAAAAATATCATGAGATTTAGCCGTGCATAAGTGCTTGCGCAGCTATTATAGAGAAACAATAACAATTAATAACTTAAAAACAGAGTAAAAATGAAAAATTCAACATGAAATCGGGGGAGACATTCCTCATACTGCTCTGCAGCTCAATGTCTCCGAAGTAAGGATTCACCCTGGAAAACTTTCAGGGGCCACCTCTTCTTCCAAGATTGAGGAAGTAAATTTAGTCTATCTTAAAAGGTGAAGATATATGACTAAACTTATCGTAAAACTGAAGATTGCCCTGGCTGTGTTGGGAATCATCAGTATGAGTGTTGATATCGTAGTTAACCTGAAAGGCGTTCGCGTATTTGAGAGTACTACAAGTGTTGATAACCTTATAAGTCTTTTTGAATCATGAAAGTCAGTTGCATACTAAATTTTAATGGAGATATCCATGTGGGAGGTGTGAATCTTGGCAATGTCGTGAACTTCAATCCTTCGCATGATGCCGCAAGAGAGAGGTATAAGGGAGATGATTTTTCTGATTCCGATGTGACGGAAGCTGACTTTGAAGATGATGATGAAGAGGACAAAAGGAATAAAAAGAAAGCATCTGGCATAACCAAGTTATTCTTACCTCATAAACGTAATATTCCTAAAGAATTGAAAGGAGAAAAAGCACAACAGATTCTGAAGAGTTTGTATGAGTATGGGATTTTGGATGAAAACTTCCAGCCTGTCAATCTTTCTGGCTACCAGAAGGGTTATCTTGCCTATAAGTTATCCATCAAACTGCATATTACCAAGCTATGGAAAGTATTCTCACAGTTATGGGATATGAACCCTGCTGTGCTCAGAACGCGCTACAATGAAGCTATCTCAATGCCTTCTATGGGTGAATTTGGAGATAAAATCAATAAATATATAGGTTAAATGACCGTTTTTTGCAAGTAGTACTAGTACGACAGTACTGGTACGTACTAGTTTTTTGTCGCAGAATCGCCGTACATTTGCCCCCGGAATTCAGAACCGATATGGTCTGGGTTTCGGGGGCTTTTGTGTATAGGCACATCAACCGTTGTGGGAGCGCCCAACTTTTAAAAAAGGAATTTATAAGATGAAAGCAATGAAACCTTTTTATTTTACTCATCCGCAGTACGGAAAACTGAGGGTGGTGGTGATTGACGGGAAAATCTATTACTGCCTGATGGACGTGAAAAACATCTTCAAGAAGTCGGTACAGAAACTCTATGAGGCGATTGCTGACTCGGAGGGGGAACTGAAAAATCTGAACATCGTAATGATGAAGAATATGAAAATCAAGTATAATCTCTTCTTCGAGAACCAGGAAATGGGAAAGGAGGAAGCGGAGGCTGAGAACGTGAATGCGGATATCAATTTCTGCGATGAACAGCTGGTGAAGGACCTCGTAGACAAGGATGTAGCCGCCGAGAAGATTGCGGCAAAATGGGTAATAGGCTTCGTCAAGAGCAGACTGAATGATGCCGAGAATGCTTCGCTCTTCGAGGCGAACGGGGTTCAGGAGATTTCGGATAACTCGCTGATTCTTCCTATCAATGTAAGTTATGGCTCAGGGTATATCATGATTAACAGCGAAGTGTTCGATTAATAAAAAGATGGAGGTAAAATGGAGATAGTACATGTAGTGGCAATTAATCCTTATCGCAAGGGAAATAAGGGAAAAGTTTTTTCCTATCGCATGGATACTTATGATAAGGTGATTGAATCGGCTGCCGTTAAAAAGATGATACAGCAGATTCGGGGTGAATTGCCGATTGACGGAGTGGATTTGAATGATGCGCAGGCGGTGAAGAAGGCGCAGGAAAGGCTCAAGAGCGAGCTGCCTTTCTTCTGTCCGCACTACGGCATGTTCAGGAACAATGTGCGCAGACAGGAGAATGCCTTGCCGGAAAGCTTTCTCTTCCAGACGATTATCGATGTGGATGATAAGGAGTATGTGGAGAAGGCTATCGAGAAGGCACGCGAGCTGAACTGCTCTTCGGGGATATGGAACGGCTCGTTGCTGCATCTCTGTTATAGCGCTCGCAAAAAACTGCATATCGGGATTAGAATGCCGGTGGGGATGACCATCGAGGAGACGCAGAAGGCGTATTGTGAGGCACTGGGCGTGCCTTATGATGAAAGCTGCATCACACCAGAAAGAATGATTTTCCTGACGGATAAGGACTCGGAAATCTACCGGTCTAAAATGTGGTGCGCAGTGCTGAGTAATGAAGAGATTATGAAGCGCAGGCAGGCGTTTCTCGACCGTGGACTGACGGTTGACGGAAGGGGAGATGCAAAAGTTAATAGTTTACAGTTTACAGTTAATAGCAATAGTAATGACAACGTTCAAAACAATAGACTTTCGGGCAATCGTGGCGATTATGCTGCTCCTGCTGGCACTGCTGTTCAGCCTGCCCAATCTGGTAATAGCAATCATGCTGATGATTCTCATCTCGGGAATCCTGGAGGCAATTATGGCACTGGTGAACTGGGAGAGGCCAGTGAGAAGAATCTGATAGCCTTTGATCTGTTCGTGCAGTCGGCTGGGCTTGAGGGGATGGCGATTGATACCGTTGGGTCTCGGCACTCTTCGCTGCTGGCTATCATGAGCGCCGGTGCTTCGAGGGTGATGAGCGAGGAGGAACTGATGAAGGTGGTGAGGACGAAAATGCCGAGCTACTATCAGGAGGATGACTGCCATCAGCTGATACATGATTTCTATGCGAAATATGCTGACAGCTGCAAGCCGATGTCGAGAGACGTTATCCGCATCAATGCCACCGCAGAACAGGCCAGCCGGCAAGTTAATAGTTTACAGTTAAAAGTTGAAAGGGCTGAGCAAGTTAATAGTTTACAGTTAACAGTTAATAGTTCCGAGGAGGATTATCCCGAACCGCCGGAGATGCCGGAGAAACTGCCGAAGCTGGTGGAACTGCTGATATCTCGGACACCTGAGATTTATAAGCCGGCAGTGGCGCACGCTATCTTTCCACCGTTGGCTACTCATCTCTGGCAGACGAGCTTCCGGTATATTGATAATGTAGTGCATGAGGCTACATTGTCTACGTGCTTGCTTGCCGGTACGGGTGCAGGTAAATCGTCTGTGGATAAGCCGATTAGATATATTATGGAGGATATCAGAAAGCGGGATGCGGAGAATCTGAAACGTGAGAAGGAATGGAAGGAGGAAGTGACGCGCAAGGGTGCCAACAAGGATAAGCGTAAACGACCGGATAATCTCGTTATACAGGAGATTGATGCTGATATGACCAGTCCGGCATTCGTGATGCGAACCGCAGAGGCGCAGGGGCGTTTCCTCTATACTTCGCTTAACGAGCTGGACCAGTTTGATGCACTCCGGGGCAGCGGTAACCAGCAGTTCCGCATCATGTGCCTCGCCTTTGATCCTTTCAACCTCTTTGGCCAACAGCGCGTTGGCGTTCAAAGTGTGACAGAAAGGGTAACGATCAGGTTCAACTGGAATGCATCTACCACCATCCAGAAAGGACAGCGTTATTTCTCAAAAGTTTTGACAGATGGTCCGATAAGCCGTATCAATTTCTGTACCATTCCGGAGCGTGAAATCGGTGACGAAATGCCTGTTTACGGCGATTACGATGATGCTTACCGTGAGGCGCTGAAGCCTTATATCGAAAATCTGAACAACGCCAGGGGACTGATTGACTGTCCTGAGGCATTCCAGCTTGCCCTCAAACTAAAGGATGAGAATGCGGAGTTTTCCCGATTGTCGCAGGACAGGGTTTACGAGAATCTTTCTTTCCGTGCCAACGTCATCGCCTACCTGAAGGCTTGTGTGCTGTATGTGGCGAATGGTTGCAAATGGGAACCGGAGATTGACGAGTTCATCCGCTGGAGCGAGCGTTACGACCTCTACTGCAAGATGCGATTCTTCGGTGATGCCATTAAGAGAGCGAATGATACTGGCGAGAAGTCGAGCAAGCGAGGACCTTCCAACATGCTGATGCAGTTGCCGGATGAGTTTACTTACCAGCAGGTGATAGACTTGCGTGTAGCACGAGGTATGGATAAGAAGGGAACTTCAAGAATGTTAGGTAACTGGAAGGAGCGTCATTACATCAAGGTTAAGGATAGCAACTCGGTTCCTCAGAAATTCAGTTCCTCAGTTTTTATTAAACTTAAATTCCGAAAAGGAGAACAGTAGTATTATGGAAATAGTAGTAAAAAGAATAGCAAAGAAGAAGACTTATACGATAGGTCATCTTTATATCCTGAGCGATAAGGATGTGAAGCGTACCTGGCGTTCGGGGGTAAAAATAGGCGACAAGCGTATCTTTGAGCACAGCTTCGATATGGCGAAGTTGGACAAGGAGCATTACTTCTGTGATACCTTGGAGCCTACGTGGAGAAACCTCCTGGGTGTCGAACTGAAGCCGGAAGAGGAGGATGGACGGTACAGTAGGGTATCGGGTAAGAAAGCCCGCAAGATACCGGGGCATACGGCGATACCGGAAGGCTCGTATCCTGTTGTTATCTCGAAATCGCCAAGGTTTAAGAAGTGGCTTCCGCTGGTGCAGGGTGTTCCCGATTTTGAGGGCATCCGCATCCATGCCGGTAATTATCCCGATGATACGCAGGGCTGCATTCTGGTAGGTGAAAATAAATTACAGGGTGCCGTCCTTAATTCCCGCATCTGGCTGCATCGGCTTATCAATGCCATTACCGCAGCGAGAGAACGGGAGGAGAGCGTTTGGATTACGATTTTGTAATGTTGAATGTTGAGTTATTAATTTTTAAAAACAAATTATTATGGTAAAGTCAGTTAATAAAAATAAAGTAGAAATGGATAAGAAGGCAGCTGCTGCTGTCGTGTTTGAAAACCCTGAGTTCGGTAAGATTCGTACCTTGACCGATGAGAACGGAGAACCTTTGTTCTGCGCAAAGGATGTCTGTGATGTGCTGGGGTATAAAAAATCAAGAAACGCTGTAAACCAGTTGGTTAACCCACTTGACGCCCTAAAACAGGGCGCATGGGTAGTGACAGGCATCAAGAAGGATGGAACTGATGCGAAACGTTTCCAGCAGATGATTTACGTTTCGGAGAGCGGTTTCTATGCTTTGGTTCTCGGCTCTAAGCTTTCTACTGCCGTGAAGTTCAAGAACTGGGTTACGGCTGATGTGCTGCCACAGATTCGCAAGACGGGTGGTTATATCCCGGTACAGCAGGGAGAGAGTGATGAGGAGACAATCCGACATGCTGAAGAAATTCTCCGTGCTACGCTCAAGGAGAAGGAGAATCTGCTGAAGAAGCAACGTCTGCAGATTGAACAGCAGAAGAAACTTATCGGCGAACAGGATACGGAAATCCGCCGTTTGAATGATGTGGTGGATGAGCAGGTGGTTCGCATCGCCAAGAATGGTGATAACATCATCCAGTTGGAGAATCAGGTGGGTAATCTTCTGCCGAAAGCGCTCTATAGCGATAACGTGCTCGATTCCGTTTCCTGCTTCACTACTACGCAGATAGCGAAGGAACTCGGTATCACTGCGCAGGAGCTGAACCGCTCGCTCTGCGCTCTGCATATCCAGTATTACCAGAGCGGTCAGTATCTCCTTTATGCCGATTACGCCCACATGGGCTTAGCCAAGAGCCGCACCCGCTACAGCGCCTTCCTCGACCCGAAGAGCGATGGCAGACAGGAGAAGATGGGCAGAGCCTACACCCATACCTATCTCGTATGGACTGAGCGAGGACGAAAGTTCATCCATGACCTCGCCCAGCGATACTTGGAACTGTGTGAAGTTTATAGTTAATAGTTTATAGCCCCTGATGTGTTCTTGCATCAGGGGCTTTTGTCTGTTCCTAAAAGTTAACTCCGAAATTGAACTGGAGGGCTCCATTGCGCGATTTGTCGAAACTGTCGTGGCAGATGTTGGCAAGACCGATGTCGTAGGTGAGATCGGCATAGAACATGTCGTAGCCGATGCCGCAGCCGATGCGGATACCACCATCAAGGCGGCGGAAGTTTGCATCCTTGAATGAGCTCTCTGCTTCACGCTCGGCAAAGTTCTTGATCTTGCCTCCTACACCAACGGCAAAATAGCCGCCTACCTGAGGCTGGATGGAGAAGTGGTCGTCTACCTCGTACTTGTACTTCAGTACGGCTGGAATCTCAAGATAGTTGAGGTCGTAGGTCATCTTCTTGCCTTCAGGAAGATCCTTCTTGCCACCTTTCTCTATATACGAAAGTCCGGTCTCGAGATAGAGTGGGGCGCTGTCGGTCAATGGAATGCCGGCTACTACGCCCACATTCAGGCCGGTCTGCCAGTCGCCACCATCCAGACGGGAATCGTCGGAATTGACAAAGGTGAAGGCAGGACCGATGCGGAATCCGTAATACGGGCTGCCGTAGTTGTAGTTGTAACGGTAGTCGAGACGGTCTGTCCTGCTGTTGTAATATCTGCTGTCACGATAATTCTGTGCTGCTCCCGGCATCAGAGCCAGGAGCAATGCCATCATGATGAATGCTAATCTTTTCATAATTCTTATTCTTTTATACATTAATATATGCTGTTTGAAGAAACTTGTTTTACGGTGCAAAGGTACGAATAAAAAACGAAACGGCAGCGAGCGTTTCCCTAAATGATAGAGGGGAACCCCTATTTCTGACCTAATACAACTTTCTCAACAAAAAAAATATAAATTTTTGCTATATTTTTTGTTTTGTCTCCAATTTGTGCTATCTTTGCCTTCAAATTATAAACGTTTATATAGAAATTATGAAATTTTTGAAGAAGTATCTACTGGATATTCTGGTAGTTATTGCATTTGCAATCATCTCCTTCGTCTACTTTATGCCTGCCGATATGGACGGACGAATCCTCTTCCGACATGATGCAGCGGCAGGAAAGGGACTGGGACATGAAAAGGAACTCTTCCAGCAGCAGACGGGAGAGACTACACGATGGACGAACTCGGTGTTTGGCGGTATGCCTACCTATCAGATGTCGCCTTCGTATGACAGTAATCAGGTGCTCAGCCAGATTGTGAAGGCATATCATCTGTGGTTGCCAGACTATGTTTGGTATGTTTTTGTATACCTCCTGGGCTTCTATATCATGCTGCGTGCCTTCGACTTCAGGCAGTCGCTGGCGGCGCTGGGAAGTATCATCTGGGCATTCTCGTCCTACTTTTTTATCATTATCGCTGCCGGACATATCTGGAAGGTATGGGCGCTGGCTTATCTGCCGCCGATGATTGCGGGCGTGGTGCTTGCCTATCGGGGCAAGTATCTCAAGGGACTGCTCCTTACTGCCATCTTCTCGGCTTTCGAGGTGCAGGCTAACCACGTGCAGATGACTTATTACTATCTCTTTATCATCCTCTTCATGGTGATAGCCTTCCTGGCAGATGCTATCAAGAAAGGTGAACTCGCACGCTTCGGAAAGGCTACGGCGGTATGCGTGGTGGGTGCCCTCATCGGTATCTCGCTCAACCTCTCGAACCTTTATCATACCTGGCAGTATGGTCAGGAAACCATGCGTGGAAAGAGTGAACTCGTAAAGAAAAATGCGGCTAACCAGACCAGCAGCGGTCTGGATAGAGACTATATCACACAGTGGAGCTATGGTATCGACGAAACGTGGACGCTGATGATTCCGAATGCCAAGGGCGGTGCCTCCGTGCCGCTGGCGCAGAACCAGCAGGCGATGGAGAAGGCTGATCCTAACTTCGTTCAGATTTACCAGCAGCTGGGACAGTACTGGGGCAACCAGCCGGGAACGAGCGGACCTGTATATGTAGGTGCCTTCGTCTGCATGCTCTTTATCCTGGGCCTGTTTATCGTGAAGGGTCCGATGAAGTGGGCGCTGCTTGCTGCCACCATCCTGAGCATCTTGCTCGCCTGGGGTAGAAACTTCATGCCGTTTACCAATTTCTTCCTCGATTATGTGCCGATGTATGCCAAGTTCCGAACGGTGGCATCTATCCTGGTTATCGCAGAATTCACCATCCCGCTCCTGGCGATGATGGCGCTGAAGAAGATTGTGGATGAGCCGGAGATTCTGACAGAGAAGATAAAATATGTATATGCCAGCTTTGGTCTGACAGCAGGCTTCTGTCTGCTCTTTGCCATCATGCCGGGCGTATTCTTCCCAGATTTCGTATCGGTACAGGAGACACAGGCGCTGCAGCAGTTGCCTCAGGAGTATATCTCTCCAATCATGAGCAATCTGACGGATATCCGCAAGGGCATCTTCACATCCGACTGCTGGCGTTCGTTCTGGATCATCCTCGTCGGTTCGGCACTGCTGATGCTCTTCAAGATGAAGAAGCTGGGCAAGGAATATATGATTGCCGGCATCGCCGTGCTCTGTCTGGTGGATATGTGGATGGTGAACAAGCGCTATCTCTACGATGATATGTTCGTAGACAAGGCGCAGCGCGATACACCGCAGCAGATGACCGAGACCGACAAGATTATCTGCCGTGACAAGGCACTCGACTACCGTGTGCTGAATCTGGCATCGAATACATTCAATGAGAACGAGACCTCTTACTACCACAAGAGCATCGGCGGTTATCATCCAGCCAAGCTCCGTCGCTATCAGGAGATGATTGATGCACATATCGCTCCTGAGATGCAGAAGACGATGCAGGCGGTAGCTGCTGCGGGCGGCGATATGACCAAGGTGAACGGCGACAGTATCTATCCGGTATTGAACATGCTGAATACCAAATACTTCATCATGCCGCTGCAGGGCGGACAGACCGTTCCGGTTCTGAATCCGTATGCCTACGGCAATGCATGGTTCGTAGACGAGGTGAAGTATGTGAACAATGCCAACGAGGAAATTGATGGCGTGGGCAAGGTGAACCTCCGACACGTGGCTGTGGCTGATGCCAAGTTCAAGGAGCAGCTGGCGCAGAGCGTGAAGCAGGATGATACTTCGGTGGTGAAGATGACGCAGTATAAGCCGAACAACCTGACTTACGAGGTGAAGTCGAGCAAGGGCGGCGTGATCGTATTCTCTGAGATTTACTATCCGGGCTGGACGGCTACGGTAGACGGACAGCCGGCTGAGCTGGGCAGAGTGAACTATATTCTGCGTGCGCTGAACGTGAAAGCTGGTAATCACAAAGTGGTTCTCGATTTCCATCCTCAGTCGCTCAAGAATACCGAGACCGTGGCTTACATCGGCTATGGGGTTCTGGCTCTCCTTATTATAATAGGTGTAGTGGTTGAGGTGAGAAAACGCAAGAAGGCTTCTCCGGAAGTGAATGAATAAAAAGGAGAAAGATTTATGCTGTTTCGCACAGAAATAGATATTCCGAAGGCCGACTTCGAGATAGGGGCGGCAGAGCGGATGCTCTTTGTGGGCAGTTGCTTTGCCGACAATCTGGGGCGGCGGTTTGTGGAGAACCGCTTCCGGGCTACGGTGAATCCCTTCGGGGTGATGTATAATCCGGCAAGCATTCTCCATACGGTAGAGAAATGTTCCGAGGTGCGTCCCCGTGTGGCTGTCTTTACGCTGGGTACCAACCATGTGTATATCCTGAAGGAGACGGGCGAGATAGTGGACAACTGCCAGAAGCGCCCGCAGCGCCTCTTCGAAGAGCGGGAACTGAGCGTGGACGAATGTGCCGGCTATCTGCAGAAGGCTATCAATCTGCTGAAATCGCAGACCGCAGCATCCGGTAGCAGTGAAGGCACTCTGAAGGTAATCATCACGGTAAGCCCTATCCGCTATGCGAAATACGGCTATCACGGGAGTCAGCTTTCGAAGGCTACGCTCCTGCTGGCAGCCGATAAGCTGGTGAAGGAAAATCCCGGAGTGGTGAGCTATTTTCCGGCTTACGAGATTATGAACGATGAACTCCGTGACTACCGCTTCTACAAGGAAGACATGCTGCACCCGAGCCAGCAGGCTGTAGACTATATCTGGGAGCGGTTCCGGACAACTTACTTCGGCAAGGCAGCAGAGCAGTTTCTGGATGACTGGAGGCCTATCCGCGAAGCACTCGGCCACAAGCCCTTCCATCCCGAGAGCGAGGAACATCAGAAGTTCATCGCCAGGACGGAAGAGAAGAAAAGACAATTTGAGGAGAAATATCATCTCTTATAAAATGGAGAAATATCATCTCTTATAAAATAAAGAATATTTAAATAACAAGACAATGACATATACTATTGAAAAGGTAACCACACTGATAGGTGCGCGTCGCTATGGAGACAATGATACCAACATCGGTTTTATCCTGACCGATAGTCGTTCACTTTGTTTCCCAGAGGAAACTCTGTTCTTTGCGCTCAAGTCGGAGCGTAATGATGGTCATAACTACATCCCTGAGCTGTATCGCAGAGGTGTGAAAAACTTTGTTGTAACGAATGTGCCTAAGGGCTATGCTTCTGATTATCCGGGAGCCAACTTCCTGAAGGTAGTAAACACGCTCGAGGCTCTCCAGCGTCTGGCTGAGCGCCACCGTGACGAGTTCAACATCCCTATCGTAGGCATCACGGGCTCAAACGGCAAGACCATGGTCAAGGAGTGGCTCTACCAGCTGCTCTCGCCAAGCATGTTTGTTACCCGCAGTCCGCGCAGTTACAACTCTCAGATAGGTGTGCCATTGTCGGTATGGCTGATGAACGAGCAGACCCAGGTGGGCGTTTTCGAGGCAGGTATCAGTATGCCTGGCGAAATGCTTGCCCTGCGTGACATCATCCAGCCAACCATCGCCGTACTGACCAATCTGGGTGCTGCGCATCAGGAAAACTTCTCTTCCATGGAGGAGAAATGCCGGGAGAAACTCATCCTCTTCCATGATGCAGAGACCGTAATCTATGATGGCGATGACGAGGTTATCAACAAGGTGATAGCCGAATATCCCGACTATAAAGGCGAGAAACTCTTCTGGTCGCTCAAGAACCCGGAGGCTCCTTTCTATGTGAAGAACATCGAGAAGCAGCAGAGCGTGAGCGTGATTACCTATATATATAAAGGT
>OGGW01001413.1_pt1 | contig 18339 bp, 16 predicted proteins | sample 1571291 | NCBI WGS metagenome assembly OGGW01 (sample SAMEA2582028, study PRJEB24529) | metagenome | biome: Human gut stool | place: China | collected 2011 | reverse complement strand
CCCCGGCCTTCTGGTCCGTAGCCAGACGCTCTATCCAGCTGAGCTAACGGCGCGTACTGCCTTGCTCCAAACAGCTTATTTATAATAGCATACCCAAAACGAAAATGCAAGAGTTTTTTTAAAAAAATTTCCACTTTTTTTGTAGGCCTTGTAAATCAACAGAAAATTTGCTATAATATCTAAAAAATACAGCGGAAAACGCGGAAATGCGGTGTTGATATGGAGCGAAGCGCAATCAGGAGTGTGGCGTTCGGAGGATTTGACAAGGAAGATGTTGCCCGCTATATCGAGCAGCTCTCACAGGAGACGGAAAAACTCCGGGAAGAACGGGACGCTTTACAGGAAAAAGCAGACTGCTTGGAGAAGGAAGCAGACGAACTGAGGACTCAGGTTCAGGAACTCACCAAGGCCAGAGAAGAACTTTCAGCAGAGATGGCGCGTCTTGCGCCGCTGGAGAAAGAGAATGCCCAGTTAAAGGAACAGGTGGAGGCGCTGCGTCCGGACGCTGAGGCCCATGTCATGCTGCGCGGTCAGGTGGGGGCTATCGAGTGCGAGGCCCGGCAGCGGGCAGCAGAGCTGGAGGAGCACACGGCGGGACAGATGCACAAGGCGCTGGATCTCTTCCGGCAGCAGTACCAGATTTTGATGAGCACATTTGAGACGGCTTCCAGCCACATGACGGCGGAACTGCGGAAAATGGAAGTCACGCTGGCACAGCTTCCCAGGACCATGGATCAGACCGGCGTGGAACTGGATCGGCTGGCATCGGCTCTGGAAAAGGGTACTGATGCAAAAAGTGACAAAAAGTAACAAAATGCTGTTAAAAAAATCACAGGGGTGAACTTCCACTCCTGTGATTTTTTTAACACGATGCAGACGAAAATTGATTGATATATAACAAACAAACGTGGGGAGGACAAAAGGACGTCTGGTGAAATTGACAAAAAGACGGGCAAAAAAGAAAAAGACAGAAGCACTTTCTCCTGTCCGGTTCATTGTAGCATAAAAAGTTAGAAAAAGTAATATCCAAAGTACCAAGAAATATAGTGGTTGAACCAGGCGGTTCTTGTACAAAAAGGGGAAAGTGCCAGAATTTACTTTTGTTTTCTTGTTTTCTTGGAAATAATCTCCTATACTGGTAAACGTAACAATGAATGAGGAAAAAAACAGCATCGGTTTGAGGGAAAAGCCGAAAATTTAGAAAATCTATTCTTCTGGAAGGTTCCCGGCAGATAGTATTTTCGGGTATTTGCTGTAGCACTTTGCAGGAAGGAGGGTGAACGAGAGATGTCCATAGAGGCGATCAGACAAGTCACGGAAACGGAACAGGCCAACAAGCAGAGCAGAGCCGCCGCGGAGGCGGAGGCGCGCCAGCTGGTCCTGGACGCCGAGCGGAACGGCACGGAGCTTTTAAAGCAGGTGCGGTCCGATGCGGCGGGACAGGGCAAGGACCTGCTGCGGCAGGCGGAGGAACGGGCGGCGCTGCGGGCCCAGGAGATCGCGCGGGAGGCGGAGGCGGAGAGCCGGCGCCAGCGCGAGCAGGCGGAACAGCATTTGGATGAGACCGCCGAGTTTATTGTAGAAAGGGTAGTGAAACACTGAGATGGCCATTGTCAAAATGAAAAAGCTCCATGTTATTGCAATGGCAGATCGCAGGGAAGAACTTCTGAAAGGACTGCTGCACCTGGGCTGTGTGGAGATCAGCGAACCCGGGGAGGTCCTTGCGGACCCCCAATGGGCGTCGCTGTTTCAGCGGAGCGGCTCGTCTCTCGCCGAGCGTAAGGGACAGCTCACCGACGTCAACACAGCGCTGGACGCCATCAAACAGTACGCCAAGTTGAAGGACGGCATGTTCATCAAACGCCATCCCATCACGGAAGCGGAATTCCTGGATGCCGGCGCTGCGGAAAAGGCTCAGGCAGCCTGTGACGCGGTGCGGGAGCAGTTGGGGATCCTGACCAAGGCCCAGAGCGAGGCAGGACGGCTGGAGAGCCGCGCCGCCGCCCTGAAGCCGTGGGAATCGCTGGACCTTCCGCTGGAGCGATCCGGCACCGCTCACACCATCTTCCGTCTGGGGGTCTGCCCCGGTCAGACGGATGTGGGCGCCATCCGCGTTCAGATGGAAGCGGAGGGCCTGGCGGCGGAGCTGTATGAGATCAGCGCCGACAAATTACAGAAGTATCTGCTTGTGATCGTCCACCGCGGCGATGAGGAGAAAACACAGGAGCTGCTGCGGCCCTTCGGCTTCAGCGCGGTGACTTTCCAGGGAATGACCGGAACGGCGGCGGAGAATATCCGTTCTCTGGAACGGGAGCTGGAGGCAAACAAAAAGACTCAGGATGACGCCGCTGCCGCCATCGCGGCCAGTGCGGAAAACCGGGACGCCCTTCGGATCTACGCCGACCGGCTCCGGGCCGAGGCAGCCAAGGAGCAGTGCGCTGAGAGCGTCCTGACGGATGAAACGGTGCTGTATTTCCAGGGCTGGGTCCCGGCGGAGCAGGAAAAGGCGGTAGGCACGTTCCTGACGGAAAAGGGCTGCGCTTGGGAAACGCTGGACCCCACGGAGGAGGAGATCCCCGACGTGCCGGTGCAGCTGAAAAACAACTGGCTCACGAAACCCCTGAACATGGTGACGGAGATGTACTCCCTCCCCAGATACGACAATGTGGACCCCAACCCCCTGATGGCGCCGTTTTTCATCCTGTTCTACGGTATCATGATGGCGGATATGGGCTACGGCCTGCTGATGTTCCTGGCGGGATTCCTCATCAGCAAAAAGTACGCGCCCAAGGGCACGGCGGGGAACCTGTTCGGACTGATGACCCTCTGCGGCATCAGCACCTTTATCATGGGCGCTCTCACCGGCGGCTTCTTCGGAGACTTCCTGACCCAAGTGGTCAAGCTCACCACCGGCGGCGATTTCACTCTACCGGCTCTGTTCACGCCCTTGGATGATACCCTGATGATCCTCATCGGAGCCATGGCACTTGGCATGGTGCAGATCATCACCGGTATGGCCATCAGCTTCGTGCGGAAGCTGAAAAACGGTCAGGTGATGGACGCCGTATGGGAAGAGCTGACCTGGTGGGTCGTGTTTGCCGGGATCGGCCTTATGGCCGCCGGCATGACCAGCGTGGTCCTCTATGTTGGCCTTGCCATGGTGGTCCTTGGACCGGTGCTGACTAACAAGGGCTTCGGCAAGGTCACCGGCATCTTCGGTTCTCTTTACAATCACATCACCGGGTATTTCGGAGACATCCTCTCTTACTCCCGTCTGATGGCCCTGATGCTGGCGGGCAGCGTCATCGCGCAGGTGTTCAACACCCTGGGCGCCATTCCCGGCAACATCATCGTGTTCCTCATCATCTCGCTGGCAGGCAATGCCCTGAACTTCGCACTGAACCTGCTGGGCTGCTACGTCCATGACCTGCGTCTCCAGTGCCTGGAGTACTTCGGCAAGTTCTACGAGGACGGCGGCAAGCCCTTCAAGCCCCTGATGGCGGACACCAAATACGTTGACATTACAAAATAAATCATTATTTAGGAGGAACCCTATTATGACTGAGTTGGCTCAAATGTTTGAATTGCAGCAGAGTGCTACTTTCTTCGGCAGCTGGGGCGGTCTGGCTCTGGCCCTGCTGGGCGCTGGCCTGGCGGCTGTTCTCTCCGGCATCGGCTCCGCAAAGGGCACCGGCATGGCCGGTGAGGCCGGCGCTGGCCTGCTGTGCCAGGACCCCGGCAAATTCGGTAAGGTCATGATTCTGCAGGTCATCCCCGGCACCCAGGGCCTGTATGGCCTGGTGGTGTGGTTCTTCGCCATTTTCCGCATGGGCCTGCTGTCCGGCTCCTTGCCCGAGCTGACCATTGCCCAGGGCTTCCAGTATCTGGCGGCCTGCCTGCCCATGGCTTTGGGCGGCCTGTTCTCCGCCATCGCGCAGGGCCGCGTGGCTGCTGCGTCCATCAACATTCTGGCCAAGAAGCCGGATGACTGGTCCAAGGGCATGGTGCTCTGCATCACCGTGGAGTTCTACGCCATTCTGTCCCTGCTGGCTTCCATGCTGATGATCATCAATATCAGCGCCTGATCCCTGTAAGAAAGGGGATTCAATGATGAACGGAATTGATACCATTATCCAGCGGCTGAATACCGACGCGAAAGCGGAGACGGACGCCCTGCTGGAAAAAGCCCGCCAGGAGGCGGCGGCGGTCGCCGCCCGCTATCAGGCCCAGGCGGACAAGGAAGTGGCCGATCTGGCTGCCCGGAACGAGCGTCTGGCGGCGGAGCGGGAGGAACGTCTCATCAGCGCCGCCCAGATGGAGGCCCGGAAAACGGTCCTGGCTGCCAAGCAAGCGGTCATGGAGGAGACCTACGCCAAGGCGCTGGAAAAGCTGCGGAATCTGCCGGAGGCCCGTTACGTAGAGGTGCTGACGGAGCTGCTGCTTCAGGCCGCGCCTCATGGTGTGGGAGAAGTTCTCTTCTCCGCCCAGGATCGGGAAACGGTTGGGCAGGCCGCAGTGGACGCTGCCAACGGAAAATCCGGCGGCAAGCTGACCCTCTCCGGCGAGACCGCACCCATTCAGGGGGGCTTCATCCTCAAGGACGGCAACGTTGAGGTCAACTGTGCCTTTGATACGCTGGTTCGTTTGCAGAAGGCGGAAACGGCGGGACAGGTGGCTCAGCGGCTGTTCGGCTGAGGGGAGGTCATACCTTGGCTAACAAAATCAAAGATACGGATTATCTGGCGATCTCCGCCCGTGTCCGGGCCATGGAGACCACGCTGCTGACGGCGGAGCGCATGGAGCGTCTGCTGGAGGCCCGCAGCGATGAGGAAGTCTCCAAGCTTCTTCAGGACTGCGGCTATCCGGAGCTGGACGCCGCCCGGCCGGAGGCTATGGATGCGGCGCTGTCTCAGGCCCGGGAGGAGCTGCTCACTGACCTTGGTGACGGCGCGCCGGATCCCAGATATATCGACATATTCAAGCTGAAATACGACTATCACAATGCAAAGGCCATCCTGAAGGCAGCCGCTATGGGTACCAGCCCGGACCGGATGCTGATGGATATGGGTCGCGTCGGAGCAGCGGAGCTGAAAATCGCCGTGGAAAGCGGAGAACTGGACAAACTGCCCGGCGCTCTGCCGGCGGCGGTGGCGGAGGCCAAGTCCGTACTGGATACCACCCGGGACCCCCAGCTCAGCGACATCGTGCTGGACCGTTGGATGTACCGGGACATGGCCCAAGTAGCAGAGGATACCGGCAGCCAGTTCCTTCGGGGATATGTGGAGACCCAGATCGATGCCGCCAATCTCCGGGCGCTGATCCGGACGCTGCGGATGGGGAAAAACGCCGATTTTCTGGCGGGCGTTCTCTTTGAGAGCGGCACCGTGGAACCGGCGGCGATCCTGGCGGCGGCGAATCACCCCGCCGGCGGTCTGAACGAGATCTACGGCCCCACCCGGTTCGCACAGGCGGCGGAGGCAGGGGAGGCGGCCCTGAAGGGCGGCTCCCTGACGGAGTTTGAAAAGCGCTGCGATGACGCTGTCAGCGACTATCTGGCCGGGGCACAGATGATCCCCTTCGGGGAAGCTCCGCTGCTGGCTTATCTGGCGGCCCGGGAGACGGAGTACACCAACATCCGCATCCTGCTGATGGGCCGCGCCGCCGGGCTGAGCCCGGAGGTCATCCGGTCCCGCCTGCGGCGGACCTGCGCGTAAGGAGGGGAGAACATGGCAGCAACCTATTCCATCGCCGTCATCGGCGATTGGGAGTCCGTCATGGGCTTCCGGGCCTTGGGCTTGGACACCTATCCCGTCACCTCCGTGGAGGAGGCCCGGAAAACCGTCCATGACCTGGCCAAAACCGACTGCGCGGTGATTTACCTGACAGAGACCCTGGCCAAGAATATGGCCGACGTGCTGGACCGTTATAAGGACAATATCCAGCCCGCCATTATCCTGATCCCCGGCCGGGAAGGGTCTCTGGGCATCGGAAAATCGAACATCCAGAGCGCCATCGAACGGGCTGTGGGTGCGGATATCCTGTAAGGACTTAAAGAGGGGATTCCATTTTGCACCGTCGGCCCATCCGATTCCCGTGTGCTTTGCACCCAGCAATCGGGAGCCTGCCTCGAAACAGCCTTGCTTGTTCCGCCGCAGGCGGCGCTGCGGCTGTTTCCCCTTTAGATTCTCTCTCGCCGGTTCGCAAACGGGCGTCACCGCCCAAGGCGGGGGGGAGCAGAAAAGTTCTATTGTTCCTTCTGTAAAATTGAAGAAAGAAGGTTATCGAATTTGAGCGGTAAAGTTGTTAAAGTTTCCGGGCCGCTGGTGGTGGCTACGGGCTTGGCGGACGCCAATATGTCCGACGTGGTCCGTGTCGGCCCCCAGCGCCTGATCGGTGAGATCCTGACCATGAAGGGTGACACCGCCAACATCCAGGTCTATGAGGAGACCTCTGGTCTGGGCCCCGGCGCCGAGGTGGAGACCACCGGCGCGCCTATGAGCGTGGAGCTTGGCCCCGGCATGATCGAGGGCATTTATGACGGCATTCAGCGTCCGCTGGAGAAGATCGTGGAGAAGGTAGGCGCCTGCATCACCCGCGGCGTGGAGGTCCCCGCCGTGGACCACGAGAAGAAGTGGGAGTTCAACGCGGTGGCCAAGGTGGGCGATCAGGTCATCGGCGGCGACATCCTGGGCACGGTCCAGGAGACGGCCGTGGTGCTCCACAAGATTATGGTGCCCCCCACTATGCATGGCACCATCACCTCCATTCAGAGCGGCTCCTTCAACGTGACGGAGACCATCGCCACCCTCAAGACCGAGGACGGCAGGGAAGTCCCCCTCACCATGCTCCAGAAGTGGCCCGTCCGTGTGGGCCGTCCCTATACAAAGAAGTATCCCCCCAAGCGGCCCTTGTGCTCCGGCCAGCGGATCATCGACACCATGTTCCCCATCGCCAAGGGCGGCACAGCGGCAGTCCCCGGACCCTTCGGCTCCGGCAAGACCGTGGTGCAGCACCAGCTGGCCAAGTGGTCCGATGTGGACATCGTGGTTTACATCGGCTGCGGCGAGCGCGGCAACGAGATGACCGACGTTCTGCGGGAATTCCCGGAGCTGAAGGACCCCCGCACCGGCGAAAGCCTGATGAAGCGGACGGTGCTGATCGCCAACACTTCCGATATGCCCGTGGCCGCCCGTGAGGCGTCTGTGTATACCGGTATCACCATCGCGGAGTACTTCCGCGACATGGGCTATGATGTGGCCGTTATCGCCGACTCTACCTCCCGCTGGGCCGAGGCCCTCCGTGAGATGTCCGGCCGTCTGGAAGAGATGCCCGGCGAGGAAGGCTACCCCGCGTATCTGGCCTCCCGTCTGGCCCAGTTCTACGAGCGGGCCGGCAGCGTGGAGTGCATCGGCTCCGACGAGCGCCGGGGCAGCCTGACGGCTGTGGGCGCCGTGTCCCCTCCGGGCGGCGACCTGTCCGAGCCGGTTTCCCAGGCCACCATGCGGATCGTCAAGGTGTTCTGGGCACTGGACTCCTCTCTGGCCTACAAGCGTCATTTCCCGGCCATCAACTGGCTGAGCTCCTATTCCCTGTATCTGGACTCCCTGAAGCCGTGGTTTGACGAAAATCTCGGCCCCGAGTTCATGCGGGACCGCACTAAGGCTATGGGCATCCTGCAAAACGAGGCCAGCCTGAACGAGATCGTTCAGCTGGTTGGTAAGGACGCTCTGGGCGCCGGCGACCAGCTGACGCTGGAGGTGGCCCGTATGGTCCGCGAGGACTTCCTGCAGCAGAATGCCTTTATGGATGTGGATAGCTTCTCCGACTACGAGCGGCAGAAGAAGCTGCTGGGCATGATCCTCAGCTATGATGTCCTCTGCCGGGACGCCATCGCCAAGGGCGCTTCTGCCCAGGAGCTGTTCCAGATCCCGGCCCGTGAGCAGATCGGCCGCGCCAAGAGCGTGCCTGCTGAGGAATACGCGGCGGTTTACGATCAGATCCAGTCTGATATGGAGCAGCAGATTGCTGCCATTGCAGCCAAAGGAGGGGACGACGAATGATCCGTGAATATAAAACCGTTGAGGAGATCAGCGGCCCTCTGATGATGGTCCGCATGGTGGAAAACGTTACCTATGACGAACTGGTGGAGATCGAGCTGCATGACGGCTCCCTCCGCCGGGGCAAGGTGCTGGAGGTCAATGGCGACGCCGCCGTGGTCCAGCTCTTTGAATCCGCAGCCGGTATCAATCTGGCGGACGCCAAGGTCCGCTTCCTGGGCCACCCCCTGCAGCTGGGCGTGTCCGGCGATATGCTGGGCCGCGTGTTCAACGGCATGGGCCAGCCCATTGACGGCGGCCCCGACATCCTCCCTGAGGAGTATCGGGACATCAACGGCCTGCCTATGAACCCCGCCGCCCGCGACTATCCCAACGAGTTCATCCAGACCGGCGTTTCCACCATTGACGGCCTGAATACGTTGGTCCGCGGCCAGAAGCTGCCCATCTTCTCCGGCTCCGGCCTGCCCCACGCCAATCTGGCGGCGCAGATCGCCCGTCAGGCCAAGGTTCTGGGGGATGAAGGCTCCAACTTCGCCGTGGTGTTCGCCGCCATCGGCATCACCTTCGAGGAATCCGAGTTCTTCGTCAGCGAGTTCAAGCGCACCGGCGCCATTGACCGTACCGTGCTGTTCAGCAACCTGGCCAATGACCCCGCCGTGGAACGTATTTCCACCCCCCGTATGGCCCTGACCGCCGCTGAGTATCTGGCCTTTGAAAAGGGGATGCAGGTGCTGGTCATCATGACCGACATCACCAACTACGCTGAGGCTCTGCGTGAGGTCTCCGCCGCCAAGAAGGAGGTCCCCGGTCGCCGCGGCTTCCCCGGCTACCTGTATACTGACCTGGCTACGCTGTACGAGCGTGCCGGCCGCCGTCTGGGGAATCCCGGCTCCATCACCCTGATCCCCATTCTGACCATGCCTGAGGACGATAAGACCCACCCCATCCCCGACCTGACGGGCTATATCACCGAGGGCCAGATCATCCTGAGCCGCGCTCTGTACCGCCAGGGCATCCATCCCCCTGTGGACGTGCTGCCCTCCCTGTCCCGTCTGAAGGATAAGGGCATCGGCGAGGGCAAGACCCGTGAGGACCACGCCAGCACCATGAACCAGCTCTTTGCCGCCTATGCCACCGGTAAGGACAACAAGGAGCTGATGAGCATTCTGGGCGAGGCGGCGCTGACCCCCACGGACCTGCTGTACGCCAAGTTTGCAGACGAATTTGAAAAACGCTACGTCAATCAGGGCTACGAGGAGAACCGCTCCATCGAGGAAACGCTGGATCTGGGATGGGAGCTGCTGAGCATCCTGCCCAAGAGCGAGCTGAAGCGGATCAAGCCGGAGCTGATCGAGAAATATTGGCCGAAAAAGGACGAGCAGAAGTAAGGAGGGGTGAACCATGGCAAATATCACGGTCAGCCCTACCCGCATGGAGCTCACCCGTCTCAAGGGCAAGCTGAAAACCGCCCAGCGGGGCCATAAGCTGCTGAAGGATAAGCGGGATGAGCTGATGAAGCAGTTCCTGGATACGGTCCGGGAGGTGCGTTCTCTCCGCGCCGAGGTGGAGGAGGACCTGATGCGGGTCCACAAGTCCTTTACGGTGGCCTCTGCCCTCATGTCCTCCGAGGCATTGGAACAGGCGCTGCTGTATCCCAAGCAGAGCGTGGAGCTCACCCGCACCACCCAGAACATCATGTCCGTCAACGTGCCGGTGTACGATTTCCAGACAAAGACGAAGTCGGATTCCGACATCTACCCCTACGGCTTCGCCGCCACCTCCGGTGAGCTGGACGATGCAGTAGAGGCCCTGGGCCTTGTGTTCCGGAAGATGCTGAAGCTGGCGCAGATCGAAAAATCCGCCCAGCTGATGGCGGAGGAGATCGAAAAGACCCGCCGCCGGGTCAACGCTCTGGAATATGTGATGATCCCCAACACCCAGGAGGCCATCCGCTATATCACCATGAAGCTGGACGAGAACGACCGTTCCACCACCACCCGGCTGATGAAGGTGAAGGATATGCTCCTGAAGGATGCTATCGAGGCTAAGCGGGTAGAAAATGCCAGAGCCATGGAGGCGTTCAGCAAGTCCAGAGAGACCGCTGCTGAGACGTAAGCCAAGGTCATAGTTCTGACGCGCATGTTCCAAAACGAAACAGAAGGGGCCTGCGCATCTGCGCAGGTCCCTTCTGCTTTCTGCTGATCAAAACGAATGGAATGCGGAACGCCCCCGGCCATTGGCCGGGGGCATTTTGTCAATACTGATATTCGAATTCGTAGCCGTCCAGAGAGACGGTGTCGCCGTCCTCGATGCCCCGCTCCTCCAGCTGCTGATACAGTCCGGATTCCCGCAGGGCCTTGTCGAACCACATGCGGCTCTCGTAATCGTCGAAGTTGACGTTGGCCATGAGGCGCTGGAGCCACGGACCCTGAATGAGCCAGGTGTGGCCGTCGTCCAAGCGCTGGATGTCCAGCGGCTCGCTGGTGTCCACCACCGGCGGCTTGGGGACATATTCCGGCTCGTAGACCGTGACCGGCGGCAGGGAAGCCAGAGCCTCCGCTACCTTGCCCACCAACTCCCGGGTGCCCTGGTGGGCCGCTGCGGAGATCTCCATCAGCGTGAAGCCCTTGGCCTCCACATGGGCGCGGAGCCGCTCCAGATTTTCAGGATCGGTCATAATGTCCACCTTGTTGGCGGCTACGATCTGGGGCCGCTTGGCGAGATCGGGGCTGTATTGCTCCAGCTCGGCGTTGATGGCGTCAAAATCCGCCACAGGGTCCCGGCCCTCGCTGCCGGACACGTCTACCACATGAACCAGCAGACGGCAGCGGTCGATGTGCCGCAGGAAATCGTGGCCCAGACCGGCGCCCTCACTGGCGCCTTCGATGATGCCGGGAATGTCAGCCATGACGAAGGACACGCCCTCGTCCACCCACACCACGCCCAGATTGGGATAGAGGGTGGTAAAGTGGTAATTGGCGATCTTGGGCTGGGCCTTGGAGACCACGCTCAGCAGTGTGGACTTGCCCACATTGGGGAAACCGATGAGGCCCACGTCCGCCAGCAGCTTCAGCTCCAGAAATACATCGTGGCTCTCGCCGGGCAGGCCCGCCTTGGCGAAACGGGGCACCTGCCGGGTGGGGGTGGCGAAGTGCATATTGCCCCAGCCGCCCCGGCCGCCCTTGCAGAGGACATACGGCTCGCTGCCGCTCATGTCCTGAATGATCTCATTGGTTTCGGCGTCCCGCACCAGTGTGCCCCGGGGGACGCGGATCACCAGATTGGCGCCATCCTTGCCGGACTTGCGGCCGCCCTGACCGTCCACGCCGTTTTCTGCCACGTATTTGCGCTTGTAGCGGAAGTCCATCAGGGTGGACATGTTGTCGTCCACCTGCAAGATAATGGAGCCGCCCTTGCCGCCGTCGCCACCGTCCGGGCCGCCGGCCGCCACATATTTTTCGCGGTGGAACGCCACTGCGCCGTTACCGCCGTTGCCTGCCCGGACCGTGATCCGGGCCTTGTCGATAAATGTTGTTGCCATAAAGTGCCTCTCAATTCAAGTGTAAAAACAGGTTTCCCTACATAATTGTTCCTATCATACCGGAAAATAGGGGGAAATGTCAACTGTAAAGGTCAATCCGGCAGGCATCCGAAGTGGAGGAGTGCCTCCAGTACGCCGCCGCCGATGGCGGTGGCCTTGTCGGAGGCAGTAAAGCAGTTGGCCTGCTGGCCCCGTGGGTCGATGTCGCCGCATTTCATGCCCTCGTGGACCTGCAAGCCGCCCTGGAGCAAGCCCCGGAGACAGCCGGTGAGGGTGCAGCGCATGGGTTTGCCGTTTACCGTGGCGGCAATTTCTCCCTCCTGAACCAACTGTCCGATCTCCATGCGCGGCTCAAAAATGCCGTCCGCCGGGGCCCGGAGGACCCGCTCGCCGCTGCGTCCGCCAATGAGGCCGGGGATGCCGGTGTTGGGCAGAGGACTGCCGGTGTACAGCGCCCGGCCCAGCGTGTGGCCCCGCATGGTCTCCACGGCGGCGTGGCAGTCGGTCCCCACGGTGAAGCCGGGGCCTACGCCGATCACCACCGGGGCGTCCGTCAGGGCGGTGCCTAAATTCTTCTTCGCCAGAATAGCGTCCACCACCGCGCCGGGCCGGAGGGTGGGGATACAGGCTCCCACCGGGTCAGCGAGAACGGCCACAACGCCGGACTGAGCCAGAGCCAGGGCCTCCTCCGGGGTTTCGGCTTTCCGGGCGGAAATATCCTCCACTGTCATCTCTCCCAAGCGAATGGCCTCGGAGAAACAGACGGTGCGGCGGATGGAGGTGGGGGCGGGGAGATCCGTCATAACGATTTGATACCCGGCCCGGTGAAGCCGCAAAGCGATACCGGTGGCCAGATCCCCGGCTCCTCGGATGACAACGAGCATAAGATCCCTCTTTTCCGAATTTGAAATGGTATGGTCAGACCATGGGGCAGGCGTGATGAGCCGGGTCCTCCCGGCGGCAGGCCCGCTCATAGATCATTTCCCCGGTGATGCTCACAGCGATCTCCGCCGGGGTCACGGCCTTGATAGGTGTCCCTACGGGGGTGTGGACAGTGCGGAGCTTTTCCTCGGAGATACCGGCCTCCCGGAGCCGGGCGTTGACGGCGGCGATTTTGGCCCGGGAGCCGATGACGCCAACGTAGGCCAGCTCCTGCCGCAGGATCTGCTCCTGAATTTCCAGATCGTGAAGATGGCCGGAGGTCATCACCACCACATAATCCTCCGGGGACAGGGGCAGGGTATTGGCGATGTTCCGGAAATCGCCGCACACCACCCGTTCCGCATCGGGGAAGGCAGCAGGATCGGCCAGAGCGGGCCGGTCGTCATACACCACCGGGCGGAATTCTACGCTGCGCAGCAGGGGGACCAACGCCCGGGCGATGTGTCCCGCGCCGAAGATCACCGCCCGCTCCCCAACGGGGAGGGGGAGAGAAAAGTCGGTTCCTGTCAGGACGCAGCGCTTGGAGAGGGGGGCTGTACCGCTGCTGCCCAAAAGGGCCATGCCCTCGCCGTCCAGCAGCGCCGGGGCGGAGCCGTCCGTCCGCAGGATCAGCCAGCCGGGCTGGGCAGCGGTGAGCTGGGCCAGCGCCGTTTTCAACACACTCTGCCAGAGGGTGTCCTCCGGGGAGATGAACTGAAACAGCACCGTCACATCCCCGCCGCAGGCCATGCCGAGACTGTCCGCCCCGGCTTGCGTCAGGGTGAAGTGCTGCATCCGGGAACGCCGCTCCTTCAGCAGGGACAGGGCCAGCAGCTCGGACTGCCGCTCTACCTGCCCGCCGCCGATAGTGCCCGTTAGCTGACCGTCCGCACCCACCAGCATTTGACTGCCGGGGCCCCGGGGGGCGGAGCCTTGCTCCGCGACGATGGTCACCAGCACCACACTCCGGTGGGCGTTCAATTCCGCCAGTGCTCTGGATAAAATAGTCCGCATGGCGCGCTCCTTTCTGACAGACGATCCAAACTCTGTGTTTTATTGTGAACTTGATGGTAGTCTATTATGCTTTTCTTGGAATGTCAAGCGGAGACGGGGGAGTGCGGAACGGAAAAACAGGCTGAGACCGCAGTCTCAGCCTGTTTGGTTCACGGGTCCGGATCAGTACATCAGCTTGATGTAATCCTCCACGTCCTGACGGGTGCCGGTGAAGGGACCCGGCGCCTCCATTTTCAGGGAGACCAGAGCGGTGGCGGTCTGAAGAGCGGTGGGAATGTCCTTGGTCAGCCGCTCATTGATGTACCCGGCAAAGGTGGTGTCGCCCCGGCCGGTGCGGCCGGAAAGATTCCGGGCCTTGATGGGGCAGGTGTAGATCTCGTGACCGTCGTACACCAGGACCTCCGTGTTGTGGGTAATTAAAATCTCCTTGGCGCCCCAGCCGTAGAGGACCTTGGCGGCCTCCGCCCGGTCTGTCAGGCCGGTGAGGATCTCCGCCTCGGCGGCGTCGGTCTTGAGGAAGCGGATGTAGGGAAGCAGCTCCTTCTTTTCCTTCCAGTCATGATACACCATGCCGCCGTTTTCCACCCAGCGCAGCATGGTCTGCACGTCGATGGCCACCATGGCATGCTTGGCGGCGAAGGGGATCATCTCATTGGGGATGTCGCCGCCGGCCAGACCGGCCAGATGCCAGATGGCGGCGTCGATCTGATCCACCGGCACCTCGTCGGTGGTGTAGGGGGCGATGAGGCTGTCCACAGTGGAGGTCCGGCGCTCCCGGTCCGCCGTGTGGTAGACGTTTTTCGTCACAAAGGAGTGGGGGCTGTTCAGGGGGAACACGCTGATGGAGGGAGCCTTCTCGTGGAAGGCCGCCGTCACGTCCAGTTGGCTGAGGTCCGCCTTGGGCAGGACGGCGATCTTATGTCCCATATTGGCTGCCGCACAGCCGGAATAATACACCGCGCCGCCGACGGCCTGGACGACAGTGCCGTCAAAATCCACGTTGGTGTCCTGAGCAACCTCGCCGATGATGAGAGAGTCGAATTTTTCCATAACGATCATCCATTCCGCCGCCCTGCGCCGGCACAAGAAGTTGATGGGGCGTTCCGTCCGCAGGGCAGAAAAGCTGACGGACCGCCTGCTGAGATACATGGGGGAATAAAGTCGGATCAGAGAACTCAAACGTTTGCGCTGCTTACTGTCATCAGTATAATAGGTGAGAATCAAAAAGTCAACGGTTTTAGCGGCTTTGAACATCAGTCGCTATCATTCCGCGGGAAACCGGAAATTCTTTGCGGGAGGACTGGAAAAAAGGATTGTAAACAACGGGAAAACCGTGTATAATAACCGCAAAGCAGCGGAGGATCTCCGCTGTCCGGCACGTTTTGGAAGAGCCGGTGCATGGCTGCGGATATTCCGCCGCCACCGGATCGTTTATATGCCGCACCCGATAAGGAGGAGTTTACCATGAATAAAACTGCCCGTTTTGTATTGAAGACTGTGGCCGCCGGCCTGGCGTTCTGCGCGTTTGTCTGTCTGGTGGTCGGCAGCTGGAGCGATGTGTATGAGGCGATCGAGCGCCGCCGGGCCTGCCGTTTGAGCAAGCAGGAGAGCAGAGATTACGCCGATGAGGAGCTTTATCAGTAAAAAAGTTGGCAAATGAAAAGAGCGGCACACGGATTTCCGTGTGCCGCTCAGCGTGTCGAAAAAGTCTTTTCTCCCCGCTGAGCAAGTTTTCAGAACTTCATAAAAGTTCTGAAAACTTAGGATTTTAATGGCGCGGGACACCCTTCTTGGGTTTCCCGCGCACACCCTTCCTTACCGTCGCGGAAAATTTATCACTTTATCGACAGCCTCAAGGCCACCCTGATCGGGCGGCCTTTTCCTAATAGAGATCCTAATGGCGATATACGGTGAAATAGAGGTTCACACCCGGCGATTCCTGTGTGAAAATAAGGAAAGATGTCGGAGATCACCGGCGGATATGCTGGGAGGGGGAAGAAACATGAAACAGAAAAAGGGAATGGAGCTTGTCACGGAGCGGACGGTGGATGGTTTCCGAAGAGAGCTCCTCCGCCGGGAATACAGCCCCGGCACGGCGGAGAGTTATGTGCGGGCAGTCCGGGCCTTCGCACGATGGAGCGGCGGCGCGGTGGATCGGGGGCTGGTCCTGACATGGAAGGTGCAGCTCACAGCCCGGTACGCCCCTGCCACCGTCAACGTCATGCTGGCGGGACTTAACCGGTTCTTTGATTTTGCCGGGCGGCCGGAGTGCCGGGTAAAGGTCCTGCGGCTCCAGCGCTGCAGCTTCCGGGAGGCAGAGCGGGAACTGGATCGGGGAGAATACCGGGCGTTGGTCCGCACGGCCAGAACGCTGGGGCGGGAGCGGCTGGCGTTGGTGATGGAGACTATCTGTGCCACGGGCATCCGGGTGGGGGAGGTGCCCTTCATCACGGTGGAAGCCGCCTGCCGGGGGCGGACGGATGTTGCCCTAAAGGGCAAGGTCCGTACTATTTTTCTTCCTGACCGACTGTGCCGTCGGCTGCTGCAATACGCCCGGAAACAAAAAATCACCTCCGGCGAGATCTTTCTCACCGGAGGCGGAAAACGGCTGTCCCGCACACAGATCTGGGCGGAGATGAAGCGGCTGTGCCGCGCCGCCGGTGTGGCGACGGGAAAGGTCTTTCCCCACAATCTGCGGCACCTGTTCGCCCGGACCTTTTACCGGGCCTGTCAGGACGTAGTGAAGCTGGCGGATATTTTGGGTCACAGCTCCATCGAGACCACACGGATCTACCTGCTGACCACCGGCACGGAGCATCTGCGGCAGCTGGAACGGCTGGGACTGCTCTGTTAGACAAAATGATGATTTTGTCACATATCGGCGGCAAAAAAGCCGCCGGTCCCCGCCGACAACTGAAAGTTTACTTGAAAAATTAAGAAAAAGCAAGACGTTCTTCGCTTTGCGGCGTGCTGAACAGACGGGACCTCCGGTCAGAACAGGCCCCGTCTGTTCAACATGCCTTTTTGTGTGCTTGGCCCGGTAAAACGGCGGGAGCTGCGCCCGGTATCCCACCGGAAACCGTACTTTTCCGGCATCCTATTACAAAATCATCATTTTGTCCTTCCATCCCCGCGGCAGACGATCGTTCCGCCGCGGCGCTGTTTCTGCGGCGACAGATGGGAGGCTTTTTCATGGGACACACGTTCAATCGGCCGGACGAGGCCGCCATGCTGCGCATTTTGGAGCGGCACCCCCACAGCCCGGAGGGGGCCATTCTCCGTCTGGCCTGGCTGGAGGGTTTGAGCCGGAGCGAGATCACAGAACTCCGCTGGGATCAGGTGGACTTTGAGGGCAAGGCCATTCAACTCCCGGACCGCACAGTTCCGCTGGAACCTTCCACGGAAGCCTGCCTCCGGGAGCGGCACGTTCGCTGTGCCCTCCGGGACCCCCATGTGGTGATCTCCGAGCGCAGCAAGAAGCCTATGCCGCCGGAGTCCATTTCCCGGCTGTCCCGGCTGGCGCTGGACAGCGAGGGCCAGAAGGTCAACCTCATGGACCTGCGCCACGATTTTGTGATCCGCCAGCTTCAGACCCATGACTGGCCCTATGTGGCCCGGGTCAGCGGCATGGCGGTGTCCACCCTGCGGGATGCCTTCTCGCCCTATCTCACCAAACCCGCCGCGCCGGAAAATCCTCTGGCCCAGCGGGACGAGGCGGAGTATCTTCTCTGGCGCGTGATCCAGCAGGAGGGCTCGTCTCCCGCCGGACTGGCCCTCTGGATGGGCTGGAAGCTCCAGATGCAGCCCGGAGAGATCGCCTCCCTCACCTGGGGGCAGGTGGATTTCGACCAGAACCTCATCCGCCTTCCGGACCGGACGGTCTCCATGGGCAGCCGTCTGCGGCGGCTGCTGCTGGACGCTTGGGACCGCCGCAAGGACCCCGCGGAGCCGCGGGTCTTTACCGCACCCACCACCGGGCGGCCCATGGACCTCTCCCGGCTGACCACCGTCACCCGCACTGCCCTGATCCGGGGCGGCTTGGAGCATGTGAACCTGCGGAACCTCCACACCTGGGTCCGTCAGGGGGATCGGGCCCAGCTTTTGATGGCTCAGGCCGAGGAGCAGGGCTGGCTGACCCGTGAAGCGGTCATGGAGCGGCTGGGCGTGTCCAAAAGCACCGCCCGGCAGTACCTTCTGGAGCTGCGGGAGGCGGGCAGGCTGGTGCGGGTGGGCACCCGGTACTACCCCGCCGGGGCGGTGGCGGACCCCGATGACCATCTGGACATCATCCGGGCCTATCTGCAAGAGCACGGCACCGGCCGCCGTCAGGATTTCATCCGCCTGCTGGGCCTTGAACCGGAGCAGGGGACGCTGCTCCTCCGGCGGCTGACGGACCGGGGCGAGCTGGTCCTCACCGGGCGGCATTACACCCTGCCGGAGCAGGAGAAATGACCTCTGCTTTGCCCCGAAAACACCGAAACCGGTCAAGGTCCGCCTTGGCCGGTTTGTTACATTCAAACGTTGCGTGAATGGCACAGTTCTGCATAAAAACGCTGCTTTTTTGCACTTGTATTACATCCCGACCGGAACTATTTACATTCGGAAATGGGGCTGATAAAGTGGCCTTGCAAAGCAGGATACCCGGAACATGCCCCCGGTTCAGATATTGGGTAGGCTAGCCACGATATGTAAATCGGGGCGGTAAAGGGGAAGCCGGTTTTGCAAAAATCCACTCCCGAACGGGAGAATCTAAAAGGAGGAAACCCCATGAAGAAGTTCCTTTCTCTGGTACTGGCTCTGGTGATG
>OGGW01001396.1_pt1 | contig 18537 bp, 13 predicted proteins | sample 1571291 | NCBI WGS metagenome assembly OGGW01 (sample SAMEA2582028, study PRJEB24529) | metagenome | biome: Human gut stool | place: China | collected 2011 | reverse complement strand
GGGCTGGTAGCCGGAGTCCAGCTTTCTGCCAATGAAAACGCCCGAATGTCGTTTTAAAATAACCATTTAGAAATTCAATCAATCTACACAAACGAGGTTCTGCAACCATGAAAAAATTACGAGAAATTCGTACAAGAATAGATGCGTATATACAAACGCATAAGCCTGCCGCCTTTATCATGTGGCTGTTAGTGTTGCTGTTTCCCCTCTGGCTGAGCCTGAGCGGCAACGCCATTTCCTTTCTTTCCGGCGAGGACGGCGCGGCGATGCTGCTGCGTACGCTTTTAACGGAAAATTACGGGGCGTTCCTGTTAGGGATGCTTCTGATTTATCTTTTCTTCGGGGCGATGATCTGTCTCTGGAAACACGTTCCGCCGGCAGCACTTTTGACAGGCTTACTATTTACGATTATGCCGACGGTTGATTTTCTGAAAACAGAAATCCTCAAGGAGCATTTTCTTCCTTGGGATATGCTGCTGGCAAAAAATGCAGACAGCTTCACCACATTTCTTTCTGCGCTGAAAATCCCCACACCGTTATGGTGGCTCTGGGGCGGCACAGTGGCATATCTTGCGGTGCTTGCGATTCTGCGTCCGACACTCCCAATCGCATGGAAAAAACGCGTGCTTGGTGCGCCGATTCTGTTGGGGGGTCTGTATCTTTGCACCATGAACGGCACCGTACGAGCCGATTACAGCCTGCTGGGGCTTTCCTCCGAGGCACCGACCGACCAGACAAAAAACTATACCGAAAACGGCTTTCTGACCGCATTTGTGCTAAACCTTTCTTCCTTAAGCATGGGTGATCCGGATAATTACAGCGAGAGATATCTGGAAAAGGCATTTGCACAATATCAGCCGGACGAAGCTAGCGGCGCAGATTTCCAGAATCCCGATGTCATTGTGATTCTTTCGGAATCCTTCTGGGACCCTACCACGCTGAAAAACGTGAGCTTTACAGCGGACCCGATTCCCAATTACCGCAGGATTCTTGCAGAAAACCACGGCGGCAGCATGGTTTCCTGCACCTTCGGCGGCGGCACGGTGCGTCCCGAATTTGAGATTCTGACCGGCATGACTACAAGCATGCTGCCATCGGGCAATGTGCCGTATCAGCAGTATGTCTTCAACAACATTTATTCCTATGCACGCGAATTTAAGAATCAGGGCTATGATACCGTTGGGATTCATACCTATCAGAAGGAATTTTATGAACGCGACCGCGCCTATCCCCTGCTTGGCTTTGATGAAATGCTGGGGGAATATGATTTACACGCAGAGCAGCATTTCAACAGCGGTCCCTTCCTGACAGATGAAAGCCTTGTGGAGGAAATCATGTATCAGCTGGAGCAGCCGCATGAAAAAGGCGTTTTCATTCAGGGCATTACCATGGAAAACCATGGGCTGTATCTGAATAAATTTGACCCCTCCGAATGGAATATTGATTTTACCTCCGATGCGCTTTCGGAGGAAGAAAGCAACCTGCTGCACAATTACTGCAAGGGTGTTTCCGATTCGGATGCACAGCTTGGCAGATTGTATGAGTATGTGATGAAGCGAGAAAAGCCGACTGTTGTGCTCTGGTATGGCGACCATCTGCCGACGCTGGGGAACGATTTCGGCGTTTATGCCTCCACCGGTACAATCACCTCCACCACTGCTGCAAACTGGACAGAGGAAGAGAAATATCAGATGTTCTCCACGCCCTATGTTGTATTCAGCAATTACGATACAGGGCACGAATACCGCGCAGACGACACACCCGTTTCGCCGTATCTGCTGACAGCACTGATGTATGATTACATCGGCGCACCGGAAACACTGCGGAGCAACTTTCTTCTGGATTTATATGCGCATTGCCCTGTCATCAGCCCGTATTACAATCTTTATTCCGAGGGCTGTGATGAGGAAACGAGAAACAAATATATCAAGCTGCATGAGCTGCTGACGTATGATGATTTGATAGGGGAACAATATCTGACAAAAAGACTTTTACCACAGGAGCAAAGGCAGAAATAAAAACAGAAAATTAAGAACCTTCTGATTAAACACAAAATCGGAAGGCTCTTTTTCTTTTGAACCCTGTTTTTGGCAAAAACTCTTGACTCTGCAATAGTTGTAGCGTTTAATATAAACATATAAATTTTATGTATTTTTACAAAAGCATATACCATATACAAAAGATTTTTTAAAGCAACGAAAGGAGTTCCCTATGGAAAGAAACCTTACCACCGGCAGTGTCGGTAAAAATATACTCATATTCTCCCTGCCCTATCTGCTTTCTTATTTCTTACAGACGCTTTACGGCATGGCGGATTTATTCATTATCGGGCAATTTGACGGGGTTGCTAGCACAACCCCCGTTTCCATCGGCTCGCAGGTGATGCACATGCTGACCGTTATGCTCGTAGGGCTTGCGATGGGGACAACCGTCAGCATTGCGCGCGCAGTGGGCGGCAGAAACCATAAGCAGGTTTCAGAAAACGTCGGCAACACTGTGACGCTCTTTTTTGGGCTTTCCATTGTGCTGACGGTCGTGCTGCTGCTTCTGGTGCGCCCGATTGTCGGTGTAATGTCCACCCCTGCGGAGGCGGTAGACGGCACAGTTGCATATCTGACCATTTGCTTTCTGGGAATTCCCTTTATTACGGCATATAACATCATCAGCTCCATTTTCCGTGGCATGGGTGACAGCAAAAGCCCGATGTATTTCATTGCGATTGCATGTGCGGCAAATATCATGCTGGATTATCTTTTCATTGGCGCGCTTGACTTCGGTCCTGCGGGTGCGGCACTCGGCACAACCCTTGCGCAGACCATCAGTGTAGCGGTTTCTCTGTTTATGATTCTGAGGCGGAAAAGCATTTCTCTTTCCAAGGGGGACTTCCATCCGCGCCACCCTGTTGTAGGACAGATTTTGCAGATTGGTGTACCTGTTGCTTTGCAGGACGGGCTAATTCAGATTGCGTTTATCGTGATTACGATTATTGCAAACCGCAGAGGGCTGAACGATGCTGCGGCAGTCGGGATTGTAGAAAAAATCATCGGGTTTGTGTTCCTTGTCCCCTCTTCCATGCTTTCCACCGTTTCGGCACTGGGGGCGCAGAACATCGGGGCAGGCAAGCCGGAACGCGCTGTACAGACCCTACGCTATGCCATCTGCATTACCGTTGGCTTCGGGCTTTGCGTCTGCATCGGGGTACAGCTCTGCGCGGAACAGCTTGTCGCACTCTTTACCGACCGACAGGCGGCAGGCGGCGCAGAGGTCATTCCCTTCGGCGGACAATACCTGCGCAGCTATATCCTCGACTGCGTTTTTGCAGGGATTCATTTTAGCTTCAGCGGCTATTTCTGCGCCTGCGGCAAGTCGGTTCTTTCCTTCCTGCACAACATCAGTTCGGTTTTGCTTGTGCGTGTACCGGGGTCCTATCTTGCTTCCATGCTCTTCCCCGATACGCTGTTCCCGATGGGGTTGGCATCGGCAGGCGGTTCTCTGCTTTCCGTAATGCTCTGCATCCTTTTCTATCTGAAATTTTGCCGAGGGAAAAATCCGGCAGCAGAGAGCGCATGAGGTTCATGGAGATTCTATGAAAAATTTCTGATGGAGATTTCCATTCCTGTCAGATGAATTTCCGAATAAACAACAAAAACGCCGTATCAGAGAACAATCTTCTCTCACGGCGTTTTTTATTTATGCGTATCAAAAAATTTTACACCAATGCCGAGACTGCGGCAAAAAATGCTTCTACCTCCGCCATTTCGGGGAAGGTTGCCATATAGAACTGATTGCCCATGGCAACACTCAGCGCATCCGGCAGACGACCGGACATACGGACAGCATCCCCATAGTGCGAGAGGATTTCTTCGTGGCTGAGCTGATACTGCTTGCCATCCCTTCTGCCGACATAGGCGCAGAACGCATGCGCTCCCTCCGACTTTGTGGAGCGGTCGAAGGCAATCATATCCGCCCAGATTTTATAGACATCCGTACTGTTTGCATAGTCCATCATATCAGGGCCAAAGCCGCCGCAGGGACGCATATTGACCTCAAGTGCCATAATTTCGCCCCTCCTGCCTAATCCCTTCTGATCCTGACGCAGACGGAAAAATTCAAAATGCACAAAGCGGCTTTTCACGCCAAACGCCTGCACCGTGGCGCGTCCTGCCCGTTTGGTGTCCTCAGGCAAATCCTTCACGATATAGAATTTGCAGTCATCGCTTTGATTGACCATATCCATGATGGAGCCAGGGGTTACGTTGCCTGTTTCAAAAAGAATATTCCCCTTAGAATCAATAATGGCATCATAGGAACAGACCTCACCATTGACAAACTCCTCCATGATATAGACAACCCCTTCGTGACGCTGCTTATAGAACGCCGCAAGCTCCTCGTCATTCGTAATCTTGAAATTATGGGAGGCACCCACGCCGTTATCCGGCTTTGCCACAACGGGATAGCTGACCTCGGCAACAAAGCGGCGGCAGTCCTCCATGCTTTCCACAAGGGTATAGCGCGCGACTGCAAGCCCTGCCTCTTTATATGCTTCCTTCATTTTGGATTTATATTTCATCCGCGGCATATCCTGCACCTGAAAGCCTGTGGTGATATTGAAATCCGCCCGCAGCTTAGCATCCTGCTCCAGCCAGTATTCGTTATTGCTTTCCAGCCAGTCAATCCGCCCGTATTTGAAGGCAAAAAAGGCAACCGCACGATAGACCTCATCGTAATTTTCCAGACTGCCAACCTTGTAATATTCGTGCAGGCTGTTTTTCACATTCTCATCCAGCTGCTCATACGGTTCATCCCCAATGCCCAGTACGCGCATGCCGTTTTCCTTCAGCTCTTTACAGAATTTCCAATAATTTGTTGGGAAATTCGGGGAAAGAAATACAAAATTTTTCATAGAACATCCCTCCTGTTATCTTTTGTTCGGATTGCGCCTTATTCAAACAGCGTTTTCATAAAAAACGGAATCTGCTTTTCCCAGCTTGCTTCGCAGTGTGTTCCCCGTGGGACAATGCGACTATTGAGCAGAACACGCTTTTCTATCAGCAATGCACTGACTTCCGCAAAGAGACTGCGGCTGTGGGGATGATCTGCAAATTCCAGTGCGCCGTAATCCATATAAAGCACAGTATTTCGTTTCACTCTGGCATGCCGAATCATCGCCTTGACCTTTTCCGCATCAATCCAGAGTGAAGGCGAGAGTGCCGCGCCGCGCGAAAAGACCTCCGGATACGCCAGAAGCCCATAAAGTGTCATAAGCCCTCCCATAGAGGAGCCTGCCAGAAAGGTATGCCTGCGGTCTGCCTTGGTGCGGTACTGGGTATCTACTGTCCGCTTGAGAACATGGACAATCCAATCCATAGTGATATCCCCGTTGCCGATAATTCCGCCTGTTTCCTCTGTGGTAAACGAAAAAGGGGCATATTCCTTTAGTCTGCCATAATCAGGCGCGCGGCTCGATTCCAGCGCAACCACCATCAGCTTTCTGCCGCTTTTCTGCAAATACTGCTCCATCCCCCAGCTTTTGCCGTAGGTAGCATCTTCATCATAAAAAACATTGTGCCCATCAAACATATATAAAACAGGATACTGTCGCTTAGGCTTCTCATAATATTCATCGGGCAGGTAGATATAAACCCTCCGCCGCTCCATGCCATGCTCCCCGGGTGCCCAAACGGGAAATCGCTCAATCATACGCCTCACTCCTATCTTTTCTGAGTATAGCACAGGTCTCCCTATTTTTCACGCAAAATCAACGACCTTCTTGCAAAAACAGAAAATCTATCATAATTTATCTATAGAATTTCCGAATTATTTTCTTTAGCAAAAACTAATATATCAAAATAATTTATTGTTTTCTATAGAAAAAATTTTATTGTATTTTTTGAAAAACCCTATAGATTCAAATAAAACCTGATTTTTAATCATTTTGTCACATATTCAATTTTTTTATCGTTTTCTCTTGACAGACGGCACTATGATTGATATATTCTATAAATATAAAATATCACGCAAAGCACTTGTTTTTGTATGATAAACAAATCCAGATAGAAGGAGTGAGAACTTTGATCACTTATAACGACAAAACCAATCTCTTGGAACTCAGGCGCTATAAATACAGCCTTCAGGATATTCCTGAGCCCAACCTGTATCGTGATAACTACAGCTATGACGAAGTGCCGAAGGTTACGTTCAACTACCGTCAGGTACCCATGAATGTGCCTGAGGAAATCTGGCTGACAGATACCACCTTCCGTGATGGGCAGCAGTCTCGCGCTCCCTATACGGCAAAGCAGATCGCAACGCTGTATGATATGCTGCACCGCTTAGGCGGCCCCAAGGGCAAAATCAGACAGTGCGAATTTTTCCTGTACAGCGAAAATGACCGCAGGGCGATCGAAGCATGCCGCGAGCTGGGCTATGAATTCCCCGAAATCACAGGATGGATTCGTGCCACTAAGGAGGACTTCAAGCTGGTCAAGGAAATGGGGATGCCCGAATGTGGGATTCTGGTTTCCTGCTCCGACTATCATATTTTCAATAAGCTGCACAAAACCAGAAAGCAGGCAATCGACGGCTATCTGGAAATTGTAGAGGCTGCTCTGGATATGGGCATTACCCCTCGCTGCCATTTTGAGGATGTCACAAGAGCCGATTTCTATGGCTGCGTGGTTCCCTTTGCAACGGAGCTGAAAAAGCTGATGGATAAATATCAGCTGCCCGTAAAAATCCGCTTCTGTGATACGATGGGCTACGGCGTGCCTTACCCCGGTGCTACCCTGCCCCGTTCTGTCGGCGGTATCATTTATGGTGTAAACCACTTTGCGCAGATCCCTTCCGAATTACTGGAATGGCATGGGCATAACGATTTCTATAAGGCGGTTGTCAATTCCACAACGGCATGGCTGTATGGCTGCTCCTCCGTAAACTGCTCTCTCTTAGGCATCGGAGAACGCACAGGCAACACCCCTCTCGAAGCAATGGTAATGGAATATGCTTCCCTGAGAGGAACATTAGATGGCATGGACCCTACTGTCATTACGGAAATCGCAGAATTTTATGAAAAAGAGCTTGGCTATAAAATCCCCTCTCGCACCCCCTTCGTCGGGCGTGACTTTAATGTAACCAGAGCCGGTATTCACGCAGACGGCGTTGCGAAGGATGAGGAAATTTATAACATCTTCAATACAGCAAAGCTGCTGAACCGCCCCCTCAGCGTAGAGGTCAACAAAAACTCCGGTCTTGCCGGTGTTGCATACTGGCTGAACCAGACATTGCATCTGGAGGGTGAAAACAAAATCAGCAAGAATGACCCTCGCACTGCTATCCTCAAGGAATGGGTAGATAAGCAGTACAGCGACGGACGTATGACCTTCATCAGTGAGGAAGAGATGGAGGCAGCCACATGCGCGCTTCTGCCGGAGCTGGCAAAGCAGGCAGGGCTTCTGTAAGAAGGATTTGTTAAAAAAATAAAATTTCATCAAACAGTTTTCTTAGGAGGAAGAGAATATGGGAATGAATATTACCGAAAAACTGATTAAAAACCATCTGGTATCCGGTGAAATGGTGGCAGGGAAGGAAATCGCCATCAAAATCGACCAGACACTGACACAAGACTCCACAGGCACCATGGCGTATCTGCAGTTTGAAGCCATTGGGATTCCCCGTGTCAAAACAGAGAAATCTGTTGCTTACATCGACCACAACACCCTGCAGACAGGCTTTGAAAACGCAGATGACCATAAATATATCCAGACAGTGACAAGCAAGCATGGGATTTATTTCTCCAAGCCCGGTAACGGCATCTGTCATCAGGTGCATCTGGAGCGCTTCGGCAAGCCCGGCAAAACCCTGCTTGGCTCTGACAGCCACACCCCTACAGGCGGCGGCATCGGGATGCTTGCGATTGGCGCAGGCGGTCTGGATGTAGCCGTTGCCATGGGCGGCGGTGCGTATTATCTGGCTATGCCCAAGGTTTGCCGTGTGAACCTGACAGGCAAGCTTTCCCCCTGGGTAACCGCGAAGGACGTTATTCTTGAGGTACTGCGCCGCCTGTCCGTTAAAGGCGGTGTCGGCAAGGTGATGGAATACGCAGGTGAAGGCGTAAAGACGCTTTCCGTTCCCCAGAGAGCAACCATCACAAACATGGGCGCAGAGCTGGGCGCAACTACATCCGTATTCCCTTCTGACGAGGTGACAAAGAAATTCCTTGACGCGCAGGGACGCGGCGAAGATTGGATAGAGCTTTCCGCTGACGCAGATGCAACCTATGATGAGGAAGTAACGATTGCTCTGGATGAAATCGCACCTCTGGTTGCCTGCCCTCATTCCCCCGATAATATCAAGCAGGTAAAGGATGTTGCAGGTCTGAAGGTGGATCAGGTTGCGATTGGTTCCTGCACCAATTCCTCTTATACCGATATGATGACGGTTGCGGCACTCTTAAAAGGAAAATCCGTTCATCCCGATGTCAGTCTGGTTATCGCGCCCGGCTCCAAGCAGGTTATGAATATGCTGGCGGCAAACGGCGCACTGGCAGATATTATTTCCGCAGGCGCGCGTATTCTGGAATGTGGCTGCGGCCCCTGCATCGGCATGGGGCAGGCTCCTGCAACGAATGCGGTTTCCCTGCGTACCATCAACAGAAACTTTGAAGGCAGAAGCGGGACAAAATCTGCGCAGGTTTATATCGTCAGCCCCGAAACAGCGGTTGCATCCGCACTGGCAGGCGTTGTAACAGATCCCCATACACTGGGAGAAGCCCCTCTGGTTTCCATGCCTGCGCATTTCATGGTAAACGATAACCTCATCATTCCTCCTGCACCAGAAGGCGAATGTGTGAAGGTTGTCAGAGGCCCGAATATTCAGCCCTTCCCCAAGAATACAAAGGTACCCAAGGAAATCAAGGGCGGCGCGCTGATTAAGGTAGAGGACAACATCACAACAGACCACATTATGCCCTCCAATGCGAAGCTTCTGCCCTTCCGTTCCAACGTACCCTATCTGGCAGATTACTGCCTGACCCCCTGTGATCCTGAGTTCCCCGCAAGAGCGAAGGCGGCAGGCGGCGGCTTTATCATCGCAGGGCAGAACTACGGGCAGGGCTCCAGCCGCGAGCATGCAGCACTGGCTCCCCTGCAGCTTGGCGTAAAGGGTGTCATCGCAAAATCCTTCGCGCGTATCCACATGGCAAACCTGATTAACAACGGTATCCTGCCTCTGGTATTCGTAAACGAATGGGACTATGACAACATTCGCCTTGGGGACGAATTTGTCATCAAATATGCCGCAGACCAGATCAAAGGCGCAGTAGAGGGACAGAACGTAATGGTAACACTGGTGCGTACCGGCGAAGAAATTCCCACAAGACTGAATATTTCCGCAAGACAGTGCGACATTCTGCTCGCAGGCGGTCTGCTGAACTATACAAAGGAGGCAAAATAATATGGCACATAAAGTAACTCTTATCCCCGGGGACGGCAGCGGCCCTGAGGTTGTTGCGGCAGCGAAGCGCGTTGTAGAGGCAACCGGCGTTGCCATTGAATGGGATGAAATGGAAGCAGGCGCAGCCATGATCGAAAAATACGGCACACCCCTGCCCGACCATGTCATTGATTCCATCCGCAAGAACGGCGTTGCGCTGAAAGGGCCTATTACGACCCCTGTCGGCAAGGGCTTCCGCAGCGTAAACGTAGCACTGCGCAAAACCTTTGACCTTTATGCAAACGTGCGCCCTGCCAAAACCTACCCCAGCGTAATCACAAGATATGATCATATCGACCTTGTTATCGTGCGCGAAAATACAGAAGACCTGTATGCAGGAATTGAACACATGGTTGGCGAGGATGCGGCGGAAAGCATTAAGCTAATCACCAGAAAGGGCTGCGAGCGCATCTGCCGTTACGCCTTTGAATATGCCGTAAGAGAAGGAAGAAAAAAAGTAACAGCCGTACATAAGGCAAACATTATGAAATGCACAGACGGTCTGTTTCTGGAGGTTGCAAGAGAGATTGCAAAGGAATATCCGCAAATCGAATTTACAGACAGCATTGTCGATGCCATGTGTATGCGTCTGGTGATGCACCCTGAGGAATATGATGTACTGGTTTGCCCGAATCTTTACGGCGATATCGTTTCCGACCTGTGTGCAGGTCTGGTTGGCGGTCTTGGTCTGACCCCCAGCGCAAATATCGGCAAGGACGGCGCAATTTTCGAGCCTATTCATGGCTCTGCTCCCGATATTGCAGGACAGCATAAAATCAACCCGACTGCCTGCATCCTTTCCGCTTCCCTGATGTTGGCACATCTGGGCGAGGCAAAGGCGGCAGCGGCAATCGAAAAAGCCATAACCGATGTCATTTCCGAAGGGAAAACACTGACGCAGGATATGGGCGGCACCGCAAGCACAGAGGAATTTGCGGACGCAGTGATTGCAAAGCTGTAAGCCTACAGCTTTATCAGACAAAAAAATTGACATCCCGTCTTTACGATGGGATGTCTTTTTTCAACCGAAAAATCTTTCAACTCAAAAAAGGAGCGGCAAAGCCACTCCTCTTTTATTTCAATTTTTCTTATCTGTACTGATGCAGAACATGGTCTACGATACCAACGATTTCGCCGTTTTCTTTATAAACACGGGGAACACGTTTTGTCAATACGCAGGGCAGTTCATAGTTGATTGTGCCAAGGATTGCAGCCATATCGTCAAATGTGAAGTGTTTATCGCCATCTGTACCAACAACGATAACTTCATCCCCCATTTTTGCTTCGGGAATATCTGTAACGTCAATCATCAGCTGGTCCATGCAGACACGACCAACAACGGGTGCATATTTACCATGAACAATCATTTTAGCCTTGTTGGACAATGCTCTGTTGTAACCATCTGCATAGCCAATAGGGATGGTAGCAATTCTTCTGTCTGTTTCTGCTGTATAGGTTCTGCCGTAGGAAAGCTGAGAGCCTGCGGGAACATGCTTTACCAGACCGATTGTGGATTTTACTGTCATCAAAGGCTTCAAATCAATCATGCCTTCGCATTCGCTAGAGGGCAGCATACCGTATGTAATGATACCGGAACGGCACATATCAATATGTCTTTCGGGATAAGCGATTGTGGTTGCGCTGTTTGCACAGTGGCGGAGACCAACATGTACGCCTGCATCCTGCAAAGCTGTTACCATTTTATCGAAGCGAGCAAACTGCATTCTTGTGAAATCGGGGTTATCACCTGTGTAGGAGTCAGCAACTGCATGGTGTGTAAAGATACCTGTAATCTTTACGTTGGGCATTTTACTTACTTCAATGATATCCTTCAGGGACTGATCAAAATCTGCATCATCTGTCTGGAAACCAACACGAGTCATACCTGTATCCAGTTTAATATGACCTTCTACAACAACATTTGCTGCTGCCGCTGCTTCCTGCAGGCTTCTTGCATGTTCAATCCCAACGATTGCGTTTGTGATGCTCTGCTGGCAAAGAATTTCTACGCAGCTTGCGGGTGTATAGCCCAGAACCAGAATGGGTTTTGTGATGCCTTCGTTTCTCAGACTCATACCTTCTTCGATGTTAGAAACGCCGAACCAGTCGAAGCCGCCTGCCTGCAGCTTGCGTGCTACAAAGCCGTCACCATGACCATACGCATCCGCCTTTACAATACCCATAACCTTATGCTCGGGCTCCATTTTGGATTTGATGCTCTTGATGTTGTAATCCAGTGCATCCAAGTCAATTTCTGCCCATGTTCTTTTGATAAAATCCATAACTTTCCGCTTCCTTTCCAAGAAAAATGGTGATATTTCTCAGCATTTTTTTCATTGCCAACGAGAATGTACTGCGATTTTCCCTAATTCCTTGGCAATTATTTAACACTTGCACTAAATATAGCACAATGTTTTTCTCTTGGCAATATCTGCCGAAAAATATTTCATCAATATCTTAAAAAAATACAATATACACAAATCTTGTCATGCAAGGTACAAATGTGTGTACAATTCATACGCATCCTTGATTGCTGTGCCGCCATCGCCGATTTCATTTGCATCCCCCACAACGGCATAGCTCATCCGCTCATCCATCAGCCACATGGTCAGCTCCGTATCCACAACAGATTCGCTGCCGCCTGCCCAGATAACTGTATCCGCGGAAACAAACAGCGTCATTTCGCCGATTTTGACATACAGCTTGCTGCCATCCATCAGCGTTGCGGTGGTAGTTGTCAAAAAGCTGACATTCTTTTTCTTCAATTCATTTAACAGCGGACGCGCCATTGCGCCCATGTCCATGCCCATTTTTTCCTTCTGCTCGATAATCTTAATCCCAAATTCCGCTGCACCCTCCGGCAGACGCTGCGCAAGAAATGCCGCCGTTTCCAAACCAACTGCGCCGCCGCCCAGAATTGCCACAGTTCCTTGAAGCATTTCCGCAATTTTTTCTTCCGGCATCTGCAAGATTTCCTGCGCCGTAAAATATTTTTCATCAGACAAGCCTTCAATCGGCTGTTTTTCGGGTTGACTGCCTGTTGCCACAACCGTAAAATACGGTTTTCTTTCCTTAATAAAATCAAGCGTTGCTTCTGTTTCTGTCAAAACGGTAACGCCCAGCTCCGCAAGGGTTGCTTTCATGTAGGCAATATAATCCAGCAGACCCTCCTTTTTCGGAGGTAATGCTGCCAGCCGCAGCTGACCGCCAAGCTCCTTTTCCCTGCACAGCAGTGTTGTGACAAAGCCGCGCTCTGCGGATTTTTTTGCCGCTTCCATGCCGGCAGGGCCGCCGCCGATGACGATACATTCCTTTCTGGTTGCAATCTTTCTTCTCTGATGCTCAAAGGCTTCATTCCCTGCTTCGGGGTTGAAGGCGCAGAAAAGCTCCTTCCCCTTCAGCACTGCCGCAATACACTTATTGCAGCTCTGGCAGGGCAGATAGGGCTTGCCTGCCTGCAAACGATTGGCAAATGCCGCATCTGCCAGAAATGCCCTTGCCGTACCGCAGAAATCGCAGAGACCCTGCGCCAGAATCCGTTCCGCCGTTTCCGCATCATGAATCCGATTGCAGGCAATCACAGGCACAGAAAGATATTTCTTCAATGCACCTGCAAACGGTGCATATCCCCCCTTGGAAACATGATAGGAAATCTGCTCCACCGGAGATTCATGCCAGCCGCCCGTTACCGTCACACCATCAATCGTCCCTGCTTCCTCTGCCTTTTTGCAGAAACGCAGTGTATCCGTCAGCTCATAGCCGCCCTCTACCATTTGCGCCGCAGAAACCTTTACCAGTATCGGAAAATCCCCTACTGCCGCACGCACTGCCGCCAGAACCTCCAATGGGTAGGTCATGCCGTTTTCTAGCAGTAACCTTCCAAAAAATGAACATAATGCTATTCTGTTAGGTTTGAAAGCAGATACCCTGCCGATGCGCTGACCTCTACGATATCCGCACCGATTTCCTTGCACAATGCCGCCGCATTGGCAAACGCCGCCTTTGTTTTGGCTAATTCCTCTGCCGTCATTTCCTGCGGCTCTGCCCTGAAAATAGGCGAAGCCACCGCAGAAGGCGCAAGCAAGGGCTTTTCGCCATGGTTCTTCGCGCTTTCGTTTCGTCCGCAGTGGAACAGCTGCACAATCAGCCTGCAATCGTGCGCGTGGACGCGTTCCGCAAGCGTTCGCAGGCTTTCCTTCTCTACCGTTTCCGCGTCATACATTCCCTTGAGCGCCCCTGCTTCATTCACAGCAAGCAACACCGTCACTGCTGCCGCGCCACCCTTTGCCCGCTCCTCATAGAAGGCATAGTCGCGCTCTGTCAGCGCATTGCCTGTCGCAAAGCCTGTGTGCATGGCAAGCATAATCCAACGATTTTTTAATTCCAACTCTCTCAGCCTGAATGGCGTAAAAACCATGTAAATCCCTCCGTTTCTCCTCTGCTTCTGCTGTTAGCATATCATATCTGCCTGCCTTTTTCCAGAGAAATACCCAACCGAAATTTTCTTTCAAAAAGTCACTTTCTTTTTATTGTAGCGTGTTCCTTTATCTGATAGAATAGATAGAATGGGCAGGTGATACTATGAAATACATAAAGCTGGTTGCCTCCGATCTGGATGGCACCCTTCTCGATAAAAATAAGGAAATTACCCCTCGCTTATATCATGCGTTGGAACAGATGAACGAACAAGGCATTTATTTTGTGCCTGCCACAGGCAGACCCTTCAGTACAGTGCCACAGGCAATCAAGGCACTGCCCTTTCTGCGCTATGTTATCACCAGCAACGGCGCGGCGATTTATGACGCAGTGGAAAAAAAAACCGTCATTGAAAATAATCTTTCGCCAAATGCGGTCGATGCAGTGATTCCCATTGCCAAGCATCTGCCTGTCATCACGGAATATTTTATCCATGGCAAGGCGTATATTGCGAAAAGCGTCTATGAAAATCTTTCCCCCTATGGGCTGACGGAAAGCCATGTGCGCTATATTCTGAACAGCCGCACCCCTGTAGAAAATTTCTGGGAGAAAATGCAGAAAAGCCATGCCATTCTGGAAAATATCAATCTGATTTTTCGGGATATGGACTTGCGAAAGCAGGTCTGGGCAGAGCTTCGGGCACTCGGTCTTTGCTCCGTTACCGCATCTACACCGGAAAATATTGAAATCACCTCTCCCCTTGCCACCAAGGCGAAGGCATTGGAAACGCTTTGCGCCCTGCTCGGCATCGAAGCGGAGCATGTGCTTGCCATGGGGGACAGCGATAACGATTTGCCCATGCTGGAATTTGCAGGCATTGGCGTTGCCATGGCAAACGGCGAGGCACACATCAAGGCTGCGGCGGATATGATTGCAGAGGACTGCAATCACTTTGGCGCGGCAAAAATTCTGGAACAATTACTAAAGGAAAGAACATAAGGAGAATGATACATGAGTATTTTAAATGTAGTAAAGCTCAGCCACGGCTTTGGTGACAGAGCCATCTTCACAGACGTATCCTTCCGCCTTCTGAAGGGGGAGCACGTCGGCTTTGTTGGGGCAAATGGCGAAGGGAAATCCACATTTATGAATATTATCACAGGAAAGCTGATGCCTGATGAGGGCAAAATCGAATGGAGCAAAAATGTCCGTGTGGGCTATTTAGATCAGCATACCGTTCTGGAACAGGGACAGACCATTCGAGACGTTCTGCAGTCTGCCTTCGGCTATCTTTTTGACCTTGAGGCGCAGATGAACGCCTACTATGCCGAAATGGCAGAAGCTGACGCGCAGCGCATGGAATTTCTGATGGAGGAAACGGGTAGTATACAGGAAACTCTGGAGCATCATGATTTTTATATCATTGATTCCAAGGTGGACGAAATCGGACGCGCCCTCGGTCTTGCGGATATCGGCATGGACAGAGATGTCACGGAGCTTTCGGGCGGACAGAGAACCAAGGTTTTAATGGGTAAGCTGCTTCTGGAAAAGCCCGACATTCTTCTTCTGGATGAGCCGACCAACTATCTGGACGAAAATCACATCGAATGGCTGAAACGCTATCTGATTGAATACGAAAACGCCTTCATCCTCATCTCACATGATATTCCCTTCCTTAACAGCGTGGTCAATCTGATTTACCATGTGGAAAATGCAGAGCTGACACGCTACGTCGGGGATTATGATAAATTCCAGGAGGTCTATGCCATGAAAAAGGCGCAGCTTGAGGCGGCATACCGCAAGCAGCAGCAGGAAATTGATGACTTAAAGGACTTCGTTGCCCGCAATAAGGCGCGTGTTTCCACAAGAAATATGGCAATGTCCCGTCAGAAAAAGCTGGATAAAATGGATGTTATCGAATTGGCGAAGGAAAAGCCGAAGCCGGAATTCAACTTCAAAGAGGCGCGCGCCGCAGGCAGATACATTTTCCGGACAGAGGATTTGGTGATTGGATATGATAAACCCCTTTCCAGACCTCTCACTCTTTCCATGGAGCGCGGACAGAAAATTGCGCTTGTCGGTGCAAATGGGATTGGGAAAACCACTCTGCTGAAAAGCATCATCGGCGAAATTCCACCTCTCAGCGGCAAAACGGAGCTGGGTGACTATCTTTATACCGGCTATTTTGAACAGGAAAAGAAATACACCGAAAATGTTACCTGTATTGATGAAATCTGGAAGGAATTTCCCTCCTTTACGCAATATGAGGTGCGTTCCGCTCTGGCAAAATGCGGCCTGACCACAAAGCATATCGAAAGCCAGGTGCGTGTACTTAGCGGTGGTGAGCAGGCGAAAGTACGTCTGTGCAAACTGATGAACCGCACGACTAACATCCTGCTTCTGGACGAGCCGACGAACCATCTGGATGTGGATGCAAAGGAAGAATTAAAGCGTGCTTTGCAGGCATATAAGGGCAGTATTCTTTTGATTTGTCACGAACCTGAATTTTATCAGGATGTTGTGACTGAGGTATGGAACTGCGAGGATTGGACGACAATCCGGCTATAAATAAGAGAGAATAAAAGATAATGAGAGATAATGGAGGAAAAGGAATGAATTATGATGTCATTATTATCGGCGCAGGTCCCGGTGGTATCTTTGCTGCTTATGAACTGATGCAGCAAAAGCCTACGATGAGGGTTGCTGTTTTCGAGGCAGGTCATGCGCTCGATAAACGCCACTGTCCCATTGATGGGGATAAAATCAAAAGCTGTGTCAGCTGTAAAAGCTGCAGCATCATGAGCGGCTTTGGCGGTGCAGGTGCTTTTTCCGATGGGAAATATAACATCACCAACGATTTCGGCGGTACTTTATATGAATATATCGGCAAAAAACATGCCTTGGATTTAATGCAGTATGTTGACACCATCAATATGCGTTATGGCGGTGCAGGCACAAAGCTGTATTCCACCGCCGGCACAAAGTTCAAAAAGCTTTGTATCCAGAATGACCTGCACCTTCTGGACGCATCTGTGCGTCATTTGGGTACGGATATAAATTATATTGTTCTGGAAAATCTTTATGCACATCTGAAGGATAAGGTAGATTTCTTCTTCGATACACCCGTCAATTCCGTTACCGTTCTGGAAAATGGCTATGCGGTAAATTGTGCAGAGGAAAGCTTTTCCTGCGAAAAATGTATCATTTCCGTTGGACGCAGCGGCAGTAAGTGGATGGAACGCATTTGTAATGAACTGGAAATCCCCACAAAATCCAACCGCGTTGATCTTGGTGTGCGCGTGGAACTGCCTGCGGAGGTTTTTTCTCATCTGACCGATGAGCTTTACGAAAGTAAAATCGTATACCGCACCCAGAAATACGGAGATAAGGTGCGTACCTTCTGCATGAACCCCAAGGGTGCTGTTGTAAATGAAAACACAAACGGCATTATCACTGTAAACGGGCATAGCTATGAAGACCCTGCCTTGCAGACAGGCAACACAAACTTTGCTTTGTTGGTTGCCAAGCATTTCTCTGAGCCATTCAAGGATTCCAACGGCTATGGCGAATCCATTGCCCGCCTGAGCAATATGCTGGGCGGCGGTGTAATTGTGCAGCGCTTCGGCGATTTGATTCGTGGTCGTCGTTCCACACCAAAGCGTATAGAGGAATCCTTCGTTACACCTACATTGAATGCAACCCCCGGTGATTTGAGTCTTGTTCTGCCCAAACGCCTGTTGGATGGCATTATCGAAATGATTTATGCACTCGATAAGGTTGCGCCCGGCACAGCAAATGATGATACCCTCCTTTATGGTGTAGAGGTAAAGTTCTATAATATGGAGGTTGCCGTCAATGAACAGCTGATGAGCCGCTATGATGGGCTGTATATCATCGGCGATGGCAGCGGCATCACCCATTCCCTCTCCCACGCATCCGCAAGCGGCGTGCATGTTGCAAGAAATATAGCAGCAAACTAAACAAATCACAATAAAAAAGAAGAAGAAATCCACTTTAATTTAATAAGGAAGGATTTCTTCTTTTTATGCCGATTTTTCTTTAAAAACAGCAAAAAATAGAACCGCATTTGCGATTCTATCTGAATTGGATTCCGGCAACCATCTACTCTCCCAGGCAGCTGCCCACCAAGTACCATCGACCGCCTAGGTCTTAACCGTCGTGTTCGGAATGGGAACGGGTGTGTCCCCTAGGCGCATCATCACCAGAAATCTTTCTTTTATTAAGGCATTACACCTTCAAAACTGAATACAAACTTAGCAATCCTTGAGTAATCTTTTTTTGGTCAAGCCCTCGATCTATTAGTATTGGTCAGCTGAACATGTTACCATGCTTACACCTCCAACCTATCAACCTCATTATCTTTAAGGGATCTTACTTCCGAAGAATGGGAAATCTTATCTTGAGGGCGGCTTCACGCTTAGATGCCTTCAGCGTTTATCCGTTCCATACATAGCTACCCGGCTGTGCAGTTGGTCTGCAACCGGTACACCAGAGGTACGTCCATCCCGGTCCTCTCGTACTAAGGACAGCTCCTCTCAAATTTCCTGCGCCCACAACGGATAGGGACCGAACTGTCTCACGACGTTCTGAACCCAGCTCGCGTACCGCTTT
>OGGW01001358.1_pt1 | contig 18977 bp, 10 predicted proteins | sample 1571291 | NCBI WGS metagenome assembly OGGW01 (sample SAMEA2582028, study PRJEB24529) | metagenome | biome: Human gut stool | place: China | collected 2011 | reverse complement strand
GCACCGGCCTTTTGCGGCTTAGCCATCAAACCACGCACCCCCGGCCTGTTGTTACGCCGGGGAGGTTAAAATTGCCGGAACAGCGTTATTTTACGCTTTTCGGCACACGCGGCTCCGTCAGGACCGGGCGGCGATCCCGTTCAACCCGATCAGCTGCAAACGCTGTTCCAGGTCGCCGACGTCGGGCCGCGAGTGCCGCTGGGTGAACGAGCGGTAGTTGTAGACGGTGCGGATCGAACAGTGCAGCAGCGCGGCGATGGTCGCCGTGTCGGTGATGCCCAGGCGGATCAGCGCGTAGATGCGCAGCACGGTGGTCAGTTCGCCGTCGTGACGCCCCTCGGTGCGGGCCTCGTCGGCAAGCAGGCCGTTCATCTCGTCGATGAACGAGGGAAAAAGCCCGAGGAAGGTCTTGTCGAAAAGCGCATAGAACTCCTTCAGCTCGTCGTTGCGGACGTTGCTGCGGGCGTATTCGCGGCGGAGTTCGGCGATCCGGTCGTCGCGCAGCATCTTGTTGACATACTGATACGTACCCGAGAGTTTGTTGATATATTCCGAAATCGTCTGGAGAAAGCCCCCGATATAGACCTCCTTGATCCGGTTGGCATCGGCGATCCGGAGGTTCTGCGCGCTCAGGCGGTCGTTCGTCTCGCGCAGGCTCCGGGCCAGACCGTTGAGTTTGTCGTTCGACTCGCGGAGGGTTTGCTGCACGGCGCAGAGCTTCCGGTTGCGGGACAGCACGTAAAGCCCCGCGGCGACGGCCGAGACGAAAAAGAGCAGGATGACGACGATCAGCACGATGTACATCGTGTGCAGGCGGGCGTTGCGCTCGCTGTAAGCCGCCTCGATCTGCGGCAGGATGGCCATGTCGCGCCACGAGCGGCTCGGGGAGTTGAAGAAACGCGTGTCGCGGATCGCCACGCGGATATAATCCATCGCCCGATCGACGTCGCCCCGGTTGAAAAGCTCCTCGGAGACGGTGCACAGCGACCCGTGGTCACGCACGGCGGACTGGATGTCGGCCATGGCCGAACGTATGAACCAGGCGAGTTCCTCGTCGGGACGCCCCGCCTTCCCCTCGAGCTGCGCCTTGTGGTTGGCGGCCTTGGCGTAGGAGTGGGAATCGGAAGGGACCGAGACCAGCAGGCTGTCGCAGAGGGTCGAAGCCTCGGACCAGTCCTTGCGGACGATGGCATCCATATACCCGTAGTACAGGCTCGTGAAGGTGTCCTCGCTGTTTTCCGCCGCGCTGACCGCATAATAGTGCTCGCGCCGGCGGAAAAGGTCGCGGCGTTCGCCCGGCTCGGTCAGGGCGTAGAGTTCGCGGTTCATGCGATGCCGGGCGACATAATAGGATTGCAGCGCCCGGCGGCTGACGTGCACCGTGTCGCGGATGCCGCTCAAGATCTCCTCGGCCTCGTAGAAACGTCCGCCCAGGCTGTAACAGAGCGCAATCCCGGAGCGGGCACGCATGATCAGGTCGTTGTCGCCGGTCTCCTCGGCCAGCGCAAGAGTTCGCCGGAGGTAGAGAAGCGCGAAGTCGCTCTGGTAGGAGTTGTAATTTTCGGCGAGCCGCTCGGTCAGGTCGAAACGCTCGCGCAGCGAAAGCCCGTCGCGGGTCAGGGCGCGCTTGAGCGAATCAATGCGGGATTCGCGCCGCGCCGTGTACTCGCCGCTGCGGGCGATCACCCGGTCGAGACTGCGGAACAGCTCCTGCAGGTCGGTCTTTTCACCCGGGGAAGCCGGAGCCGCGGACAGCGCGGAGAACAACGCTGCGGCAAGAAGGAGGATTTTCATTTCAGGTTTCGGTTTAATGCAAACATAGCGTTTTAATAACACAAAAGCAAATCAGAAGAAAGGGCCTGCGCATTACAAATGTATTAAAAAGTAAAATATCAAAGTTTCAGCATTTACATAACGCACGGGGGTGAAAAAATCGAACATGCTGACAATAAACAAGTTAAGATTTACATTCATTTACATTTTCGGGCAAGGCCCTTTCCGCATATTTATTAAGGGCTATCTTTGTAATGAAAATATTTTCAATATTCACCCGAAATTTAGCTAAAATTTTCCAAACTTTTTCGGACCAATTAACCTAAATGCTATGAGAACAACTCTATCTCTGAAAATCCCGAAGAGGAGCGTCACCCCGCTGATCGCGGTACTGCTGCTGACCGGCACGGTATCTCTGGGCACAGCCTGCGACGACGACAAGGACTACTCCCGCAGGGAACACATCGAGTGGTCGAACTCGCCCGAGTTCGAAGAAGCGCTGACGGGAACCCTGCACATCCCCGTCAGAGCGTCGAAAGAGCAGGACGCCACTCCGTTCAAAAGGTCCATCTATATCAGAAGCAATGTGGCTTATCAGGTCGGATTCGAAGGCGAAAAGGAAGAGTCCGGAGAACTGCCGGCCGAGGAGTGGCTCAACGTCGACGAAATCAAACGCGGCGTCAGGCCCGGAATCGACGAACTGGTCCTGCTGATCACCCCGCACACGGAGTCCTACGTAGAACGGAAAGGGTGCATCTCGCTGCACACCGACGTCGAATTCCTCAATGAATTCATCGCCGTGGTGCAGGGATTCCCGAAATACACCAAAGATTACGAGGGCAACTTCGACTGGCTGAAGTACGGTTCGGCGGAACCTCTGGAGACCCGGGGCGAAACGCCGATCGACAGCTGGACCGCCGACCAGAAGAAAATGGGGCTGGAATCGACGCCCGCACAGGAGGGAGGCACGGCCTACTGCTACGGCAAAAACGGCTACGTCAAGCTCGGCGACGACGCCGGACACGGAGCCAACCTGCTGACCCCGTACGATCCGGGCATCCGGAACGACACGGCCGCCATGGTCCGTTTCAACGCCATCGCCTATGCGGCGGCCGACGGCACGAAAGACAACGACGAACTGACTGTGCGGATCACGGGAGGCGGGCAGTTCGCCGACGGAACCACCGAGAAAACCGTCCGTGTGGGACACCTCGACCCCACGGCCGCGGAGCTTCCGACGGCCATGTGGAAAAACTCCCAGCAGGAGTTCATCATCTTCTCCCACCCCAAAAATCCCTTTACGAGCAACACGCGCATGGAACTGATGGCCGGCAAATACGAGATGGAGAGCGGCAACACACGCATCTTCATCGACAACCTCTACGTGCTGCGCCTGAAATGGTACGATTTCGAAGACCTGTTCGGCAAACTCCCCTGGGAACAGAATGCCCCGCGACACTAAAAACCCAAACTACGACATACGATGAAAAAATTCTACACCAAGCGCTTCAGCCTGATCTGCGCCTTCGCCGCCTCGGCCCTATTGCTCGGGGGGGGGTGCAGCGAGGATGAAACGGAGCCGGCTATCGGCTCGAAAGGCGTCAGCAGCGAAGTCTTCGTCTCCAGCGACGCAGGCTCCCGCACCATCAAGGTAGAGACCTCCGGACCGTGGCAGGCGCGGCTCACGCCCGAGACCAGACTCTGGGTCTCGGTCGACGGCGCCGACAGCGGCGAAACGGGCGGCTCGCTCAACCTCAATTACCGGACCAACAACTCGCTTCCCCGCAAGGGAACCATCCTCGTCTCATCGGCCCGCCAGCAGGTCGTCGACACGATTTACCTGATGCAGTACGGCACGACGCCGCTCCTGGAGTTCAAGTACATCGGAAAACAATATTCGTCCGTTAGCACGATCGACTCCGTTGCGATCGACACCAACATTCCGCTGTCCAAAAAAATCTACTGGACGGTCGTTTACGACGAGAATTCCGCTGCCGAGCCGTGGGCCGACAGCGTCAGCTACGCCCAGGATTTCAAATATTTCCGGTTCCGGATCGCCGACAACAAGAAATTCGAGCCTCGCGCGGCGCGGTTCCGGCTCCGATTTCAGGACGACTGGGGCGAAGATCACACAACCTATTTCACAGCCTATCAGGGTATCCCGGGCGGTACGGCGGAGACCCGCGAGATGACCTTCGAGGAGCTGCGCGGGCTGATCGCGGAGGCGGAAGGCGAGATCACCCTCGATCAGGACATCGCCGTAAGCGGCACGGTCATCAGCGACTGGGCCTCGCCCAACATGGCCGGAAGCCCCATGCCCAAGGCCGCGGAGAAACCCGATCTGGGCATCAACGACTGCACGGCCTACATGCAGAACGCCGACGCCTCGCTGGGTCTCGCTCTGGTCACGACCGACGCCCAGCAGAACAACCTGCAACGATATGACAAACTCAAACTCTGGTGCAAGGGCCTCACGCTGACCAAGCGGAGCAACCCCGAGCGCTACACGCTCAGCGGCGTGACGCAGGACCACATCGTCACCAAAGAGGCCGGGACGGCCGAAGAGCTGCCCGCGAAGCGGCGCTTCATCGACCAGCTGACCGACGCCGACATCTACACCCAGGTGACGCTCAAACGCTGCCAGATGGCCGTGCGCACCGGACGTTTCATCCCCGTGCACATCAACTACACCAACAGTTTCAACAACTACTACCCCGCAGCCGTACTCGACCGTCACGGCGACATGATCTACCTGATGACCAACCACGGCTGCGACTGGCGTTTCAAGGAGATGCCCGACGGCGAGGGAACGATCACAGGCATCATCGTACACGAGCCTTACACCTTCTTCGAGCGGGGCGGCGACATCGGCCGTTACCAGATCCGCAACGTGACGCGCGAGGACATCGCGCTGGACGAATCGGCCGACAACGTCTTCTCGGCCGTGGCCGTGGAGTGGAGTCCCAACGGCAGCAAGGACCCCCGCGCTTACGCATTCCCGCAGTATCCGCATCCGGCAACCGACAGCGGTCAGGCGCATTGCGTGGCCGCAACGACGGGTTCGGGACTCTCGTTTATGAGCACCTACACCTGGCTGGCCGTCGGCAGCGCCTACCGGGCCGCCGAAAACGGGCTGACCATCAACAACGCCTCGTGGGGCCACAAACAGCTGTGGGACACGGCGAAGAACACGGGAAACTCCCTGATCTTCGAGTTCTCGACGCAGGGCGTCAGCTCCACGCAATGCTCCTTCGTCTTCACCTGCCGCTACCACTCGGCACAGGGCGGACTGCGCTACTGGACGGCGGAATATTCGCTCGACGGCGACAACTGGAAGAAGCTCACCGATTTCACGGTTCCCGACAACGGCAACTGGGGCAACATGCAGCTTGAGCAGCTTTCGGGCGACAAGAACGTGTGGATGCAGGTTCCCACCGAGATTCTGGGACAGAGCGTGGCATGGATCCGCCTGCGCCCCGTGCAGAACAAGATCGGCACGGCGACGACCTACGTCACCGCGACCTTCGCATCCAACGGACAGGTAGCCAACGCATTCACCGTCTCCTACGCAGCCCTGCGTTACAACAAATAAACCAGCGAACGACATGAAAACATACGACACGATACAGATGCTGCGCCGGCTGGCTTTCGGGGCGACGCTGCTCACGGCCACGGCCCTGCTGCCCGCCTGCGACGACGATCCCGCCGCACCGGACGAGGAACTGACGACCGATCCGGGAACGAGCGTCCAGCCCGAAACCCTGCGTTTCATCAGTTACAATATTCTCGAGGGCATGAAGCTCGACAAAGCCCAGAACTTCGACAACTTCGTCGACTGGGTGAAGGAGAAGGACCCCGACTTCATGGCCCTCTGCGAGTGCAACGCATTCACCGAGGAGTCGCTCACGGCCCTTGCCGGCCGCTACGGGCACCCCTACGCCATACTCTGCAAGGAGAGCGGATTTCCGGTGGGGCTGACGTCGAAATACCCCATCGAACTGCGCAACCGCCTGCTCGAAGACGTTCCCCTCTGGCACGGAGCCATCCACACCCGCATCAAGGACATCAACGTCGTGGTGCTGCACCTCTATCCCTTCGGAACCTATCCCAACGGGCAGGGCGCAGCCGGGACGGGCAACACCTACCGCGACCGGGAGATCAACTGCATCCTCGACAGCACCATCCGCCGCTATCCGGTGGAACCGCTGTGGCTGATGGCGGGCGACTTCAACTCCTATTCGCCCAAGGATGCCGACGCGATGCCCGCGAACACCTATTTCGAGACGCATTCGATCGTACTCAAGAGCGGATACTGCGACGCCCTGCGCGACCGCCACAGCCAGTTCTTCCACACCGTTCCCACCCCCTACAACGGCGAATCGACGGCGGATCAACGGCGGATCGACTTCATCTACGCCTCGCAGGCCGTGATGCGTGAAATAACCGACTCGCGCATCATCTACGACGAATTTACCGCCACGCATTCGGACCACTACCCGGTGATGATCGAATTCCGCCACTACCCCTCCGGGAAGCAAGCATCAGGAGTTGCACTTAAATAAAAATTCGCATGAAACAATATATCATATTACTGATCCTGCTGGTTTCGGGAGCGCTGACGGCAGCGCCTGCCTTCGCGCAGAAAAGCGGAACCAAACATACCGTAACGGGCAAGGTTACGGACCAGAGCGGCGAGCCGCTGATCGGCGCGACCGTACTGGTGACGGGCACGACGAACGGCGCCAGCACCAACGCCACGGGCGATTATTCGATCCAGGTTCCCGAAGGCGCTTCGCTGACCTTCCAGTACATCGGCTATGAAGCCAAAACCGAAAAGGTCGGCGCGCGCACGAAGGTCGACGTGAAACTCGAACAGAGCAAGCAGACCATCGACGAAGTGGTCGTGATCGGCTACGGCACGGTGAAGAAAACCGACCTGACGGGGTCGGTGGCCAACGTCAAGATGAGCGACATCAAGGACGTGCCGGTGGTTTCGGTCGACCAGGCCCTCCAGGGCCGCATCGCCGGCGCCGACATCATGGCCACGACCGGAGAGCCGGGCGCCACGACCTCGATCCGTATCCGCGGCACGCGCTCGATCTCGGCATCGAACGAACCGCTGATCATCGTCGACGGCGTCATCGACGGCATTCACGACCTGAACGACATCAACTCCGCGGACATCGAGTCGATCTCGGTGCTGAAGGACGCCTCGTCGACGGCCATCTACGGCGCGCGCGGCTCGAACGGCGTGATCGTGATCACGACCAAGAAGGGCCGCGGCATGGACGGACGACCCAACATCACCTTCAAGACCGACCTGGGATTTTCGCAGCTCCCGCGTCAGCTCGACATCATGGACGCCACGGAGTTCGCCCGCTACCGCAACGACTACGCCTATTTCTTCTCAAGCGCCGACGGCAACGATAAAATCGAACCCGACTCGCCGATGTCGAAATACCCCTTCCCCAACCCCGAGGCCAAAGGCGTCGGCACGAACTGGATCGACACCATCACGCGCACGGCGCTCTATCAGAATTACGACCTTTCGATTTCGGGAGCCTCCGCGAAAAGCTCCTACTACGCCTCGGCCGGATTCAACGAAACGCAGGGAATCATCGACAACAGCGGGCTGAAACGTTACTCGGCGCGCCTGAAGGTCGACCACGAGTTCGCCAAATGGCTCAAGGCCGGACTGAACCTGAGCTACACCTACCGCGATCAGGACGAAAACCTGGCCACCATCGGCGGAACCAACTGGTGGAACGCCGCCGTGTTCCTCAGCCCGTTCCTCTCCCCCACATCCGACATGAACGACCTGTGGTACTCGGGACAGAAATTCAACAACCCGCGCATCATGCTCGACCACTGCCTCAAGAACGCCCGGCGCATTTCGCTCAACAACAGCGCATTCGTCGAAGTGACCCCCGTCAAGGGGCTGAAGCTGCGCAGCCAGTTCACGTACGCTACTACGAGCCGGGATACCTGCCGGCCAAGAAGGAGAACGAAGGCGGTTACGCCAGCCGCGACGAGTACGACGACACGAGTTTCTCAAGCGAAAATACGGTCTACTACGAATTGCGCCCCAAGAGCGGCCACAATTTCGACGTGCTGGGCGGATACACCGCGCAGATCAAGTACGACAACAACCTGAGCATCACCGGGCGCGGCTACACGCTCGACGAACTCACCTGGAACAACATGGCCGCGGTTCCCGACAAGCAGAACACCTCGATCAGCACCAACCACACGGACTGGACCAAGATGTCGGTGTTCGGACGTCTGAACTACAACTACAAGGAGCGTTACTACGTTACGTTCACGGCCCGTTACGACGGCGCCTCGAACTTCGCCGCCAACAAGAAATGGGGATTCTTCCCCTCGGCGGCCCTTCGCTGGAACATCGCCAACGAGAAGTTCCTGCAAAAAGCCAAGTGGATCGACGAACTGGCCCTGCGCGCCAGCCTCGGACGCACCGGCAACGACGCCATCTCGGCCTACCGTTCGCTGGCGGCCGTCGGCAACTCGACGAGCGGCTACCTGATGGGAGGCACGCAGCAGCTGGCGGTCTACCCGTCGCGTCTGGCATCACCCGACCTGACGTGGGAAACCTCCGACCAGTATACCCTCGGAGCCGACATCTCGCTGTTCGACGGACGGCTCAACGTCACGGCCGACGCCTATCTGATCAAGACCCGCGACCTGCTGCTGACCGTACAGGTAGCCTCGCAGACGGGTTACACCAACTACTTCGCCAACGCCGGACGCACCACCAACAAGGGGTGGGAACTCACCGTCGAAAGCCGCAACATCGTCCGTCCGAAATTCCAGTGGTCGACGACCCTCACCCTGTCGCGCAACAGGCAGATGGTGGACGACATCGCCTCGGAAGACTTCGTGACAGCCTACTCGTCGCCGTCGTCGTCGGGAACCACCTACATGATGTACGGCTACAAGAAGGGCTACACGCTCAACGCCCTCTGGGGATTCCGCTACGGCGGCGTATGGCACAACCAGGAAGAGGTCGAGCGCAACAAGATCACCAAGGCCTACGCCTCGGCCAGCGGCAACACCTTCAAGCCCGGATACGCCCGCTATCAGGACATCAACCACGACGGAGCGCTGAACAGCGACGACCTGGTCTACCTCGGATCGGCCGACCCGGACCTCTACGGCGGTATCCAGAACACGTTCAACATCCATAACTTCACATTCAGCTTCTTCTTCAACTACTCGATCGGCGGCAAGATCTACAACGTCGCCGAACTCTGGATGGGCAACGGTTCGCCCTATACCAACCAATACAAGTACATGCAGAACTCCTGGCATCCGGTCCGCAACCCGAATTCGAACCTGCCGATGGCCGGCAGCTACGACGCCCTGCCCAGCGACCGGCTGGTGCACGACGCAAGCCCCCTGCGGCTGAAGAACATCTCCGCGAGCTACACGTTCGACATGCGCAAGGTCACCAAAAACCGCCTGCGCGACATCCGCGTAAGCGTCAGCGGCGAGAACCTCTACCTGTGGAAGAAATACAACGGATTCGACCCGGACATCGGCGCCTATCCCAAGCCCCGGACCATTATTTTCAGCCTCCAGATCAGATACTAACAGCCAAGACCATGAAATCATACAGTTTCCTGAAAAAATACCTGCTGGCAGCCACGGCAACCGCCGCCCTGCTGTTCAGCGCGTGCGACCTGGACGAACACCCCACATCGTTCGTAGGACCCAAGGAGTACTACAAGACCCGGGCGCAATGCCTGGCGGGCCTGAACGCCTGCTACATACCGATCAACAGCATCTACGACTACTGTTTCCTGATTATGACCGAAGGCGTCACCGACCTGATGTACATCGCTTCGGGAACCAAGGACGCCCAGCTCGACATATCCCCCGCGAAGCCGCTCAACGGCCAGAAGATATGGACCCAGTGCTACAAGGGCGTCATGTACTGCAACTCGACCATCGCCGCCATCGAACGTTCGCCCCTGAACGACATCAAGGAGTCTTCGGAAGCCGACAAGCTGCCGCTGCTGGCCGAAGGCGTGGTCATCCGCTCGTTCTACTACTGGCTGCTGACCTGCATCTTCGGCGACGTGCCCTTCTACACCAAGGAGGTCGCCGACCAACAGGTGATGCAGGAGATCGCCCACATGGGCCGCATGTCGGCAAAGGAGACCCGCGACTACCTGATCGACGAATTGCAGCGTTACGTGCCCTCGATGGACCAGGTGCGTTCGTCGGAGGTCGCAGACAACCGCATGGGCGCCGCGATGGGCTGGATGATGATTGCCAAGCTCGCGCAGTGGAACCACCGCTGGGACGACGCCCTCAAGGCGCTCGGCGAACTGGAGAAAATCTACGGCGACCTGCAACAGTATCCGCTCGAAGACATCATGTTCCGCAACAAGAACACCCCGGAGTCGATCTTCGAGGTGCAGCGCACCTACACGCCCGGCGGACTGTCCGTCACGACCAACGTGGCAGCCATCACCACTCCGTACCACAACGGCAAGGGCATCTACGACGGCGTGGAGATTCCCGAAATGGGCACGGGCATGACCACCTGGACCTCCATGCGCCCCAACAGCTACTTCTGCGACGGTCTCCAGACCAAAAAAAGCAACGACAAGCGCAAAACGCTGAACATGGCGTGGGAATACGACGGCAAGCCCTTCTCGGGCGTGGGAACCCGTCCGTGGCTCGGCCCGAAATTCTGGTGCCCGGGGATGCAGAACACCGCCGACTTCTCCAACCAGAAGGTATTCCGCTATGCCGACGCCATCCTGATGATGGCGGAGTGCTACGCCGAGACGGAGGACTCCGACGAGGCCGTCCGCTACCTGAACATGGTCCGGGAACGCGCCGGAACCACCGCCTACGTCTTCAAGAACAAAGATGCGCTTCTGGAGGAGATCCAGAAGGAGCGCGGACGCGAACTGCTGGGTGAATTCCAGCGCAAGTTCGACCTGGTACGCTGGGGAATCTGGTATCAGATGACCTACGAATACACCAACTACCCGACGCTCAAGGACACCATGCTCCCCTGCCACGAATACTACCCGATCCCCGACAAGGAGGTCGTCTATTCGGGCGGCGCACTCGACAACAAGGCCTATAACGAATACGGCATGTAAGGCCGACGGAACGAACAAAAAAACACAACGATGAAAAATAACCTTACAGACAGCATCTACAAAGCGTGGCGCACGGGCATCCTGCCCCTCGTCACGGCGCTGCTCCTGCTGACCGGATGCGAAATGGATTCGGACATGAACCTGCCGCTGAATGTGGATTCCAACAAATACACGCTGACTTCGGACGCCGGCTCCACCCAGGTGCGGATCTATTCCACTGGCGAATGGTCGGTCCGTCTGTCGGAAGACGTGGAATGGGCCTCCATCAACCGCCTGAACGGCTCGGGGAACACCCCCGTACTGTTCAAATACGGCGCCAACTACGGCGTGCCGCGCACCGTGGACATCATCTTCACCCGCGGCGGACTCGAACAGGCGGTACGCATGACGCAGGAGGGCGAAGACCCCATCCTGTCGTTGGAGGAGAGCCGCATCGAGATTTTCAGCAACCCCTGGGACCTCCGCATCGGGCTTGACAACAACCTCCGGGAGGATTACAAACAGATCCGGGACACCATCGTCTATTCGGTGATTCCCGACGAGGACGACGACGAAACGCCCGAGCCGGACGAGGAGTGGATCGAAAACCTGGCCGTCGGAACCGACGCCGTCACGTTCAGCACCCTGAAGAACAACTCGCCGCGCAAACGGCAGGCCGCGATCACGCTGACCTATATCGACGCCAAGGAGAAGAAACACGCCGTCACGCTGACCGTCACGCAGGCGACCGAAGAGGCCTGCATGACCTTCACGCCCGACCGCGCCAAGACCACGCGCAAGGCCACGACCATCAAGGCCGAGCTGAAGCACAACCTGGGCAGCCTGCTCGGCAAGGTGGTCTACACGCCGACCTACGAAGGCGCGTCGGCCGACTGGATCGAGAACATCACGCTCGAAGACAAAGTGCTGTCGTTCGACGTGAAGGCGAACGACTCGGAAGGCCCGCGCAGCGCGTCGATCGCCTTCTCGCTGCCGGGAACGGCCGGAGAGCTTACGCCCGCGGCGCCGTTCGTCGTCGAACAGACCTACGAAGCCGACTACCGCACGCTGATCAAGGGCGAGAGCGGACAGGTCGTGATCAACAATCCCGAAGCCAGCTTCGAGGGCATCGTGATCAGCGACAAGGACAATGCCAACGTGGAGACGACGCCCAACACGGAACGCAACGCCACCGACTACACGGTGAACGCCAAGACGGCCTACGTGCAGATGCTCGACGGCAGCTACGGATACCGCCTGCAATTCGACGCGACGGACGACAACACGCTGAAACGCTACTCGCAGGTGAAAATCTCGCTCAACGGCGTGACCCTCACCAAGGAGGCCGATCCCGAACGCTACACGCTCAGCGGACTGACGGCGGCCAACATCGTCAGCCAGACGCCCGGAACGGCCAGCGACCTCATCCGCAAGGAGAAGTCGATCGGCCAGCTCACCGACGAGGACATTTACACCTACGTCTCGCTCCGGGAGGTGGAATTCGCCCTGCCCGACGGCAGCTACACCAACGTCAACGAAGGCTATTTCGGAACGGCCAACCACACCAGCTGCGTACCCCGAACGCTCTGTGACAAGGACGGCGGCGCGATCTCGATGCTGGTCAACAACAAGACTCCCTGGCGGCGCGACGGCAGCGGCATGCCCAAAGGCAAGGGCACGTTGAGCGGCGTCATCGTCCACGACCTCCAGCCCCGCTACGGCTACACCAACGAGGGGTACATCGGCCGTTACTCGGTCCGCGTGCTCGAAAAGGAGGAGATCGACCTCGCCGCTTCGGAGTCGAGCTCCAACCGCCAGACGCTCGTGGAGTGGAACTGGAACAACGCCGAGGTCAGGACCAACGCCGACGGAACGATCGCCCCGGATAGGGGCAACGGCTCGCTCTGGTGCACCGACCCCGCAGCCAAATACCTCCTGGACAACGAGGACAACGGACTCACGACCAGCGCCGGGCTGAACGGCAAGAACGCCCTGAAATTCGAGAACACCTACTGGTGGGACTTCGCCGAAAACACGGGCTACGCCGTGGCGCTGAAGTTCTCGACCGAGGGCGCCGGCGCGAACCTCTCGCTCAACTTCACCAACTCGCAGGGCAACGCCGGCGGCACGAGCATCTACGGCCCCGTCTACTGGCAGGTGGAGTACTCGACCGACGGGGTGAACTTCACCGTGCTGCCCGAATCGGGCTTCTGCTGCCGGCCGTTCGTCTATTGGCAGGGAGCAGGCGGCAAAGACCTCTCCTACTGCGCCGTCCCGGGCTACGCCGACCGCGTGTTCATCCTGCCGGACGCCCTGCGCAACCGCCCGGAGGTCACGCTGCTGATCAAGGCCCGGAGCACGCAGTGCATCGCCTCGAACACCGCCACGGTGGACCAGGGAGACACGGGCACGATCACATCCGACATGGCAGCCAACAAGCGTTCGCCGATGCGTTTCGGAACCATAGCCGTAAAGAGTAACAAATAAACCGCTCAGGCGGGGAGGGCGCGTCCCTCCCCCGCCGATGCGCGAAACCAAATTCAGACCACGATGAAACAGATAAAATCATTGTACCGAAGGCTGCTGCTCCCGCTGCTGGGCGGGCTGGCGCTCACGGCCTGCGAAAAAGACAACGGCGAAGAGACCCGCGTCTCCGAGTTCGGCCCCTACAAGAAAGAGATCATAGCCCCCTGGAAAGGCGGCACGGGGAGCATTCCGGTCCTCGCCAACCAACCCTACGACATCGAACTGATCAATCCCGACAACGGATGGCTCACGCTCGACACCGAGGGCCGCGGAACGCATTTCACGGGCGACGACTATTTCAAATTCCAGGCCACGACCAACGACGGCTTCCCCCGCATGGAGGGCATCCGCCTCTGGACCCACAACCGCGCGGATACCGTATACATCAAACAGGAGGGCTTCATCACCCCGAAACTGGACTTCTCGACCCGCAGCATCATGGTGCTCGGCGACGGCGGACAGGCGACGGCGCAGCTCTCCACCAACCTCGAACTGGAGGACCTCCGGCAGTCGATCGTCTACACGAGCGCCGACGAGGGCGGATGGATTTCGGACCTCGACATCAGCAACGGGTTCCTGATTCTCCAGACCGACCCCAACGCCGACCCCGAAGCCCTGCGCAACGCCCGCATCACCCTCAGCTACCGCGACGGGTGGAACCGGACCATCTCCTCGACGGTCTACCTCACGCAGGCCAACGCCAAGAACGAGTTCGGGCACGAAATCTCGTTCAGCGAGGTGCGCGACCTGGTGGGCATCGTCAACAAGGACGTCTACATCGAGGGACGCATCATCAGCGACATCGGCAACGGCAACAACGGCGAGAACATGATGACGGGACAGACCTCGATCGACTACACCGAGACCTACCGCACGGCCTACATCCAGAGCCTCGACGGTTCGCAGGGCTTCATGATCAAGACCGTGACCGAAGACGACAACATCTTCGAACGTTACAGCAAGGTCCGCATCCTGCTCAAGGGCGTCACGGTCGAAGCGGAGTCGAACCCCGAACGCTACATTCTCAAGAAAGTCACCTCGGCGATGGTCATGTCCTCGGTGTCAGGCTCGGCGGCCGACATTCCGCAGAAGGTGAAGCGCTACAACGAGCTGACCGACATGGACGTATACACCTGGGTAACGCTGGCCGACTGCGAGCTCCCCGTACGCAAAGGCAGCCTGACGCCGATCAACGAAGGCTATGCACGCAGCACCAATGCCAACCGCGAAACGAAATACCCGATGCTGGTGCGCGACAAGAACGGCGACAGCTTCTACATGCTGACCAACACCACCTGCAAATACCGCCGCGACGGCAGCATGCTGCCCTACGGTTCGGGGAACATCTCGGGCGTACTGGTTCACGAGACCCACGACCGCTTCGTCTGGATGGGATCGAAGGACATGGGCGACATCGGCCGCTACCAGATCCGCCACCTCACCCGCGAAGACATCGCGCTGGAGAAGGATTTCGAGAACAGCTTCTCGGCCCTCCTGACCGAATACCGCTACGGCAAGCTCGAAAGCCACATCTTCCGCCCCACGACCGGCGACAACGGCTACCTGACCTTCACCCATCCCGACGAGAAATCGGGCGACGCAGGCTGGGGAACAAGCGACCCGAGTTACCTCGGCCCCATCGGCAACGAATCCAACCCCGACAAAGAGAAACCCTGGGGCGGCACCAATAAAGGCAACATCAACGGAAACGGCGTCGTCGAAAACGGCAAACAAATGTGTTCTGACCCCGGAACCAACAACGACGGCAAGGGAAACCTGACGAGCGCGGAATTCTCGGCCTGGACCAACAAGTGCCAGTGGTGGAACACCGAAACCGACCGCAGCGAAGCGTGGCTGCTCCACTTCTCGACGCAGGGCATCTCGACCGATGTGCTCTCGATGCAGGTAGCCATGCAGAACCGCAGCATCGGAGGCCCCCGCTACATCAGGGTCGACTGGTCGGAACACGGCGACAACAACCGCGACGACTGGAACCCGATCACCGAATTCCAGGTCCCCGACATCGTGAACTGGAACTACACCCTCTACTGGCAGTGCGCCGGCTACAAGTACATCAACGTACCTCTGCCGCTCGAACTGCTCGGCAAGGACGACGTATGCATCCGCTTCTCGGCCGCGAACAAGAAAGCCGGCGGCAAGGAAGACGGCGAGTTCGACGACCAGATCATCACCACCGGAGAGATCGCCTTCTCCTACATCGGCGTACGTTACAACAAATAACCCTATCCGGAAGCACCCCGCCTGCAAACGTTTTGCAGGCGGGGCTTCCCTAACCGCTCAACCAGAATCCAAACCGTGAAACACCTTCTATTCCTGATTTTCGCCGTCCAGGCCTGTCTGCCGGGATTCGCAGCCTGCGACGGACGCGTCCGCATCGTACCCCGCCCCGCCGAGGTCGAAGAACTGCCGGGATCGTTCCGGCTGACGCCCCGAACGCCCGTCGTCATCACGGACGAACAGTTGCGCACGCCCGCGGAGATTTTCGCCCGAGCCGTCGGCAAGCTCACCGTCACCGCCGCACCCGAAAAACACGCCGTGACGCTGCAACTGCAACCGGGCTACGAAGCCGAAGAGTACCTTCTGGAAGTCGGCAGACAGCGCATAACGGTCACGGCATCGACGCCCCAGGCGGTGCTGCACGGGCTTCGAAGCCTCCAGCAGCTGGTCGCCGGAGGAGAGATTCCCGCCTGCGTCGTCCGCGACAAGCCCACGTTCGCCTACCGCGGGGCGATGCTCGACGTCTGCCGCCATTTCTTTCCGGTCGAGGACGTGAAGACCTACATCGACATCCTCTCGCTGCACAAGATCAACAAATTCCACTGGCATCTGACCGACGATCAGGGCTGGCGTATCGAGATCAAAAAATATCCGCTGCTCACCCAGATCGGGTCCCGGCGTGCGGAAACGCTCGTCGGACGCTACGACAAGAACAAAGAGGGCGTTTACGACGGCAAACCCTACGGCGGGTTCTACACGCAGGAGGAGATCCGCGAGATCGTCAGCTACGCCGCAGAGCGCCATATCGAGGTGATTCCCGAAATCGAGATGCCCGGGCACGGGCTGGCGGCGCTGACCGCCTATCCGTGGCTCGGCTGCACGGGAGGTCCCTATGCCGTATGGACCCATTGGGGCATCAGCGACGACGTTTACTGCGCGGGCAAGGAGACGACGTTCGAATTCATCGAGAAAGTGCTCACGGAGGTGCTCGCGCTGTTCCCCTCGAAGCTCATCCACATCGGCGGCGACGAGTGTCCCAAAGGACGCTGGAAGGCGTGCCCCCTCTGCCAGCAGCGCATCCGCGAGGAGGGGCTCAAGGACGAATACCAGTTGCAGAGCTACTTCATCCACTGCATCGAACGCTGGATGCATACCCACGGCCGGGAGATCATCGGTTGGGACGAAATCCTCCAGGGCGGCATTTCGAAAACCGCGAACATCATGTCGTGGAACGGAAGCGACCCCGGAATCAAGGCCGCACAGCGGGGAAACCCGGTGATTATGACGCCGAAATGGTACTGCTACTTCGATTACAGCCAGACCTCCGACCCGGAGCGTTACGAACCGCTGGGCAACACCCGCTACGTCTCGGTGCGACAGGCTTACCGCCTCGACCCCTGCGACCGGCTCACGCTGCCCGACCAGAAACGGATCAGGGGCGTGCAGTGCAACCTCTGGACGGAGTACATCGCGGACATCCGCCACGCACAGCACATGGTCCTGCCGCGCATGGCGGCTCTCGCCGAGACGGGCTGGGCCAACGACCGCAAGGATTACAACGATTTCGTGCGCCGGATTCCGGCGCTGGTCGCCGTCTACAAGGCCGAAGGCTACAACTACGCCCCCTATCTGTTCGAGGGCATCGAATGACGCCCGGCAGCGCTTCCGAAGCCGAACACCCCGCAGGTCACAACCTGCGGGGTGTTTTTCCATGCGCCATCCGCCGCAAAGCCCCGGCCACGCCCCGGACGCAGCCATGGGAACGTCGGCACGTGAAAGCGGCTATTTCTCCGACACGTAAAACCACCGGCCCGTATCGAACTCGGCCCGGACCTTCCGGTTCTCCCAGTGGACGGAAAACACGAACAGGTAGTCCCGACGCCCTCCGGCGGTTTCGATCGGCAACAGTATTTTTATCTGCGTAAGCTTATCCGCATCCCGCAGGAGATTCTCGAATACCCACCGTTTGAGGTCGCGACTGTAAAAAACCCGGTTCTTGACGGCAAGCGACTCCGAAACACAGCTTCCCTTCACGACCACGGAAGGAACCTGCGCGTCGTGTCTGTCGAGCAGCTTCACACCCCGGTGAAACACCCCCTCTGCGGCATTCGAAACTCCATCCACGAAGACGGCCTCGTCCCAGATGATTCCGAAGTCGGAATCGCTCTCGTTGGTCAGGGAAAAATCGACATGCGTCGGCTCGAAGGTGAAAACGACGCGGATCGTGGAATCCCGGTAGCCGGGCGTGGTGAATCCCTGCTCATTCTCGGGATTGCCGATAACGCCGCCCCGGGCGCCATCGGTCTCGACAGATTCCAGACGAACCCGATAATAGTCCAACTCATATCCCTTCGGCCTTGCCTGCGGGGATAAGGGAAGCGACAGCAACAATGCGACAAACACCAGGACAAGTCTCATAGCACCCTATTTGAAGTTTATCCGAATTTACGGTTTTATTTCCGATCCGCCAAATTCCGAGGCTCCGAAAGTTCCATTCGCGCCCTCATTCGCCGTAGACCATCCCGTCGCCGCACCATCCCGCCTCCGTCATCGCCGATTTTCGCCCCGCCGCCCGTGACTTCGGCCGCGTTCGGCAATGAACCGACAATCCCTGCGGGATCAATAAAAGAGGAAGGACGAAAGTTTCGAATCAATTCGATCTTCCGTCCTTCCTCTTTTATTCGCCTACGGCGTTTTGGTGGTCATTGCACTCACTAACTGCCGAAGTTATCGTACAAGATATTCTCCGGCGGCACGCCGAGGTTGTCGAGCATCTTGACGACCGAAGCGATCATCATCGGAGGCCCGCACATGAGGTAGATGCAGTCCTCGGGAGCCTGGTGGTTCTTGAGGTAGTTTTCGTAGAGCACGTTGTGCACGAAGCCCGGCGTGTACTTCACTCCGGCGGCGTCCGCCTCGGGATCGGGACGGTCGAGGGCCAGATTGAACGAGAAGTTGGGGAAATCCTTCTCGATCTGGTGGAACTCGTCGAGATAGGGAACCTCCTTCAGCGCACGCGCGCCGTACCAGAACGACACCGGACGGTCGGTCTTTTCGGTCTTGAACAGGTGCATCAGGTGGCTGCGCATCGGAGCCATGCCCGCACCGCCGCCGATGAAGATCAGCTCCTGCGTCGAGGGCAGATTGTCCGGCAGGAAGAATTCGCCGTAAGGACCCGAAATCGTGATCTTGTCACCCGGCTTGCGCGAGAAGACATACGACGAGCAGATACCCGGGTTGACCTTCATAAAACCGCCCGTGGCCTTGTCGAACGGAGGCGTGGCGATACGGATGTTGAGCATGATGATATTGCCCTCGGCC
>OGGW01001334.1_pt1 | contig 19265 bp, 15 predicted proteins | sample 1571291 | NCBI WGS metagenome assembly OGGW01 (sample SAMEA2582028, study PRJEB24529) | metagenome | biome: Human gut stool | place: China | collected 2011 | reverse complement strand
CTCCCACGCAATTCACTCAATTGTATTTAAAAATAAGTTTATGCGAAAAATCTGCAATTTCTCCCAGCAGGCGTGTAACGCATTGTCGGATAGTGGTTGAAGGCTGGTAGATAGCAGTTTATCTACCAGCTATCTACCAGCCGTCATAGCTGAATAGTTACAATTCCAGAGCTTCCTCTACACTATTGGATATTTTCATGTTAGACATTAGCTTTATTTCAGATATCCGCCATAAATTTTAGAAGGTTCAACAGTATGCCCATTATACAAGAGTAAATGGCATGGGTCAAAAGGGTAAAAAGAACAAATACCGTTTAATGTTGTATCGTTAAAATGTACTATAGGAAAATCAGCATCTAATGCCAAATCTCCATTATAATCATTGTATATACATATTCTCATCGAGTTGTGGGAAACAGATATTTTCTTTAGCCAATAAATATCCTTTAAATCACCTATTCTAACAGCTCCCTTTGGAGGTTCTATAGCTTCTTCTATATCAATTATAGATATAAATATTGCAAAGATTAAAAGAATAAAGGTGATTGCAGATATAAATAGTCGCTTAATAATTTTTCGCATCATATTCATCTCCTTTACCTATAGTTGTTGTATCATTACTGGGATTATACCTAACTACTGCATTACCTTCTTCCTGATATTCGTCAACAATATTAACAGGAGTAGGATTAATAATATAAGGTGCATCAACTGATTTATCTTGATTAATGACATCTACAGCAAATGTACCACAATTATTCCTTATTATAGAATAAGGTCTTCTGTTCTTGTTATAGAAGGCATTACCATCACTTGGATTACTTTCCATAAACTTAGAATTAGCATCGTTGTTCATTTTCTCGAATTCATTGCTTATAATATAAGCCCCATCTATTCGACCACCATGTCCTGCATTTTTTGATAGGTATCCAAGGACCTTATTCAAACTATTTATAGTCGGCTTTCCATCTTTTCCAATAGTAACATTAGAGACTTCAACTTTTCTTACACAACCTACTGTACCATCCGTTGTGTCGTATCGACCATACTCATAATAATGGGTAACTCCAGTCTTGTTATTTATTAACAAAACTCCAGCATGGCCTACAACATTTATGTTTATTTTTTGTTGGGGTATTTTCCCTATAAACGGAATATTTATTTCTGGAGTATTGTAAATATTGATGGGATAATCTGGATATACTATTAAAATAGCATCCTTTCCATTTGAATCGTAATAAACAATTGGATTGTTATTCGTATAACAATAACTACTAACACTTGCATATTTCTCCTGCAGAGGGTCTGTAACCATCCACCTACCCACCACCGGATCATACCATCTTGCTTCATGATCCTGCATGTTCCAGCCGTACATAGTATCAAGTTCCTTGCCTATGTACTTGTAGTTGTTTCGGCTCACGCCACAGCGGTCGCCCATCAGTGCACCGAAGGGGTAATAATGGTTTACTTCCTCGATGTTGCCATTGCCGTCCACCACGAGACGGTTGCTGCCAAGATGGTCCTTCACATAGAAATGCATTACTATTCCATTGTCGTCATTCACACTTGCGTAGCCGCCGTCGAAGAGGATGGCGGAAATGTTGTCATTGTCGTAGACGAGATTTGAACAGTAATAGTATTTGGTCTTAAGACGTTTAACTATCGGCTTCGCCATACCGAATGTTCCGACATTTAAAGAGGTTAAAGAGGCTTTGGGATTATACGACAACATACGTGACTTGGCTTCCTTGTATGTGGAGCATAGTTTTGTTCCATCTGCCGAATATGTATAGTATATGGTATCATTGAAGTTTTCTTTAAATAAAGCCCTTGATTTCGTACTTATACATTGTGGCAAGTCCAACACATTGTAGTCAATGCTTGTGATTCCCTTATTGCTGTCCGTCAGCATATTGCCGTTAGCATCGTATGTATACTCCGTTTTTTCGTCGGCATAGTCGCGGAAATGCATAGCACCTCTGTAGCTGGGGCTTTCTTCCGCAGCATCGTCTATCTTCACCACCTGATTGCCTTTATAGCTGTAGGTAAGATCGTCAATAGTTCCGTAGTTGCCACTGTTGAGCAATCCTTCACGACGGAGCGAGAGGATGTTTCCCATAAGGTCATACTTATAGGAGGTGGAGAAATGGTCGTTGCGCTTGCCGTTTTCGAGATAACCGGCAGCCGTCAGACGCGACATTCCGTCATAGCTGATGCGTGTTGGCATACTTTCTGTTTTTTTTATTTAGTGAACAGTAAGTAATATGCTTCATTTTTTATATTTGTTTTCCTTAATATACATTCTATCAATATAATATATTTCAGGAAGAACATTTAATAGTCTCAAATGGACATCATATTTCTCTGGATGTTCATTAATATTTTTGTCTTTCATATTTCTAAGGCTAAATTTTTTCTCAAATCTCCAGTCTTTAAAAGTGAAAAATACTGAACTACCCCTTCTTGTATAATATCCTTCAAGTTGTGAAGTACAAGTAATACTCTCTGCGTTGTCTTTAATACATAGTCCATATGAATACAAACAAATCCATCCCCCCACAACCAACCAGAACAATACTATAAAGCAATGTAACATGCTTTTTTTCTTCTTTATAACAAACAACATACAAAAATAATAAATAACAGTTACGATGAAAGATGCTAAGCATATAATTATATCATAATTGTCTGTCGTTACCAAGTACTGTTCGCTCAAATAATAAAATATGAGGTACACAATCATCATCCAGACGGGTACTCGTACATATTTACTTTCCTTCTTCATTTTCATTTTCATCTTCTTTCATTATTTTATTTATACCATTCGCGCTCAATCCAGATACAAACCCAAATTTTGTTCTTTTTTTCATATAAGCAGCTGCTGCTTTTTTAGATTCTGTTATAGCACCATTCACTTTATATTTGTCTCTTTTTATTCGGACCTCATTTTTGTTTGCTTGTAGATTTCGCTCTAATTTTGCAAGTTTATTATGAAGAGATATATTATGTTGTTTTAACGACTCTAATAAATCATCTGCTCTTTTAGGCATATTATGATTAAGAACTGTTACAACAATTGCTTCTTTCAACTCATTCCTGAAATTTATGTCTCTGAACGACTTATATTCTTTTTTTTCGAATTTTGCAACAACATTTGTAATCATAGCTTGGATAAAATCAACAGTAAATCGACCAGCTTTAGTATTTGCTAACTCTGCGATTTTTCTTGCAGTACCTGCGCCACTAACAAACAACGAAACCCCACAAGTTGCTAAACCATCAAGTGCGGCTGCTCCCCAAGATATTCTCTTAAATGCTGTATGAAAATCCATTCCATCAAAAATCCAATTATTAACAAAATCTACTCCAGCTGTTATACCAAAAGCAGTCACTCCTTCAATTATTGCCGATATAGGTTCTTCACCATCGTAGTCTTTAAGTAGAGGTGGATTGTTTAATGCATAGCAGTATGTGGAAAAACTTGCATATTTTCCCTGCAAAGGGTCTGTAACTATCCACCTACCCACGACCGGATCATACCATCTTGCTTTATGATCCTGCATGTTCCAACCGTACATAGTATCAAGTTCCTTGCCTATGTACTTGTAGTTGTTTCGGCTCACGCCACAGCGGTCGCCCATCAGTGCACCGAAGGGGTAATAATGGTTTACTTCCTCGATGTTGCCATTGCCGTCCACCACGAGACGGTTGCTGCCAAGATGGTCCTTCACATAGAAATGCATTACTATTCCATTGTCGTCATTCACACTTGCGTAGCCGCCGTCGAAGAGGATGGCGGAAATGTTGTCATTGTCGTAGACGAGATTTGAACAGTAATAGTATTTGGTCTTAAGACGTTTGGCTATCGGCTTCGCCATACTCATAAGGTGCGGATTAGGTTTTACATGTAGCAAATATAGCGAAATAATGTATAGACTGTACGCTGGAAGGCTATACTTTTAACAAAGATTATACAAGGACGTAGATGCTTTTCAGTCGCTCTTTTTTTCTTATCATCGAATATTTGTTCGTAAGGTATCTTGTGTTTGTCTTTCAATCCAAATTCTTTTTTAATTATTGCTGTCCGGTAAAACTAATAATGTTGTCAAAGCCGAGCGCAGCCCGCATAGTATATAGGCAAGCCCCTTTATTAAATATTGCAATAAAACACTAAATAACAAAGCAATATAAGAGTGACTAAATGTTTACCGGACAGTAATATATAAATATGTGTAAAGTCAGAAAAAGTGTGTGGTTTGATTGATTATTCGTTAGAAAAAGTGTGTAGTTTGGTTGGCTATTCGTCAGAAAAAGTGTATAGTTTGGTTGTTTATTCGTCAGAAAAAGTGTATATTTGCAACAAACATTCATCATAAATGACGTAATCATGCAGAGAGATATATATAAACAATTGTTAGATTGGAAAGAGAAAGAGTCACGCAAGCCATTGATTCTCAATGGAGCAAGACAAGTAGGCAAGACCTATATCCTGCGTAAATTCGGAGAACAAGAATATCAGAAGTTTGCCTTCTTCAGTCTTGACCGTAATTTAAAAGTCAGAGAAGTATTTGAAAAAGGTGAAAGTACGGCAGATATTATAATGGCATTATCAGCTATCAGCCAAGTGGATATCACTCCTGGCGATACTCTTGTAGTGCTTGATGAGATACAAGATTGTCCCAAGGCTTTAGAAGCTTTGAAGTTTTTCTGCGAGGAAACACCCGATATTCACATCATCGTTGCTGGTTCCTTGTTGGGACTTTCGCTGCATAACGGCGTGTCCTATCCCGTTGGCAAAGTGGAGGAGTTACGTCTCTACCCCATGTCTTTTCTCGAATTTCTGAATGCAATGAACAAGACACAGTTGTTAAGTATCTTAAAAAGCAAAAACTGGACGGTCATCAATATGCTTGAAAAGGATCTTATCAGTCTCTTACGCCAATACTATTATGTAGGAGGTATGCCTGCCGCTGTATTGGCTCATGCTGAACAAAAGGGTCTGCAAGAGGTAAGAAGCATACAGCAACAAATTCTTGCAGACTATCGTCGCGACTTTTCCAAACATGCCCCAGCACGCGAAGTGCCACGAATCAACATGGTATGGGATAGCATTCCTGCTCAACTTGCTAAGGAGAACAAGAAATTCATCTATGGAGCTGTAAAGAAAAGCGCCAGAGCTGTAGATTTCGAAATGGGCATCCAATGGCTGATTGATGCGGGGTTGGCATATAAAGTCATTAGAGTCAATGCTCCTCGTTTGCCTCTTAAGTTCTATGAAGACACCGATGCCTTCAAACTCTTTATGCTTGATGTAGGACTGATGGGCGCTATGACAGAAACACCAGCCGAGGCAATGCTTGTCGGAGACAACGTGTTTTCAGAATACAAAGGTGCTTTTACAGAACTATATGTTTTCACTCAGCTAAAAGCTTTGGGTATGTCGCTCTACTACCACTCGATAAGCAATTCAACGATAGAAATAGATTTTCTTACGCAACATCATGGCAAGGTGGTGCCGATAGAAGTAAAAGCGGAGGTCAATGTAAAGTCGAAGTCGCTTAGAACCTTCATCACCAATAATCCAGAGCTTAAGGCTGTACGCTTTTCCATGCTTCCTTATAAAGAGCAAGACTGGATGACAAACATTCCTCTATATGCTTGCATGGTTGGAATGTAAGCAGCTATTCACCATCTCACCACCTCACCCTTACATCTTCTCGCTGTCAATATTCACATGATTGACATTGACGTCTTCGTGTAGGAAGATGCGGGCTGTTTCGCGGAAGCGTTCTTCGCTTTCTGTGGTGAAATAGCGGCATGTGCCGCCTTTTGTGAGCTTCTGCTCCATCTCGGGATGACGGTTGAGGTAGTCGGCAAGCGAGTTGGCTACGTAGGTGCCCTGCGCCATTATGCGCACTCCGTCTGGAACGTTCTTCACAACCGAACTCATGAGCAGCGGATAGTGGGTGCAACCGAGGATGATGGTGTCGACGAGCGGATCCTTGCGCATCAGTTGGTCGATGCGCTTCTTCACGAAGTAGTCGGCGCCGGGCGAGTCTGCTTCGCCGGCTTCTACTATCGCCGCCCAAAGCGGGCAGGCAACGCCCGAAACCTCAATATCGGGGAAGAGTTTCTGAATCTCTATCTTGTACGAATCGCTCTTGATTGTGCCTTCTGTGGCGAGTATGCCCACATGACGTGTCTTTGTTAGTTTGCCAACCTCCTCTGCCGTGGGGCGGATGACGCCAAGCACGCGACGGTCGGGGTCGAGCACGGGCAGATCGCGCTGCTGAATGCTGCGCAGCGCTTTTGCTGAGGCTGTGTTGCAGCCAAGGATGACGAGGTGGCAACCCATGCTGAAGAGTTTCAGAACCGCTTGACGCGTGAACTGGTAGACCACTTCGAAGGAGCGCGAGCCGTATGGGGCGCGTGCGTTGTCGCCGAGGTACATATAGTCGTACTGCGGGAGAAGTTGGCGGATGCCGTGAAGGATGGTGAGTCCGCCGTAACCAGAGTCGAAAACACCGATTGGACCGGGATTAGAGGGAAATGGCATAATTTTCTATTTTATATAAAGCGAAAATTGATAATTGAAACCTGTGGCAGCCGTGTATTTACGGCGGTCAGCAATTTCAATTATCAATTTTCTTTTTTCCTAATATGCAGCAGCTTTCTGCCTTTAGTTCAGCGCCTCTTTGATAAGCTCTGTAGCGTCTTCGCCCATTTCGGGGTTGACGTACGGGCAGGCGTCGCCGTCGGTGTTGAGGATGAAGGCGTAGCCCTGAGCCTGACCTACCTTTGTGAGGGCATTGTAGAGCTTGTTCTTCACCGGCGCGAAGGCGTCTGCCTCTGCCTGCTTCAGAAGTCGCTGCGACTCGTTCTTGAAGTTGATGTTCTTCTGCATCATCTCCTGGAGTTCAGCCTGGCGCTTGCGCAGGATGGCAGGCACGAGGTCTTTCTGTACGTCGAGAAACTCTTCGTATTTGCTGTTGAACTCGTCTTCAGCGCGCTTCATCTCTGCGTCGTACTTCTGTCTCAAATCGTCGATGCTGCGCTGTGCCATGACATAGTCGGGCATTGATTTGAGAACGTTGTCGAAGCTGAAATAGCCGAAGCGTGTCTGTGCGTTCGCCGTGAGCGAGAGTACGCCGAGCACGATGAGAAGGAACAATTTCTTCATGTCTTTTGCTGCTTTATATTGTTGTCAATTGAATAGTAATGGTTGAGTGTGCGGCTGCCACGGCAGCCGCTGCTTGCGTAAGAGAGCTGTGCTTTCTTACTTTGTTGTCTTGTTGAGCTGAGCCTTAACCTCTGCTGTAACGTCCTTGCTGAGAGTCTCGCTGATGTAAGGTATGCCGCTTGTTACGTCCATGATGTAAACGTAGCCGCCTGCCTTGCCTACAGCCTTGATAGCCTCAACGAGCTTGTTTGTGATAGGGCTGATCTTGTCCTGCTGGAGCTTGCCGAGAGCCTGCTGGTTGTCCTGCGCTGTCTGCTGGATCTTCTGGTACATCTGAGAGAGGCTATCCTCGGTCTCTTTGCGCTTTGTCTCGTTCATTGTAGACTTGTTCTTCTCGTAGTCCTCGTACTTGCGCTGCATTTCGTCCTGCATAGCCTTGAGGTCGTTGTCGTACTGCTTTGCCTGTGCTTCTACCTCGCCGCGAGCCTTGATGAACTCAGGCATGGAAGCCATGATCTCCTGTGCGTTTACGTGACCGAACTTCTGTGCGAATGTTGCCATTGGCATGAACAACATAAGCATTAAAATCAATTTCTTCATTTTTGCTTTTTATTTTTTTTTGTTATTAATTATTTCTAAGCCTTCCTAAGCCTCTTTAGGCCTTCCTAAGCCTTTCTAATTCAAAACTGGATAATTCATAATCGGCGAAGCCGACAATTCAAAATTCAAAACTCAAAATTCAAAACTCTTTAGTTAGCGTAACCCAGCTTCTGCAGCACTTCGTTGCTGATGTCAGCCTTCGGCGAACCGTAGATTACGCCGGTGTCGCTTGAGCGGTCGAGCACGAGCGAGTAGCCGCGCAGCTCTGCTATCTCCTTAACGGCGGTGTATATCTCCTCCTGGATAGGCGACATGAGGCTTTCGCGCTTCTTGAAGAGTTCGCCTTCCGGTCCGAAGTACTTGCGTTTGAGGTCGCTGGCGTCCTTCTCCTTCTTCATGATTGCCTCCTGGCGTGCCTTCTTCTGCTCCTGCGAGAGGAAGACCATCTCGTTCTGATAGTTCTTGTACATGGTAGACGCCTCGGTGTTGAGCGCCTCCACCTCAGCCTGCCATTTCTTCGACACCTGGTTGAGTTGCTCGTTGGCGCGCTCGTATGCAGGTATGTTCTTCAGAACGTACTCCATGTCGAGTAGCGCGTACTTCTGTGCGTTTGCCGTCAGCGCCGTAATGGCAAAGAGGCAGATAAGCATTAATTTCCTCATAGTCTGATTCTTAATTCTAAATTGAACAATTCCTAATCGGCATTAAGCCGACAATTCAAAACTCAAAATTCAAAACTCAAAACTCCTTCAGCCATCGGCTGTTAGAATTCCTGACCGAGGATGAAGTGGAACTGCGATCCGCCCTTCGTTCCGAATACCTTGTCGAAGCCGTAAGCCCAGTCGATACCCATCATACCCACCATCGGGAGGAAGATGCGCAGACCTACGCCGGCAGAGCGCTTCATATCGAACGGGTTGAACTTGCGAGTTTCGGTCCAAGCGTTACCGCCTTCGATGAATCCGAGGCCGTAGATAGTGGTGTTGCCGAGCAGGAACGGGTAGCGCAGCTCGAGCGTCATGCGGTCGTATGCGTAGCCTTCGTAGCCGTACGGTGTGAGCGATCCGTTCTCGTATCCGCGCAGACCGATGGTCTCCTCGGCGTACGATGTAGAGTAGCCGGTCATGCCGTCACCACCCATGTAGTAGGTCTCGAACGGCGACTTCTTCCACTTGTTGAACGAGCCGAGCAAGCCGAACTCTACGCGTGTCATGAGCACGAGGCATTTCTGTCCGCTTGTGAGTGCGGTGAACATGCGGCCCTTGAACTTCCACTTGTGGTATTCTACCCAGCGGTACTTCTCCTGCTGTTCGCGGTTGTATGTAGCCGACTTCGGGTTGTTGGCGAGGTTCTTGTAGTCCTTGCCGTCCCATGCCGACCACGGCGGGGTGATAGTTACCGAGGCTGTGAACTCAGAGCCACGGCGCGGGAAGAGCTGGTTGTCGGTAGAGTTGCGCGAGAGCTGTATGCTGAGGTTGAGGTTGTTGGAGTTGCCGTTGGTCATGAGGAAGTAGCTCCAGTTTTTCAGCATGTAGCGTGTGTACTGCAGCGAGAGCGACAACTGGAAGAAGTCGTCTGGCCAGCGCAGCTGCTTGCCCCATCCGAGCGAGAAGCCGAACAGCTTCACGTACTTGTCGGGGTCGTAGAAGCTCTCGTAGTTGTTGTAGCCGTTGTAGTTGCCGTAGCCGTACATATAGTTATAGTAGTTGTTGAAGTAACCACTATTATAGTAGTTGCTCGACACGTCGGTCTGCTTAGAGAAGTAGGCGCCTACCGAGAACTGTATCGGTCGTTTGCCTCCGAACCAGTTGGTAGAGTACGACATGTTGTACGACTGGTAGTATGTACCGTTGGTCTGTGCTCCGATAGAGAGCACCTCGCCGTCGCCTACGGGCAGGAATCCGCGGCGCTCCTTGTTCTTTCCGAAGAGGTTGCGCATAGAGAAGTTGTTGAGCTTCAAGCCGATGCGTCCGATGACGCCGGTCTGTCCCCATCCGAGCGAGAACTCAATCTGGTCGTTCGACTTCTGTTCGAGGTCCCAGTTGATGTCTACGGTTCCGTTCTCGGGGTCGGGCTTCACGTCTGGGTTCACCTTCTCGGGGTCGAAGTGGCCCATTGACGCGATCTCGCGTGCCGAACGCTGCAGAGCCTCCTTAGAGAAGAGGTCGCCCGGCTTTGTACGCAGTTCGCGGCGCACCACGTTCTCGTACAGACGGTCGTTGCCGTTGATGCGCACGTGGTTGATGTGTGCCTGCGGACCCTCGAAGATACGCATCTCGAGGTCGATAGAGTCGCCCACGATGTTCACCTCTGTTGGGTGGAGCGAGTAGAAGAGGTAGCCGTTGTTCCAGTAGTTGTTGCCCACAGCGTCCTCGTCTTCGGTGAGTCGCTTGTTCATAAGCTTCTGGTTGTAGACGTCGCCCTTCTTCATGCCGAGCACGGCAGCGAGATAGTCGGAGCTGTATATCGTGTTGCCCACCCATGTGATGTTGCGCACGTAGTACTTCTTGCCTTCGTCCACCTTCACGCGCATGCTCACGTGCTTTTCGTCGACGTTCCACACCGTGTCGCTCACGATGTATGCGTCGCGGTAGCCCAGCTCGTTGTACTTGTCGATGAGCTTCTGCTTGTCGTTCTTCCAGCGTTCGGGCGTGTATTTCTTCTTGAACTTCAGGAACGTAGCCATCTTGCCCGCCTCGTGAGTCTCCTTGAACACACCTTTCTTTATGATGTTACCCTTTATCTTGCTTGTGGCGAGTGCCTTGTTGCCCTCGATGAAGATGTCGCGCACCTTCATCTTCTGCTTTTTGTCGATGATGACGTCGAGAATCACCTGGTTCTTGTTAGCCACGTCGTCGCGCTGCACGATCTGTATGTCGGCGTTCTTGAAGCCCTTCTCGTCGAAGTATTTCTTTGCGAGAATCTTCGCGCGGTCTATCATGTTAGGTGTAATCTGTGCGCCCTTGAGCAGTCCGAGCTTCTCCTCCATGTCCGTACGCTCCGACTTCTTCAGTCCGACGTAGTTGATGGTAGACACGCGCGGACGCATCTGCAGATGGATGTGCAGATAAGCCTTGTCGTGTACGAGCGAGTCGACAGAGATAGATACCTCTGAGAAGAGTCCGTACTTCCAGTAGTGCTTCACGGCGTCGGTGATAGCCTCGCCAGGCAGTTCTATCTGTTGTCCGATAGAGAGTCCGGAGATGCCAGTGAGCATGTAGTCCTCGTAGCCTTCCGCTCCCGACACGGCGAGTCCGCCGAGTGTCACAGTGCGCGGGGTTCCTGCATACGAGATGTCGGGGTATGTAATCTTGTCCTGCGCTTGGGCTGCGAAGCTGCTTACAAGGATGCAGGCTGTTGTCAACACCTTAATTATATTCATCGTTTTTCTCTTGATTGTTCTTTTTTCTGATTATTGAGGGGCTTTGCTCAGCCTCCACTTGCGCCTCTGTCTTTCCGAAGCGTCGCTGGCGTCGCTGGTAGTCGGCGATGGCTTGGTGCAGACCTTCTTCGTCGAAGTCGGGCCAGAAGGTGTCGCAGAAGTACAGCTCCGAGTAGGCTATCTGCCAGAGCAGGTAGTTGCTTATGCGCTGCTCGCCGCCGGTGCGTATCAGCAGGTCGGGGTCGGGCATGAAGCTCGTGGTCATGTGTTCGGAGATGAGCTGCTCGTTGATGTCGGCGTCCTTAATCTTGCCTGCAGCGAGATCGGCTGCTATCTCTCGTGTAGCCTTCACAATCTCCCAGCGCGACGAGTAGCTGAGCGCTACAACCATCGTCATCGCCGAGTTGTGGGCTGTGTGGTCCATGGTCTCCTGCAGCTTCTGCTGCACCTCCTTCGGCAGGCGCTCTATGTCGCCGATGACCTGGAAGCGCACGTTGTTCTTCATGAATATCTCGTCCTCAAGCGATGTGAGCACAAGACCCATGAGCGCAGCCACCTCGGTAGCGGGGCGGTTCCAGTTCTCGGTAGAGAAGGTGTAGAGCGTGAGATACTTCACGCCGAGGCGCGTACACTCTGATGTGATGCGGCGCACGGCGTCTACTCCTGCCTGATGGCCGAAGCTGCGCGGCTTGCCTCGCTCTGCTGCCCAGCGTCCGTTGCCGTCCATGATGATGGCGATGTGCTGGGGTATGTTGGTTGTATCGAGTTTTTCCATATTCTGTTTTTTCTTTTAAGGAGGCGTTTAGGCCTTTCTAAGCCTTCTTGGGCCTTCTTAAGCCTTTGCTAACTTTTTTCTAAGCCTTTCTAAGCCTCTCTAAGCCTTCTTAAGCCATTGCTTTTAACTAAGCCTTTCTAAGCCTTTTTAAGCCTTCCTAAGCCTTTGCTATCTTTTCTCTAAGCCTTACCTCTCTAAGCCTTCTTAAGCCTTGGCTAACTAAGCCCTCCCCGACGGGGAGGGTTGGGAGGGGCTACTCATCCGCGTTATGGCAGGTGCGGCATTTCGCCATGAAGCTGTACGTCAGCGTGAGCTGGAACGCCGAGTAGCAGTCGGTGTTCTTGAAGAGTCCGCTGCTCTCTATGTTGTACGGGTCTTTCACGCCGTCGAGCTTGTCGCTGAGCGAGAAGTGTACAGCCCATTCGAGTCCGAGGTTCAGTCGCGGTCCTATCTTGTACTTCACGCCCAAGCCGAGCGGCACGTTAGCCGTGAACACGTTGTTGCCGCCGCCCGTCACGAACGTGGCACCCAGTCCGCCGAAGACGAACGGCGTGAAGCGCTTCGCTCCGCGGTAGTCGCGTCCGGTGCCGTAGGGCCAGAAGTTGTATTCGTACGTCACGCTGGCGTCTACGAGCGTGTTGCTGAACGAGTAGGGGTTGCCGACGAAGTCGGGGTAGTAGGTTTTCACGTCCTTTGACGAACCGGTCAGCTTGCCGTACATCGCCGCCATCTTCAAGCCCATGTACGGGTTGAATATGCGGCGCAGGACGACCGAGCCGCCCATCTGCATGTTGCTCAGCACGCTGCCGTTGAAGTCGCCCTCGTACGACACGAGGCCTACGCCCGCACCAATCTCCATGCGGTATTCGTCGTCGGTCTGCGCCTTAGCCGTCGCAAACGTCAGAGTCATCAAGAGAAGGGTGAGGATTTTCTTCATTGTCATTAGAGTGCAACCTGTCGGTTCTTTATTCTGTGAGACCGATCGGGTACTGTCTAACCGTTAGCTCGGTCTGTTCTTTTTTTTTATTCTATGAAATCGGTCTGCTCTTTCTTCCATCCGAGGCGGTTGATTCTTCCGCGCCATGTCGAGCCGCTCTTTGCGTTGACGATCCAGATGAAGTTGTCGCTGTCTACGGTGAGCGCCATTCTCGGTTCGTTCAGAGCATTGGTGCCGAGCGTGAGGTCAGCCGGAACGCTGAGTGTAGTGTCCTTCGCCCATGTGAGTCCGCCGTCCTTTGAGCTGTAGAGTTTGGCGTCGATGTCACTTGAGCCGTCGGGAGTGCCTAAGGCGTATGTCTTGCCGTCGTATGTAGCTACGCTCATGTTTTTGAGCTTCGGCAGGGCGTGCTTGTTGTCAGCCGACACCTCGTAGTATGTCCAAGGCTGGTTCTCGCTGTGCGCTGCGCCTTCGTCCACCTTGCCCCATACAGCCATCTTGCCGTCGGCTGTTGTGCCGTAGAGCGTCACGCGGTAGCTGTCGTTGTTGGTTACGAGTGCGTTGCATGTGTACGAGTGGTTGGTCACGGGCAGGAACGCTGCGTCGCTGTCGATGGTAGCCACGGTCCATGTGGCGCCGTTGTCGGCAGAAGCCACGAGCTGACCCTCGGCGTTGTAGCCGTAGATACGCAGCGGACTTGCTGCCACGAGCTTCTTCACGCCGGTAGTTGAGCCGGTCTGCTTCCAGTTGTTGCCGTCTGTGGTGCAGATGATGTTGCCGCCGTGGCTCAGATATACCTTGTCGTCTTTCGTCACCACGCCCTCATAGGCGTCGGCAGCAAGCACTCCGTTGAAGTTGGGCGTAGCCGCTCTCCAAGTCTGTCCGTCGTTCATCACGTATACGCGTGTCTGTGTGCCGTCGTTGCCGAAGAGGAAGAGGCGCACGCCGCCCTCGGCGGTCTTCACGGCGCAGGTCTTCACGGCTATGAGCTGCTCTATCTCGGCGTTCTTAGCCATCGGCTTCCAGAAGAACGAGTCGGCCTGCTCCTTGTGTATGTTCACCTTCACCTTGTACTTGCGCAGCTGCTTGCCCGAGTTGCTCATCACCTGCAGCTCGCGCTCCTGCGAGAAGTCGAGCGAGTCGGTTCCGCTGATGTACTCCAAGCTCTCGTCCTTCAGGCTCTTTATCAGCACCGCCATCGAGTTGAGTCCGGTAGCTGTGCAGACGAGCTTCTTGGCGTCTACGCCGCAGGGCAGCGAGTCGGGATTGTAGATGGTGTTGTTGTTTTGGTCGATGCAGAACTTGTAACTTGTGTACGACGAAGTGACGGTGTAGACACTGTCCTTGCCTTCCTTCTTTGTCTTGGTATGGATGTATCGTTTTGCTCCCGTCACAGAGAAAGATGTGATGGCGCTGTCGTCGGTGTACACGTATTCGTTGTCGTCATTAAGGCACGATGCGAGTGCAAAAACCGCCATGAACAGCATGGCAAAAGCTGCAAACTTATTTTTCATTCTTCCTAAACTTATTGTTTTTAGCTGCAAATTTAAGCAGAAATCTTCAATTTCAGCGCTATTTCACATTATAATTATGCAATTTATTGATTAATAGCCGCATTTTTAAGGTTGTTTAGTGATTGGTTATATTGTTACGGCCGCGTGGTAACGGTGTTACCGCATAGCTGTAACGATGTTACCCCTATGCGGTAATGATGTTACAGCAGCGTGGTAACTAACAACAAAAAAAGCATTGTTCGCCTTGAACGGGCAAACAATGCTTTTCCTATTGTGTCTTAATGCTTTCTAAGCTTGTGACGGATCACTACTCCGGCAACATCGTAACTGTGATGTGATTGCCGGCCTTGTTGAACTCCTTCATGAAGTTGCAGATGTCCTGGGCTGTGAGAGCCTCAAGAGTCTTGGCATAGTCGGTGTAGCCGTCGAAGTTGTAGAGATAGTTGTCGCTGATGACGCCGAGCCAGAAGCCGTTGGTCTTCACGCGGTCGCCGTTCTGCTTAACCATGTACTCCTTGCACTTCTGGAACTTGGCAACGTCGCATGTGGTCTCGATAGCCTTCATCTCCTCGTTGAGGATGCGGATAGCCACGTCCTTCTTCTCAGGCTTCATCGGGCACTGAGCGAAGATCTGGAACATGCGGTAGTTGTCGGCACCGAGGTCAGCGCTTGCGTAAGCGCCTACAGAGTAAGCTGCACTTTCCTTCTCGCGAATCTTGTCGAGGTATTCCATAGAGAGCACCTGGCCTGCGATGTCGCAGCAGAGAGCGTTCTTCAGAGTGTAAGGCAGCTGGTCGTTGAACCAGAGCATTACAGAGTTGGCCTTCGGGGTCTCCTGCTTGCGCTTGAATGTGTTGTCTACGACGCCCTTCACCGGAGTGAGCTCGCGCTTGCTCTTAACGGCCTTAGCCTTAGCAGGCAGAGCGCCGAGATACTGGCAGATGAGCGGACGGATAGTAGCCTCGTCGTAGTTGCCCACGATGTTGAACACCCATCCCTGAGCAGAAGCTGTGCGCTCCTTAGCGATCTGCAGGATGCGGTCGTAGCTTATCTCCTTAAGGCGCTCTGTTGTGAGCGGAGCAATGCGCGGGTTGTGACCGTAGATGGTAGCCGAGATAGAGTCGCTGAACGCTACGTCTGGGTCGATCTCGCGGTTCTTCAGCGATACCTCGAGCTGCTGCATGAGGTTGTCGAACGACTTCTGGTCCTTGTTGATGTTTGTGAAGTAGAGGTATACCATCTGGAGCATTGTCTCAACGTCCTTCGGGGTAGAGTTGCCCGAAACGTTTGTAGAGAGCTGTCCGAGTGTGAGGTCTGCGTTGGCAATCTTGCCTGCGAGAGCCTTCTGCAGCTCTGTAGAAGAGAATGCGCCGAGACCGCTGTAGCCGATAACGTTGTCGAAGAGCTGGAGGTTGGCGAAGTCCTTGGCGCCGTAGAGTGTAGAACCACCCTGTCCGCGGCCGCTGAGGAGCACCTGGTCCTTCTTGTAGTCGGTCTTCATAAGGTTTACGACAACGCCGTTAGAGAGAGTAAGTGTAGTGTAGCCGAGCTTCTCGTTCTTCACTTCCTTCTTCACCTTGCCAGCCTTCGGCAAGGTAGTGATGAGCGGTTCGTTCTTCACGTTGTCTACGTAAGCCTCAATCTTCTGAGCGCGTGCGTCCTTGATAGCGCCGAGCAGCTCAGCCTCAGTCGGGTAAACGTTGCCCTCAGCCTCGTTCAGGAACGAGAGCACGATGAGGTTGGAGTCGTTAGCCGGCACGAGCTCAGCCATCATCTGGTTAGCCACCTCAACAGGCATAGCCGGTACGATCTGGCTCATAGTCTGATACTCGAAGTCGATAGACGGCATCGGGTCGCCCTCAAGGAAGTTGTCTACGAGGTCGCGGTAGAGCTGGCCGTTGCGACGCTTGTCCTTGTTGCTGTATTCCTTCTCGAGTGCGCTCTTGTAGTCCTCCTGGAAGCGTGCATACTCTGTAGCTGTGAAGCCGAAGCGAGCGGCGCGCAGAGCCTCTGTGTAAGCGGCCTTAAGCGCAGCGGCAGTCTTGCCGAGGTCCTTCGGAGAAGCCGAGAGGTTGAAGGCGTCCTTAGTCTTGGCGAAGATGAATGTGCCGTCGTTAGCGTAAGCGCCTACGTACGGGCACTCCGGATCGAGGGCCTTCTCCTTCAAGCGGTTGTTGAGCATAGTCATGGCAGCCTGCTTAGCGTAGTTGTAGATAAGATAGCTGAGGTTGCCCTTCTCAGAAGCCGGGAACACGTCGTGCTTGATCATAAGCTCTACGCTGTTGGTCTGCTGCTCCTTGTCCTTGTCGATGATAACGATAGGCTCAGCGTTGTCTGGCACCTGCTCGTCTACGATAGGAGCGGGGTTAGCCGGGTTCTTGAACGAACCGAAGAGCTCCTTAATCTTGTTCTCCGTGTGCTTAACGTCTACGTTACCCACAACGATGATAGCCTGGTTTGTAGGGTGATACCACTTCTCGTAGTAGTCGCGCAGCTCTTTCGGCTTGAAGTTGTCGATGACAGACATCAGACCGATAGGATAGCGCACGCCGTACTTAGAGCCCGGGTAGAGCTTCGGCAGGTTGCGCTCGAACATGCGGCTTGAAGCCGATGTGCGCATACGCCACTCCTCGTGGATTACGCCGCGCTCCTCGTCGATTTCTTTCGGGTCGAGTGTGAGGGCGTTCGACCAGTCGCTCAGGATGAGCAAGCAAGAGTCGAGAGCCGACTGGCGGTCGGTAGGTACGTTAGAGATGTTGTATACAGTCTGGTCGATCGAGGTGTAAGCGTTAAGGTCGCGACCGAACTGTACGCCGATGCTTTCGCAGTAGCGAATCACGCCGTTGCCCGGGAAGTGCTTTGTGCCGTTGAAGCACATGTGCTCGAGGAAGTGAGCGAGACCGCGCTGCGACTCCTCCTCCTGGATAGCGCCCACTTTCTGTGCGATGTAGAAGTCGGCACGATTCTCCGGCCAGTTGTTGTGGCGGATGTAGTAGGTCAAACCATTGTCCAACTTACCGACAACTACGTCGGGGTCAGCCGGAATGGGTGGCATCTGCTGTGCCTGAGCAAGTCCTGCAAAGAATGCGAAGACTGCAACCATCAGTTTTCTTAGTTTCATAAATTATTATTTTTAGTTGATGTAATTATCTGTTCGTACAGTATGCAAAAGTAGTTTATTTTTCCGCTCCTTGTGTCAAATGTTTATGATTTTTAAGAAATAAGCATCATTTTTGGTCGTCTTCGCTTGCTTTTCTCATATTTCGCGGATGGTGGTTGAGTATTTCGTCGCGCAGAGTGGTTATGTCAATGTGGGTATATATCTGCGTCGTCGATATGTTTTCGTGTCCGAGCATCTCCTGGATGGCTCTCAGATTGGCTCCGCCTTGCAGCAGCGCTGTGGCGAACGAGTGTCTGAGCGTGTGGGGCGACACGGTCTTCGTGATGCCGGCGTCGCGCGCCGTGTTCTTTATCATTATCAGTATCATGGTGCGCGTGAGGTGTGCTCCTCTGCGGTTGAGGAACACGTATTCGTCTTCGCCGGGTTTGATGTTCATGAGGTTGCGGTCGTAGAGCCACAGTTGCAGTTCGTGCAGGGCGTTGGCAGATATGGGCACGAGGCGTTGCTTGTTGCCCTTGCCCGTGATGCGCAGGTAGCCGTCTGCGGCGAAAACGTCGCTGAACTTAAGGTTTACGAGTTCGGAGACGCGCAGTCCGCAGGAGAAAAGCATTTCGATAATGGCACGATTGCGCTGTCCCTCGGGTTTGGAGAGGTCGATAGACTGCTCCATGCGGTCTATCTCTTCTGTAGAAAGCACTTGTGGAAGGTGTTCGCCGAGCGTTGGCGACTCAAGAAGCTCCGACGGGTCGTCTTTGAGCGTGCCGTCGAGTAAAAGAAAGCGGAAAAAGGAACGCACACCGCATAGTATGCGTGCCTGACTGCTTGGCGCTACGCCGAATTCGTGCAGTATGGTGGCGAATTGCTCCAAGTGTGAAAGACGCACTTCCTCAATGGCGAGGTGCTCGCCATTGAGGAAGTTTATAAGATAGTCGATGTCGTGTGAGTAGGCATCGATAGTGTTCTGTGTGTAGTTGCGCTCGAGGCGCAGAAAGCGCATGTAGCGGCGCTTTATCTGAGTATAATCCATGATGTTGTGTTGGGGTGTTGAGGTGATAAGGTGTTGAGATGGTGAGATGATAAGGTGTTGAGATGGTGAGATGATAAGATGGTGAGATTACCGAACTAATCATAACTCTCAACTCTCAATTCTCAACTCTCAACACAACACCATCTCAACTTTTCTCAACACCTCAACACCTCACCATCTCAACCTTTTACTTCTTCAGCTTGAAGCCGAGACGCATGCCGTTGTAGCTCTTGAGCAGCGCATTGATGGTAGCTGCTGTGGTGCTCTGTGTGGCTGTTGTGTTAGAGATGCCTTTGAGGATGGTCATCAGCTTGTCGGCGTTGAAGACGAGCGTCATCTCTTTGCCCTGCACGCTTACGTGAGCGGTGTACTCCTTGCCGAATTTAGGCTTGAAGGTGATGGTCTTCTCCTTGCTGTTGAAGGTGTATGTGCCGTGTATGGTCTGCTTCTTGATCTTTGTGGTGTAGTTGCCCTCGCCGTCGAAGGTGTATACGATGCCTGGCACGTACTTCTTCATGATGGGCGACAGCTTGCTCTCGATCTTTGCTGCAGCAGCTGTTCCGCCGGCTTTAGCCAGAAGGTTGTCGCTCTCGAACTCGCACGCCGGACCCGTGTACTGCCATGTGCCCTTGATGCCTTCTTCTGTTGTAGCCTTGTCGCCGATGATAGCCTTGCCGATACCGCCGAGGATGTCGCCGAGGCTCTGTGCCTGCATTGTTGTGGCAC
>OGGW01001329.1_pt1 | contig 19299 bp, 18 predicted proteins | sample 1571291 | NCBI WGS metagenome assembly OGGW01 (sample SAMEA2582028, study PRJEB24529) | metagenome | biome: Human gut stool | place: China | collected 2011 | reverse complement strand
GCGGCAAGACTGATGTGTATATCAGCTTTGAAACCTTTTCTGCAGCGGATGTAGAGGTAAAGCTGAACGAAGCACTGGCGGCGGCATATATCGAAAAGCTGAAGCTGATAGAAGAAAAATTCGGCATCTACAGCGAAAATAAGCTGGAGCTGGCGGCAAAATTCCCCGATGTGATTACGGTGGAGAAGGCACAGCAGGAGGAGGAGGTCATCTGGGAGGCACTGGTGCCTGCACTGGATGAGGCAGTGGAAAAATTCGTTGCCATGCGTACCGTTGAGGGCGAAAATCTGAAAAAGGATATCCTTTTGAAGGGCGAACGCATCAGGGCACTTGTGGCAGAGGTGAAGGAGCGTTCCCCTCTGGTGGTTGTGGAATATCAGGAAAAGCTGAGCAACCGCTTGAAGGATTTGCTGGGCGGCGTTGATGTTGATCCACAGCGCATTGCGACAGAGGTTGCGGTTTTTGCAGACCGCGGCTGCGTGGATGAAGAGGTGACCAGATTGGAAAGCCATCTGATTCAGCTGAAGGATATTCTGGACGGTGGCGGACAGGTAGGACGCAAGCTGGACTTTCTGATTCAGGAAATGAACAGAGAATCCAACACCATCGCATCCAAGGCGAATGACATTCAGATTGTAAAGGCTACGATTGAACTGAAAAGCGAAATCGAAAAAATCAGAGAACAGATTCAAAATCTGGAGTAACGGTCTTTTTTTACAATAAAAAAAGAAAGGCTATTTATAGGATAAAGGGGAAATACACATGAATAAACAGGGTATTTTATTGATTATCTCCGGTCCTTCCGGTTCCGGCAAAGGGACGATTGTAGAGCGTCTTTGTGAGAAGAACAATTTTTCGCTTTCCATTTCCGCAACAACAAGAAAGCCCAGAGAATATGAGAAGGACGGGGTGCATTATTTCTTTCATACCAGAGAGGAATTTGAGAAAATGCGCGACCGCAAGGAGCTTCTGGAATGGGCGGAATTCTGCGGCAATTATTACGGCACACCCAGAAAATATGTAACAGAGCAGCTGATGGCAGGCAATAATGTCATTTTGGAGATTGAGGTACAGGGTGCGCTGCAGGTAAAGAAAATTTACCCCGAAGGCGTGCTGATTTTCATGGTTCCGCCCAATCTGGAGGAGCTGGGCAACCGCCTGACAAAACGCGGCACCGAGGATAAGGAAACCATCAACAAACGACTGCGCCGCGCATTGGAGGAGATGGAACTGGTAGAGGAATACGATTATCTGGTCATCAATGACACCATAGAGCAGGCAACTGAGGATATGCTGACTATCGTTGCGGCAGAAAAGATGAAATGCAGCAGAAATAAAAATATCAAAAAGATTTTCAAAGGAGAGATGTAATATGTTAAGACCTTCTTATTCCGATATTCTGGAGGTTATCACACAGGATTCCGAGGATATTACCATTGCCAGCAGATATACCATCGTGATTGCGGCGGCAAAAAGAGCAAGACAGCTGGTAGACCATCAGCAGCCTATGATTGACCATATTGAGGTGGATAAGCCTGTTTCCATCGCAGTCAATGAAATTTACGAAGGCAAGCTGAAAATCCGCGAGGGCAAGCCGGAGGAAGAGGACAAAGAGGTTGCACTGGCAGAGGTTGATTTTGCAAGCATGGCAGAGGAAACCGAGGAAGAATAATATGTAAGGAAAATAGCCCGTTTTTACGGGCTGTTTTTGTAGGGAGGTGAGAAATGATGTATGCGAAGGTGATTGTTGGGCTGAATCAGCCGGAAATGGATAAGCTGTTTGATTATCGGATTCCCGAAGGGATGACAGTGGAAATCGGTGTAAGGGTGATTGTGCCGTTTGGCAGCCGCAACAAAAAGGCGGAGGGCTATGTCATTTCTCTTTCCGAAAAAACAGAGGTGCCTGCGGATAAAATTAAGGAGCTTCTTGAGGTTCTGGATGAGGGCAGACCGACCTTTACGCCTGCCCTTCTGGATTTGGCGGAATGGATGAAGGAACGCTATTTCTGCACACTGAACCAATGCCTGCAGGCAATTATGCCGCCCGGCATCCGCACAAAAAGCAGTTGGACAGTCGGACGAAGGGCATTTGATTCGGAAAAGAAGCTGACCCCGAAGGAAACGGCGTTGCTTGCATTATTCGGGGAACGAAGGGAAATTCCCTTGGAGGAGGTGCAGGCGGAATTCGGCGGAGATTGCCTGACATTTCTGCGGAAGGCAGAGGAAAAGGGTCTGCTTGCGCTGAAACAGGAGCTGCATCGCAGTGAATACAAAAACGAAAAACGGCTCTATTCTCTGGACAGAGACCATCCACTTCTGGAAGCGGCATGGAAAAAGGCGGAGAAGGAGAAGCGTCTGGAGGGGCAAAGGCTGCTGTTGGAGTACCTCGCAAGCGGCAGAGAAGCAACGGCGGCGGAACTGAAGGAGACACTTGGCATTACCGATTCGCCCATCAAAACCCTGCTGAAAAAGGGCATCCTTCGGGAGCGGAGACAGACGGAACGGCGAAATGTCTTTGATGCGGACACAGTGGAACGAACGCAGCCCTTTACCCCGACGGCAGAACAGGCGGCGGCGCTTTCTGCTTTGCATCGGGAATTGGAGCAGAAAGAAAAAAAGCCTGTGCTTCTGCATGGGGTGACGGGCAGCGGCAAAACGGAGATTTATATGCAGATGATTGCGGAGGTTCTGGCAAGGGGCGAGCAGGCGATTGTGCTTGTGCCGGAGATTGCCTTAACCCCTTTGCTTGCGGAGCGGTTCGTTTCCCGCTTTGGAGATGCAGTCAGCGTGACGCACAGCCGCCTTTCCATGGGGGAGCGGGTGGATCAATGGAAAAAGGCAAGAGACGGAGAGATTTCCGTTGTGATTGGCGCACGGTCGGCGTTGTTTCTGCCGTTTCCGAAGGTCGGCGCGATTATCATGGATGAGGCGCACGAGAACAGCTATGTTTCCGATATTACCCCGAAATATGACACGAAGGACGTTGCGGCGGCACTGGCAAAACGCTATGGTGCGCTCCTTCTGATGGGGACGGCAACGCCGGATTTCATCAGCTATTACAAAGCAAAGCAGGGAGAATTTCTGCTGCTGGAATTAAAGGAACGGACGGGCGGCGGTGTTCTGCCGCGGATGTTTGTGACGGATATGCGAAAGGAGCTGGCGGAGGGCAACCGTTCTGCGTTCGGCAGAGCATTACAGGCGGAAATCCGCAGGAATCTGGAGAAGGGCGAGCAGACCATGCTCTTTCTGAACCGCAGAGGGTATGCAACCTTTGTTTCCTGCCGCAGCTGTGGGCATGTGATGAAATGCCCGGAATGTGACCTGACATATACCTATCATGCAAAGGAGCATGCGCTGGCTTGCCATTATTGCGGCAGGAGAGCACCTCTGCCGAAGGTCTGCCCCGTCTGTGGCTCGAAGTATATTCGTTATTTCGGCACAGGGACACAGAAAATAGAGGAGGAAGCAAAAAAGCTGTTTCCGGAAGCAAGGATTCTGCGGATGGATTTGGATACCACACTGACAAAGCACAGCCATGAAAAAATTCTTGCGGCATTTGCGGCAGGAGAGGCGGATATTCTGATAGGGACGCAGATGATTGCCAAGGGGCATGATTACCCCAACGTGACACTGGTGGGCATTATGGCGGCGGATTTATCCTTAAATGCGGATAGCTTTACGGCGGCGGAAACGGGTTTTCGGCTGATGCTGCAGGCGGCAGGACGTGCCGGCAGAAGGGATGACAGAGGGCGCGTGTTTCTCCAGACCTATCAGCCACAGCACTATGCGGTGCAGTATGCCGCGAAGCAGGATTATGAAGGCTTTTATGAGGAAGAAATGCTTATGCGGCAGATGATGGGCTATCCGCCGTTTTCCGCATTTTTCAGTATTCTGCTGACAGGTGCGGCACAGGAGGAGGCGGCACAGGCGGCGCAGGAGCTGGCAGAACGACTGGCACAGGCGGATGAGGAGGAGATTGCAACGAATCTCGGATCGACGGCACCGCCGAAATTTCGCGGAGAATACCGCTACCGGATTATTGTGAAGGCGGCGGAGGGGGAACCCCTGCGGCAGCTGGTTCTGCCGACAGTGGAGAGGATGAAGAAGGAGCGAAACCGTAATGTGCGCGTAGGTTTGGCGCTTAACCCGACCAATATTGTATAAAGCAGAAAAAAATGTTATAATATTTCATTGGAAAACGAAAAGCTCGCTTTCCGTTTCTGTTTCAGATAAATTTACAAAAAGTTTTTTGTTTGTTCAAATTTTGGAGATATTATAGAATTAGGAGGAAGAAAAAATGGCAATTCGTAATATTCGCATCAGCACAGATCAGGTGCTGAGAAAAACCTGCAAACCGATCAAGGAAATTACCCCCAATCTGCTGACACTGCTGGATGATATGGCGGATACCATGTATGAAGCAAACGGCGTTGGTTTAGCCGCACCACAGGTAGGGATTCTGAAAAGAGCCGTTGTAATTGATATCGGCGAGGGTCTGGTGGAGCTTTTGAACCCTGTCATTCTGGAAACGAGCGGTTCTCAGACTGACGAGGAGGGCTGCCTGAGCCTGCCCGGACAATCTGCCCCTGTGGAACGCCCCTATTATGTGAAGGCGAAGGCGATGGACAGAGAGGGCAATGAATTCATCATCGAGGGGGAAGAGCTGATGGCACGCGCATTGTGCCACGAGATTGACCATCTGGATGGGATTCTGTATATTGATAAGGCACTGCCGAGAGAGGAAGCGTAAGGAGGAATACCGATGAGAGTGATTTTTATGGGAACGCCCGATTTTGCGGTACCTTCCTTGCAGGCATTGCTGACAAGGCATGAGGTTGTGGCAGTTGTGACACAGCCCGATAAGCCCAAGGGCAGAGGGAAAAAGCTGCAGCCCACACCCGTAAAGGCAGTGGCACTGGAGCATGGGATTCCTGTTTTGCAGCCTGTGAAGGTGCGCGAACCGGAGGTTATCGAGCAGCTGCGCGGCTATGGCGCGGATTTGATTGCCGTCACTGCATTCGGGCAGATTTTGCCGGAGGAAATTCTGAATATGCCGAAATACGGCTGTATCAATGTGCATGGCTCGCTTCTGCCGGAATACAGAGGGGCGGCACCGATGCAGCGCGCCATTATTGACGGCAAGAAGGTAACAGGCATTACCACGATGTTCATGGCAAAGGGCATGGATACGGGGGATATGCTTTTGAAAACGGAAGTGGAGATTCTTCCGACAGATAATTTTGAGGATCTGCATGATAAAATGGCGGTGGCAGGCGCAGCACTGCTTCTGGAAACGATTGACGGACTGGAAAAGGGTACAATTACACGGATGCCGCAGGATGATGCACTGGCAACCCATGCGCCCATGATTCATAAGGAGACAGGTCATATTGACTGGAGCAAAGGCGGACAGCAGATTATTGATCTGATGCGCGGAATGTATCCAGGACATGGCGCATACGCTGTTCTGGGAGAGGAACCGCTCAAGATGTTCCGGGCGGAGGCGGAAAACAAAAGCTACCCCGATGCGGCATTTGGTGAAATTGTAGAGGTGACAAAAAAGGACTTTGCGGTAAAATGCGGCGACGGAATTTTGCGCATCAAAGAGGTACAGGCGCGCGGCGGCAAGAAGATGGCGGCGGATGCGTATTTGCGTGGGCATGAAATGCAGACGGGCATTTTGCTTGGCTAAGGCTTGAATAGGAAAGTTCCAAACAGATAGGAGGAACCGATATGTATTATGGTTATGGATATGGATACGACAGTATGTACTTTTTGGTGCTTCTGGCATTCATTTTTTCGATGGTTGCGCAGATGAAGGTATCCGGTACATTTAAGAAATATGCGAAAATCAGAAACAGACGAGGCTTGACGGGGGCGCAGGTGGCAGAGCAGATGATGCACAACGCAGGCATTTATGATGTAAGCGTGCAGCGTGTGGCAGGCAACCTGACAGACCATTATGACCCCAGAACAAAGACACTGCGCCTGTCCGAAAGCGTGTATGACAGCACATCGGTAGCGGCGGTCGGCGTAGCGGCGCACGAAACGGGGCATGCCATTCAGCATGATGTGGGCTATGCACCGCTGGCACTGCGGAGCTTTTTCGTGCCTCTGGCAAACTTCGGCTCCAGACTGGCAATCCCCCTGATTTTGATTGGGTTTATTTTCAGCGGCGGCGGCAGCACATTGGTGACACTGGGGGTTCTGTTCTTCTCCCTTTCCGTTGAGTTTACGATTATTACACTGCCTGTGGAATTCAACGCATCCAGAAGGGCGATTCGCCTGCTGGCAGATGACGGATTTCTGGACAGCGACGAAATCGGCGGCGCAAAAAAGGTGCTGAGTGCGGCGGCAATGACCTATGTTGCGGCGGCATTTGCGGCAATCGCACAGCTGTTGCGCTTGGTTGCCATCTTTGGCAGAAGAGACGATTAAAAAAGAAAGGCTAATCTGATTGTGGATTAGCCTTTTGGTGTTTTTGCGGATGCCTCTTTTTTGTCGAAATAGGGGCGAAATGATTGAAGAATCCTCTGTTTTGTCGTATAATATTATGTTGAGACAGAATGGCTTGAACGGAAGGAATGGAAAAAAATGATCCAAATCAATCCAAGAGAGATTGCGGCAGAGGCGCTCATGGAAATCATGACGGCGGATGCCTATAATACAATGACATTGCGCCGCCTGCTGCGGCAGAACGGTGCGATGTCCAGACAGGACAGAGCCTTCGTGACGGAGGTGGTAAACGGTACACTGCGCAATTTGATTTATATTGACCATGTGCTGAATACCTTTTCCAAAACAAAAACGGAAAAAATGAAGCCGTGGCTGCTGGCAGTGCTGCGGACGGCGGTGTATCAGATGTACTTCATGGACGTACCGGATGCAGCGGCGTGCAATGAGGCGGTGAAGTTGGCATCGGTCAGAGGATACGGCTCTTTGAAGGGCTTTGTGAACGGCGTATTGCGCACGGCGGCAAAGAAAAAGCAGGAGATTCCCTTGCCTGAGAGAGGAACGGCGGAATATCTTTCTGTGGTGTATTCCCATCCGCTGTGGCTGATACGGATGTGGGTTGCCTATTTCGGCTATGAAGAAACAGAACAAATCTGTGCGTATGATAATCAGTCCCCCGATGTGACGATTCGGGTGAATACGCTGAAAACGAATACGCAGGCTTTGAAAAAGAAGCTGGCGCAGGCAGGTGTGCATGTGGCAGAGGGCAGAATTTGTGCGGACGCACTGCATCTGACGAAAACGGCGGATTTGAGCCGCTTGGATGCCTTCAAAGAAGGGCTGTTCCATGTGCAGGATGAAAGCTCTCAGCTTGCGGTACGGGTGCTGGACCCCCAAAGGGGCGAGGAAATTCTGGATCTGTGCGCCGCGCCGGGCGGGAAAAGCTTTACGATTGCGGAGCAGATGGAAAACGAGGGCAGTTTGCTTTCCTGCGATATTTATGCGCATAAAATCGACCTGATGGAGGAGGGCGCGGAACGCCTTGGCATTTCCATCATGCAGTGCAGGGTGAAGGATGCAGCGGCTGAGGAGGAAAGCCCGAAGCAGTTTGACCGCGTGCTGGCGGATGTGCCCTGCTCCGGTCTGGGGCTGATGCGAAAGAAGCCGGATATCCGCTTGAAAAAGGATGGCAATGAGATTGACAGCCTGACAAAAATTCAGAGGGAAATTCTGGAAAATGCGGCAGGCTATGTGAAAAAGGGCGGCGCTCTGGTCTACAGCACCTGTACGCTTTGCCGAAAGGAAAATGAAAAGAATCTGGAATGGTTTCTGGCACAGCACCCCGATTTTACGGCGGAGGATATTTCGGAATTTCTGCCCGAAGGCTGGGATACGGAAACGGCGAAAAAGGGATATCTGACCCTGCTGCCCCATAAAACAGGAACAGACGGATTTTTCATTTCAAAATTAAGAAGAAAGGATTGAGATATGGAAAAGGTTGATATCAAATCCATGGACATAACCGAATTGCAGGAGCTTTTGCAGGAATTGGGTGAACCGAAATTTCGTGCGAAGCAGCTTTTCGATTGGCTGCACGCAAAGCAGGTGGACAGCTTTGCCGAAATGACGAATCTTCCCAAAGGCCTGCGGGAAAAGCTTGGCGAAACGGCAGCAATCAACGGTGTGAAAATCGTGCGGCGGCTGGTTTCGCAGATTGATGGCACGAGAAAATATCTTTTTGCGCTTTCGGATGGCGCGATTATCGAAAGTGTATTGATGAAATATGAGCATGGCAATACAGTCTGCATTTCGACGCAGGTCGGCTGTCGGATGGGCTGCAAATTCTGCGCATCCACACTGGACGGCGTGGAACGCGGACTGACGGCAGGGGAAATGCTTTCCCAGATTTATGCGATTCAGAAGGACTGCGGCGAGCGGGTACACGGTACGGTACTGATGGGCAGCGGCGAGCCTCTGGATAATTATGACAATGTTCTGAAATTTCTGCGTCTGATTAACGACTCGAATGGGCAGAATATGGGACAGAGACATATTACGCTTTCGACCTGCGGCTTGGTGGAAAAAATTTATGCGCTGGCGGAGGAAAATCTTCAGATTACACTGGCGGTTTCCTTGCATGCGCCGAATGACGAAATTCGTACGCAGACCATGCCTGTGGCAAAGCTGTACGATATGGACAGACTTTTGCAGGCGTGCAGGGATTACGCGGAGAAAACAAAACGCCGTATTACCTTTGAATATGCGCTGATTCATGGCGTGAATGACGGGGATGCGCATGCGCGGGAGCTGGCTGGAAGGCTGAGAGATATGCTCTGCCATGTGAACCTGATTCCCGTCAATGACGTAAAGGAGCGCAATTATATCAAAAGCTCTGCGGAGCGGGTAAAACGGTTTGCATCTATTCTGAGTGAAAACGGTGTGGAAACCACAGTCAGACGAAAGCTGGGCAGTGATATTGATGCTGCCTGCGGTCAGCTGCGAAGAAGCCACATCAAGGAAAAGGCTATGGAGGAATAGGATGCGGAAAAATAAGCGGCAGGGAGGTGGAGCAGCGTTGAAAGCAGTTGGAATGAGCGACATTGGAAAATGCCGCAAAAATAATGAGGATGCCTATTACATTTCGGCAGGGGAAGACCCTGCGGAAAATTTATATCTGGTTGCCGATGGGATGGGCGGCTGCAACGCGGGAGAAATCGCGAGCAGCTGTGCAATCGAAGGCTTTCTGGAGCATTTCTGGAAGGAAATGAAGCATGCAGAAAATGATGACATGCTGGATTTGATGACAAGTGCGGTGGCAGCTGCAAATCGGACGGTTTATGAAAAATCCAATTCCGACAGAGAGTTTGCGGAAATGGGAACAACCATCGTTGCAGCGGCGGTGCGTGAGGAGAAGCTTTATGTTGCCTATGTGGGGGACAGCAGAGCTTACCTTTTTCGCAAAAAGGAGATGCAGCCCCTCACCACAGACCATTCCTATGTGATGGAGCTGGTGAAGATGGGGAGCATTACGAAGGAGGAAGCGGCAATGCACCCCAAAAGAAACGTGATTACGCGCGCCATTGGGATTCGGGATACCGTGGAGACGGATACGGTGATTCATCCCGTGCAGAAGGGAGACATCGTCTTGCTTTGTACAGATGGGCTTTCCGGTATGCTGAAGGATGAGGAAATGGCGAAGATTCTGAGTAAGCGGATTGCTCTGGACAAAAAAGCGGCAATTCTGGTGGAGGAAGCGAATCGGCAGGGGGGACATGACAACATTTCCCTTATTCTGGTTGAGATATAAGTAGGAGGTTACAAACTGATGTTATTGAATCCGGGTACTGTCCTAAGCGGCAGATACGAAATATTAGAAAAAATCGGTTCCGGCGGCATGGCAGTTGTTTACAGAGGCAGAGACAGAAAGCTGGATCGTTATGTTACGGTGAAGGTTTTGCGTGAGGAATTTGTCGGGGACGAGGAATTTATTGAACGCTTTCGTTCCGAGGCATGCTCCGTTGCAAGATTATCCCATCCGAATATCGTAAGAGCGTATGATGTGGGCGAGGACGGAGATATTAATTATATCGTTAATGAATACATCCACGGGGATACACTGAAGAAGGCAATCAAGGAAAAAGCACCCTTTGATTCCCGTTCTACTATCAATGTGGCAATTCAGATTGCCTCTGCGCTGAGTCAGGCGCATAAGGCGCACATCGTACATAGAGATATCAAGCCCCAGAATATTCTGGTAGGGACAGACGGCGTGGTAAAGGTGACGGATTTTGGCATTGCCAGAGCGGCAACCGCATCCACCATGACAACAACGGCAAATGCGGCAGGCTCTGTGCATTATTTCTCCCCTGAGCAGGCAAGAGGCGGCTATGTGGATGAAAAAAGCGATATCTATTCTCTGGGTATCACGATGTTTGAAATGATTACAGGCGTATTGCCGTTTCAGGGCAACAATTCCGTCAGCATTGCATTGATGCATATCAATGACGAGCTGCCGGATATCCGCCAGTATAACCCGAACTGTACGCGCTCTCTGGAGGGGATCATCCGCAAGGCGACGATGAAAAAGGCAGATGAACGCTACGCAAGCATTGATCTTCTCTTGGCAGACCTGATTCGTGCCAGAGCGGAGCTGAACGGTTCCGCAAAGGAAGAAAAGTCTGCGGAAAAGAAAGCGGCAGCGGTTGGTGCAGCGGCAGCCGGTGCGGCAGGCATGCGGATGTCCAGAAGGGCAGAAGCGGCAGCCAGACTGCGTGAAGCGCAGGAAAAGACGGAAATGGAAAAGGCGGCACAGGCTGCGGTGGAAACACCGCAGGAAACAAAGCCGGCTGATCCGAAGGAGCTGGAATATATCCGCAGCCACGCAGAGCGTCCACATGCAGAACGCGCGCATGCGGAACACAGCCATGCAGAACACACACATGCGGAACACAGCCATGCAGAACATGCACCTGCGGAGGGACACCATGCAAGCCACCGCCATGCGGCGGAAAACGCAGCTGAGCCGCTTGATGATTTCGCGCAGGAGAACCCTGTGGAGGAGGATGCACATACCCCTTTGGCAGGACTTGAAAAATACGGTAAAAAGCTGAAAATGAAGCATATTTCCAAAGAGGACGATTATGAAAATGAATATGTGAAATCGGAGCCTGTGAAGGCAAGCAGACGGCCCGGAAAAATCCGCAGAAACCCCAGAACCGAAGGGGATTTTGATAACGAGCATGACAGAAAGGCGGAACGCAAGGTTGTGATTGCGGCTGTAATTACGGCACTGGTGCTGATTGGTGTGATTTCCGTTGTCGGCATTAAGTTTATGGGCGGCGGCTTTGGCGGCTTTATTTCCAGTGATAAGAATATCGAAACCCCCCTGTTCTTAGGGATGGACTACGATGAAGCAGTGAAGGAAGCGGAAAAAATGGGGATTACCCTTGTGCAGGAGGGGGAGGACTACAGCAGCTTCTATGACACGGGCTGTATTATTTATCAGTCTGTCAACGAAGGGACGATGATTGGCGAAGGTACTAAAATCGGCGTAAAGGTCAGCCTTGGATTGACAGAGGAGGAAATGCCGAATGTGGTTGGCAAGAGCGAAAATGCGGCAATCGAAGCCATTACCCGTCTGGTTGGGGACGTGGCAGAGATTCGCTATGTGCATGACGCAGATGCAAAGCCTTCTGAGGTTATCAAGCAGGAGCCGGAAGCCGGTGCTTCTATTACGGCAAAGAGCCGCATTATTCTGACTATCAGCAAGGGTGATGAGGATACCAATGTTACCGTACCCAATGTTGTAAATGATACACTGGAGGATGCAAAGGCTTCCCTGACAGCGGTTGGCTTAACAGTTGGGAATGTATCCTATGCAGCAAGCGACAAGGTGGCAGAGGGCAAGGTTATCACGCAGACCGTAGCGGCGAATAAATCCGTACCGAGCGGCAGTGTGGTTAATCTGGTTGTCAGCAGCGGCGCGGATACGCAGGAGAATGAAAATAATAAGCCTTCCTCCAATACCCAGACACAGGGTACAAAATATTTCACAATTAACGCACCCAGCGGCAGCGAAGGCTCTGTTTATGTGCGTGTGGTAAAAGAGGATGCGGACGGAGTATACCCTGTGGTAGACACCTACAGAGATGCCTCCGAATTCCCTTACAGCGTTTCCGTAACGGGTAAGGGCAGCGGTACAGTTACCTGCTATATTGATAATGTGCAGCAGTGGTCACAGAGTGTAAACTTCTCCGGATGATAAGGATAAAGGTGAATCTATGCTGGAAGGCGTAATTTTAAAGGGAATTGGCGGTTTTTATTATATTGATACGGAACGCGGCGTATACGAATGTCGGGCAAGAGGTATTTTCCGAAAGGAAGGGATTCGCCCGACCGTAGGCGATGCGGTGCGGATTTCTGTTCTGGATGAGGAAAAGAAAAAGGGCAGTCTGGATGAAATTCTGCCCAGAAGGAATGAACTCATCCGTCCAAGGGTGTCCAATGTGGATCAGGCGGTGATTGTATTTGCGGCAAAAAGCCCGAATATGAATCTGGATTTGCTGGACAGGTTTCTGCTGCTGGCAGAGGAACAGGAGCTGGATATCGTAATTGTTATCAATAAAATCGACAAGGATAAAAAGGAGAATTATCTGGCGGCGGCAGAAATGTATCGGGATGCAGGCTATTCTGTTATCTGCACAAGTGCGGAAAAGGAAATCGGGATTGATGCACTGCGGACTGCTCTGGAAAACAAGATTTCTGTATTCGCAGGACCTTCGGGGGTTGGCAAAAGCAGCTTAATCAATAAAGCCTTCCCCGGACTGGAATTAAATACGGGCGAAATCAGCGAAAAGATACAGCGCGGGAAGCACACCACGCGACATGCGGAGCTGATTCAGATCACAGAGAAAAGCTATATCGTGGATTCTCCGGGGTTTACCTCTCTGTATCTGACGCATATTCCCTCGGAAAAGCTGCAGTATCATTTTCGGGAATTTCTGCCCTTTGTGCATGCATGCTATTACAACGGCTGTGTGCATATCAATGAACCGGATTGTGCCGTAAAGGAGCAGATTGGCAAGGCAATCCATCCGATGAGATATGAGAGATATGTTACGATTTATCATGAACGTAAGGAAGAAGAAGAGAGGAGATTCTAATCCATGAAAACGAAACTTTCCCCCTCCATGCTTTCCATTGATTTTGGCAAGGTAGCGGAGCAATTAAAGCTGGTTGAGGACGCAGGCACGCAGTATATCCATCTGGATGTGATGGATGGGATTTTTGTTCCCAATATTTCCTTTGGGATTCCTGTGATTAAGAGCATCAGAAAGCACAGCAATATGGTTTTTGATGCACATCTGATGATTGTGGAGCCTGAAAAATATGTGGAGGAATTCAGAAAAGCCGGTGCGGATATCATCAACTTCCATGTGGAGGCAACAAAATATCCCGCAGAGGTGATTCAACAGATTAAGGCAACGGGTGCAAAGGCAGGCATTACCATTAACCCCAGAACGCCTGTTGAGGTGGTATATCCTTTCCTGAAGGATGTGGATATGGTTTTGGTTATGACGGTTGAGCCCGGCTTTGGCGGACAGAAATTCATGGCACAGCACGTTTCCAAAATCAAGCAGCTGGCAGAATGGAAAAAGGAGCTGGGTCTGGAGTTCGATATTGAGGTAGACGGCGGCGTGACACTCGATAATGTGCGCGAAGTTCTGGATGCAGGCGCAAACGTGATTGTTGCAGGCTCTGCGGTATTCGGCAAGGAGGATATTGCAGGCGCGGCGAAGGGCTTTCTGGATATTTTTAAGGAGTATGAATAACGATGAAGGTAATTCTTTTTGCGGGAGCGGAAATCAGAGATTACAGCTTTTGTGAGGGCTATATGGATGGCGTAGATACGGTCATCTGCTGCGATGCAGGGATGCGTCACGCAAGGAAATTGGGCATTGTCCCCGATTATATCGTGGGGGATTTTGATTCCGCAAGTGCAGAGGTTTTGGAATATTATAAGGCGAAAAACATTCCCATTCGGCAGTTCCCGACCAGAAAAAACGAAACCGACATGGAGCTTGGGATTATTCTGGCACTGGAGCTGGGCGCGACAGACCTTGTGCTGTTCGGCGGTATTGGGGACAGATTTGACCATACGCTTGCCAATGCGCATTATCTGCTTTCTCTTCTGAAAAAGGGCGTGCGTGCGCGTTTGGTGGATGATAAAAACTGCGTAGAGGTGATTGATCAGCACCTGACACTGCATGGCAAGGTGGGGGATCTGGTTTCCACACTGCCCCTTTCCATGGAGGTCACAGGGATAACCTTAAAAGGCTTTTCTTATCCCCTGACGGATGCGACACTGACGCTGGACGGCGATTATATTGCGGTCAGCAATGTATTGGCGGAGGAAACCGCAACGATTGACATCAAGAGCGGCTATCTTTATGTGATTTGCTCCAGAGATTAAAACAAAAGCAGATGCCCCCAACCGTTTTTGGTTGGGGGCTTTTTTGCACATTTGTAAGGCGGCGTGCATATCAATGATAAGAGGGGGGATTGGAATGCGAAGAAGATGTAACGGCGCGCCCATCAAATGGCTGGGCGGTGTTGTGCTGATTGCCATTGGACTGGGGATGCTTCTTGCATGTCTGATTCCGAAATGCGTTTTTCTGATAGGGATGGGATTTGTCGGGCTGGGGGTATGGCTCATCAGCCAGAACAGAAGATGCTGATTCTTCTATATTTCCATATACGAAAAAAAGCCGTTCTTTTTAAAATTAAAAAGAATGGCTTTTATCATTCGCTTGGAATTAGATTGCGCGTGTAATCTTGTTGGAACGCATACATCTTGTGCAAACGTAAATAGATTTTACATTGCCGTTGTCTTCAACGATTTTAACCTTCTTTACGTTGGGTTTCCATTTTCTATTCGCACGTCTACTTACCTGGGAACGTTCAATACTGATTCTATGACCTGTAATCTGGCCTTTTTCACAAATCGCACATTTAGCCATTGTCTGCACCTCCTTCAACCTTGCCTATGTGACATAACAAAGATATTTTAGCAGAAAAGCAAACGATTTGCAAGGAAAATAAGCAGAAAAAACGGATTTTTTTTCGGGCAGAGGAAGGAATGCGCCTTTCGGAAAAATCTTAAGAAAGTCGTAAGAAATTTGTAAGGAGCGTGTAACCTGCAAATCGAAAAAGGATGCTATGGTAGAGGAAAGGGAAAAAAGCATAAAAATTATGAATCAGGAGAAGGAGGATGCGGTATGAAAAGGACGGTTTGTCTGGCATTGGCGATGAGTATGGTAATGGGAACAACGGCATTTGCGGCGGAGCAGAAGGTAACCTTTATGCGGGAGAATGAGGTAGCCCTGCAGAATCCACAGAATCCGCCAATCAAGAAGGATGGAAAATGGATGGTTTCTCTGGAGGATTTGGAGCGGCTGACAGGCACTCAGGCAGTGGAAGGAAAGGATTCGATTGTCTTTCGGAAAGCGGTTGTGTCGACAGGCGTGGCATTAGAAGGAGAGGTGACGGCATATTTTCAAAAGGATGGCACCTTGCTGCAGGCGGCAAACGGCAGTTATCGTAAGCTGCAAAAAACGGAATTTCGACAAGGAGATATTTTGTATTTGCCCTGTCGGGACTATGCGGAGGCAATCGGCTATGAGGTGCAGTGGTTCCTGCTTGATGGGGACTGTATTCTGCTGCGAGGGCAGAAGGAAATGCCGGAGCTTACGCTAAGTGTGGAATATGATGCAAATAAGAATCAGCTACAGGGGAAGATAGAGAACCGGGAGCCGCAGTTGTTTTTATATGGCGAGGAATTTACCATTGAGCGAAAAACAGAAAACGGTTGGGAGCGTATGAAGGAAGCAGAACCACAGGATATAAATGATTGCGCATTTATGATGTATGCGAAAAGAGAGGAAACTGACGGCATTACGAATATTGCATATCGGGTGCATAGCAAGCTGCCTGCGGGGGAATATCGCATCGGTATTCCGTTTTCCTATATTTACTATATCCAAGGCAGACAGGTGGATTATATCAATCAGAAATTAAAGGAAAATAATTTGCAGCCTGAAGATGGGGATCTCTATTATTCCACTAGATGGGGTGAGCCTGCTTTCTATTTTAACGGGCAGGGCGTGATGAGTACCACAGAGGTACAAAGAACGACAGATTACACGGTGTATGGTACATTTACTGTGGAATAAGGGGACGAAAGTCCTCTTTTTCTGTTGCAGAAACTATCGCAGAAAGATTGTAATTTGCCTATTTTTGCGGTATGATAAAAAAGGAAACATAGGGAAACCTATAGAAGAAATACAAAGGAGAAACCGAATGTTAGATATTTGTTTACTGGGAACAGGCGGCATGATGCCCATGCCCAGCCGCTTTCTGACAGCCATGCTGGCAAGGCTCAACGGCAGGCTTGCCTTGATTGATTGCGGCGAGGGAACGCAGGTGACCATGAAGATGCTCGGCTGGGGCTTTAAGGCGATAGATGTGATCTGCTTTACGCATTTCCATGCCGACCATATTTCGGGGCTGCCGGGGCTGCTTCTGACGATTGGCAACGCAGGGCGGACAGAACCCCTTACGCTGATTGGCCCTGTCGGCTTACAGCGGATTGTCGAGGGGCTGACGCTGATTGCACCGGAGCTGCCGTTTCCTATCGAATATATTGAACTGGATAAGGATACGCCGAATCCGATACAGGTGGGGGCGTTTGAAATTCATCACTGCCCTGCCGACCACATGGTGAAATGCTTTGCTTACCGCATTGATTTGAAACGCAAGGGAAAATTCGATGTAAAAAAGGCGGAGCAGCTTAAGCTGCCGAAGCCTCTTTGGAATAAGCTGCAAAAGGAAGGCAGTGTGGAGCATGAGGGCAAGACTTATACGGCGGATATGGTAATGGGGGAAAACCGCAAGGGCATTTCCGTAGCATACTGCACAGACAGCAGACCGGTTGACCGTATTACAAAATTCGTGGAGGGTGTACAGCTTTTCATCTGCGAAGGGATGTACGGCGAGGAGGAGAAAAAGCAGAAGGCAAGAGAAAACAAGCACATGCTTTTTTCCGAGGCGGCGCGCATGGCAAAAAATGCAAACGCGGAACGGCTGTGGCTGACGCATTTCAGCCCTTCCCTGAACGAGCCTGAGGCATATTTGCCGGTGGCACAGGAGATTTTTCCTATGACGGAGCTGGGCGAGGAGCGCAAGTGCATTACCATTGAATTTCCAAAATAAATTCCGAAAGTAAGAAACGGTGGAGAAAAAATTATGGAAGAAAAAAAGGATATTTATATATTAGCCATTGAAAGCTCCTGTGATGAAACAGCGGCGGCAGTGGTGAAAAACGGCAGAGAGGTGCTTTCCAATGTGATTTCCTCTCAGATTGACCTGCATACGCTATACGGCGGCGTTGTGCCGGAGATTGCATCCAGAAAGCATGTCGAAAATATTGACGGTGTCATTAAAAAGGCACTGGCGGACGCGGACATGACACTGGAAGAAATGGATGCCATTGGTGTGACCTACGGCCCCGGACTGGTGGGGGCGCTGCTGGTTGGACTTGCGGAGGCAAAGGCACTTGCGTATGCGGCAGGAAAGCCTTTGATTGGCGTGCATCACATCGAAGGACATATCTGTGCGAATTATATTCAGAATAAGGATTTTGCGCCGCCTTATATGGCGCTGGTGGTTTCGGGCGGACATTCCCATCTGGTTTATGTTTCCGATTACGGGAAGTATGAAACTATGGGACATACGAGAGACGATGCGGCAGGCGAGGCCTATGATAAGGTTGCGCGTGCAATCGGCATGGGGTACCCCGGCGGACCGAAGATTGATGCGGCGGCGAAGAAGGGCAACCCCGATGCAGTGAAATTTCCTCGCGTTTTTCTGGAGGAGGACAGCTATGATTTTAGCTTCAGCGGCTTGAAATCGGCGGTACTCAATTATGTGAATAAGCAGAAAATGATGGGGGCGGAAATTGTTCCGGAGGATATTGCGGCAAGCTTTCAGCAGTCTGTGGTAGAGGTTTTGGTGAGCAAGACCATCAAAGCGGCAAAGGCGCATGGCGTAAAGAAGATTGCGCTGGCAGGAGGGGTTGCCTCCAACAGTGCCCTGCGGACAAGGATGCAGGAGGCATGCGAAAGGAATGGCTTTTATCTGAGCGTGCCTGCGCCGATTCTCTGTACCGATAATGCGGCGATGATTGGCTGTGCGGCATACTATGAATATATTGCAGGAGTAAGGGATGGTTTGGATTTGAATGCGAACCCCAGCTTGAAGCTAGGGCAAAGATAAAAAAGTGTATACGCAAGGGAGGAACGAAGTATGGCAAGTATTTTAAACAGATACGAAAACATTATGTCCACGAATGTTTGCGGCATGATCGAATTCGCGGAAGACCCTATGAAAATGGCAAGACATTTATCTCACCACATGGAGGATGACCTTTCCAAAACGAAGCGGGAGGGCGCAGAGCTGATTGCAGAGATAGAAAAGCTTGAGGACAACAAATCGGTTCCCAATGCGGAAGCACTTTTGGTTGCAAAAAAGGCAGAGCTGATGAAGCTGCATGAAATACATGAGAAGCTGAATGACCAGATTCAGCAGATTACGGCAATCAGAGCGGCAATTTATGAGGCGGCTCGGAAAAAATAAAAATAGGAAAACAAAAAAGCAGCTGTAGGAAAGGTGGATTACAGCTGCTTTTTCTATGCTTGTTTTTTGATTTTTAGAGCATGCCGCCGTCAAGCGTGATGATTTTGCCCGTCAGGAAGGATGCCTTTTGGTCGGCAAGAAAGACTGCCAATTCCGCCACTTCCTCCGGCTGCCCGAAGCGCATAAGAGGGATTTCATCTGCCAGTGCCTGCCGTTCCTCCTCGCTGAAGCAGGCATTCATTTCCGTATCAATGACACCGCAGGAGATGGCATTGACCCGAATATGGGAGGGCCCAAGCTCCTTCGCCATCGCTTTGGTGAAGGCATTGATGCCGCCCTTAGAGGCGGAATACACAGCCTCGCAGGATGCGCCGACCTCGCCCCACATGGAGGAAATATTGAGAATGACACCATCCTTTTCGGATACCATGGCAGGGACGGCAAGATGGGTGCAGTTCAGCACCGAACCAAGGTTGACATCCAGCACATGGTTCCATTCGGCAGGGGTCATATCCGTAAACAGCCCGATATGGGAAATGCCTGCGTTATTGACCAGAACATCCACCATACCGAAGGTTTCTTCGATTTTTGCGAAAAGCAGCTTGCAGCCTTCATAATCAGAAACATCCGCCAGAACGGCAAGGACGGGAATAA
>OGGW01001325.1_pt1 | contig 19344 bp, 9 predicted proteins | sample 1571291 | NCBI WGS metagenome assembly OGGW01 (sample SAMEA2582028, study PRJEB24529) | metagenome | biome: Human gut stool | place: China | collected 2011 | reverse complement strand
CAACTGAACAATGAATATGAAGCAGTTTCTTCCGCTACGACGATCGAGGAAATACCATTTGCCTTGTATTGTTTCGCTACGGCAGAAACTGCTTCATATTCATTGTTCAGTTGATTCAATACAGAGTTTGTCTTCCCGTTGAAAGCGTTTACGGCTCCCATTAACATATTATCCGATATATTTTCCAAATGCCCACGGAAACGTAACCATGGACCGGCCATCGAGATATGATCCGTCGTACATTTACCTTCAGCCTTGATAAGAAGGGGCATATTCGTGAAATCCTCTCCATTCCAAGGAGCGAAAGGCTTTAATGCTTGTAGGCGGTTGGATTCCGGATCGATGTTCACCACTACGTTCTTACCCGTAGGTGCCAGATAGCCGTTATCCTTTACCTCGAAACCTTTCGGCGGAAAATCCGTGCCTTTCGGTTCTTTCAGTTTCACAACCTTACCATCCTCTGTCTTCAATGTATCGGTCAAAGGATTGAAACATAGATCACCTGCGATGGTCAAGGCCAGTGTCAGTTCCGGAGAAGCGACAAAAGCATGTGTATTCGGATTACCGTCCGCACGTTTAGCGAAGTTACGATTGAATGAAGTAACGATCGAATTCTTACGGGTATTATCATCCGTATGACGTTTCCATTGTCCGATACAAGGACCACAGGCATTCGCCATAATGGTTGCGCCAATCCGTTCAAAATCACCGATAATACCATCTCTTTCCGCCGTATAACGGATTTGCTCGGAACCCGGGTTGATGATCAAGGGTGCCGCTACCGGTATTTTATCCTCATAAGCTTGGCGAGCAATGGATGCCGCACGGCTTAGATCTTGATAAGAAGAGTTGGTACAGGAACCGATTAATCCCACCTCCATCTTTCGGGGATAGCCATTCGCTTTTACTTTTGCGGCAAACTCCGAGATAGGCGTAGCTGCATCCGGCGTGAACGGACCGTTGATATGCGGCTCCAATTCGGAAAGGTTAATAACGATTACACGATCGTAAAACTTATCTGGCTCGGCACGAACGTCCATATCCGCTTCCAGATATTCACCGATAGCTTCGGCCCAGCTCGCTACCTCGTCACGTCCCGTGGCACGAAGATATTGAGCCATTGTATTATCGAATGGGAATAAGGAAGTAGTCGCTCCTACCTCGGCACCCATATTACAGATCGTAGCTTTTCCGGTCGCTGAGATTGAGGCGGTGCCCGGACCGAAATATTCGATGATAGCGTTCGTTCCACCTTTTACGGTTAAGATGCCCGCTAGCTTAAGAATCACGTCCTTCGGCGAGGCCCAACCATTCAAACTACCAGTTAACTTAACACCAATTAGTTTCGGCATCTTCAGTTCCCATTCCATTCCGGTCATGACATCCACGGCGTCGGCTCCTCCTACTCCGATAGCGACCATTCCAAGTCCTCCGGCATTCGGGGTATGTGAATCAGTTCCTACCATCATACCGCCGGGAAACGCATAATTTTCCAATACCACTTGATGGATAATGCCAGCTCCGGGTTTCCAAAAACCGATTCCATATTTATCGGAGACCGATTTCAAGAAATCATAGACCTCGCTATTGCTTTTGGTAGCCGTATCGATATCCGTCTTGGCTCCCATATTCGCTTGGATCAAATGGTCGCAATGCACGGTAGCCGGTACTGCGGATTTTTCTTTTCCGGCGTTCATGAATTGTAAAAGCGCCATCTGAGCGGTGGCATCTTGCATAGCCACACGGTCGGGACGGAAATTCACATAATCCTCACCTCTTTTGAAAAGGCGAGTCGAGCTTTCATCGTATAGATGCGCATATAAGATTTTCTCGGCCAAGGTCATCGGGCGACCACCGATACGTTCGCGGGCTGTGTCCACTCTTCTGGGGAAATTCGCATAGAAATTTCTAAGCATGTCAATGTCGTACACCATGTTCATATTCGTTTTTTATTGTAAGCCTTTTCGCAAATATATTTATCTATAACCAGCTAAAATGTAATAAATAAGACATCTGCCAATGAGTCTTTGTTTTTATTATCAACAAATATATAATATAATGAAATACAATTTGTTCGATAATTTCTATGAGGTTATAGAGTTTATTTATAATCTCCCGGATAACTTAGAAAAACGGGCTAATCGCACGTTTATTAATAAAACGTACCATTAGCCCGTTTTGTTCAAGCCTTGGAGCTGTTTTTTCTACTTATCGAGACTTTCTTTCCATCTTTGGGCATAACTATGCAAAATAGATGCGATACCCTCTCCGATCCGGACATAATCTTCCCGTTTAAGGTTGGCTAAAGATGCGCGGATAGACCACTCGGGAGCATCAAAACCTCCTCCGTTCAGTAAAACCAAGGAAGTTTCCTGTGCCAGACGGAAAACCACATCCAGAGGTTCGTAATTCTTTTTTAGATATTCCACGAAATCATCCCCATAGAATTTCTTAGCCCAGACAAGCATATCGATCTCACTATAATATCCCGCACGCAAAGGGTCGTCTAATAAGGTGAATCCGGTGCTTTCCCACAATGTGTGTAAACGCTCGTGGATCATATCCTGCATCCTTTTCTTATAGGTATTTTCCGCATCTAATAGAGCGAAAGACGCAAACAGAGACATTTGTGTTTGCTGTGGCAAGGAAAGACCGGCCGTATGATTCAAGGCTACTTGACGGCTATCGGCTACCATACGATCAATAAAGTGGATATCCTCGGGATGTAAGGATAGACTGCTATATCGTTTTTTTAGAAGCTCCTGTTTATCTCTTGGCAATTCATGGATCATCCGGTCGTAAATATTATCTTGATGTAAAGCGATTACCGCCAATCTCCATCCGGTTGCCCCGAAATATTTGGAGAAAGAGTAGACACATAACGTATTCTTTGGTAATTCGGCCATCATCGAGCGAAAATGCGGAATAAATGTCGCATACACATCATCCGTAATAATCATGAGGTTGGGATTGTCGTTCCGTACGATCTCAACGATCCTATTCATCAATGCTTTTGTCAATCCGTATGAAGGCGGGTTGCTCGGGTTTGTTATGAAAGCGGCTTTCACGCTAGGATCTTTCAGGACATCTAAATCTTTTTCTTGATATTGCCACGTGTGATAGCCGTCTTTTGTCATCTTCAAGGCTTTTATCTCTATGACATTAAAAAGATAACGAGCCTGTTCCGGAATCTCTATATAAGGAGTGAATACTGGAGCGAAGAGAACGATCTTATCTCCCTTATTCAACAAGAAATTCTGTTGCAAGGAATCGAAGATATAACACATGGCGGCAGTTCCGCCCTCGGTAGCGAAAAGGTCGAATATTCCCTCAGGGGGCTGGTTATCACATAATTCTTGGTCTAAATAATCCCGCACGAGCATTTCTGTATATTTCAAGATACGATCGGGAACCGGATATTGATCACCAATGACACCTTCCGCCCATTCATATACAAGTTCATTCTCATCTACACCTTTTTCCATGACCAGATATTCATAGGTACCCTTCAATAAAGTAGCGCCGGGAGATTGCGCATGTTTCTTTAGAAACTGTACGAAGCGAGACGCGATCCTTTTGCGGTTGGGAACCCCTGCGGCTCCGGCCATCTCATCTGCCAATTCGGTTTCCCGCAGGCATTCCTCCAAGGCGAACTGCCCTAATAGGAAGAATGCCTCCCGTGGAACCGTACTGATCCAGTTTGGATTTCCCCTTCCTGCGTTCAGCATGATGTGCGTACTTTTACGAGCGCTCTCATCCGCTAACTCTATCAAGATGTTCTTTAGCTCGAAAGGGCTAATCTCCGACATCTTTTTCTCATATTCTCTCGTGACATGTATTTTCTTCTTGTCCATACATTATATATATTACATGATTAGCACAATAACGACACCCCAGATGATTAATAAAGTATTACCCACCGCATAGGTAACGGTATAGCCTAAGGCTGGAGTCTCACTGCCTACGGCATCTTCCACGGCTCCTAATGCGGCAGTTGTCGTACGTGAACCCGCCGTACAACCTAAAGTAATAGCCGGGTGGAACTTAAAAACGTAACGTCCCATCAGAATACCGATGATAAGCGGGATAGATGTCGCTAAAGCACCGATAATAAATAAACTTATACCGACTTCCTTCAATCCGGTCACGAAACTGGGACCCGCCGTGATACCGACTACGGCGATAAACATATTCAATCCCAAATTATTTAATATCCAGACGGAAGGCTCCGGAATACGCCCGAAGGTCGGATGCTTAGAACGAAGCCATCCAAAGACGAGCCCGGCTATCAAAGCACCTCCACTCGTACTTAGGCTAATCGGGACACCCCCGAAATGAATCGCGAGCGAACCTAAAATTCCCCCTAAGAAAATACCGATACCCACGAAAATCAAATCGGTCTGATTGGTTGGGCGATCGGGATATCCTAAAGCCGTCGCCGCTTTATTTACCTCTGATTTCATGCCTACCAATTCCAGCATATCACCGGAATCTATCACCGTAGCGGCCAAGACCGGGATATTGATACCCGCACGCCTTACGGACTTGATGCTAACACCATGCATGAACGATTGATTGCGTAAATAGCAGATCTTTTTCCCCACGTATTCCTTATGGATCACTAGTACGGGTAACGTCTCTGCCGGAAAATCAAGCAATTCAATGTCATTGACCTCGTCGCCAATCCAGTTCTCCTCTCCGATCACGAATTCCCGGCGACCGCTTAGAACAACCTCATTTCCGGTATGTAAAACCAAATCCGGTTTAACATTGGTTACTACATTATTAATACGGACACGCTCCACGAACAAATGCCGTCCCAATTGGTCTAAATACACCTCCAACTGCTTTACGCTTTTGCCATCCTTGAACCATTCATTACTAATCTTATAGGCCCGGAAAGTTACCGGACGGGCGGCTGGCATAAAGCCCGGTTGCTCGCTCTCGTCGTTATTTCCCATTTTAGCCTCTAGCTCTTTACACGCTTTTTTCACGTAGTCGAGTCCTCCTAAAAGACGTGGCCCGATATCACTCACTAACCATGCGGATCCTGCCGTACCGAAAATATAAGTTACCGCATAGGCCACGGGCATTACATTTACCATAGCACTTTTATCCGTATCGCTAATATTCATCTGTCCGATCGTATCTTCGGCAACTCCTAATACTGCCGACATCGTCTGGGAGCCCGCCAATAATCCTGCGGCCTCGCCTGCGTTATATCCCATAAGTTTCGCTAACAAAAAAGGAGCGATCAAACAAAATATACACATGACGGCGGCGAAAAGCATTTGAGGAAGACCTTCCTTTTTCAATCCCCGGAAGAACTGTGGCCCAACGCTATATCCTACAGCGAAGAGGAACATCAAGAAAAAGACGGACTTTAACGGTCCGCTTATATCGATTTTTAATTGCCCGATCAATACACCGACCAATAATACGCTGGTAACCGTTCCCAGCGTGAACTTCTTTATCTTAAACTTGCCAATCCAGAAACCGAGAGCTAAGGTTATGAAAATAGCTAGCTCCGGATAATGTTGAAGTAAATTAGTTATCCATTCCATATCTATTTATTTGATGTTAAACAAAAAAGATGCTATTGGAACAGGGATTCTTTGAAAGATGTTGTTACTTTTCGGGATTATTTATATAAATTTGCGACCGCTTAGGTGATAGAGTTTGTCTACCGACAACTCTATAAAAGGGAATCCGGTTAGAATCCGGAACAGTGCCCGCTACTGTGAAGCTCTTGAAAAGGAAAGCGTTCTGCTATGCCACTGTCTTAAGAAAGATGGGAAGGTTGCTTTCCGAGCCAGTCAGGAAACCTGCCAAGCGAAGTAATGATTAATTCCTCCCGGGGTTAGGAGCAATTAAGAGGATAGAAATATCACCTATATCTAAAAGATGTTGGAGACGGAATAATACGTTGTCTCCGTGGGATTGATATGTAATCTAATTATTAATATATTCATATGATGAGGAAACACTTACTATCTTTCTTCCTGCTGGTTATCAGCCTAGTTTGTCGTGCGCACGATGGCGAGAATTTTGTAGCATCCGATTTATTCGCCTCTTTACAACCGGGCGATAAGGCCGCTTTATTGATGGTACATTTTGGAACAACCCATGATGATACCCGTGCCTTGACAATCGACGCGATCAATCAAAAAGCGAAAGAAGCTTTCAAAGATGTTGAGTTGCGTGAAGCATGGACTTCTCGCATTGTAATGCGCCGCTTAAAAGCTCGTGGCATAGAGAAACTAAACCCGATCGAAGCCTTGGAAAAGTTAAAGGCTGATGGTTATACGCACATCTTGATCCAATCCACGAATATAATCGAAGGTATCGAGATGGAATCCTTACGTAAGGATGTTGCCACCATGAAATCTTCTTTCAAGGAGATTCGTATCGGTAATCCTTTATTGTATACACCGGAGGATTATGAGGCGGTAATCGTCGCTATCACAAAAAATGGGGCGAAAGAAGGCGCTACTTTATTGGTAGGCCATGGCACTTATACTCCGGCGACGGCTCAATATGCCATGTTGGATTATATGTTGAAGGAGAAGGGATTCAAGGATTATTCCGTAGGAACCATCGAGGGCTATCCTACTTTTGATACGATGGTAGCCCAAGTAAAGGCCAATGGAACGAAGAAAGTCTTGTTGATGCCATTTATGTTTGTCGCCGGAGACCATGCGAAAAACGATATCGCCGGTGATTGGAAAGAGGAACTGGAAAAGAAAGGCTACGAGGTAAGCGTATTTATGGAAGGTCTGGGACAGAATCCGGATATTCAGAAGATCTTCATCGAACATGCCCGTTTCATGGCTAAACATAAGATGATCGATATCGTTGATAAGAAGAAAGCTTATGCGGTAGAGAAGGACTAAAAAAGTTCTCCAAATCTATGTTTTATTCCTTTCGGAAGAAAAAGTAATTCCTTCCGAAAGAAACTAAATTTTCATTCGAAGGAAAATGGAATTTCTTTCGAAAGGGATTTCACATGCATACAATAAACAGTTATAATGCTAAATATATGAAAAGAGTTTTGACAATCTTACCGTTGACAGCCTTATGTATCAGTACGATGCAGGCACAACACAAGAATGAGTACACGAATTTCGCCGATACGACATTCAATATTCAAGAAGTCGTAGCGACCGCCGCACGCAAGCCACGTCCACAAATCACGAAGTTGGACGTACCTATGAAATATCTTCCTATTTCAATTAATAGCATTACGGCGAGTAGTTTGGAGTTGCGAGGTATCCGTAATATCCAAGATGCGGTACGCTTTATGCCGGGCGTACGATTCCAGACATCTTATGGCGCATTTCAACAATTGTCGATCCGTGGTTTCGATCATTCTATCATGATGATAGACGGTATCCGCGATGAACGTTCGGCAATAAACAACTCTTATCCCGTACCCGATCTATCCTGTATCGAGTCTATTGAATTATTAAAGGGACCGGCTTCTGTACTTTACGGCCATTCAGCGGTAGGTGGAACCTTGAATATCGTTCGTAAATCCCCGTCAGAGAAACAGAGCGTTAATGCTCGATTGGCCTACGGTAGTTACGAGAATAAAGAGGCGACACTTGGCATGGGCGGTAAATTGGTCGGTCCGGTCAATTATTACGCCAATGTCAACTTTTCCGATCAAGAGGGCTGGCGTGATAATGGCAACCGTCGCTTTTCCGGTTATCTGGCATTGCAAGCTAAAATGACGGAACGTGACATATTAGATGTTCGCGGAGGTTTTAACCGCGACTTCTATGGGACGGAGATCGGTCTTCCCGATTTAATGGCAAATGATGTATATAATGTGCAAACAGGACAGTTATATCTCCATAAAAATGAGATGCTACCGGGACTTGACCGTGAGGCTCGCTACAATAACGAGTCCGACTTTATGAAGAATCACGCATGGAACGTATCGACGCAATACACACATACTTTTTGGAACGGCGCGAAACTAACAGATCGCCTTTCTTACAATAACGACGATATCAACTATTTTGGGACGGAAGCCCTCGACTATCTCGAAAGTGATGATCCGATCTATGATCATTATTATATGAAAAACGGCCAGAAAAAATATATCTGTTTGGACAGTGTATATCTTTCTTTCCCGCTTCGCTTCTCCCATATAACCAAAACGGTAGCCAATACGCTCGAGCTAAGCGGTAAATTCAGGACGGGTGAGATAAAGCATACGTATATGGGAGGTTACTCTTTCGTCGCCTTGAATCGTACCAGCTATTCGGGCTATAATTTAGGAGATGATGTTCAGGGTCCCGGCCTTTATTCGCATGTATCCGTTTATGATCCGCATAGCATGGGATATATGACCAGTAAATTCTCGAAAGCAACGGTTACGCATCATTATTCCAACAGCCTTTATCTTCAAGATATGGTTGAGTTCAACGAGCAATGGAAGGTATTAGCCGCTCTACGTTACGACTTTTTCCGTTATATGTCCGCCAGCGCTACAACTCCTACCGGACGACGTGAGTATGAGGAGCATTCAAGCTTCAATATGATAAAGAATAAGGCGTTGACTTATCGTTTCGGAGCGGTCTATCTGCCCCATCCGAATACATCCATTTATGCGTCTTTCGCCTCTTTCTTCAAGCCGATCCGTACGTTCTATCAAGATAACGTCATTTATGTAGGAGGTGATGGAAATCGTTTCGAGCCTGCTCGCAATGAGGAAGTATTTAAGCCGGAGAAAGGATACCAAGCCGAGGTGGGTCTTAAATATCAATTGAACAATATATTAAGCGCCAATGCCAGCTTGTTCTATATCCGGAAGATGAACAGTACGGCTACGTTGACCAACAACTATCAAGAGGAAGTAAACGGCGAGACTACCACGATGAGTGTAATCGGACAGGTGGGTGTACAAGATTCCAAAGGTTTTGATTTTGATGTCACTCTTTCTCCGGTAAGCACCTTAGCGCTGACGATCGGTTATGGATTGAACGACTCCAAGATCCGGGAGATGAAAGAAATAAAGGATCCGGAATTGATCGAGGCTATCTATGGCAATAACCCGGATGAGACAAAGCAACAATTGAATAGCCAAGAAGGAAACTGGCAGAGCAACGTACCGAACCAGACTTTCTACGCATACGGCAGTTATACCATCCCTCGGGGTGTCTTGAAGAATCTGGAATTTCACTTGAGTAGCAGTTATACCGGTAAAGTATACCGTAATACATCTAACAACTCTTGGTTCGATCCGTATTGGGTAACCGATTTCGGTATGTCTTATTTGTTGAACAACAATATTCACCTTACATTCAACTTGAATAACTTGTTTGACAACAATTATTATAACCAAGCGCTCGGACAACAGATAGTGCCAAGCATGCCTCGTAATTTCCAAGTGGCTATCTTCTATACATTATAATATATAGAACATACGCTCATGAATCTATTGACAAAGATCATGCAATTTATACACAGGATACTGGGCACGGCGCTCAGTATCCTGTTCCTCGTTTGGTTCCTATCGGGATTGGTAATGATCTACCATACGTTCCCGCGAGCGGATCGGGCCGATAAACGGGCGAAGATGGATATTCTCTCTCTGGAGAATCTTCCTTCGTTAGACCAGATAGAGAAACGTTTACCGCAGAACGAGCGGATAAGCCATGTTACCTTAAACAGCTATTTGGGACAAACTGTTTTTCATATCCGGACGGAGAAAGGGAGCTATGATATTCCTGCCGACTCGACGGAAAGATTACCCGTAATCGACTGGAATCGTATCCAACGTGTGGCATCACTATGGAATACCTCTTCCATAGCGAAGGTAGATTCCTTGTACACCTTGGACCAATGGATTCCATTCGGTCGTTTAAAAGAGGAATTTCCGATCTATAAATTCCATTTCGCCGATCCGGAACGACATGAATTATACATATCCTCTAAATCCGGGGAGGTTTTGCAATATACGGATAAAAACAGTCGTTTCTGGGCTTGGCTCGGGGCGATCCCTCATTGGGTCTATTTCACTTCCTTGCGGCAAGACGCTGAATTATGGATAAAGGTAGTTGTCTGGTTATCCGGAATCGGGTGCGTTATGTGTATCGCCGGGATCTATTTAGGAATACGGGATTTCCGGTTAGCGAGGAGACGTCATTTGATTTCCCCTTATAAGAAGTTCTGGTATAAATGGCATCATATTCTTGGGGTGTTATTCGGTTTATTTGTCCTCACCTTCTGCTTTAGTGGTATGATGTCTTTGGCTCGTGTACAGGATTGGGGGTTGAAAGCCAAGCTCGATACAAACCCGGTTCAAGAACTGCGGAAGATGGCTCCTTCCCCACTCGATTATCCGTTGGATTACAGGGCGGTCATACAAGCCTATCCCGGCCAGATCCGTCAATTGGAATGGAGTAGTTTTGGTGATATACCCTTTTACATCGTACAAACAGACACGAAGGATATTGTCGTGAACGCAAATAAGAGTGACGGGATATCTTTATTGAACCTGCGACCGGAAGAAATCCGTTCCGTATTGTCTCAGATACATGGTATCGGGACCACGGCTGATATCAAACTGTTGGATGCTTATGATACGTATTATATCTCACGAAAAAGGAATTTAGAACTCCCGGTCTGGAAAGTATCTATTCAAGACGTGGATAATAGTTGTTATTACATTAATCCCCGTAATGGACAATACCGTTATGTAAATACGCCGTCTCGTTGGAACCATTGGATGTATCCGGCATTGCATAGCTTGAATCTGAAATTCTTGGTAGATCATCCGGTCTTATGGAATATCGTGATGTGGGGAACCATGTTGGGAGGTACGTTCGTTTCCTTATCCGGTGTATGGCTTGCGATAAAATATATCAGGCGAAAAGCGAGAAGAAAGAAGTAAAGCCTGTATATTTGTATTATATTTATTGAGAACATTGTATTATAAAATAGATTTGAATGAATAAAGGCAAGATTATAGTCGCCGGAATCGGCCCCGGTAGCGAGGCCGATATAACGCCTGCGGTTTTGGCCGCTATCCAAAGCTCGGATGTCATCATAGGATATAAATATTATTTCCGTTTTATCACCCACTTGCTTCGTGAGGGAACGGAATGTATAGATACAGGTATGAAACGTGAGCAAGCTCGTGCCGAGCAAGCTTTCGCTTATGCCAACGAGGGAAAGACGGTTTGCGTGATCAGTTCCGGTGACGCCGGTATTTATGGCATGACTCCTCTGATTTATGAGATGAAGAAAGAATCCGGAAGCGAGATCGAGATCGAGTCGTATCCGGGCATCAGCGCTTTCCAGAAAGCTGCGTCCTTGCTTGGCGCTCCTATCGGACATGATTTCTGTGTGATTTCCCTCTCAGACTTGATGACTCCTTGGGAACTGATCGAGAAACGGATTCACGCGGCGGCCATGGCCGATTTTGTTACGGCGATCTATAATCCAAAAAGCGAGGGACGTTATTGGCAACTCTATCGTTTAAAAGAATTGTTCCTGCAAGAACGCAAGCCGGAGACTCCGGTCGGTTATGTACGTCAGGCCGGACGGGAGGAGCAAGAAGTATTCGTCACTACGCTCGCAGATCTGGACCCCGAGCAGATCGATATGTTTACGGTAGTCTTGATCGGAAACTCACAAACATATCTTTCCGGGAATCATATGATCACTCCCCGGGGATATTATGGCGAGATCAAACAAAAGAAAATGGATACGGGTATCGGACAGGACATCATGATCCGTAGTTTCCGTACGATCGAGAAGGAATTGAAAAACCAAGAGATCCCGTTGGATAAGAAATGGGCGTTACTCCATGCCATTCATACGACGGCCGATTTCGATATGGAAAATATCCTTTATGCCGACCCGGATGCTGTCTCTACATTATATAATAAGATCAGCGGCGGGGAAGTTCCTACGATCATCACCGATGTCACGATGGCTGCTTCCGGCATTCGTAAGGGAGCTCTGCAACGTCTGGGTGTCGAAGTGAAATGCTACCTTCAAGACGAGCGGGTCGCTGAGATGGCTTCGAGCAAAGGAATTACCCGTACTCAAGCCGGTATTCGTCGGGCCGTGGAAGAGCATCCGACCGCTCTGTTTGTCTTCGGGAACGCCCCGACCGCCCTTATGGAATTATGCGATTTAATACGTAAAGGTAAAGCCACTCCAGCTGGCATTATCGCGGCTCCGGTAGGTTTCGTACATGTGCAGGAATCCAAACATATGGTGAAACCTTTTATCGGTATACCGAAACTAATCGTGGAAGGTCGTAAAGGAGGTAGTAATTTAGCGGCTACGCTAGTGAATGCCATCCTTTGTTTTAATGACGCAGAACAATTAAAGCCGGGAAGAGACGTATGAACCGATTTTATGTCATAGGGCTGGATGATAATATGCGGCAATACTTTCCGCCGGAGATATTGGAGATAATCTCGTCCCACCGGGTGTTCTCCGGAGGCGTGCGGCATCATGAGATCGTACGTTCGCTCTTGCCCGAGAAAGCGGACTGGATCGATATAAAAGTCCCGTTGGACGAGGTCTTCGATCGCTATCGTTCGTACGACGGTCGGGAAAGCATCGTTGTATTCGCTTCCGGAGATCCTTTGTTTTTCGGATTCGCCGTTACGATTCAAAACCGATTGCCGGATGCGCAAATCCGCCTGTACCCGTCATTTAATTCCTTGCAACTCTTGGCACAAAATCTATTGATGCCTTACCACGATATGCGGATCGTCTCCCTTACCGGACGGCCTTGGCACGAGTTCGATCGTGCCTTGATCGAAAGTGCGTCTAAGATAGGCGTGCTCACGGATCGGGAACATACGCCTACGACTATCGCTCGCCGGATGCTGGAATACGGCTATGATAATTATACCATGTTCGTGGGAGAACGGTTAGGAAATACCGAACGGCAGAGCATCCGCCAATTCAGTATACAAGCCGCAGCAATGAATAATTTCGTTCATCCGAATTGCTTGATTCTCCGGAAAGAGCGTGACGGGCATTCCCGTAAGTTCGGCCTGCCGGATTCCGCGTTCGAGCATTTGAGCGGGCGGGAGAAGATGATAACCAAAATGCCGATCCGTTTGTTATCTTTAAGCATGCTGGATCTGAGAAACCGGGAACGTTTTTGGGATATCGGCTTTTGCACGGGTTCTGTCTCGATAGAGGCTAAATTGCTGTTCCCGCATTTGCATATCACGAGTTTTGAGATCCGGGAAGAGGGACGAAAGTTAATGACTGAGAATTGTCGTCGTTTTGGGACTCCGGGTATCGAGGCTATAATCGGAGATTTCTTATCGGTGGATTTATCAGCGTTGGAGGCTCCGGATGCAATCTTTATCGGCGGACATGGCGGGAAATTAGTGGAGATCCTTATGGTAGTTTCCAAAAAGATGAAAGAGAACGGTGTCATCGTCTTCAACTCCGTATCCGACGAAAGCAAAGCGCTTTTAGAGGAAGCGGTCCGCCAAACCGGTCTTCGGATATCCGCCCAAACCCGTAACACGATTGATGATTTTAATACGATTACCGTGAATGTTATTTATAAATTATGAGTACAATATCAATTATTCCAATATCCGGTAGCAGCCGGGTGCTTGCTGAGCTAATTCTTGCTTCTTATCCCGAGGCGAAGATCTTACCATTCGGCTCTTTCTCAAAAGAGGTTTTTCACGAATCCAGTAGTTTGGTATTTATAGGAGCGATGGGAATTTGCGTACGCAGTATCGCTCCCTTCGCGGAAGATAAACATACCGATCCGGCCGTGGTTTGTATAGATAGTACCGGCAAATACGTGATTCCTGTTTTATCCGGACATATCGGTGGAGCGAACGATCTTTCCAAAGAGTTAGCGAACCTATTAGGAGCCGAAGCGATTATTACGACACAAAGCGACAACGCAAACCTATGGGCGCTCGATACATTAGGGAAGAAATACGATTGGACCTTGATCGCCAAAGATAGCAATGCCGCCATCTCCACTTTTGTCAATGGAAAACCGACAGCGCTACTCCTTGATATACGAGATAAAGGAACGGATTATTTGGAGCGTACGGTCCCGTCTCATGTCTCTATCTTTTATTCCTTCGAGGCGATACCGCAGCAAGACTATGAGTTATTGATTATTGTCAGCCCCCAACAATACGATACATCCATCCCTACGATCACCTATATACCGAAAGTCCTCCACCTAGGAATGGGTTGCCGCAAGGATATGCAAGGCGATCCTACGGTCGTTTACGAACATATTAAAGATGTATTGCGTGATAAACGCCTATAATATGATCGTAAACGACGGAAGCTTTGGCGGATGTAAATACAATCGATTTGAAGAAATGCGAACCGGTGCTGACATTACTGGCTTATGGAGTTATGGAATGCCCTTTCCACACCTATACATCGGAGGAGCTGAAAGATATCCCGGTACCCAATCCCTCGGAGAAGGTACTGGAGGTAACCGAATCCCCAAGTGTATCGGAAGCTTCCGCCATTTATGCGGCTCATGGCGGTCCGCTTTTGGTCGAGAAGCAAAAAGCGGATTTAGGGAAAGGAAATGAATATACCTTTGCCGTAGCGTTAGATCGGGCGGCCTGCCGCAAGGGACATATCGAGATCGTAGGAGCCGGTCCCGGCGATCCGGACTTGATCTCTATCCGCGGACGGCAAATGTTGGAGAAAGCGGATTTGATCCTGTATGCAGGAAGCCTCGTCCCGAAAGAACTTACCTTATGCGCGAAGGCAGGCGCTACAGTGCGAAGCTCGGCGGATATGAATCTGGAAGAACAGTTTGCGTTGATGAAAGAGTTTTATGATAAAGGATTGTTTGTCGTTCGTTTGCACACGGGCGATCCTTGCATCTATGGAGCTATTCAAGAGCAAATGAATTACTTTGATCAATACGGGATGGATTATCATATCACTCCGGGTATTTCCTCTTTCCAAGCCGCCGCCGCCGCTCTTTATTCCCAGTTCACGATTCCGGAGAAAGTACAAACGATCATCCTCACTCGTGGCGAAGGACGTACGCCCATGCCTGAGAAAGAGCAGCTGCACAAACTGGCTCAAAGCCAAAGTACGATGTGTATCTTCTTAAGCGCCGGTGTCGTAGAGAAGGTCCAAGAGGAATTATTGCGACATTACGCTCCAACCACTCCGGTAGCCGCTTGCTATAAATTGACATGGAAAGACGAGCGGATCTACCGTGGGCAACTGAAAGATCTCGCGAAAATCGTAAAAGAGAATCATCTTACACTGACAACATTACTTGTCGTCGGGGATGCCATCGATAATCGCAAGGGTCTATCCCGCTTATATGCGGATGAATTCAAACATCTTTTCCGTAAGTAATGATACTGATCCTTGGAGGAACGACAGAAGGCCGTGTGGCTGTGCGGGTAGCGGACGAGGCAGCCGCTACCTATTACTATTCTACGAAAGGAACTTTGCAATCCATTGAATGTGCGCATGGAATCCGTTTGACCGGAGCCATGAATGCGGAGGAAATGGAGTGTTTTTGTCGTGACCACGCGATTAAGCTATTGATTGATGCGGCACACCCTTTCGCTCAAGTGTTACACCAAACGATCGAAAAAGTATCGAAATGTTTACAGATTCCGGTGATCCGTTACGAACGTCGGTATCCACCTCGTGATGAGGACTTGACTTGGTGCGATAGTTATGCAGACGCAATTCACCAAATGGAAAACAAAGGTATCCAACGGCTACTTGCCCTCAGTGGCGTGAACACCCTTGCCCCGCTCCGCCCTTATTGGCGATCGCATACCACTTGGTTCCGTATATTGGAGCGGGAGGAATCTTTGTCGTTGGCCGAGAAGCAGGGCTTCCCCCAAGAACGTCTGGTTTTCTATCGAGAAGGTGAGGATGAGTTAAAGTTGTTGGAGCAACTCCATCCGGATGCGATCTTGACAAAGGAAAGTGGTTTCTCCGGCTATTTTACGGATAAAGTGAACGCTGCCCGCCAATTCGGAATACCAGTATTTGTCGTGAAGCGTCCCGCATTACCGGAAACTTTCTACCGAGTGTATGGTGAAGACGGATTGCGCAAACAAATCGAACGCCTATTACCCGAATTCTTTCCCTTGAAAAGCGGATATACGACCGGAGCTTGTGCTACCGCCGCCGCAAAAGCTGCTTTATTAGCCTTATTAACAAGGGAGGAACAAACAGAAAGCCAGATAACATTACCCTCGGGAGAACAGATAACGTTGCCGGTAGCCTATACCGAATGGGCCGGGTGTTCCGCCACCTGTACCGTGATCAAGGAGTCTGGGGATGATCCGGACGTGACGAATCATAGCCGGATCCGGGTTACTGTTCAATTATCTCTCGATGCATCCGGTTGTGCCATCGCCGTGGCAGAGTCGTGCCACGGTGATGGCACAGCTGTGCCAAGCCGATGGCACAAGCGTGCCACGGTAATGGCACAAGAAGAATATTGTCAAGAAACAGAAAGCGACGATACGGGAAGAGTCATCTTCCAAGCAGGTGAAGGAGTCGGAACCGTGACCCTTCCGGGACTCGGCTTGAAAGTCGGCGGCCCGGCTATAAACGCCACGCCCCGTAAGATGATCCGGCAAGAGCTGATTCCACTCCTGCCCTCACCCGATTCCGTCGCTATTGTCACGGTCTCGGTTCCCGGTGGCGAGGAGTTGGCGAAACGTACCTTCAATCCGAAACTTGGAATTATCGGGGGAATCTCCATTATCGGGACATCCGGAATCGTGCGTCCTTTCTCATCGGACGCTTTTATCGCCTCGATACGGAAAGAAGCCAGTGTCGCCAAAGCGATAGGTTGCGAGACGTTGGTTATTAATTCCGGGGCGAAGAGTGAACGCTACCTTCGGAGCTTATACGCTTCTTTGCCTCCACAATCATTCGTCCATTACGGGAACTTTATCGGAGAGACGCTAAAGATCGCTGCCGATTTAGGTTTCAAGCAGGTTATCTTAGGTATCATGATCGGCAAGGCGGTGAAACTTGCGGAAGGTTTCCTGGATACACACAGCAAAAAAGTCGTCATGAACAAAGGCTTCCTTCAAGATGTAGCGAAAGAAGCGAAATGCGAGGAGGCGACCGTAGATGCAATCAATCGGATTACGTTGGCCCGTGAATTATGGGAGCTTCTTGCGGAAAAAGAACAAAATCGTTTCTTCCCATTACTTTTACAAAAATGTAAATCGTATTGCGCTCCTATCCTTCCCGACGGCGAACTAACCTTGCTGTTAATATCCGAAGAGGGCAAGGTCTTGTACCAATCTTAGCTGTAGAGACGCAGCACGCACGCTACGTCTCTACACCCCCCAGACTGTAATAGCATTTCTTTTTAGCTGTTTATTCTTTTTTATTAGGGATTCTTTAAGAATACATATTAGGAGGATTTCGTACTTTTGCCCTCTAAATATTGATTAAAATAATGTTTAGATATCTTTTAATTTATATGGCCTGCCTTCTATTCGCCTTTTCCGTAAAGGCGCAAGGTATTTCCAATGACACGATTCCGAAAGAAGTGCTGATGCTGGACGGCAAGCCTATGACCGAAAAGCAAATACAACGTTATCATAAACAATTACATAAAGACTCCATACGGGCCAACAAAAGGATCTGGTGGTCTATCCTTGGCGGACCGTCTTACACGCCGGAAGCCTCCTTTGGCGTAGGTGGCGCGGTTTTGGCTAGCTTTCGCTTAAACAAGAATGATACGATATCCCAACGATCGTTTATCCCTGCGGGATTTAACATCACCTTAAACGGGACGTTCGTTTTTGCCGGTGCTGGTACCTTATTCTTCAACGAGAATCGCTTCCGTATTTATATCAGTTACGGTTATCGGAACGAACCTTCGCATTATTTCGGGAAAGGCTATGAGACGATCGAGCAAATCGAGAAGAGCGACTCGACAACGAAATTCCATAAGAGTTCTTTCCAACTATATCCCCGTTTCGTATGGGAAGTTAGGCCTCATTTATATACGGGTCCTCTTTTTGATATTAATTTCAGCAAATCAGATGATATCAACCCGGTGATGGCCGAAGATCCTTATTTCAATAAGTTCAAACGAGATTATGTCAATATCGGTGTCGGCGGCTTGATTCAATACGATACACGAAATGACGTGGCGACCCCAAGTTCCGGTATGTTACTAAGCGCGATCGCTAAAGTGTATGGAAAGTATTTAGGCGGTGCATATAATTATGAGATGTTCGAGTTAGAATACCGCCAGTTCCAGCAAGTATTTCGTCCTCGTAGCACCTTGGCATGGATCGCCAAGACACAAATCGGTGTGGGAAACGTTCCTTTTACGGAGCTTCCTTCGTTTGGCTCTCCTTTCGATCTTCGCGGATACTATTGGGGCAAGTACCGTGACAAGACCATGGCGTATGGGATTCTGGAGTATCGTCATATGTTCGGCAGCGTGGAGAAATATAAGAGCGGTAATTTCTGGGCGAAGTGTGGTTTTGTTGGCTGGGTCGGCACGGGTACGATCGGAAACGCTCCTATCGTAGACTGGAATAAATGGAAGTTCAACTACGGCGTAGGCTTACGTATCCAAATGCAACCCGGCAAGAACTTCCGCCTAGACGTAGGCAAAGACCCGAACCAAAAAGGGATGGCGGTTTATATGAATATGACGGAAGCCTTCTAAAACCAGAAGGCTCCCGTCTACGATTTATGGAAGTATAACCTTGCGTTAAAATTATTGTTTAAAAGCCGGAAATATCTTAATATCGATTTTTTTCACTAAGTTTGCGTCGTCGAAGGGGTGCCATACTATATGGGCTGAGATCATACCCTTACTACTTGATGCGGGTAATGCCGCCGTAAGAAAAACGAATGTTAGATGGATAAAAATGAAATGTACCGTTATCCGGTAGTTTTAACGATCGCGGGCTCTGATAGTGGCGGTGGTGCCGGAATACAAGCGGATATTAAGACTTTTTCCTCGCTGGGGGTTTTTGGAGCCTCGGCGATAACGGCTATAACCGCTCAAAACACACAGGGAGTGCGAGGGATCCAAGCGATCTCTCCCGAGATTTTGAGAGGACAAATCGAAGCTATTCTTGAGGATTTCATCGTAGATGCCGTAAAAATAGGGATGCTACATAACAAGGATGCCGTAAAGGTCGTATCTGAAACTTTATCTTCCTTCCAACAGACTTCTATCATTTTAGATCCAGTGATGATATCCACGAGCGGAAGTAAATTATTGGAGGATGACGCCATCCGAACCATCATTGATGAGTTGTTCCCTAAAGCGACACTGCTTACTCCGAATATTCCCGAGACGGAATATCTTTCCGGTATAAAAATCAA
>OGGW01001308.1_pt1 | contig 19521 bp, 18 predicted proteins | sample 1571291 | NCBI WGS metagenome assembly OGGW01 (sample SAMEA2582028, study PRJEB24529) | metagenome | biome: Human gut stool | place: China | collected 2011 | reverse complement strand
CGTTGGTCTACGGAGACGACGGCCAGAGACCAGATGTTCCTCGAGCTCTTCTTCGGCGAATCTGACTGAGTGTAGATTCCACGGTTTTCAGGTTCAATTGTCCCTTGTCCTCGTCCTTCAGCCTCCCGTCCGGAGAGACGGAGAGAGGAAGGAGCGGATCCTGCCGACTACTTTGCGGCCTTCGCCTCGTCAGGCTTCGCTTCAGCGGCCTTGAGGGCTCCCTCGATCGCCTGCCTCATGCTCGACTCGTCCATGTAGCCCTGGTGCCAGCCGAGCTCCTTGCCGTCCTTGTCGAAGAGGATCTGGGTGGGCACGGCCGCGATGCGGAAGTACGGCACGAGTTCGGGGTATTCGGAGGTGTTGATCTCGCGGATGGCGGCGCGGCCCTCATACTCCTGGTCAAGCTTCCTGAGCGCGGGCTCCATCAGGCGGCAGGGCTGGCAGCCGTCCGCGCTGAAGGTGACGAAGGTCACCATGCCGGGCTCGGGCACCTTGCCGTCGAGCTTCGCATGAGCGGGTGAGGCCAGCACGGCGGCAGCCGCAAGGGCGCCGAGAAGAAGTCGAGTGTTCATGACGAATCCGTTTGATGATGATTGTATTCAGGACCTGCCGCACGCTTTGCAGCAGAGCCTATCGATGATAGCGCACAAGGGACGGACGGTCGCGCCGAACCGCGTTCGGATTTTCCCTTCCTCATGATGCCGAAGCCGCGAATGCCCGAAGTCCCGAGACTACAATCCATGGATCAGAACCTTTCGGGAATCCGCCATGCAGCCTTGCGCCATCTCCGTCATCAAGAGCGACATCACGACGCTCGACGTCGACGCCATCATCAATTCCGCCAACCGCTCGCTTCTCGGAGGCGGCGGCGTGGACCGCGCCATCCACCGCGCCGCGGGCCGCGAGCTCCTCGCCGAGTGCATCGAGCTCTGCGGCTGTCCCGTGGGCGAGAGCCGGCTCACGAAGGGCTACGCGCTCCCCGCCCGTCACGTGATCCACACCGTCGGCCCCGTCTGGCTCGGCGGCGCATCGGACGAGGTCGAGACGCTTCGCCGCGCCGTCACGTCCGCACTCGACATTGCGCGAGACATGAAGTTCGAGACCGTTGCCTTCTGCTGCATCAGCCGCGGCATCCACCGCTTTCCTGTGGACCTCGCCGCGAAGACCACGCTCGAGGCGATGCTGGCGCACGATTTTGCGGGCCGCGTGACCGTCTGCGCCTACACCGACGAGGACCTCGAGGCCTACAAGGCGCTTCTGCCGCAATGACCTCGAGACCCCGTGCGGGTTTTCCCTCATCGAGTTATTAAGCAAAACACCATCCTCCTTGGGCAGAATTCCAAGATTTCTTACACACAGACGCTGACCGCCATGACGTCCCTTCGAATCAAATCCGCTCTTCTTTTCTCCCTGATGCTTTCGGCCGCCGCCCTTTCTTACGCAGCGCACGCCGCACCGGCCGCCGCTCCCGCCGCATCGGCCGAACCTGCTTCCGGGACCATGGTCATGACGGCCCGCGAGACGCCCGAGGCCGCCTGCGCCCGCGGCGAGGCCGCCGCCTGCACGGTGGCCGCGCTTCGCGTGCTTCCGTCCGCCGAGAAGGCCCGGAGTGAGCAAAAGGCCGCCACCGAGGCCCGCGCCCTCTTTGAGAAGGGCTGCAGAGGCGGGGACCCCGAGTCCTGCCGTCATCTCGGTCTTCTGCTTGCCGAGGGCAGGATCTATTCGGCCGACCTTCCGGCCGCAAAGGAACTTCTCTCGCGCGGCTGCACGATCGGCGACGACCGCAGCTGCCGTGAAATGGCCCGCATCGCCAACGACGCGGGCGAGCACGAGGCGTTGGTCTCCTGGCTCGGCAAATCCTGCATGCTCGGCAACGAGACGTCCTGCATGCGCACCGCCACCCTCGACCGCTCCGACGACCGTGTGCGCTGGGTTGAGGAGGCCTGCAGGCTCGGTCGCATGGACGCCTGCCTCGACGCGGCCGAGCGCCGCCAGAACGGCAACGGCGTGCCCGTCGACATGAAGCTTGCCCTTCAGAACTACCAGGCCGCCTGCCGCCTGAGCAACGCCCCGTCGTGCTTCCGCGCCGCCAAGATCCTGCGCTCTGGCGACGGCGTCAAGGCCGATCCGAAGGCCGCCGCCGTCTGGTACGACAAGGCCTGCCAGATGCGCCAGACCCGCGCCTGCGCCATCCTCGGCGACCTCTACCTCTCGGGCGAGGGCGTCGACAAGGACGATGTCCGCGCCAGGTTCTACCACAACATTGCCTGCTCGAGCGGCCTTCGCTCGAGCTGCCCCAAGGCAGCTCGAGCGAAGGCCGCTGAGCCCGCCAGCCGAGCCCGAATCGAACTTCCGGTGGGACAAAATCCACTCAAGGACCTAGTCCCACTGGCGTTCACAGCGAATACACTCCCGCTGATACCTTCAGGATCAGCCCCCCGGAGACCACCTCCGGCCCTCCCCGCAGACGACGTACTCCCTTCCCCCGCCCCGCCCGGACCGCAGTCATTCCCGACTTCCCCTATTCCCGACCGGATCACCCGTCAATTTCCGTCCGCACACACCCAAAGTTTGTAACCGTTTATTTCCGAATTACCCCATAGATCCGTGTAAAGGCCTCTGCGACTGGGGAGATTAGCCAATTGCGGTTTGCGCAAGGTTCCGTGCGTCTTGCGGCGACGATAGCGTTTTCTTAGTTCGACTCTCTCATTCTGTGTAAAATGAATCCGCATCGGGAACAGGATTTTGACGCAAAGTATCGCCGATTCCCGTTCACCTAGGTGCATACTCCGAATCGCGATTCAGCTGTTTGAGGTATTTTATAAGCAACAAGAGATATCAACGGACCCACAAAAGCCGTCGATATCCGATAAACCAGCTGATCTCATTACACATTCACAAGGGGACTATCGTGAATTCCACCTCGACCGACACACTCGGCGGCCGCATTGGCTCCGAACTCAAGCGTTCCGGCATCTCCATGCGCGAGCTCGCCCGCCGCATCGACATCGCCCAGCCTTCCATTTCCAAGTGGTGCTCCAACCAGGCCGTTCCGCGCGTCATCTATCTTGAGCGCATGGCCAAGGTCTTCGGCGTTTCCGCCCACTGGCTTACCTACGGCGAGCACGCCTCCGGCCGTGACGAAGTCGTCATCCGCCCGCGTCCCGAATCCTCCGAAACGATCGGCCTGTCGCTCACGGCCGACAGCGCCAAGCGCACCTTCGGCACGGAAGCCAACAAGCTCTCGCTCTTCACGCAGGAATCCGACGACATGGCTCCGACGATCCGCAGCGGCAGCCTCGTAGTCATCAACCATACGATCAACAAGGTGATCGGCTCCGGCGTCTACCTCGTCCAGGTCGGCGAAACGAAGGAACTTCGCCGCATCCAGCCGCTCGTTGACGGCACGCTCGACATCCGCATCGACAATCCCAAGCGCTTTGCGAACGAAATCGCCACCGACGACAAGATCGTCATTCTCGGCAAGGTGCTCTCCACGGTTTCCGTGAAGCACATCCGCTAAGCAGCGATCAGAACAAAGGGCCTCCCTTCCGGAGGCCCTTTTTCTTTGTCCCCGATCAGATCGCCATCGAGCGCCGGTCCGATGAGGACATAACCGGCCGGCTCGAACGAGTGGGGAAATGTCGAAGCACCCTGTTTCACACACAAACACTATCCATGACCACGAATCGTGCTGCGTCCTTCCTTCGGAGGCCGGGCATGCATTTCGTCCTCAGTCGACGCCCGGCATCTCGTCCCAGCACGTCGTGCTGCAGGGCGTCATGCGGTCCCTGCGCATCTCCCAGCCGTCCGCCTGCAGGCAGGCCGCCGTCCTGATCGCATCCCGCCCGAAGCGTCCCGTGATCATGTCGGAGGTCATCATGAGCCTTCTGCGCCGCTCACGGACCGAATCGTCCTCGGGCTCGTCGAAGAGGGACTGCGACTGCACGCATCGCGCTGCGCCGTCGACGGCCGGCACGAGTCCCGAGAGCACCACGCCGAGCCTGCAGTAGGCGAAGCCCCTTCGCCAGGCCCTTCTCACGAGCGCCTCGGCGACCGCCGTGAGCTCGATGGTGTCGGCTGTCGGCCGCAGGAGCCTTTCGCCCACCTCGGCCGAATGCTGCGGCTCGTTCTCCCTGAAGCGGCTCGTGCTGAAGAGAACGCCCACGTGCGTCGCCTCGCTTCCCTCGCGCCGAAGCACGCGGGCCGCGCTCTCCATGCGCACGGAGGCCGCGCACAGCAGGCCGTCGAGGTCGGAGACGGGCGCCGAGAAGCTGCGGGAGCGCACGATCTGCTTTCTCCCCGGCGGCGTCTCCTCAAGCTCGATGCAGCAGCGCCCCTGGAGTTCGAGCCAGGTGCGCTCGAGCACCACACCGCCCAGGCGCCTCACGACGCCGCCCGGCATCCTTACGAAGTCGAGCACCGTCCGCACGCCGAGGGCCGCGAGCTTGGCGGCCGTCCTGCCGCCCACGCCCCAGACCTCCGAGACGGGCGTCAACGCAAAGGCCTTCTCCCTGCGCGCGGGCGAAAGGTCGTCCCAGTTGAGGACGCCCCCGAAGACGGAATGAACCTTGGCCCAGTGGTCGCAGAGCTTGGCGAGCGTCTTCGTGGGCGCAATGCCCGCACAGGTCGGGATCCCCGTCCACTTGAGCACGCGGGCCCTCGCCTCGCGGCCGAGCGCCGTAAGATTCTCCATGCCCGAGACGTCCGCAAACTGCTCGTCGATCGAATAGATCTCCTGCCTCGGCACGAGCGTGCGGATCACCGCCATCATGCGGTCCGACATCGACTGATAGAGCTCGTAGTTGCTCGAGAGCACCGCGACGCCGTGCCGCTCGACGAGCTCCCTGATCTGAAAGTACGGGACGCCCCGCGCAATGCCGAGCGCCTTCGCCTCGGCCGTCCTCGTCACGACGCAGCCGTCGTTGTTCGAGAGGACCACCACGGGGCGGCGCCTGAGCGTGGGATCGAACACCCTGTGCACCGAGGCATAGAAGGTGTTGCCGTCAATGTGAAGAAAGCGCGTCGTCATGCAGGACTCCTCCCGTCGACAGGCGCACGGCCTAGGGGCCGCGCCCGAGAATGCGGCCGAGCGCCGTCACGACGCCCGCCACCCTGAAGTCGTCCCACTCGGTGGGACGCAGGATCCTGTAGCTGCCCGCCTTGTTCTCGGGCCTCAGCTCAATGACGCCGTCAATGCGCTTGAAGCGCTTGATCGTGAGCGCGCCGCCGAGATAGGCGAGCACGATGTCGCCGTCGACGGGCTCCTTCGAGCTGTCGACGAGCAGAATGTCGCCCGAGGAGATCCCCGCGTCGATCATCGAGTCGCCGTCCGCCTCGATCACGAAGGTCGTGTGGGGCTTGCGCACGAAGAAATCGTTCAGGTTGAACTCCTCGCTCGCATAGTCGTCCGCCGGAGACGGAAAGCCGCACGAGCCCTTCATCTCGACGCGCGTGACGTTGTCCTTCGGATCGTTTTCAAGCGGCACGCGCCCGACGACGCGTACGTTGAGGTGCTCGCGAGGCAACACGTCCGCAGGCCGGCCCTCCCCTTCGAGCGCCTCCTCCCGCGTCATGTCCGCACGGATGAGCTCCCTCAGGTAACGGTTGCCGCCCATTCGCCTGCAGTGCTCGGCCTCATCGGGCCTGAGCCTCACGCTCCTCACCTCGGAATAGGTTCCCGATCCCTTCGGACGGCCCGCGCCCGTGCGCGCACCGCCCCTCGCGGGCGAACCCGCTTCCCTCTTGTCCTCTTCCGACATCCCGGCCTCCTTCAGACAACCTCATCCAATGCCGGAATTGTAGCTCAAAAATCAAATTAAAAGCCGCGTCACCCGAAAACCCCGTTCCGCATCACCATTTGCGAATCTCAAAAAAAAGCGGACGGCCCGCAGGATTCCTCTCAATCCTGCGGGCCGTCCGCCTTGCAGTCGCAGTGACTGCGTCTCTTTTTAGAGCACCTCCGGACGGAGCTTCTTCGGGCCCCGCTTGAGGCCGATCACCGAGAGCTCTTCACCGAAGGTCTCGCGATGCTTCTTCCACTTGCGGATCGTCTGCGGGTGCGCGCTGAGCTTTCTTGCGATCTCAACGCAGTTCATGCCGGCGTCAAGCATCTCGAATGCGCGCTTGCGAACGTTCTGAAGCGCTTCGGGATGCATCTGCTGCAGGCCGCTTTCGCGTCGACCCTGCGACACGGTGTCAAGCGGGGGGAGCGAATGAGCACTCCACCGCATGTAGGACTGCTGGCACGGCAACGGGTAGGTCACCCGGTCAATCGAGCAGAATTCAGTCATGTTTGCCTCCTGTTTGTCAAGCCCCCTTGTCGGGGAGACGGATTCGATGCTAACACGTGAACGCCTCCGACGTCCCTCTCCCACAGGGGGCAGTTGCTCAAAAGTCGCACCTCGACTCAGGGTTTTTACCCAACACCCCTTCGCTTTTTCCGACGCGACATTCGGAGGGTTTTCCCGACCTTGACGAAGCTCAAGAAAATCCACGCGGGGCTCGACCTTCGACTTGCGTATTTTTCCCTAGTTTTTGGCGATTGATTTTTTCAATTGACAGCACGCCCAAGTGACTCGAACCCAGCGTTCGACAAAAGCGAACGGCGAATGTAAAGATTACCCGCAAATGTCGACTGATCAAGTCCGTTGCTTTTCCATACAATCGTGAGTCGAAATTGAAGGCTTTTTTGAGCGGGCCGTGCGTCCGGAGCGCGAAATCTGTACACTGCTTCGATTATCTCGAACGGATCCCTCATGAAGCTCTTCATCGCCGAAAAGCCCTCCGTTGCCAAAGCCATCGCCGCCGAGCTCGGCGTGTCGGGCCGAGGCGACGGGTTCATCAACTGCCGAAACGACGTGGTCGCCACCTGGTGCTTCGGCCATCTTCTCGAGCAGGCCGAGCCCGACGCCTACCTGCCCGACGACATTCCGAAGACGAAGAAGGGGCGCAAGATCTGGCGCATGCAGGACCTGCCCATCTTTCCGCAGCACTGGCTGATGGAGGCGAAGACCGAGCGCGGTGCGAAGAAGCAGCTCTCGGTGATCGGCAAATTGCTCAAGTCTGCGGCAACGGTCGTCAACGCGGGCGACCCCGACCGCGAGGGACAGCTCCTCGTCGACGAGGTGCTCGAGCACTTCAGGGCCCGACAGCCCGTCGAGCGATTCTGGGTTTCGGCGGTGGACCCTGCCTCCATCCGAAAAGGCCTCGCCAAGCTCGGCGACAACCGCAGCTACGCGGGCATGCGCGACGCCGCGCGCGGACGCTCCCGCGCCGACTGGCTACTCGGCATGAACCTCTCACGCGCCTACACGCTCGCGGGCGGCGACGGACTCCTCGCCGTGGGCCGCGTGCAGACGCCGACGCTCTTCATGGTCGCGCGACGCGACTACGTGGTGCGCAACTTCACGCCGGTCCCCTACCTCTCGATCACGGCGGACCTCGCCAAGGAGACCGTCCCCTTCACCGCACGCTGGAAGCCCGGTCCCGACCAGAAGGGCCTCGACGAGGATGGCAGGCTCCTCATCGACCTCGACGTCGGCCGCGCGCTCGTCGAGCGGCTCTCGAAGGAAAAGACCGCCACGGTGCTCTCCGCCGAGACGAAGCGCCGCAAGGCCAATCCGCCCAAGGCCTACTCGCTCGCCGACATCCAGATCGAGGCGAGCAAGCGCTTCGGCATGACGGCCGAGAACACGCTCAAGGTCTGCCAATCGCTCTACGAAGTCAGGAAGATCACGAGCTATCCTCGTACCGACTGCGGCTATCTGCCCGAATCCCAGCACGCGGACGCGCCCGCCGTGCTCGCCGCCGTCGCTAGGAACTTCCCCGCCGCAGCTCCCGCCTGCGCCAAGGCCGACCCGAAGCTCAAGAGCCCGACCTTCAACGACAAGAAGGTGACGGCGCACCACGGCATCGTGCCCGTCGCCAACACGATCGATCCCACCACGCTCACCCGCGAGGAGGCCGACATCTACCGCCTCATCGTGCGGCGCTACATCGCGCAGTTCTTCCCGGTGCACGAGTTCGACGCCACCGAGGTCGTGCTCGGCATCGGCGGCGAGACCTTCACCGCCAAGGGCCGCGTCGTGCGCGTCGAAGGCTGGCGCATCCTCTTCGAGAAGGACCGCAGGGCAGCCGAGGAAAAGCGCAGGAAGAACCCGAAGGCCGCAGGCGGCCGAGATCCGGACGCCGAGGACGAGGACGACGCCCAGACGCTCCCCGCACTCAGGAAGGGCGACGTCTGCGACGTGCGCGCCGTCAAGGGGCGCGAGGACAAGACGAAGCCGCCGCAGTTCTTCACCGAGGGCACGCTCATCGCCGCCATGGAGAACATCTGGCGCAGCTTCGACGACCCGAAGGGGCAGGCCATGCTCAAGGAGGCGGGCGGCATCGGCACGCCGGCCACCCGCGCGGCCATCATCGCCGAACTCAAGCGCAAGGAATACCTCGAGACCGAAGGCAAGTACCTGCACTGTACCGAATCTGGCCGCAGGCTCCTCAAGCGGGTTTCGCCCCGCATCCGCTCGGCCGCCATGACCGCACACTTCGAGGAGCGCCTCAGGCTCGTCGAGTCGGGCGCCGAGCAGCTCGACAACTTCGTGAGCGAATACGAGGCCTTCATCGCGGCCGAACTGCAGAAGGTCCGCGCTGGACGCACGGCCCCGAGCGGCTCCGCACGCACCGGAGCGGCAAGGCCCGCACCCGCACCGTCCCGCGAGCCGTCGCCCGAAGCGCCCGCCCCGAACATGCCCGACGAGCCGCCACCGCTCGATACGGTCTGCTGATCGTCCGGAAGACCCGCGCGGCCCTCAAACGAAGAAGGCTCCGCCTTCCTCCGTCGAAACGGAGAGAAGCGGAACCTTTCGCGTCCGGATGGATCCTCGCAGGACGACGTCCTGCGTCAGAGCTTCTTAACGAACTCGGACTTGAGCTGCATCGCGCCGAAGCCATCGATCCTGCAGTCGATGTTGTGGTCGCCTTCGACGAGGCGGATGTTCTTCACCTTGGTGCCGATCTTGAGCGGCGTCGAGGCACCCTTCACCTTGAGGGTCTTCACGATGGTGACGGAGTCGCCGTCGGCGAGCAGCGTGCCGTTGGCGTCCTTCACGACGAGCTTCTCCTCGTCATGGGCGGCTTCCTCGCCGGGCGTCCATTCATGGGCGCATTCAGGGCAGACGAGATGGCCGGCATCCTCGTACACGTACTCGGAGCTGCACTTCGGGCAAGGCGGGAGAGAGGTCATGGCGGTGTCCTTGAACTGTTGGTTTTCTGAGTTGCGGGCGCCTGCACGCGGAGCGCAGGCGCGAAAGGAGCGCATTCTAACATGATGCGCATCGAGTTCCGCCGAAAACGGGCGGGTATTTGCAAGACTCAGCCCAGCGCGGCGACATCGGCCGCCATGCGCGCGAGGAGCGCCTCGTCGGGCGTGAAGCCCGCAGGATCGCCCGGACAGAATTCGAAGACGTACTTGCCGAACACGCGGGCCTGACGGCCTTCAGCGGTTTTGTCAAAGAGCGCGAGGAGCAGGTCGGCGTTTCCTGCGGACGGTCCTCCGCAGGTGACCGCAAGGCCCATCGGCTTGTCCTTGAGCGCCGAGACGACGTGCGGATGCTCGCCGCCCACCCACTTCATCAGGGCCGACATGCGGTCGTCGAGGCACTTCATCTGGGCCGTGAAGCAATGCCCGTAGAGCGGCGTCGCCATGAGCACGACGTCGGCCGCCACGATCTTCGCGAGCACCGCATTGGCGTCGTCGCCCGTCTGATGACAGACGAAGTGCTCCACATCCTGTTGGCAGCGCAGGCAGCCGATGCAACCCCTGATGCCGAGTTCGCCGAGCCTGAGCGTCTCGACATCATGGCCGCCGAGCCTGGCGGCGAGGGCCTCAAGCACGCGGGCGGTGTTGCCTTCGCGCGGACTGCCGTTGATGAGAAGGATCTTCATCCGTGTTGTCTCCTGTTGTTGCCCGAGGGGCGGGCTTTGGGTTCCGAGAGGTCCTCATGATAGCGCGACACGGCAAGGCGCACGCAAAATGCGAGAAAAGGCCGTGCTGATGAGGCACGGCCCTTTCGATTTCCTTTGATCCCGTTCGATCGCGTCTTGCGGACGCTTCTACCAGCTGCCGCCGAAGAAGCCGCCGAAGATCTGCGCGGCCCTGTCGAGGTCGAGCCTGTCGGGGTGGGTTTCGCTCAGTCTGCGGCCGGCCTCGCGCTCGGGACTCACGGTGCCGCCGAGCATGTCGGTCATGCGTTGGAAGACCTCGGGGTCGATGCGGCCGCGGCAGAGGAAGGTCTCCGCAAGCGTATTGCCCTCGCCCATCGCGACGAGCTTCTCGCTCGTCTTCTGCATCCAGGCCTTCGACTTCTCGCCCTCGGGGTCGCCGCCCATGGTGGCGAAGCAGCCGATCGTCTTGTTCCTGAGGCGGGGCGCGATCCTGAGGATCTCCTCGGGCGCATCGCCCCTGTCGCACCAGAAGCCGAGCAGGACAGGATTGTAGGGCGTGAGGTCGTCGGGAACCTCCGAGGGGCGCATCATGACGGCGCCGGGCAGCGCGTCGCAGACGGCATGTCCCACGGCCAGCGTGTTGCCGGTGCGGGAGCTGATGATGATCAGGGGCTTCTCGGTCATGTCGGGATTCGTTCAGGAAGCTGGAAAAAGAAAGTATAGGACGCCGCGCCCGTTTCGCGCAGGCAGAGAAGCCTATGACGCCTTCTCCTCGACGCCGATGCCGAGCGCCTTGCGCCATGCGCAGGTCGCCTTGCACTGCTTGTCGGCCTTGTCGAGCATCTTCTCGTGCTCGGCGAGCTCCTCGGGCGAGGGCTCGGGCATGGTCAGGCGGGCGATGATCTCGGGCGGAATCTCGACCGCATCGCCCCAGTTGTCGAGGTCGATCTCGCCCTGGCCTCGGGTCATCGTCAGATACACTTCGGCAAGAAGCTGACTGTCGAGCAGTGCGCCGTGGAACACGCGGGCGGAGTTGTCGATCTTGTGCATCAGGCACAGGCCGTCAAGACTCACGCGGCGGCCGGGATACATCTCGCGGGCGATCTCAAGCGTGTCCGTGATCTGCGCGACGTAGTCCTCGAGCCTGCCCCTGCCGAGACGCTCGAGCTCCATGTTGATGAAGCCCACGTCGAACTTCGCGTTGTGAATAAGCAGCTCCGTGTCGGAGACGAAGTCGAGGAACTCGTCCACGATGTCCGCAAAGACGGGACAGTCCTTCACCTTCTCGTTCGTGATGCCGTGAATGGCCGTCGTCTCCTCGGGAATGTCGCGCTCTGGATTGATGTAGATCTGCAGATAGTCGTCGGAATCAAGCGAGATCTCGCGGCCGTTGAGCCTCACGCAGCCGATCTCGAGAATGCGGTCGCCCTTGTCGGGATCAAGACCCGTCGTTTCCGTATCGAGCGTGATCTGCGGCTTGTTGAAGCTCGAGTAGCGCTTCTCATGCGGCTTGGGCGGCACGAGGATCTTCTTGCGGGGACGAGCCTGTTTCGGGGCGTCCTTCGAGAGGTTGATCCTCTCGTCTTCATACTCGGTGGTGGAGGCCATCTGCGTGTCTCTCATGTGTCTGTTCAGGTGACCTAACTATATCACGTCCCTGCACGACCGCAGCCGTGCGGCCGCCTCGACGCCGCAGACGGCATCATCCTGTCTGAGCCCCGGCCTCACCGTCCTCTGAAACACGCCGGCGAATTCGACATGCTCGTCTCGCGCGTCGCGTAGAATTCCTGCAGCACAATCAATCGTTTCGGGCTGCGTCCGCGCCTCGTCCTGAACGGGATTTCGCCTTCACCTCCCTCATGAAAGCCTTTTGCCTCCTTTCTGCAGCACTCCTCGTTCCGCTCGGCGCGGCTCTTGCAGCGCCGTCCGCCACGATCGAGCCCGACGCCCCGCTCCGCAGCGAAGCCCGCACCGTCGTGCGCATCGGCCTGCTTGACTTCGAGTCGGAGGCATCCTACCTGAGCAGGCGCGAAAACATTCAGGAAACGATCGTCCGCCATCTGCAGGAAAATTCGCCCGGTCTCCGGATCGTTCCGCGCTTCTACACGACCGAAGCGCTCTCCGAAGCGGCGAGAAAAGGCGAGGTCGAGTTCTTTCTCGGCAGCTCCGGCTTCTTCGTGCAGATGCGTCCGATGGGCGCGCGCGACATCGGCACCATCACGTCCAGGGCCTTTCCCGATCCGAACCGCTGCGTTGCGGGCGTGATCGTCGTCAGGAGCGGGCGACCCGACATCACGGACCTCGCGAGCCTCGAAGGCATGACGGCCGTCACGACGAGCCGCGCGAACTTCATGACGTACATGCTCAACATGGGCGAGATCGCCGCCGCGGGCTTCAGGCCCGACAAATTCTTCAGCGCCGTCACCGAAACCGACAACCGTCCCGTCGAGGTCCTGCGCGCGGTCGTCGAGGGACGCGCCGACGCAGGCCTTCTTCGCGCCTGCATGCCCGAGGCCATCACGGAGCGCCATCCCGAGTTCGCGGGCCGCTGGACCGTCGTCAACGACAAGCCCGGCCTTCGCGCCGAGGCGTTCGGCTGCCGCTACTCGACCGACATGTATCCGGGATGGACGATCGCGAGCGTGCCGCATACGCCGCCCGTCATCACAAAGCATGTCGCAATGCTCCTGCTCAACCTCAGGCCCGACATGACGCCGGGCGGCTTCACCGTCTCGATCGCGACCGAGTTCGACCGCGTCAACGACCTCTTCCGCTCGCTCAAGGCCGGTCCCTTCGCCTATCTCAACCACTGGACGCTCGAGCGCATCTGGGACGAGGCCAGAGGCGGCGTCCTCCTGCTCCTCGGCTTTCTCGCCGCCTGGATCCTGCACTTCGCAAGACTCGAGAAGCTCGTCAGGCGCCGCACCGCCGACCTCAGCGCCGCACTCGAGCGCGAAAAGGCCGCCCGCGAACAGGTGCGCGAGACGGGCGCGAGGCTCGACAGCCTGCAGCGCGCGGGAATTGTCGGGCAGCTGAGCCGATGTTCGCGCACGAACTCTGCCAGCCGCTCTCGGCCGTTCGCTGCTACCTGCGCGGCATGCGCACGCTCATGCGCCGCGGCGCACCCGACCCGGTGCTCGCCGAACGCTGCCTCTCGGGCATGTCGGCCGAGCTCGACAAGGCGGGCGCGATCATCGACCGCGTGAGAAGCTACGCCAGAGAAGGCGCCAGGCGCGACCTCCCCGTCGACCTGCCCGCACTCCTCTCCGAGTGCCTCGCCGACATGACGAAGTCCGACCGCCTCAAGGTGCCCGTCGCCGCGGACATCCGCCCCGGCCTCATCGTCTCGGGCGACGCCGTGGAGCTTCGGGTCCTCCTCATCAATCTCGTGAAGAACGCCCAGGAGGCGATTCTCTCGGCGCCCGAACCCGCGCAAGCCTCCGAAGGCCGTCCCTGCGGCCTCTTCATCACGCTCGACGCGGCAGATGAAGGCACCGCCGTACGCCTCACCGTCGCCAACACGGGCGCGCTTCTCACGCCCGAAGCGCTCGCCGAGATCGGACGTCCGCTTGCGAGCTCGAAGTCCTCTGGCCTCGGACTCGGACTCATGATCTGCAAGTCGATCGCCGAGGCCCACCTCGCCACGCTCGCCTTCTCGGCCCGCACCGCAAGGGACGGCGGCGGACTCGCCGTCACGCTGACGATGCCCGCCCGAAGCGAAGCGCCTCTGCATGAAAACTACGGAAATCTGCCATGACCGAATCCGAATTCGACCCCGCCGAGCGCGACTCGGCACTCATCCGCCTCGTCGACGACGAGCCCGACGTGCGCGCCGCGCTCTCCCTGATGCTCGAGATCGAAGGCTGGCGATGCGTGAGCTACGCGAGCGCGCGGGAGTTCCTCGTCGAGGACATGGACTCTCCCGGCTGCCTCGTCCTCGACGTGCGCATGCCGGGCATGAGCGGCCTCGAACTTCAGCAGGCGATGGAGGAGCGCGGGATCGAGCTGCCCGTCATCTTCCTCACGGGCCACGGCGACCTCGACACCGCGATCCAGAGCCTCAAGCGCGGCGCGGTCGACTTCCTGCTCAAGCCCGTCGACGACGAGAAGCTCCTCGCCGCCATCGCCTCGGCCGTGCACAAGGACCGCCTGCGCCGCGAAGGCCTCTCGGCCGAACTCCTCAAGGCGGGCGCCAAGGCCCTGAGCGACCGGGAAAGACATCTGCTCGAACTCATCTCGCTCGGCCGCAGCGACGCGCGCATCGCCTCCGAGCTCGGCATCTCCGAGCGCACCGTGCAGGGCCACCGCGCCAAAATCTACCGGAAGTTCGGAATTCATTCGGGCAAGGTCCTCGAGGCCATGCTGCCCGACATCATGCGCCTCATCGGCAGATGAGGCCGGCCCCGCCGTTCTTCGCCGCCGCCCGCTGCTCTCTTCTTCACGCACGGGACGAAATCGCCTCCCGTTGACCCTTTCCAAGTTACGCGCGTAATCCGTCGGCCGACAATGCAGTCATGACAAACCGAGCGCAGCCCGCGGGCTTCGGGGTCCCCAGAAGGGGCCCCGTCGAACAAGACCACCCGCTGCTTCGCTCCAGAAGGAGAAACATCATGACCGCGAATCTCACCCGCCGCCGCATGCTCGCCGCCGCAGGCATCGGCACCGCCGCAGCCGCCTTCTCGGGCGCCGCATCCGCACAGTGCCGCAACGACGTCAAATGGGACGAAACCCACGAAATCGTCGTCGTGGGCGCGGGCGGCGCCGGCATGGCCGCCGCCGTCAAGGCCGCCCAGACTGGCGCCAAGGACATCCTCGTCCTCGAGAAGCTCGCCTTCACGGGCGGCAACACGCTCATCGCCCAGGGCTTCATCAACGCCGCCGACCCCGTGCGCCAGCCGCGCCAGGGCATCAAGGACTCGCCCGAAAACCACATGAAGCAGACGCTCGCTGCCGGCGACTTCCGCGGCGATCCCGAACGCGTCAAGGTCCTCTGCGACAACGCCTACGGCGCCATCACCTGGCTCGAATCCCTCGGCATGAAGTTCAAGGACAACGTCATCCAGATCTTCGGCGCGCTCTATCCGCGCTCGCACATCCCTGCGCTTCCGAAGGGCCAGGGCTACGGCACCGTCCTCACGAAGGCCGCCAAGGAACTCGGCGTTCAGGTCCGCACGGGCCTCGGCGTGACCGAAATCATCCGCGAAGAGCAGTTTGCGGGCCGTGTGATCGGCGTCAAGGTCCAGCCCGCCAAGGGCCCCGCCCGCTTCATCCGCGCCACGAAGGCGGTCGTTCTCGCCGCCGGCGGCTTCTCCGGCAACCGCTACCTGCGCGAGCTGCATGACCCGCGCGTCAAGGGCCTCGGCACCGACAACCTTCCCGGCTCCACGGGCGAAGTCGCCATGGCCGCCGTGCGCGTCGGCGCCTACCTCGTCGGCATGGACTTCATCCAGTCGACTCCCGGTGCTCCCGCCGGCAAGAAGATGAAGCTCCTCCTCAACTTCAACGTCAACGGCTCCATCTACGTCGACAAGCGCGGCAACCGCATCGTCAACGAAGGCGAACGCCGCGACGTGATCCGCGACGCCGTGCTCGGCACGCCGGAACGCTACGGCTACACGGTCTGCGACAACACGAACTTCATGAGCTACGACGCAGTCAACCGCAAGGCCATCATGGAAGGCATCAAGATCAACGAGGCCTGGACGGCCCCGACGATCCGCGAACTCGCCGAAAAGATGGGCGTCGATCCCGACGGCCTCGAGAAGACGATCAAGCGCTACAACGAGGTCTTCGTCAAGAACGGCCGCGACGACGACTTCCACAAGCAGCCCGTCAACCTCACCAAGCGCATCGAGGACGGTCCCTTCTGGGCCTGCTACACCGGCATGACGGTCCATCACACGATGGGCGGCATCAACACCAACGTCAAGGCTCAGGCCCTTGACTGAGAAGGCAAGGTCATTCCGGGCCTCTACGCCGCAGGCGAAATCACGGGCGGCATCCACGGCACGAACCGCGTCGGCGGCAACGCCGTTCTCGACTGCTTCGTCTTCGGCCAGATCGCCGGCGAAAACGCCGCGAAGGAAGTCGCCTGACGAGACCCCCGGGGCTCACGACTGAGAAGTGCCGGGCGCCGTCCTCTCTCCTCACGGCGCCCGGCATCGACCTCACGCATGCGGACTTCTCCGCCGCATGCATGCACGCCCGCCCGGCCGGACCCACGCTCCTCCAACGGCCCGGCAGGCAGACGTACGGAAAGGGGTCGGTTCTTCACGGAACCGGCCCTTCATTTCCATCTGCAGCTCTTTCCTCACCGACCCGAATCCTGCTCGTGCACGAGCGAGGTGATCACGCCCCTCAGCCACTGCATGGCGGGATCCCGATGTCCGCGCTCGTGCCAGACGAGCTTCGGAACCCATTTCGTCGAGCACTCCTCGGGAAGCGGCAGAATCCTGAATTCATCCGTGCCCGCGACTTCATGCGCGAGCGTCTCCGAGCACGTGAAGCAGAGGTCCGAACGCTTGACCATCTGCGCGGCGCTGAAGAAGTACGGCGTCCTCACCGCACGCGGCCTTGCGATCCAGGCCTCGGAAACCGACGCGTCCATCGCCTTGAACACCCATTCCGGCCCCGTGCGGACTTCCACGTATCTGTGCGCAAGGCACTCTTCGAGCGTGAGTGCGCCCGCCTCGTCGAACCTTCGGGCCAGCGGATGATCGCTTCGCACGACGAGCACGCTCCTGCACGACGAGAGCGGCAGGCATGCGCAACCTTCGGGCGCGCGCTCGATGGGAAAGATCGCGAAGTCTAGATCGCCTCTCTGGAGCTCAACGAGCCAGTCGTCTCCGTTGGGCGAGAGCCGGAACGTGACGCCGGGCGCCGTTCTGGAAGCGAGCGTGACGGCGGGCTCGATGTAGAACATCGCATGATCCGCGCACGCGATCCTGAATTCGCGCACCAGGCTCGCGGGTTCGAAGGTCTCCTCGACGAAGAGGTCCTCGAAGCTCGCGATCACGGCCGCCACCTTCGGCTCAAGCGCGAGTGCCTTTGGCGTGGGCGTAAGGCCGCCCGAGCATCTCGTGAAGAGCTCGTCCTCAAAGGCCTCGCGAAGCTTCGTGAGCGAGCGCGACGCCGTCGCCTGCGGCATGCCGAGCTGCGAGGCGGCCCGCTGAAGGTTGTGCGTCGCGCAGAGCGTCCTGAAGAGAAGCAGGCTGTCGCGGTCGAGATGTTCCTTCGGTTCTTTTCTCATTTTTGAGCGGTTCCATTCATCAAATATGACCTGAAAACGTCTGAAATTCACAATGGTTGGAAATTCCAGTCTTCTCTAATCTTACAGCCATGGCGCCGGCGCTCCCGGCAATCAATGCCGCGACCTCAAGGACGTCCGCGCCAGAAGACAACACCACGCTTTCATCTCCCCGACCAGGGATCCAAAGGAGTTTCCTCATGCAGTCCTTCACGCTGAAGCTCGCCGCCGCGGCCGTTGCCGCCGCCTGCATTCTTCCGGGCATCGCCTCCGCTTCGGGCGGCGGCTCCGGCCCGAACGTCCAGTACGCCGTTCAGGGCAAGATCGGCGAAGTCATCACGAATCCGTACAAGATCGCGCCGCTCACGGCCGTCATCCGCAACGGCGGCTACCAGCTCAAGGATGCCGCGGTCCGCATCGTTCCCAAGCACGGCGGCGCCGAAATCAAGTACAACGTGAGCGATGTTCAGCTGCGCACCCATGCGGGCATCCCGGTCTTCGGCCTCTATCCCGACTACAACAACACGGTCGAGGTGTCCTACACGATCGTCGACGGCACGAAGGAAACCCGCGTCGAAAACGAGGTCTACCGCATCTACACGCCCGGCATCCACACCGAGACGAACGGCACGGCCGCCCAGCACCACGCCATGTTCGAGACCGAAGTGAAGAAGGTTGCACCTGAATTCAAAGACCGCCTCTACTTCATCAACAACTTCCTGCCGTCGGGCGGCAACGTCGCACGCACGACCTGGAACAACCCGATGGGCGGCGCCCTCGAGTGGGTCTACTATCCGCAGAACGCCGTGATCGACACGGCGGGCGACGTCCGCTGGTACATGTTCGTCTCGCCGATCTACGATCCTGAGAACATCTACAAGTCCGGCATCATGATGGGCTTCCATCAGGCCGACGACGGCTTCCTCACCTTCGGCTACGGCCAGCGCTACGCCAAGTACGACCTGATGGGCCGCGAGGTCTTCAACCGCCGCCTGCCCGCCGGCTACGCGGACTTCTCGCACGCCATGGACCCGGCCCAGAACGGCCACTACTTCCTGCGCGTTTCCTCGGCCGACTACCGCCGTCCCGACGGCAAGCGCGTCCACACGGTCCGCGACGTGATCCTTGAGGTCGACCAGAACGGCTGCGCCGTCGACGACTTCCGTCTCTTCGACATCCTCGACCCGTACCGCGACAACGTCATCAAGGCGATGGACCAGGGCGCCGTGTGCCTCAACGTCGACGCCACCAAGTCCGGCCAGACGCTCTCCGCCGAAGAACTCGCGAAGATGGACACGAACAATCAGTTCGGCGACATCGCGGGCGTCGGTCCGGGCCGCAACTGGGCCCACGTCAACTCCGTCGACTATGACCCGTCAGACGACTCGATCATCATCTCCTCCCGCCACCAGTCGGCCCTCATCAAGATCGGCCGCGACAAGAAGGTGAAGTGGATCGTCGGCTCGCATGAAGGCTGGAAGAAGGAGTTCCAGGACAAGCTTCTCACGCCGATCGACAAGAACGGCAAGCCGCTCAAGTGCGAAGGCTCCAAGTGCGAGGGCGGCTTCGACTGGACCTGGACGCAGCACACCGGCTGGCGCATTGACGCCAAGTCCAACAAGGACATCTTCTATCTCTCCGTCTTCGACAACGGCGATGCACGCGGCATGGAACAGCCGGCGCTGCCTGAAATGAAGTACTCCCGCGCCGTGATCTACAGGATCGACCAGAAGAAGATGACCATCGAGCAGGTCTGGGAATACGGCAAGGAACGCGGCTTCGAATGGTACAGCCCGATTACCTCCGTGACCGAATACCAGGCCGACAAGAACTCCGTCTTCGTCTACTCGGCCACCGCCTCGCTCAACATGAAGCAGTTTAAGAGCGTGAGCCCGAACCCCGTCATCAACGAGTTCAAGTGGGGTTCCACGGAACCATCCGTCGAAATCGTGCTCAAGTCCACCATGGGCTACCGCGCGCTTCCGATCTCGCTCGACAAGGCCTTCAGCCGATAAGCATCGGCGGATTCAGTCCTGCGGTCTCTCTTCTCCTTGGAACCGCAGGCCTCCTCAGGAGGCGCACCGTCATCAGGCGCCTCCCTCCTTCTCGCGCCGCGCCTTCGGGCACGGCGCCTTTTTTATCCGCCGCCCGCACCGCCTGCCGCATTCGCCCTATGCCGCCCGAATGAATCGGAGCTACAATGCATTCCGTCTTCAATTCCTGCAGAGGCGTTTTCACAATGTTGATCCGCTTAATGGCCTTCATATTCGCTGCAGCACCGATGCTGCTCGCGGAGTGCTACGTCGTGAGCGAAATCCTTCTGCTCATCA
>OGGW01001302.1_pt1 | contig 19600 bp, 10 predicted proteins | sample 1571291 | NCBI WGS metagenome assembly OGGW01 (sample SAMEA2582028, study PRJEB24529) | metagenome | biome: Human gut stool | place: China | collected 2011 | reverse complement strand
CTGACGGTCACGGTCCTGTGCGACCTGCGGCCGAGGTCATCGACCGCGCTCACGCGGTGCGTCCCCGGCTCGGGCTGCCAGACGACGGAGCCGCCCGCACCCGAGGCGCCGATGAAGCGGTCGTCGGCGAACCAGTAGACGATCTTTGCGTCAGGGGCGAGGCTGGCCCTGAGTACGATGCCCGCCTGCTTCGGGCCTGCCGTGCCCGTGTAGTAGCGCGTGCCTGCGCGCGGGCTCAGGATGGCGGGCGGGGTGCCCGAGACGGCGCCTTCGGGCCTGCATTCGGGCTTCCAGTCGGGAATGGGCGTCTTGACGATACCCGCCTCAAGGAAGCGCTGTTGGTATTCGGAGGGCCAGGACTCGACGAAGACGCGCCTGACGCCGTCGCTTTCCTCGCAGGCTCTCAGTCCCGTGGCCTCGTCGACGAGGATTTCCTTCAGAAAGCCCGTGTCGCGGATGGGACTCACGCCGGGAATGAACCAGGCGCCGACCGTGTCGGTGCAGCGCACGCGGCCCTGCGAGTCGGTCGCAAGGTCGCCCGTCGAGCGGCAGACGGGCTCGGCCCTGACGCCTGCGGGCTGTTCGTCGAAGCGCTTTACGTCCCGGGCGGACATGGCGAACTCTCGGTCCGTGAGAAGGCGCACGGCGGCGCTTCTGAAGACGGGCTGCGCGACGAGCGCACCCTGCAGCCACGGATCGGGCCTGCCGTTGAAGTTGCCGAGCCACACGACGATGATGTAGCGGCCCGCGTAGCCTGCGGTCCAGGCGTCGCGGAAGCCGTTCGAGGTGCCCGTCTTCCAGAGGAGAGGAACGGACACGCCATCGATCTTGAGGGCCTCGCCGCCCTCGGCGAGCATGCGGCGCACGATCCAGGCGGATTCAGGCGAGAGCATCTGTCTGGCGGCCGCGGGCTCCTCGTCGGGAAGTCGCACGAGCGGACGCAGAAGGCCGCCGTTGCCGAGCGTGCCGTAGAGCCTTGCAAGGTCCTCGGCGCTCGATTCGGCGCCGCCCAGCACGATCGAAAGGCCGTAGTGCTCGCGCGGATGCTTCATCGGAACACCGGCCTCGCGCAGGAAGTCGTAGAGGTCGGGCCTGATCTCGGAGGCGAGCGTCACGGCGGGCACGTTGCGCGAGTCGTTGAGGGCCTCGACGGCGGGAAGCGGTCCGCGGAAGCGCTTGTCGGCGTTGCCGGGCTGGTAGCCGCGGAAGCTTCGCTGCGAGTCGAGAAGGACGGTGCGCGAGTGGATGAGGCCCTGGTCGAGCGCGAGGCCGTAGACGAAGGGCTTTAGCGTGGAGCCGGGGCTTCTCGCCGCGCGGGTGCCGTCGACTTCGCCCGCAATGGCGCTGTTGAAGAAATCGATGCTGCCCACCTGGGCGAGGACGGACATGTCGCGCGAGTCGACGACGAGCATCGCGCCGTTCTCAATGCCGTAGGGGCGAAGCCGCGCGACGTTCTCGGAGAGGATCTTCTCCATCGACTCCTGAAGCGGCAGGCTCAGCGTGGTCTTGAGGACGGGATCGGGACGCGTGCCCTCGACGAGGCGCGTGAAGTGCGGGGCCTCGAAGGGAAGTGCTCGCGTGCCCCTCACCTTGAGGGGACCCTCTACGACGGGACGCAGGCGCTCGCTTACGAACCCGCCGTCGATCGCCTTCTTGCCCACGGCAAGGCGCGCGCGGTCGAAGTCGGGACCCGTGACGGGATGGCGCTTGACGGGGTTCTGGGGCACGACGGAGAGCGCAATCGACTCGGCGGCGGTGAGCTGCGAGGCGTGCTTGCCGAAATAGACGAGCGAGGCGGCCTCGATGCCCTCGACGTTCCCGCCATAGGGCGTCAGGGTCAGATAGGCCGTGAGGATCTCGTCCTTGGTGTAGTGCATGTCGTAGCGCAGCGCCCAGAGCATCTGCTCGAGCTTGCCGCGCCAGCTGCGGGTGTCGAGTCCCTGAAGCCTGCGGGCGAGCTGCATGGTGATGGTCGAACCGCCGATGCGGCGGGTGCCCGTGAGGGTGGACCAGGCGGCTCGGCCAATCGAGAGGGGATTGACGCCGGGATGCGAGTGGAAGAAGCGGTCCTCGTAGCGCACGACCGCGTCAAGCGCCTCGCGCGACACCGCGCCCTGGAGGACGGGGAGCCTGTAGGCGCCGTCCTCGGAGAGCGTGAGGTGAAGGAGGCGGCCGTCGCGGTCGGTGACGGCCTGGGACCAGTGGGTGTCTTCGGGCACGAGCCCGGGCTTTGGCTGGGTCTTCGCCCAGATCAAGAGTCCGCCGCCGGCCGCTGCCGCCAGAACGGCTGCGGCCAGAAGCAGACGGGCAAACCTTCTCATGAGGTGCTCCGTTTGGTGTTGTCCGTGAGGCTCATGGCGTCACGGTGAGGGTCAGGGACTTGTCATGCGCCTTGATCGTCGGATCGGCGCCGTCGGCCGCCTGAACGGCCGGCACCGTATATTTTCCATGCGTTTGCGCTCGAAGTCGATAGGTGAATGTCGATTCCTGATGCTCGAGCATGCAGACGCCGACCATGCGGTCCTCCGAAACCGCAGTCTGGCGGACGTCCAGCCCCTGCAGGCTCTCGTCCGTGGAGGCGGGTGCGAAGCCGCCGGGGAAGAGGTCCGTGATGACGACGGGGGATTCAGCGTTGCCCGAAGTGCGGCGCGCGCGGATCTCGACCGTGACCACGTCGCCCGCCTTCACCGACGTGACGGGCTCGCCCGCCTCGTTGAGGATGCGCTTGACGACTTCAAGTCCTTCGTAGGACGCAGTCTTGTGGGGCTCGGCGGGCCAGCCCGCGGCGGTCGTGCTGTGGTAGAGCCCCTTGAGGGAGGCGGCGGACGAGAGGCGGAAGGCGGTGCAGCCCGGCGCCGAAAGCGTCACGAAGCCGTCGCCCTTCGCAAGCGACTCGGCGGGGCGCTTCTCCGCTGCCGGCGCCGTGCAGGCGAGCGTCACCGCATCAAGCTTTCCTGCCTGTGCGCCGTTCGAGGGCGCCGAGAGGAGCGCGCTCGCAAGGAAGGCGCGTTCGCGATCCGTGAGCGACGCAAGCGGCCTCGATTCGAGCGTCTGAAGGAGATGTGCGGTGCCTTCTGGCGTCGGCGCGAGGCGCACGGCCGATGCAAGGGCGGGGATGCCGCCGAGTGTCAGCGTATCGTTCCCCTCGGACTTCGAGACGTCGATCGAAATGGCGGCCTTCTGCAGTTCGTCCGCTTCATCGGTAAGGCGCATCAGGCGGTAGGCGTACGCAATGTAGAGCGCCGCAGGGTCGTTTCGCCAGTCAAGTTCGCGGGCGTCCATGCGGTTTCGGAGCGCCTCGATGCGTTCCGCTTCGAGCGTGCCCTCGCGCGTGAGCTGGGCCAGAGCCCAAGCGGCGGTGCGGGCCTGGCCGAGCGTGTCGGGCGTCAGGCCGTCGAGGGCGTTGCCGACGGCGTCGGCAAGCCTGCGGACGAGTTCGGGACGCACGTCGCGTCCGTTTTCGCGCAGCGTGAGCACGAAGTCGAGGGCCCAGGCCGTGGTCATGAGGCTCGGAGAGCTCCAGGGCCAGGTCGAGAGGCCGTTCCAGCCGAGCTGGCCCTCGATCGTGTCGAGCGCCTTCTGGATGCGGGCGGTCGCATCCCTGCGAAGCGCATCGGCGTCGCCCGCGGGAAGCTTCGCGGCGGGGGCGCCGACGAGCTGCGCCCAGGGCATGGCGGCCGAGAGGGCCGCGTCCGAACTCAGCCAGAAGGCTTCGGGAAGACTGCGCACGAGGCCGTGCGCAAGGGGCAGCGGCGTCGTCGAGACCGTGAGGGAGGTTTCGTTTTCAAAGGGAAGCAGGCGGGTTTTGACGGTCACGTCGGCCGTCTTCACGTCGGCGAGCGGTCCCCAGAGGACGTCATGTGTCCTGAGGGCTGCGGGCCTGATCGAGAAGGACGTCGTGCGCGTGACGGCGGATCCCTTTTCGGGCGTGGCCGTCACGGTGACGGATGCGGCGCCCGGCACGGCGCCTGCGGCAATGTCAAAGCGTGCGCTGGCTTCGCCCGGCGCCTCAAGGACGAGAGGCGCGGAGAGCACGCCTGCGCTCAGTCCCTCGGGCAGGCCTAGCGCCACGGAACCCTTCCAGGGCGCCTCGCCGTTGAGGGAGACGACGCCCGTGAAGACGTCGCCAGGTGCGGCGAACCCCGGCAGGATCGGCGTCAGGATGAAGGGCGCGCGCACGGCCGTGTCGATCGAGGCGCCGCCCACGCGACCCTCGGAGGCGCCCACGGCCATGAGACGCACGCCGCCGTTGAATTCGGATGGGAGCGACACCGTGACGGTGCGGCCCTTTTCATCCGTCTCAAGGCTTCCCGCCCACCAGACGGCCGCGCGATCCATCGTGCGCCTGAAGGGATTGGCCATCGCGTCGGCCGAAATGGCCCTCGAGCCGAAGCCGCCGCCGAAGGGCGCCTCGCCCGGAAGTTTCATGCCTTCGGGCATCAGGCCGTCGAGCGTCTGGCGCGTGTCGACCTGAAGTCCTCGGTCTTCGAGAAGCGCATGAACGGGAGACGGCGTCCTGTAGCCCGTGAGCGACAGAATGCCCGTGTCGACCGCCCAGAGGAAGACGCGCCCCGGCGCATCTGACTTCACCGTGACCTTCAGCTCGCGCGTGTCGGGCACCACGGCGGGCGCCTCGAGCTTCACGCCGAGCGTGCGGGGCTTCATGTTGAGCGTCACGGGCACGGTCGCCCTGGCATAGGCCTTGAGGAAGCGCGCGGCATCCTTCGAGGAGCGCACGAGCGAGGCGCTCAGGAAGGCGCGCCCGCTGTAGCCTTCGGGCACCTCGATCTGCGCGGCGTTCGTGCCCGCGCTGACCTTCACCCACCTGGAGACGAGTACTCGATCCGCTTCAAGCGTCACGAGCGCCAGCCCTTCGAAGGGCGACACGATGTCGAGACGGGCGGATTCGCCCGCTTCATAAGTCGACTTGTCTGAAACGAGCTTTGCCGTGGCGGCGGGCAGGTCGCCCGAAAGGGCGGGGCGCAGGTCTTCGCCTGCGACGTGATAGGGCAGGCGCGCGAGCACGCGGCCCTGTTCGTCCTTGACGACGAGGGAGAAGTCGCCAGGCGTCGAGGTGTCGAGCGAGGCCGTCGTGCGGCCGTTGGCGTCGGTCGTGACGGCGGACTCCCTCACGGGGCGCTCGACGCTGCGCTCGTCGTAGCGCATGCGTCCCGTGCTGTCGGAGGCGAGCTCCGTGACGGACTGGCGTGCCATGACGGCGACGGTGAGCGGCCTGTCGGCGCAGGGCTTGAGAAAGCGGTCGACGAGCAGGAATTCGAACGTGCGCTCCTCGTCCCTCGTGATCCAGCTGAAGGCCTCGGGTGCGGGCATGTCGATGCCGCCGTTTCTGACGGTGGATTCCGCGTGCCTGCGCCAGCCGAGCATGGTGTCGGCGGGCGAGATCAAAAAGCCGACGTTTTCCGTGGCGGCCCTGATGCCGCCGTTTTCGAAGCCCTCGAGCAGCAGACGGCCCTTGAGCGTGCCCGCAGTGAAGGAGAGCGGCAGCGTGAGGGATGCGCGGCCTGCGGCGTCCGTCTCGACGGACTTCACCTTCACCTCGTCGAGCGTGCCCTCGAAGGGCGCGGGGTCGACGAAGGTCCAGCCGGGGAGCTCGGGGAACGAGATGTCGCGGGCGGGCGAGAGGACGAGGCGTGCGCGCATGGCCTTCTTCGCAGCGGGGGCGCCGTAGGACATGGCGAGCGTGGCGTCGATGCCGAGGTCTCCGGGCTTCATCCAGCCGGGCGCCCCTTGGACCATGCGGGCCGTAAGGCGCATCGCCTCGGGCGTGAAGTCGCCGATCGCCGCATGGTGGGTGGAGAGCACGACGTCGCCCGCGAGCAGGTCGATGCGGATTTCGCCCGGCACGGCGTCCGTCGGAATGGTCCAGTCGGCCGATGCGGTGCCTTCGGGCGTAAGTGCGGGGGCGGTCTCGAGCATCGTGCGGCCCGTGGCGTCGGTGATGCGCAGCGTCACGGGCATGCCTGCGGGGAGCCTGTGCCAGTCCGCGGTCTTCACGATCATGCCTGCGTGCACGGTTTCGCCGGGACGGTAGATGCCGCGCTCCGAGAAGACGAGGCCCGTGAGGCCGTTCTCGGAGACGAGGCGCCCTGCGGTGCTGAAGTCGTGGTCATGGTCGACGTTGGAGGCGTCGGAGAGCGAGAGCCAAGCGAGGTCGCCCGTTGCTTCGTTCGTGACGACGACGGCGGCGGGCGCCTTTTCGCGTTCAAGTCCGCGCGTCGTTGCAAAGCGTGCCGCGCCGGTTTCGTCCGTCGTGACGGTTTCGAGAGGGACGCCGTTGGCGCCGAGCAGCTCGGCGCGAAGGCCTGCGGCGGGAACGCCCCTCACGAGGTCGGCCGCGTGGACGACGTGGCTGCCGTCGCGGGAGGTCTTGGCGATGAGGGCCGTGTCGGTGACGAGCACGCGTTTGGCGGCGCTGGCTGCGACGCCCCAGCCGTCCTTCGTCTTCTTCTCGCCCGTGAGCGTGATCTGGAAGAGCCCTGCGCGTCCGCCGGGAAGTTTCGCCTCGTCAAGCGGGAGTGACGCAAAGCGCCTTCCCGCCGCAACGGGAATGACGCCGTCGGCAGCCTCGGAGAGGGCCTCGGCATTCGTGACGGTCTCGTGTGCGCGCCAGTTCTGGGCCGTGAGCGCAAGGTAGGGATCCCTGATGCGCTCGATGCGCCAGCGGATGCGGTCGACGCCGTCGGCCATGAGCGTGAGGGTTCTCGAGCCCGAGAGCGTCATCATGCTGCCGGGCTGCAGGAATCCGACTGCGGCGCCGGGGTCGGCCGCCGCAAGGACGGTCGTCCAGCCGTCGGAGAGCACGGCGCCCTTTTCGGGACCGAAGCCCGCGGGAAGCGCCAGATGGAGGAAGTCGCCGGGCCGGGCCTTGAGAAGAAGGCGGATGCTGTCGGACGGGGTGTCGGGGTCCTGCGCGATCGAGACGGGGACGGGCGTGCCGCGCGCGAGTACGTCGGGCGTGACGGCGGGTGCTCTGCGCCAGTCGGTGGGCGAGACGGCCTCCTCGTTCATGCGTGCGGGCAGAGCCGTGACGCGCATCGCCGCGACGATGTCCGAGGGCTTCGTGAGGAGCGAGGGCCTGAGCACGAGCTCGTAGACCTGCTCGAGCGTTTCGGTGCGCGTCGGACTGAGCGAGGCCTCGCCCATCTTGTAGAGGCTGTCGGCGGCAGGAATCGTGTAGCTCACGAACGCCTGCCGGAATCCCGGCTGCACGACGGGATGGCGGCCGTCAGCTGCCGTCCACTTGCCCGCGGCCTTCGGGAAGGTGATGCGGACGTTGGCCGCGCTGCCGAGCGTGCGCACGGGGAGCTTCATGTAGAAGCCCGTGCGGAAATGGTTCCAGATGAAGACGGGCTTGCCGAACGTGAGTCCGCTTCTTGAGGGGACGTCGACCTTGACCGAGGCCTCGAAGGCCTTCGTGTCGGCGATGGTCGTCGAGAACAGGGCGTCGACCGTAAGGGCGCGCTCGCCCGAGACGGCGGGGTCCATCCAGAAGGTCGCGAATCCCGACGTCATCGTGAGGGGCGGCGTCGTGAAGTCGATCACGGGCGTGTTGAGCGTCGTTGCGGAGGGCAGGCGCAGGCCCGAGAGGTCGACCTTGAAGGCCGTGCGCTCGGGCCAGGGCTCCTCGGGCATGAAGGCGAGGGCGCCCCGGGCCTCCCAGCGCCAGATGCCTTCGACGGCGGGCGAGAGCGAGACGCCCGTGACGCGCGAGGAGACGAGGCCAAAGAGCCTGCTGCACTTCGAGGCGGCCTCATTGCCGTATTTGGCCCTGCAGGGCGTCATGTCGGGGGAGAGCTTCACGACGAGCGGCGAGCGACTGTGCTCGGGCAACGAAACCTCGGCCTTGAGCCAGGCGGGCGGCACCGTGGCTGAAAGGGCGGCCGCGGCTTCAAGGGACGCCAGCGTGAGAATGGAAAGGGTGAGCGTCGGGGCGGTTCGCATGTGGTCTCCTCCGAAAATGGTCCGGCATGTCATCCTCCCACTATAGTCCCCGCTTTTGCAGGGAACCATGAGCGTAACTACCTGACACAGAGGAGCTTGCGGATTCGGCGTGATTTGGGATCACGCATCCGTCGTGAGAAGGACGGCCTCAGCGGAGCATGCGCGCGTGTGCGGCCTCGCCTCTCAGGCCGCCTTCGGAGCGTGCGGGCCTGCCCGAGAGCATCTGGGCGGGCACGACGCAGAGCTCCGCGTAGTCGGAGGCGCTGATGCCGCTGCGTTCGGCATAGGGCTTCACGAAGGTGACGGCGGCGCCGATGCGTTCGGCGAGCAGCGTCGCGAGCGTCTTTCCGGGCCTCAGGAAGTAGACGGCGTTGTTCGTGCGCAGGACGGGCGCGCAGGCGACGCCTTCGGAGGCGGAGAGCACCATGGCGCCGATGACGGTCTGCAGAAGGTCCTTGGGGCGCAGACTGCCGTGGATGTCGTGCGGGTCGTCCATGCGGCCGCCTCGGGACTTGTACTCGACGGCGAGCACGCCGCCAGCCCTGAGGGCGATGACGGCGTCGGGCTGTGCGTAGAGGCTTCCCGCCTGAAAGGTGCGGCGGTCGGATTCGCGGCAGAGGAGCTCGCCCTCGTCTGCGGGCAGGAAGGGCACGAGGCGCAGGACGGGGTCGTCGAGCCTGTTGACCGCTTCGGCGGGGAAGAACACCGCCTCGACGCCGATGCCGAGCATGTCGGCGTGTCCCGTGGAAAGGCCCTGCCTCACCATGAAGGGAAGCGTCTTGAGAAACTCCCACTCGGGCATGGGCGGCACGACGGGTACGGCGGGGACGGGCACGGGTTCGGGTTCGCGCCTGAAGGCGGGCTCGGGCCTCGGTGCGGGATCGGGTTCGGGCTTCGGTTCAGGGGCGAGCACCGCAACGTCGGGCTCGCGTCTGGGTTCGGGAGCGGCCTCCCTGCGGGCGGCCGCGTTCGGGACGTTCACGCGCTCGGTGTAGGACGTGTGCCTGATCTCCTCGATGTCCTCGGCGTCGTTCTCGTCTGACTCGAGCATTTCGAGTGCGAGGCGGTCAGCCTCGAGCGGGTCGGGGCGCGAGAGCTTCGGAGCGGCCCTCGTCACGGGGCCGTCGCCTTCGGGAAGGCCGGCGGCGATCTTCGAGAGGCCGATGTTGCGCCTTGCCTGCCTGCGTCTGGCGGCGAGCCACATCGCAAGGGCGACGAGAAGCACGAGCAGGAACCCCGCGGCCGTCATGATGCGGTCGGGGGAGAGCTGCTGAAGACCTGCGAGGATCGCGCTCACGTTCATCGTGCGCGTCCCTTTTTCTGAGCGGGCCTGAAGTTCCTGCCCGCGGCGGGGCGGCCTGCGTCCCTGCCGCCCTTGCGGCGGGCGTCGGACGGCGCATAGCGCGGTGCCGTGCCGCGGGGCGCGGCGAGGAGCGCGAAGACGGTGGGAAGCTTGGGCAGCGCACGCTCCTCGGGCGTGAGCGCGGCCCAGGCGCGGACCGTCATCGTGCGGATGGATTCATGCTCGCCCGTCACGTCTGTCGCGATGGTGACGCGGGTGTCGGGGGCGAGCGTGGAGACGAGGCTCTCGAGCATCGCGCCGTTTCGGTACGGCGTCTCGATGAAGAGCTGGGTCTCGGAGCGGCGGCTCTGGGTCTCGAGGTCCTTGAGGGCCGCAGCGCGCTCGTCCGCATGCACGGGCAGGTAGCCGAGGAAGCGGAAGCGCTGGCCGTCGAGTCCACTCGCCATGAGCGTCATGAGAATCGACGAGGGGCCGACCCACGGCACGACGCGCAGGCCAAGCTCCTGGGCCCTTGCAACGATCTGTGCGCCCGGATCCGCAATGCCGGGACAGCCCGACTCGCTGACGATCGCGGCATCCTCGCCCGCGAGGATGGGCTCGAGCCAGCGGTCGATCAGGGCGGGGTCGGGATCGTGTCCGATCTCCTCGATCCTGAGCTCCGAGATGGGGCCGGGATGGCCGAGCAGCTTCAGGTAGGCGCGCGCATTCTTGGCCGCCTCGACGAAAAAGAGGCGGATGCCAGCGGCGCGGGTGCGCACGGCGGGCGGAATGGCGGCTTCCAGCGTGCCGTCGGCGATGAGGTTGGGAAGGCAGTAGATCGTGCCGGCCATGGGACGTGCTCCTCGATCAGGCGTCGAGGCCGGGGAGGACTTCAACGCCCGCGCGGGTGAGAAGCGTGGTGAGCGCCATGAGCGGCAGGCCGATCAGGGAGGTCGGGTCGTCCGACTTCACGCTTTCCATGAGCGCGATGCCGAGGCGCTCGATCTTGGCGGCGCCGGCACAGTCGAAGGGCTTCTCGCGCTCGACGTAGGCCTCGATGGCCTCGTCGGAGAGCGTGCGCATGCGGATCGTCGTCTGGGACTTGACGCGCTCGGCGCGGCCTTCGGCGTCAATGACGCACAGGGCCGTCGTGAACACGACGTCGTGGCCCTGCATGCTCTTGAGCTGGCGGACGGCGTTCTCGTGCGTGTGCGGCTTGCCGAGCTTGACGCCGTTGAGGTCGGCCACCTGATCGGAGCCGATGACGACGGCGCCGGGGTGCTTGTCCCAGATTGCGCGGGCCTTCATTTCGGAAAGGCGCATCGCGGTGTCCTGCGGCGTTTCGCCGGGCAGGGAGAATTCGTCAATGTCGGGGCTTTCGCACGTGTAGGCGATGCCGAGACGGTCGAGGAGCTCGCGGCGGTAGCGGGAGCTCGAGGCGAGGATGAGTGCTTTTGTCATAATGCAGGAATTGTAGCGGGAAGTCCCAAGGCGGGCGAGCGAAATTCCCGCCGCCTGCGCGTGAACAATGTATCCTTTCAGGGCGCCCGTTCCGGGCCTGAAAGTTTTACTGAGGATGACCATGTCTCTTACGCTCGATGTTTTCGAAATCGCCCGCACCCGCCAGACCGTGGAGGGCACGCTTGAGCTTGACGAAATGCCTGAGCTCGCGCACTTCATTCAGGCGCTTGAGGGCTCCCTGAAGTTCAGCGTGACGGGACTCGGCATCGTCGAGCGACTTCCCGCCGCAAGCCTCTCGTTCGAGGGCGTGGTCGTCATGCAGTGCGCGCGCTGCAACGAGCCCGTGAGCGTTCCCGTCAGCCGCGAACTCGTCTTCCGCTTCACGAAGACCGAGGCCGAGGCCAATGCGCTCCCGCTCGATGAAGAGGGTGATGATGAGGAGGTTATCGTCGGCAGCCGCAGTCTCTCCGTCGCCGACTGGGTTCAGGAGGAGGCGATCCTGTCGCTTCCCGCCATGCCGCTTCACGACGACTGCGAGATGGACTATGAAAACACGAGCGACGAGGTGGTCGAGGCTGAAAAGCCCAATCCCTTCGCCGCTCTCGCCGCGCTCAAGCACTGAGCCCGAACACCACGCCTTGTGAAGACGCCCGCCCGGCATTTGATTCGGAGCGGGTTTTTCCTTGTCTTTTCGGGCTTAGGCTGAGCGGCGTCGGACGCGGTCGCAAGCGAGGCCATGAGCATGGAATGCACAGACCGGCCGAAATCTCCAGCAGGCCCCGTCGTCGGTTCTGGTCCTGAAAAAATCGCCCGGCTCACACAAGCCGGGCGACGGATGCGTCTGATGACGTTGGCGATGACGACGGCTTTGGAGACGTCAGGCGGTGGCGGCTTCCATCTTTTCCGTGGCCTCGACCGCGAGCTTGGAGGCGGCGGGCAGGATGGACATGCACATGGCGATGATCGGATCGACGATGAATCCGGGGAACGCCTGCTTGAAGAATTCCTCGATTTCCTCAGGCGTGCGGGCGAAGATGCCGCTCATCAGGTAGCCCAGCGTGAGGAAAGACGCCGTGAAAAGAGCGCGGCTCTCTTCGTCCATCCTGGAAAGTGTCTCGCTGAGAAGCTTCGCGTAGTGTTCGCCTGCAGTGGGGCCATCGTAATCGCCTTCGATGACGGGGGCGAAGTGCTTCTTGAGAAGGGAGCCGTCGTCCTTCTCGGGTGTGTGATGCATGAGGAATTCCGAAAGCGTGGCAAGGCTGGGAAGGAAGGTTTCGGTAGTGGCGTCTGCCAGATGGAGCTTCTTGAAGTGTTCCTTTGCGGCGGCCTCGTCCTTCAGGAAATGATTGACGGCGGTGAGTGCGCATGAGAGCGGAAGACAGATGTCCTGATTCGCTTCGGCACTTTCGCATGCCTCGTCGAAGCTCCTGCACATCTGCATCACGGGGTCGTCGGATTCGACGAGTTCCACGCCGGCGACGATGCCGGCCAGATGGAGGGCGAGTCCCCGGTCGGAGGCCGCAAGATCGTCAGACTCCGCGAGACGGGAGCTCGCGCGGGAGTCGATGTCTTCGGGACGACAGTCGAGCATGGCGGCCAGGGCGGAGACGAGAAGGGCAAGAGCGACTCTGGCGGGATGGTCGGCCTTCTGGCTCACGGCGCGCTGAAGGTTCCAGAACTGCTCGAAAACGGCATCGAGCTCTCGGTCGAAGGGCGAGAAGCGGCGGGAGACTGCGGCGAGCACGTCGCTTGCTGTGCGGGACTCGTTGAACTGCCTGAGCACGGCCGGAATGAAAAGCGGCTGAATGCCGGAACTCTCAAGGTTTTTCTCGAGAACCTTCGGGTCGTCGTTCGAGAGGTCTCGAAGCACCGAGACGATCCTGTTGTGGCACCACGCAAAGCAGGCGCGGGAACTCGACGAAAGGCGCTGCAGGCTCTTGTTGAGCTCGGCGACGCTAGCGGCCTCGGTCGGAAGTTCGATGAGGCTGCCCCGGAAGTCGGCGTTCATGCCGAGTTCGCCGAACATGATCTCGAGAACCCCCTGAAGGTCCCAGTAGGCGCCCATGAGACCCGTGAGGTCGCTGTTGTCGTAGAGATAGTGCTCGATGGGATCCTCATCGTCGTCGGGATCCGCGCCGGTGACGATGGACGAGGAGGAAATCGCGCCCCAGATGACGTCGAGCGAGACGACGAGCGGATTGCTGTCGTCTCCGAGCGTTCCCGCGAGCTCGCGAATCATGTCTGCGAGGGTTCCGCTCTCGGCGGCCGTGTCGCGGTCGAAGGCTTCCGCATCGTCGGCAAGGTCTCCGATGGCCTTGACGGCAGTCTCCAGAACGTTGTTGTCTTCAGCCGTCAGGCCGAGTGCGGCGACGATGGCGGCGGATCCGCAGTGGATGTGCGCATAGAAGGGGCGCAGCGATTCGGGAAGCGCCTTGTAGGCGGTCAGAACGGCGGAAGTCGTGAACTCGGAGGGCGATTCGGTTTGAGGTGCCTGCATGGGGAATCCTTCGATTGAAAAAACTGCCAGACTGAAAGTATGCGACAAATCGCCGGCATTCGCGTGCTTGGCAGGGTAATGCCTGAGATTGCGCGGGTTGGGCACTGCTTGTTTTTGGGATCAGCGCCGCCAGTTTTTGTACGGATTCCTTGCGAGCATCGAGTTGTAGTAGCGCGGATCGCCCGTCACCTCCTCGCCGATCCACTCGGGCTTCTCGAAGGAAGCATCCACGGATGGCAGCTCGATCTCGGCCATGACGAGGCCCTCGTTGTCGCCGAAGAATTCGTCCACCTCCCAGACGAAGCCTGCAAACGGAATCTTCGTGCGGGTTTTGTCGATGACGGGCTTTTCGGCGAGTTCGTCGAGCATGGTCCGGGCCTCGTTGTACGGGATCTCGTACTCGTACTCGGGATGCGCGATGCCGCTTCCGCGTCCCTTGACCGTGAGAAAGCCCTTGTCGCCCACGGTTCGCACGCGCACCGTGCGGTTCCTGTCGCTGCAGAGGTAGCCCTGAGCGTAGCGCACGGCGCAGCCGAGCTTCCGCCAGCCGTCCGACTTCACGAGAAACTTGCGTTCGATTTCAATGCCCATGATTCTGGTCCCTCCATTCCATTCAGTGCGCTTCGAGCGCCGCGAGCACGGTCTGCACGAGTGCGAGGCGATTTTCGGGCGTTGCGCCGCCCGAGTCGATCCTCAGCTTGTCGGGCCCGAGCATGCGGGCGTCCTTTCTCGACTGCAGGAAGCGGATGAGCGCCATAGGCTCGACGGCGGGTCTTGCCGTGAAGGTGATGACGGTCGCCGTGTCGGCGCAGTCGATCTTGCGCACGCCGAGCGCCTCGCAGCGAAGGCGCAGCCTGTGGATCTGCGTGAGCCTCTGCGCGGCTTCGGGAAGCTTGCCGTAGCGGTCGGCGAGCGATTCGGTCGTGCGGATGATGTCCTCGACACTCGTCGCGGACGAGAGCTCCTTGTAGAAGCCGAGGCGCTGCGAGACGTCCGAGACGTAGCTGCTCGGCAGCAGTGCGGGCGCATGGAGCGAGATTTCCGTGGTCGGCACGAGGGGCTCCGTGAAGTCGGGAAGCTCTCCGCGCTTGAGCGACTTGACGGCGTTGGCGAGCATGCGGCTGTAGAGGTCGAACCCGACCTCGGCGATCTCGCCCGACTGGTGTTCGCCTAGCACTTCGCCCGCGCCTCGGATCTCGAGGTCGTGCATGGCGAGGTAGAAGCCGCTGCCGAGTTCCTCAAGGGACTGGATGGCTTCGAGGCGCTGCTTCGCCTGCTTCGTCGTGGCGCCCGATGGCGGGGTGAGCAGGTAGGCGTAGGCCTGATGGTGGCTTCGGCCGACGCGGCCGCGCAGCTGGTGGAGCTGCGCGAGGCCGAGCTTGTCGGCGCGCTGCATGATGATCGTGTTGGCGGTCGGGACGTCGATGCCCGTCTCGATGATGGTCGTGCAGAGGAGCAGGTTGTAGCGCTGCTGGTAGAACTCGCGCATGATGTGTTCGAGCTCGCGCTCGCTCATCTGTCCGTGCGCGACAGCGATGCGCGCTTCGGGAATCAGTGCGGCGAGCTGCTCGCGGCGGTTCTCGATCGTCTCCACCTCGTTGTGCAGGAAGTAGACCTGGCCGCCGCGCTTGAGTTCGCGGATGACGGCCTCGCGGATGAGGCCCGGCTCCTCGGCGTGCACGAAAGTCTTGACCGCCAGACGGCGCTCGGGGGCTGTCGCGATGACGGAGAAGTCGCGGATGCCTTCGAGGCTCATCGAGAGCGTGCGCGGGATCGGCGTGGCCGTGAGCGTGAGGACGTCGACCTCGGCGCGCAGCTTCCTGAGCGTCTCCTTCTGGCGAACGCCGAAGCGGTGTTCCTCGTCGATGATGACGAGGCCCAGGCGCTTGAAGGCCACCTTGTCGGTAAGAAGCTTGTGCGTGCCGATCACGATGTCGACCGTGCCGTCGGCGATGCCTTCGAGCGCCTTCGTCGTCTCCTTGCCCGTCCTGAAGCGGGAGAGCTCGGCGACGCGCACGGGCCAGGGCGCGAATCGGTCGCGGAAGGTCTGGGCATGCTGCTCGGCGAGCAGGGTCGTCGGGCAGAGCACGGCCACCTGCCGGCCCGCCGAGACGGCGACGAAGGCCGCGCGCAGCGCGACTTCGGTCTTGCCGAAGCCCACGTCACCGCAGACAAGGCGGTCCATCGTCTTGCCCGTCGTCATGTCGTTGAGGACGGCGCCGATGGCGGCCGCCTGGTCGGGCGTCTCGTCGAATGCAAAGCCCTCGCAGAAGGCCTCGTAGTCGCTGATGTCGATGGGGAAGACGACGCCCTTGCGGGTCTCGCGCAGCGCATAGAGGTGCAGGAGCTCGGCCGCCGTGTCGCGGACCTGCTCGGCCGCCTTCCTTCTCGCCTTTTCCCAGTCGCCGCGTCCGAGAGCGTGCAGCGGGGCGTTCTCGGGATCGGCGCCCGAGTAGCGCGAGATGAGGTGGAGGTTGGCGATCGGCACGAAGAGCTTGGCCTCGTTCTTGTAGTCGATGCGCAGAAGCTCGGCCTCTCCGTCGGGCGTGTCCATGTGCACGAGCCCCTGGTAGCGACCGATGCCGTGCTCGAGGTGCACGACGGCATCCCCGATCTTGAGTTCGGAGACGTCGCGCACGATCATTTCGATGTTGGTCGACTGGCGGTTGCGGCGCAGACGCGAACGCCTCGGGCTGGCGGCATAGAGCTCGGTCTCGGTGAGGATCGCCGTCCCGGGATTCTCAAGGAGGCTGCCCGCAAAGAGCGGCGCGGCCGCAAGGCCCACGGGCGCGTCGCCCGCGAGGAAGTCCGCCCAGTTTTCGTACTCCGTGAATTCGAGGCCCGACGCCCTGAAGAGCTCGCCCATCGTGCCCATGCGGCCCACCGAGGTCGCAACGATGAGCGTGCGGCGGCCCCGCGTCTTCTCGGTCGTCGTGAAGGCGATGAGGTTCGAGACGGGGTTCTGGCTCTTGCGGTCGACCGCAACGCCCTTGAGGGCGAGCGCGGCTTCGGGGGCTCCCTCGCGCCTGAAGGTGAAGCGCGCGAACTTCGAGAGGCTCGTGAAGAATGCTTCGGGCGTGAGCCAGAGCTCCTCGGGCTTCATCGCGGGACGGTCCGCGTCCGTTTCGAGCATGCGTTGGCGCGAGAGCGTCTCTTTCATGAAGCCCGCAAGCGCGGCCTGCACGTCGCCCACGAGCACGACGCGCGTGCCCGCCGACAGATAGTCGGCCAGCGTGGCCGTCTGCTCGAAAAAGAGCGGCAGATAGTATTCGATGCCCGGCGGCAGGACCCCGTTGCCGATGTCGCGGTAGACGAGGCTTTTGCCCGGATCGCCTGCAAAGCGCGTGCGCCAGCGCTGCCTGAAGCCCGTGACGGCCTCGGGCGTCACGGGGAACTCGTGGCCCGGAAGCAGCCTGATCTCGTCGACGGCCTCCATGGAGCGCTGCGTCTCGACGTCGAACCAGCGGATCGACTCGATCTCGTCGTCGAAGAGGTCGAGGCGGAAGGGCCGGTCGGAGCCCATCGGGAAGACGTCGATGATGCTGCCGCGAACGGCGAATTCACCCGCCGCGAGCACCTGCTTGACGCCTGCGTAGCCTGCGGCGGCGAGGTTCGAGCGAAGGCCCTCGACCGAGAGCGTGTCGCCGGGACGGAAGAAGAAGGTGTTCGCGCCCACGTAGGCGACGGGCGCCATGCGCTGGGCGGCCGTGACGGCGGAGGCGATCACGACGTCGAGGCCCTTCGTGCCCGAGGTCATGCGGTAGAGGGTCTCAAGGCGCTCGGAGACGATGTCCTCCTGCGGGGAGAGCACGTCGTAGGGGAGCGTCTCCCAGTCGGGGAGGCTTCTGACGCCGAGTTCGGGACTGAACCAGGGGATCTCCTGCCCGAGCCTCACGGCGTCGAGCGGATCGGCGCAGATGACGAGGAGTCTTTCATGCCTTGTGCGGCACTTCTCGGCCATCTGCGAGAGCGCGAGCGCGTCGGGTGCCGCCGTGCCGATGGGCAGCGCGTACCTGTCGCCGGGCCCGAAACGGAAGATGTCTTCGGAAATCAGGTCTGGGATTGCGCTATTGGACATGTGTGGGCTCCGTTTTGTGTCTTGAGTCGGAAGTGACGATAGCACAAACCGGAGGACTCTCAGAGGGCGGTCGACAGGCGAGGGGCGACACCTTCGGCCGATATGCCGTAGGATTAGGTGAAGGCCGCCCGATCTGCGAGCGGCCGATGGAGGCCCGACCATGCTGAGAGCTCATCGATGCAGACGTTATGCGGCGCGCTTGAAGGAACTCATCCGCTGCACGCCCGTGGATCCGCTTCTTCTCACCGAGGGAGAGGTGACGGACCTTGCGTGCCTTCACGCCGACAGCACGCGCCCGACGGCCGGCGAATGCCTCCTTCATGACGACAGGTCTCCCGTCCTCCTTCTCTCCTCCCTTCATCCCGCTCCCGAGACTCTATGGGACGAGGACCTCGCGCTTCTCACGCTTCTTCTCGAGCATTTCGGCCTTCGTCCGAGCATGGAGACGGGGCTTGCGCTCTATACCGCAGTCCTCTGCCGAAGCGCGGGCTTCACCGACTGCCCTGAATTCGAGGGTTTCGAGCGCCCCGCACTGCCCGAGGGCGCCGACCTCGGCACGCTGCTTGTCGATTTCCTCTATCCCGAAAGCAAAAATCCCGGCGTCTGGGAGACGCCGGGATTCGGAGTGCAGGATGCGGCGGAGTTCGCCGCGGGCTAGACCTTAGAAGCGGTACTGACCCTGGATGCCGATGATGTAGGCATCAAGCTTGCGGAACTTGCCGATTTCCTCATGCTTGGAGTTGTAGAGGCTGCGTTCATGCACGCCGTGCAGGTGAGCGAAGCCCACGTCCGTCTGGAAGTCCTTCGTCCAGTGGAAGGAGGAGCCGATGGCGAACCACCAGCGGTCGGCGTCGGGAATCGTGCCGGTACGCGTGTACTTGTCGTCGATCGTGGACGTTTCGTAGGCGATGCCGCCGCGCAGCGTCCAGAAGCTGTTGATGCGGGCGTCGTAGCCGACGGAGTAGAGGTACGTGTCCTTCCAGTTCTTCGGGGAGGAGAAGTCTTTGTGCTCGGTCTCGATCGTCAGGGCCTTGAAGCTCGACCAGTCGGCCCAGCGCATGGTGCCGTAGAGGCTCAGCCAGTCATTGACGTCCCAAGCGGCGGAGAGCATGGCCCAGGCGGGGGCGTCCATGGAGGTCGGAAGCCCGGCAAGCGACTTTTCGGTTGTGAGCGTACCGTTGACCGTGTGCCCCACGGCGGAGCGGTAGGAGGCACCGATGCGGACGCTTTCAACAGGCGTCCACATCAAGCCGACGTTCCAGCCCCAGGCATCGCCGGAGACCTTCGTGTAGGCCATGCCCGGCTTTAGTAGTTGAAGTTGGGGATGCTTGTCCCAGTTGAAGCCGAGGTCGGCCTTCACGTACTGGTAGGAAATGCCGGCACCGAGCGAGACCTTGTCGGAGAGCTTCCAGGCAAAGGACGGGTTGAAGTCATAGACCTCGATCTTGGCTTCCGTGCCTTCGCCGGACTGCTCCCAGTCTTCACCGTATTCGGTGGAGAGGCCGAACGGCACCGTGAAGCCGAAGCCGATCCAGGTCACGTCATTGATCTGGTGCGAAATGAAGAGGTTCGGGACGGCTTCGGCGTGCTTGCGGCCGTTTTCGTCATGGATGGAGTCGCCTTTCTTGCTGTTGTAGTCGAGGTTGAGGCCGACGCCGACGAAGCCGAACTGAGCCTGCGTGCCCGTGTGAAGCGTCATCGTGGCGGGGTTGTAGTAGAGGCCCGAGACGTCGGTGCCGTCGACACCCATGCCGGCGTAAGCGCGGCCGAGACCGAGAGCGGACTGCTCCGTAAGCTGGAAGCCGCCGGCAACGGCAGCGGAGGAGAAGGTGGCGGCCACGGCGGCGGCAGCGGCGGCGCGGATGAAATTCTGATGCAAGATCTGCTCCTGGTATGGATTGGAGTGCGCGACACATGTCGCTTTTCGGGCTTTTTATGCGTGTTTTCCCGAACGAGGTGTGCACCCTAACACATTGCAACAGAGTTTTAGAAGCGGGCTAATCCGTCAGCATGATGGGTCCCCTGAAAGAGGAAAAGCACCGTTAATCCCTCTGGGAGAGGGTTTGCGGTGCTTTTTTAATCCTGACGGACTACCTTAGAACAGGTACTGCATCTGGGCGGAGAAGATGTAGGAGTCGAGCGACTTGAATTCGCCGGAGGCCTTCTCGTTGGCGGACACGAGTTCCTTGTCGCCGACGCCCTTGATGTAGGTGGCGCCGAAGTCGAACGTCAGGTTGTCCGTGTACTTGTAGGAGGCGCCGCCCGAGAACCAGACGCGGTCGGTGTCGGGAATGACGGCCATGCGGTACTGGTTTTCAAC